>PVBE010297674.1_pt1 | contig 111036 bp, 92 predicted proteins | sample 1631181 | NCBI WGS metagenome assembly PVBE01 (sample SAMN08397723, study PRJNA350692) | Marine metagenome, whole genome shotgun sequencing project. | isolation source: water | place: Pacific Ocean | collected 2012-04 | reverse complement strand
CTGCGTACAACTCCGAGTGGGGTGAGGATCCTGCTGCACCGTTCTGGGCGCATTCCTATGACGCCACGACGTTGCTGCTCGACGCCATTGCTGCTGCGTCCTATGACGATGGCGGCACGCTGGTCATCGACCGGGCAGGCGTGCGCGAGCACCTCAACTCGGTTACCGACTACTCGGGCATCATTGGCCTGATCACCTGTGACGCCTTTGGCGACTGTGGTTCCCAGAAGATCACCGTGATCGGCCACGGCGACTCCGGTGACATTGCTGGGTCCAACGCCAACGTCGTCTACGAGTACGCCCCCGGCGGCTCGATGCAGGTCGGCCCGATGCTCCCTGTCGAAGAGCCGTTGACGGCTTCGTGGCGGGGCGTCACTGAGGACTCGATCCACATCGCTACGACCACCATCGACTTCCAGTGGTTGGTCGACAATGGTTTCTCGCCCAATGGCTGGGGCGACCCGACACTGGTGTGGGAGTCCGTGGTGGCCGATCTGAACGACCGGGGCGGCATCAACGGCCGCCAGGTGGTGCTCGACGCAGTGCGTCCATACAGCGCCATCCCTGGCCTGGGCATCAGCGCCGACAGCGTGTGTCTGGAGGTGGCTGGCGACTTTGAGACGTTCGCCGTACTTGGTGGCTTCCTGGGCCCGGCTGAAATCTCCAACATCTGCATTCCCGGACAGCAGGAAACCATCCTGATCGGCGGCCGGATAACCGATGAACGTCTCGCCCAGGCCTCAGCCCCGTGGTTGGAGTCCGGGACTTCTACGGAGCGTCGCATGGCGGTGTACCTGACGCTGCTGCACCAGAACGGCTACCTAGACGGCAAGAAGGTCGCAATCGTCGGCGCCACGGCGAGTCAGGGCGCATATGACATTGGTGTGGAGACCCTGAGCGCCCTTGGCATCGACGTGGTGCTGGAGGCCATCAGCGAGGTCACGGTAGGGGACACCGAGGCAGAGGACGCGTGGTGGGAAGTCGTATCCGAACGGGTTCGCACATCGGGAGCTGAGGCGGTCGTATTCGCCGGCGGTGACCGTGCCGGCTTCCGGGGGCTGTTCTGGGCCGGCGTTGACGTGGAATATTTCCCGTACAACACCGAGTCCCTCACCAGCCTCAGCAACGTGACCCCCGAGATGGTGGATGGTGCTGTGACGCTCACCGGCCTGACCGAGCAGGAGCAACTGGAACAGGACGAGGTTCAGGAGCTGTGCATCAAGCCGTTCCAGGCACGTCATCCCGAAATCGAAGTCGGGTCGCCAGACACGCACGAGGACGGGATCGAGAAGTGGTGGCGCTCGATTATGACCTACTGCAACACCTTGCGAATGTTCGAGCTGATTGCCGGTAAGGCAGGTGCGAATCTCACCCATGACTCCTTCCGGGAGGCGGCGGCCTCGATGCCGGAGTTCAAGCTCCCATTGAGTCCCTTCTCGTCCCTGGGGCCGAGCAAGTTCGATGCATCTGATTCCTTCCGGCTTTCAACCTTTGTCGATAACGGCACAGACGCCGGAGCCATTGAACCCCTGTCCGACATCATGGACGGCACTCCGTAAGGGGAGCCGCCCATCGTGTGAAGCGGAGCCCCGGATACCGGCTTACGAGCCTGGATCCGGGGCTCCGCCGCGCACAGAAGCCATCAGGCTGGCGCTAATCCTTCGATGCTTTATGGCGTTGGGGGCGAACTATGAATAGGGGATCCAACATACCCAGTCTCCATGCTGTCAAGATAATGGAGATTATCAATGACTTGATTAGGGAACGTCGGGAGAACACTCAGCAATATGCCCTATAGGGAGCTGCCCCAAACAGAGGACATGTCGGCCGTATTTCACGAATGGCTGGCATGGCTGCCTCTCTACGAGGACAAACCGCCCCACACGGTGCGGGCCTACAGTCAGGGTGTCCGGCGAGTCGTCTCGTTTGCTGAAATAGCCCCGGCGACGTTTCGGGCTGACAGCCTTGATCAGGCCACGCTCACGGACACCGTGCGGGCCATGCGGGCCGAACCAGACGTCTCCAAGTCGACTATCAACCAGACGTTGGCGGCCCTCAAGTCATTCTTTGATTACTGCGTGGCTGACCGACTGGTGACCGTGGTGCCCGACATAGCCAGGATTCGGAAGGTAGCCAAACTTGACGTTCCTCAAGTTGACCCCGAGTACTACCGCCCAAATGAGATCAGCGAACTCTACGAGGAGGCCCGAAGTTGGCCGGTTTCTCAAGATAACGGGAAACCACGGGGGAGCCGCGTGCGGTGGCCCGCCAGGGATCTGGCCATGTGCTCATTTCTGGCGGTCCTCGGCCTTCGATCCGCCGAGATTCTGGCGGCCGACGTCAGCTGGATCACCAGAGAGCGCCTGGTTGACGCGGACGACCGCGCGACCTGGATGCTCCATGTGGTTGGGAAGGCACGGCGAATACGTCGACTCCCCTTGTCGGACGAGCTGGTCGAAGCGAACGACCGGTGGCAGGCCGAGCGGGCGGAACGTTTTGGGCCATCGGGAGCGACCGCTCCCCTATTCGTCACCAATAGTGGCGACCGGTTCACCTACCAGCGTCTGCGGTATTGGCTGAAACTGTTGAACCGTGAGGCCGGCCTGCGTGATCGGTCACTTCACTCACTTCGCCACACGGCAGGGGTTCAGCTGGCGGCCGACGGAGTATCCATGAACGTAATCCAGAGTCTTTTGGGCCATGCCACGATAACCACGACGGGCATCTACACCGAACTCGCCGGCGGCCAGCTAGTTGGAGTCCTGGAGCAGTCGGGCGCCAACACCCTTCTGGCTGAGGCGCTCTCACCTCAGAACCCGCTTGACGGACCGTGAGGACCGCGCCGTGAGTTCCACACCTCCCCAACCGGAATCCACAAAAGGCCGGCTTCTGGTGGCCGTTCCCGGGCTGATGGATCCCAACTTCGCACGTACGGTGATCCTCATGCTTGAGCACACCGACGAGGGTGCCCTAGGCGTCATCCTGAATCGCCCCCGACTGGTAGGCGGCGGCGAGGCGGTGCCCCGCTGGGCCCCTCGACTGGCCTATCCGGCCCGGCTCCACAATGGCGGACCGGTGTCGACCGACTCGGTGATTGGCCTGGGTCGAGGGCCCGTAGGCCCACTTCAGGGGCTCAGCCCGCTGATGGGTCGGATAGGTGTCGTCGACCTACACCGCGACCCCACTGAGGTGCCTGAGATCGACGAGGTGCGGCTCTTCGCCGGCTACGCCGGATGGAGCGCCAACCAACTGGAGGCCGAGTTGGCCGCTGGAGGCTGGATGGTCGTCGATTCCCATGAGGAGGACGTTCGCTCCCCCGACCCTGACGGGTTGTGGCGCCATGTCCTAGGGCGGCAAGTCGGGATTGCCTCTCTGCTTGGCGACTACCCGGACGACGTCAGCCTGAACTGAGACGATTCATTTGCTCCGTGGTCCGAGCTGCTCAGGAGGGGTTCTCAGCTGAAGTACGCGCCGCGAGGGGGGGCTGACAAGGCAACCAGCGCCATCTCCTTGAGAAGAGGTGGCCGCCTCTCTGGGGTTGATGGAGTGGGGACTCACACGACGGCGCCGGGGCGATGCAGGACCCGCCCGGTGGGCGCCGGCGTAAGCAACGGCGGACCGAAGATCGGCCACAAGGGCGGCTGGGCACCTTGGTCCAGGAGTGCCAGCAGTACGCCGGCTAGAGCCCGGGTGTCGTCAAGCGCTTGGTGGGCATCACCTAGAGGAACCTCGAGGGCGGCTGCCAGTAGGCCGAGACGTCCGGGAAGCCCCAGCGACCGTGCTAGTGGAAGCGTGTCGACAGCGTCCAGATCCAAAGCGCCTAGGCCTGCGCGTCCCCATTCCTCGACAATGAAGCCAATGTCGAACGGGGAGTTGTGGGCAACCGGGATGCACCCGTCCAACTGGGCGGCAAGGTCACCGGCAATCTCCGGGAATCGGGGCGCATCAGGTAGCCATTCGGGCCTGATGCCATGGATGTCGGTACGGCCGACGTCGGTGGTCCCCGCATCGACCAAGGTCGTCCACTCCCCCATGGGCGTGCCGTCGGCCCCGATACGCACTATGGCCACTTCGATGACGTGTCCGGAATGGGGATCTAGACGGGTCGTCTCCACGTCGAAGCAGGCGAAGATCCGCTCGTCTGGGAATGACCCGGATGACGGTGGCTCGGCTGAGTTCGACACGGATGCGACGGTAGCCGCCGGGTGTGACGTAACCGGAGTCCCGCGTCCTACGCTCCGTTGATGCATGAGCCCAGGGTCTCGGAGGCGACCTCTTCTGAGGACCAGTCGGCCCGACTGGGGGGCACCCCGGTAGATCGTGCCGGTATCCAGCGTCGGACCTTGCGAACCTTGATGGGCGGCATTGTCCCCGGCGGGGCAGCAATGAGCAGCGCGTATAGCTCGGCGGCCATCCTCGGCGAAGAACTGACCAGCAATCAGCTACTCGGAGGGCTCGCTGCCTCTGGTCTGACGACAGGAGCGGCGATTACGGCCATCCCACTTGCACGCCTGATGGCAAGGCGAGGGCGACGGGTCGGTATTGCTGGCGGATACGCCATCGCCGGCATTGGCGCACTCGCCTGTCTGGTGGCTGCTCAGGTCGGGTGGTACCCGCTACTCGTGCTCGGAATGCTCTCGGTGGGTATGGGCTATGCATCGAATATGGCAGCTCGGTTCGCGTCAGCCGATCTTGCGGAGGAGCCGGGATCAGCCATTGGAATGTTGATCTGGGCTTCGACTTTCGGATCGGTTCTTGGTCCACTGCTGGGATTTGGCCCACTTCGTTCGTTGGCCACTCTGGTGGGTCTCCACGAGTTAGCCGGTCCCTACCTGTTGTCAGTTCTTCTGTTTGGCATCGCCGCCCTGGCCGTTCACCTGTTCCTGAGGCCCGACCCGCTGGTGGTCGCCGGGGGTCTCGGGAACGTCGAGGAACGTGAACCGCTGCGATCCTTCCTCCGTCCGATCGTGGGATCACCGGATGGACGACTAGCGGTGGGCTCGATGGTCGTGGGGCACGTGGTGATGGTCGGAATCATGACGATGATGCCGCTTCACATGCGTTCCGGTGGCCATGGACTCCAGCTCATCGGCGCCATGATCTCGCTGCACATCGTCGGGATGTACGCATTTTCACCAATAGTCGGGAGGCTTGTCGATCGACTGGGGCCGCACAGGCTGATTGTCGTCGGGAGCCTCCTACTGGCCGTTGGTGCCGATGTGGCCGCCCACGACGAAGCCCACCAGTCCCTTGGTGCCTTCGTGGGGATGTTCATCGTTGGCATTGGATGGAGCTTTGGACTCATTGCCTCTTCGGCATTGCTGGTCCGGACCTTCGACGGCCCGAATCGAGTCGGGATTCAGGGACTGGCTGACATGTGCATGACTACCGGTGGAGCTTCAGCAGGCATCGTCGCAGGTTTGGTCTTGGAGGTATCGACCTTTCCTGTGCTTGGACACGGGGCCGCAGTGGTTGGGGCGCTACCTGCCGTAGCAGTTCTGATCCGTTGGTGGTCCAAACGGCGAATGGCAAGTGCACTATGAGCGGCCCCCTTGACGGGTTCCGCATCTTGGATCTCAGTCAGATCGTCAGCGGACCGTTCGGGACGATGCTCCTTTCCGACCAGGGAGCGGACGTGATCAAGGTTGAACCGGTGGTGGGCCAGGACGTGACCCGTCGACAGAACTTCGCCCGCGGCGGCCTCTCGGCCTTCTACATCAATGGCAACCGTGGCAAGCGCTCGATGTCGCTGGATCTAAGTCGAGACGAAGGTCGAAGGATCCTCCTAGACCTCGCTGCCGAGGTTGATGTCTTCATTCAAAACTTCCGACCGGGAGCGTGCGATCGACTGGGTGTCGGCTATGACGACGTCCGGGCAGTGAATCCCGACATCGTTTACGTGTCAATCAGTGGTTACGGTCCCGATGGGCCCTACTCGGGGCGACCGGTCCTTGATCCGGTTATCCAGGGTCTGACCGGAATGGTGTCCCACCAGGTGAACCCGGATATCCCGTTCCCCGATTTAGTCCGCAATATCGTGTCTGATAAGGCCACCGCTCTGACCGTGGCGCAGGCCTGCACCGCTGCTCTCCTGGCCAGAGAACGGGGTTCCGGTGGCCAACACGTGGTCATCCCAATGCTGGACGCCACACTTGCGTTCTTCTGGAACGACGGGATGGTGGCCCACACCATGAAGGGAGACGGCGTATCGCCGGGCAAGACGCTGGCCGAGGTCTACCGCTTGACTGACTGCATCGACGGAAAGATCATCTACTTCTCGGCCTCGACGGCGCACATCCATGGGGTGTGTCGGGCTGTCGGACATCCTGAATGGTGTGACGATCCCCGCTACAGCCTCGAGGGCTTCGTCCGTGACCAGCAGAACCTTGTCGACTTCGGTGTGATGACCGCCGAAGCGTTTGCATCCATCACCATGGCTGACGCTCTGGCCGGGCTATTGGAGGCGGATGTCCCGAGTGGTCCGATCCTCGAAAAGGAAGAGGTGTTGAACCATCCGCAGGTAGTGCACAACGGGGCGATCGCCACGTGGGAACATCCCTCCGCCGGCACGGTCCGGAGCGCCCGTCCGGGGGCCCGGTTCTCCGAAACGCCCATCGAGATGCGCCTGTCGGCATCCCATAAGGGGGCAGATAACCGTGAGGTTCTACGCAGCATCGGCCGGACCGATGTCGAGATCGACGGGTTGCTAGCCGATGGTGTGATCGGCGAACCGGACCTGTTCTAGAACGACGGAGGCTCCGGGTGAGCCCTGGCGAAGGCCATGGGAATCATCCCGTGGGGCTAGCGTCCGTCCATGGACACCTCCCCCTCAATCGCCGATATCCCCGCTACACACGTCGACCTGTTCGACCTGCCAGCTATCTGGCATATCGCAACCATCGGCCCCAATGGCGAACCTCAGGTCTCACCGGTGTGGGCCACTTTCGACGGCACCCATGTCCGCTTCCCCCACGCTGAGGGCCGTCAGAAATGGCGCAATCTCTGCGCCGACGACCGCATTGCCTTGTCGGCCACCGATCCCGACAACAACGAGCGGTACCTTGAGGTCCGTGGTCGCGTAGTCGGGTGGGAACGCGACGGCGCCCTGAGCCTGCTGGACGCCATGGCGAAGAAGTACCGGGACGAGGACGAGTTCCCCCGCGAGCATGCCGTACCGCTGGATAAGCGGTGCACCGCAGTGGTCGAACCACTGCACTGCACAACTATGGGATGAATCGATAAGCGGCATGCCGACGGACAATGACTGACTGACCAGCACCAGGAACCGATACCTGGTGCACCCTCGGTGCGTCGGCCTCGTAATCGGTTCATCGGCGCTAGAGGCATACGTGGAGTCGCCCAGAAGACCTGATCTGGACCGCTAGCGTCCGCAGATGGTCGCCGTCGGGGTATCGGGCCCCCGCTCCCCCACCGGATTTTACGGATGGCGGATAGTGGGCTTGGCCAGCCTCGTGGGAGCGCTGACCGGCCCTGGCCAGTCCATTGGTGTGTCGGTCTTCCGCGAGGCAATGGCGTTTGACCTTGACGCGTCAGACACCGCAGTGTCGACCGCCTACATGGTGGGCACCCTGGGGGCGTCGACGGCGCTTCCACGACTCGGGCGCTGGATCGACGAGGTGGGCGTCCGACGGGCTATGACGGTGATCGCCGTTGTGTTCGCCGCGGTCTTGGTCCATATGTCCCTGATCCGCCACGTGGCGTGGCTAGCCGTCGGGTTCTTGGGTATCCGGATGATGGGACAGGGTGCTCTTTCGCTGGCGGCGCGGGTTTCGATCGTGCACTGGTTCGAGCGACGCCGGGGATTTGCCCTGGGCGTCTCGATGACTTTGACGGCAGCTGGCATGGCGGTGGTCCCCCTTGGCCTGTCCATTGGTGTGAATGCCTGGGGATGGCGGTCGACCTGGGTCGCCGCCGCTTGCGTGATCCTCGTCAGTGTTATCGCCATTGCCCGGTTCGGAATGGTGGATCGGCCATCGGACCTCGGACAGGTCCCCGACGGCAGGATTGCAGACTCCAACGGCGGAAGGGACGCTGGCGGACCCTCGCCGTCAAGAGCCGAGGTGTTGCAGTCACCGGCATTTTGGGTACTGGCTGCTGTGGCGTCGGCCAACAGTCTCCTGATCACCGGGATGGTGTTCCATCAGACCAACGTGCTGGGTGAGCTGGACTACTCCGATGCCCGGGCGGCGGCCATGTTCCTTCCCCAAGCCATAGGAGCAATTGCCGGTGGCCTGGCCTTCGGTTGGGCCTCGGATCGCCGTGGTCGGTTCCTGCTTCCCGCGGCGATCGCCCTGTTGCTGACCGTGAGTTGCCTGTTAGGCGGGACGGGAACCACTACCGCCACAGTGTTCGCCTATTCGATCGGCCTGGGGATCTGCACAGGCGGTGGAGCGGCGATCAACGGCGCCCTCCTGCCGGCGCTGTTCGGCATCCGCAACATTGGTTCCGTGTCGGGATTACTGCACGTTGTCAGCGTGGTCAACTCCGCACTAGGGGCCCTGGCCTTCTCACTAGGAGCCGATCTATTTGGCAGCTACCGCGAGGCGCTCACCGTTTTCGCCATCTGGCCAGCGGTGTTGGTCGTGGTGGCCATCGTCTGGCGCCCCCGGCTGCCCGCCCCAGCTATTTCACCGCACAGCTGAGGGGACGATCGGGCCCGCTCTTGATGGGCTCTCTAGAAGGCGAAATACAGAAAGGGTTTGACGCCCTCGGGACCCAACAGGTCGAAAGCGAGGATGGCACAGGTGAAGCCGGTGGCCTGCAGAACCACGGGTAGGCGTGCCGCCCGATCCCACCAGCGGTCGGCGGCCCCAACCGGAAGCAGTTGAGTGGCCGCACCGACCAGGAGTAGCAGCACCACGCCGAACCCGACCTCGGGGGCCGTCGTCCACGAGCCCCCGAGGGCTCCGAACACCTCCATGGCCCTGTCCACGTTCACGGAGCGGAAGAACACCCAACCGATGCAAACGATGTGAAACGTCACCAAAGTCCTGACGACCCGACCCGGCCGGGACGGCTCGGCCCCTCCCAGTAGGCCGGGAATCGACCGTTCAGCGACCAGACCCACGCCGTGGATGGCCCCCCACAAGACGAATGTCCATCCGGCCCCGTGCCACAGGCCGCCCAACAGCATGGTGGCCATCAGGTTCCGAGCCGTGCGGGACCGACCACGTCGACTTCCCCCCAACCCGATGTACAAATAGTCCCGGAGCCATGACGAAAGACTGATGTGCCACCGCCGCCAGAAGTCCTGGAGGCTGAGAGCCCGGTACGGCTGGTCGAAATTCACCGGGAACCGGAAACCCAGCAGCAAGGCGATGCCGATGGCGATGTCGGAATACCCACTGAAGTCGCCGTATATCTGCAAGGCGTAGCCGTAGATGCCAAGCAGCGTTTCCAGGCCGCTCGCCCCGCCAGGGTCAGCGAACACCCCGTCGACCAGCTGGGATCCGAGTACGTCGGCCAGGACCATCTTCTTGAACAGGCCGCCAAGTACCAGTCGAGTGGCCCGCCCGGTGTCGATAGGTGACCGGTCGTCCGTGGCCAACTGAGCCAGAAAGTCCCGGGCCCGCACGATAGGTCCGGCGACTAGTTGTGGGAAGAAGCCCACAAACAGTGCGAAGTCCAGTAGCCGGTTGGTTGGTTCAAGAACCCGACGGTAGATGTCGATTGAGTACGACATGGTCTGGAACGTGTAGAAGCTGATACCCACTGGGAGGATGATCCCCAGCGGTCCCGCCGTGGCTTGGACGCCCAGGCTCCCCAGCAGGTCCACGAAGGAATCGACAAAGAACCCGGCGTACTTGAAAAAGCCCAGCATCCCAAGGTTGGTGGCCAGGCTGCACCACAACCAAAACCGCCGTCGACTCGGGTCGTCCGAAGCGTGCATCGCACGTCCCGCCACGAAGTCGACCAGCGTGGAGACCCAGATGAGCGACAGGAACCTCCAATCCCACCAGCCGTAGAAGATGTAGCTGGCCACAAGCATGGAGGCCTTCCATGCCCTGGGCCGTTCCATGAGCACCGTGTGGACGGCAAGCACTAGGAGTAGGAACACGGCGAAGGTGATCGTCGGGAACAGCATGGGCAAACCGAGTCTGCCATCTGGACCCCACCGCCCCGGGTGCCAATGGGCCGACCGGTACGATCCGGAGCGCATGACCCCTGAACCGTCGGCAGACGACCGGACATCCGTTGAAAAGCTCGGGGACGACCTCGACGAATGCATCGACAGGTCGGGCATCCGACGTGTCCATGTCCTGGCTTGGCGCGACCTTGAAGACCCCGAAGCCGGTGGGTCCGAACTCCACCTTCAGGAAGTCACCAGCCGGTGGGCGAATGCTGGCCTGGAGGTCTGCATACGGACCTCTGAAGTGGCCGGCCAACCGGCCACGATCATGCGTGATGGCGTCGAGGTAGTGCGTCGGGCAGGACGCCACCAGGTCTTCCCGCGGGCAGTACTGGCCGAACTACTAGGTCGACATGGTCGACGGGATGCCCTTGTCGAGGTCTGGAACGGGATGCCCTTCCTCTCTCCCCTGTGGGCCCGCGGCCCACGTATGGTCATCCAGCACCACGACCACGCCGACATGTGGCCACTGGCTCTACCACCGGGTCCGGCACGGCTGGGATCGATTCTGGAGCATCGCCTTGCTCCACGGTGGTACCGGTCCACGCCGGTCGTAACTCTCTCGGCGTCATCACGCGACGGACTGATCGCCGGGGTCGGCCACCGGCCCGATGGCGTCCACGTGGTCGAACCCGGCGTGCACCGCCGGTTCTCTCCGGCTGGTCGGCGTGACTCCGAACCCCTAATCGTCTCGGTGGGCCGACTCACTGCATCAAAGCGAGTGGACGTTCTGATCCGGGCTTTTGCCGAGGCCAGGGACCAGGTGGCTGGACTTCGTCTGGAGGTCATTGGTGACGGTCCCGAGGAGGAGGCCCTTCGGGCCCTGGCTGGCGACCTCGGCGTGTACGCAGCCACGACCTTCCGTGGACGGGTCTCCAACGACGAGCTCGTAGCGGCCTATCGCCGGGCTCGACTCGTGGCCAGCGCGTCGATCAGCGAGGGCTGGGGCATGACCCTGACTGAGGCCGCTGCGTGTGCCACCCCGTCGGTTGCCACCGATATTGCCGGACACCGTGACGCCGTCATTGACGGACGCACCGGCCTGCTGGCCACCACCGACGATGAACTGGCCGGACTACTGGTGGAGGCTTTGGGATCGCGCTGGGACCAGCTTTCGGCGGGCGCCCTCACGGGGGCTACTCGATTTGACTGGGATCGCACGGCCTCAGGGGCGTTCCGGGTACTGGCCTCCACGGTGCCCGTCCAGTGATCCGATCTCCGGTTGGCTTCCTGAGGCTGTCCGGATCCGCCTTGGAGCGGTTGGTGATCCTCATACTGGCCTACGTTCCGCTGCTGCTGAACGATCCCGGTCGGGTGGCGGCCGACACCAAGGCGTACCTGTATCTGGACCCCGGTCGCCTCATGGAGCGGGCCACATCGATGTGGCAGCCCGAGGTTGCCATGGGAACCGTGACCCACCAGAACATTGGCTACCTGTGGCCGATCGGCCCCTTCTACTGGCTTGCCGATATCGCTGGCTTGCCTGACTGGCTGGCACAACGACTCTGGATGGGAACTGTGCTAGCTGCCGCTGGTCTCGGCGTGCGCTGGCTGCTGCGAACCCTGGGGTGGCGGGACGGTGGCGTCCTGGTTGCCTCACTGGCCTACATGCTCAGCCCGTATCTCCTCAACTACGTGGATCGGCATTCGGTGATCCTCCTGCCATGGGCCGGCCTACCGTGGATGCTCGGTCTCACGACCCGGTCGCTGCGCACTCCCGGCTGGCGTCATGCGGCCATTTTCGGTCTGGTGACCCTGACGGTGGGTGGGGTGAACGCCAGTTCGCTCCTTCTGGTTGGGCTAGGCCCCGCCCTGTGGCTGCTCTGGTCGGGCCTCGAGGCCTCGGTGCCATGGCGACGCGTTGTGGGCGCCGCGGTTCGTATCGGTGCGGCCTTCGTGCTTACCGGTCTCTGGTGGATGGTCGGTCTGGCAGTCCAAGCCAGCCACGGCCTACCCACCCTTCGGCTGACGGAGAACTATCGGGTGGTGTCGGACGCGGCCACAGCTCCCGAACTTTTCCGGGGACTGGGATACTGGTACTTCTACGGTCAGGGTCGCCTAGGGGCGTGGATCGAACCCTCCACCTCGTACACCCGGTGGGCACTGCCGTTGTCGTTCGCTCTGCCCCTACTGGCACTCCTGGCCGCTGCCGTGGTTCGGTTTCGCCATCGGGGCCACGCCCTGGCCCTGATCGTGGTTGGGATCCTCGTGGGCATCGGGGCCCACCCGTACGACGACCCATCACTTCTCGGCCGGATCTTCCGCGAGTGGACACTTACCGATGTCGGGTTGGCACTGCGCAGCACACCGCGGGCCCTCCCCCTGTCGGTCCTCGGCCTGGCCATCTGCCTTGGGGCCGGGGTGGGAGCTTTGGCTCGCTGGCGCCCCCGAGTCGGTCCGGCTGTCACCGGTGTCCTTTGTCTACTCGTGGTGGCCAATCTGTCTCCCCTGTGGCAGGGAGAGATGCTCGGCTCACTGGTCCAACGTCCCGAGGACATCCCCGCCTACTGGCATGACGCGGCAGAGCACCTTGAGACCCCGGACTCATCTGCTCCAGGAACTGGCACCAGGGTGCTGGAGATTCCCGGGAGCGACTTTGCGGCCTACCGCTGGGGGAACTCTGGCGACCCAGTGTTACCCGGCCTCATTGATCGTCCGCATGTGGCGCGCGAGCTCATACCTCAGGGCTCTCCGGCTTCGGCAGCCCTGCTGGTCGCATTGGACACGGAGATCCAGGAGGGCCGTCTGGACGCCGATGCCCTGGCTCCTCTAGCTCGCTTGATGGGCGTGGGAGACGTGGTCCTCCGATCTGATCTGCAGTTCGAGCGTTTCCGGACGCCCCGACCAGTCGATCTATGGGAGGGAGTACGTGACGCACCGGGATTTGATCGCCTGATCGAGTTTGGCAGCCCGCTCCCAAACGTGGCCGGACCGCAGCGCCCTCTCCTGGATCAGCACACCCTGAGTCGACCGGCCAGCGCCGAGGATCCCGCGCCGGTGGTGGTCCTCCCGGTAACCGATCCCGTGCCTATTCTGCGAACCGCTGATCCATCCCGGCCGATTCTGGTCTCGGGTGATGCTGAGGGAATCGTGGCCGCCGCCGGTGAGGGACTGCTGGAGGCTGGCCGACCGCTCTTCCTGACCGGCTCCTTTTCTCACGATGCTGTCCGGGTACTTGATCTGGTGGGGCCCGGCACCCGCATTGTTCTCACCGACTCCAATCGGAAAGACGGGCACCGTTGGGGCACCATTCGAGAGACGGCCGGGTACACCGAGCGAGTAGACGAGCAGGCCATGGGTCTCGACCTTTCGGACCACGCCTTGACCGTCATAGACGACCTACCCGGCGTTCAGACGGTGGCTATCCAGTACGCCCTGCGAGTCGACGCCAGTGAGTACGGCAACCCGGTGACCTTCACGCCTGGCGATCGGCCGTTCCACGCGGTGGACGGCGACTCCGATACGGCCTGGACCGTGGGAGCCTTCAACCACGTCGTTGGCGAACGACTAATTCTGACACTGGATGACCCCGTCCCTGTGGCCCACCTGGTGCTGGAACAAGCTCGGCTTCGAGGTCAAAACCGTTGGATCACGCAGCTTGCCGTTGGGTTGGACGAACAATCTCCCCTGCTGGTTGATCTAGACGAGACCTCCCACACCGCACCGGGCCAGGTAGTCGCCCTGCCAGATAGGGGCGTGGTGTCTCGCATCACTCTGGAGATCCGGGCCACCGATGTCGGCCAACTCGACCATTACGCCGGTGTGACCGGCGTCGGATTTGCCGAGGTGCGGGTCGGTACACCAGGAAGCGAATCAGGAGATTCCGCTGGGTTCGATTACGTGGCTGCCGACGAGACCATTGCACTGCCTACTGACCTCTCAGACGCCGTCCGTTCCGCTGGCCTGACCGATCCCGGATCCGAGGTTGCCGTGCTGTTGACCAGGCAGCGCTCTGATCCTCGAGACCCCATCCGCACCGAACCGGAGCAGTCCATGGATCGCACCTTCGTGGTGCCGTGGGACCGTCCGTTCCTTCTGCACGGCGAGGCCCGCCTCTCGGCACATGCGCCCGACGACCTGTTCAATGCGGTCCTCGGTGATCCCAGCTCTGGTACGGCGTCTGCCACGGGGAGTCTTGCCGGCGATCTAACGTCGAGGGCCCGAGCAGCGTTCGACGATGACCCCTTGACGGCATGGCAGACGCCCATTGGCCCCCAGGAGGGCCATGCGTTGACGTTGGCCCTGGCCAACCCGCAGACGTTTGTTGACCTGGTCCTGTCCTATCGAGCCGACGGCCTCCACTCGGCACCCCGCACGGTGACCGTGGTGGGCGACGACGGCCCGGTAGGGACCGTGGATCTCCCAGGAACACTCCTCAACAGGACAGAAGGCGTCATCCGGGTGCCACTGGATCTCCCAGCTTTCACCAGCAGGACCCTCACCATCCGTATCGACGAGGTGGTCGAGCGACGAACAATGAACTGGTACTCGGGCCTTCCCGACGTGCTTCCAGTTGGGATCGTGGAGGTGAACGACGGGGTGACCGCTGCTGGCGCACCAGATCTGCTGGACACCGGTTGTCGGAGCGACCTGGTAACTCTCGACGGTCGGTCGGTCTCGGTGCGGATCAGTGGAACCACCGTTGATGCACGGACCCGTCAGCCTTTGATCGTAGAGGCCTGCGATAGTCCCCTGATTCTCGCCGCCGGATCGCACCGGCTCCGAATCAGCCCCGGGAAAGGGTCGGGCTTCGACCTGGACCGTCTAGTCCTCATTTCACCGTCAGTCCACGATCCGGCGTCCGATAGGCAGACGGGTCCGGAGTTGCAGGTCACCGCGGAGAGCCGCACGTCGATGGACATCGTGGCCAGAGGCGAGATCCGTTCGTTCTGGCTGGTGCTGGGGCAGAGTTATAGCGACGGATGGCGTCTCACCCTGGATGGGGCCACGGTGGACGGTGCCGATTCCGGCATCGCACCCGTTCTCGTCGATGGGTTCGCCAACGGGTGGCTGGTTACGCAGGCCCAGGGTGCCGGCGAACCGATTGGCCTACATCTCCGGTGGACTCCCCAGCGACTAGTCCGGCTGAGCCTCGGTCTTTCGCTGTTCGCGGCGGCCGGGTGCCTTCTGGTGGCGTGGCGCGGGCGGCGCGACATAGGTGTCCGCTCTTTCGAGCCATCCCGACTACTACCGGCTCACCGTCCGCGAGCCAAGCCGGTTGGGCTGGTGATGGCCACATGCACCGCGGGGGTGGTATGCGGATTCGCGTTGTTGAACCTGCCCGGCGGTTGGGCGTGGAGTTGGGTCGCTCCTGGTATCGCCTTCGCCTCCTGGACCGGCCTTAGGGGCATGCTTCCCCAGCGCACCAGTGCCCTGGCCGGGGTGCTCGCCATGGGCACGGCGACGGTGTGGATCGCCGCCAACCAGATCCGGTTCCGGTTCCCCCGGGACTTCGTGTGGCCACTGTTCTTCGAACATGTTCACGTCCTGGGTGTGATCGCCGTGCTGCTTCTAGCTGCCGCCGCAGCCGAGGCCCTCATAGAGCGACGCGACCATCAGGACTAACGGGCCCCAGAACGGCCGTCTCATCCCAGAGGCGTGTTTGCGCCCGTCCAGAGCCAGGTGATTATCGAGGCGCCTACCGCCACCACGGGAACCCCGGCAACCGCAGCCACTGCCCACTGACGACCCACCCGACTCACGACGGAGTCTGCGACCGGGGCAAGCATTCGGGGCATCCAGGACACAAATGCCAGGATGGCCAGCGGCGCCGAATATCTGGCCATTTGGAGGCCGATGTGTCTGTAGCTCACCAGGTCGGTGAAGTACACGTAGCTCGCCGCGTAGATGGCCACCAGAAGGAGGCCCACTCCCCCGGCCATCAGACCACGGCGGGCACCACGGAACGATCGAAGGTCGTCGCCGTCGAGAGCCAGGAGGGACAACAGAACTAGCCCGACCAGCACCCACGGGACCACCCCGGGAAGGTCGGCTTCCCAGAACCCCAACTGCCGGAACCAGCCCTGTACGTAAAAGCGGTACTCGGATATCCACGTGTCGACAGTGGCCCATACGAAACCCGGCAGGTCTCCCAGAAGGCGGTCCCGCTGCACGGATGGTTGGTATTCGATCTGCCGAATCATCGTGGTGGTGGCAGCTTGATAGTTCTCCGAGGATCGGGCCAGCGTGGTGGCCAGACCGACAGTCAGTGCACCCCCTGCAATGAGTGCCGCCCGCACTCGTATCCGGCTCCGGTCCAGTACAGCGGACAGTGGGAACAGTCCCAGGATCAGAAAGTAGGGAGGCTTGGCCAGCGCCAATAGAGCCATGGGCAGGACCAGGGAGGGGAGGATGATCGTCTCGTCGGCTTCCACGCGGGTCCACAATGAGACTGCCATCAACACGGCAGCCACTGTGAACCCGTCCGGTGACACCGACGCGGCCAATGCCAGATTGAGCGGCACGAGAGCCGCCGCGGTGAGGCTCCAGCGGAACGCTGCCGCGGACCGAATCGCCCACCAGGCGAGTGCCAGGTATGCCAGAAGCGACACGACCCGTCCGGCCCAGAGGACGACGATGCCTGGCGCATCTATCGCTACGGGGAGCAGGGAACCGAGGGCGGCTGGGAGGTAGGCCACGGGGGTCGAAGCGGAGGTGGGCCTCGTATCGATGAATTCCACCTGGCCGTCAGGTCGATGGTCCAATAATCCTCGGATAGAGGTGACCGTCCACGGTGCACGACCGGCCTGGTGATCCATGAAGATCTGGGTAGTGGCCTCCCGGTGCGCCACTGGGATGACTGACCCGGTGCCTTCCGGTTCGGGTCCCGGTTCCAAATTGCCGTTGGCCATATCAACGACCCGGGCGAAGTGTGTGAACTCGTCGTAGCCAGTCCACGCCGGCGACATGAGGCAGATCAGGAGACCTAATGGAAGGCCAACGGCCAGAAGGAGTCGCTGGGGCGCCATCTGCCTGAGAGTACCGAGTCCAAACACGACGATCTGAAAGGCTGCTCCGGGCGCATCGGCCCACATGCCCTTCCGGCGATAGTTTCAGGGAAGTGGCTGATCCGCAGGTGTCTCCCGACGTACTTCTGGTGCACGGCTTCGGGACGTCGTTTGCCGCCACCTGGCGCCATAACGGCTGGGTCGACCTTCTCGCCGATGCGGGTCGTGGGGTCATTGGCGTCGATCTCCTTGGGCATGGCACGGCCCCAAAGCCGACCGACCCGGAGGACTATCGGGATCTTGAGAGCCACGTGTTGGCGGTCCTTCCAGGTGATCCAGTGGACGCTGTGGGCTTTTCAGCCGGCGCCATGACAGTGCTCTGGCTGGCCGCCCACCATCCAGAACGGTTTCGCCGGATCGTGGTGGCTGGGGTAGGGGCCAACCTGTTCGAGCGCGACCCCGCCCGGGGCCAGGCCATTGCCGAAGCGGTCCGTACCGGCACCGCCGACGATCCCGAGTTGCGCTATTTCGCCGACCTACCCGAGGTCGGGGGGGTCGATCCCGATGCCCGTGCCGCGCTGGCTGCATTCATGAGCCGCCCAGACCATCGGGCCTTCACCCCCCACCTACTTGCCCGGCTGACCGTGCCCGTCCTTGTGGTCCTGGGTGACCGAGACTTTGCTGGCCCGGCAGATCCATTGATTGATGCACTTCCGGATGCCACGCTGTGCAACCTGCGGGGCGTGGACCACTTCGCCACACCCAAGGACTTCGGGTTCTTGGACGCCGCCCTCAGTTTCCTGGACGCCCAGCCCCTTTAGAAGGGAGCACAGTTCAGACGCCGGGTGGTGGGCCGAAACGACCGGTGGAGGCATCGAGGACGGCCCGGAAGCGGGCCCGGCCTGAGTGGTACGGCCCTCGAACAGTGGGCCTCCACCAGCCGAGCACATGTTCGGCCAGTACCACACCGATTCGGAACACCATGTTGACCACCCCGAAGTGAACCCGCAGCAGAAGCAGCGTGTTTCGAACCATCAGATGGTCGATGGCCGATGCATCGGTGTTGCTTTCCGGGTTATCGACCAGAGCGCCCCTCACGAGGCCCACCGTCCAACCGGCCGCCCGGGCCCGCAGCCCGAGGTCGGCTTCCTCGCAATAGGCAAAGTAGCGCTCATCGAACAGACCGATCTGGGCTACGCATCCCCGCCGGAGCGCCATGAGGGTTCCATGGGGATAATCGGCAGTCTCCCATCGATACCCGTCTCCCTCGATTAGACCGTCTATCGAGGTTGCTGGTTCGCTGATCGGACCGAGCCACGGTTGGACTCGGGGTACCTGTCCGTCGCCCACGTCGGCGCACGCCAGTCCGGCCTCAGGATGGGCCCGTAATCGGGCGACGAGGGCTTCGACTGTCCCATCGGCTGGCCGGGCGTCATCGGGAGCCACCAGGCAGATCTCGGAGTCCGAATGCAGCCAACGCTTCAGGCCGACGTTGGCACCGGGGCCGAAGCCCAGGTTGACTCCCGTCTCGATCACCTCTACGCAGTCGGGCAAATCCTTTCGAAGCAACGCAAGTTCTAGAGGATCTGAGCCATTGTCCACCACGGTTATGGCAAGACCCGTGCTACCTCTGGTCGCCGGATCGAGGAACCGGTCGAGAGTGTCGCGACAGGTTGCACCGCGATTCCGATGGACCAGGACGAGGTGAACGCCATCCACGGCCCGAAGGCCCTGACCAGCGGACATGTCAGCGAAGGGGGGCGGCGCTGGGTGTGATGGCTGCCGGCAGGTGCGATGAGCCCGACAGAGCGCGATCTACCGCGGCTGCACAAGATCGACCCTCGGCAATAGCCCACACGATCAGGGATTGGCCACGTCCCATATCGCCACATACGTAGACGTTCTCAACCGAGGTGCGGAAGTCATCGTCACGAGCCACAGTGCCCCTTACGTCGAGCTCCACGCCGAGACCGTCTAGGAGGTCGTTGCGCTCCGGGCCAGTGAAGCCCATGGCGAGGAACACAAGATCTGCCGGGAAGTCCCGTTCCGTGCCCTCGACTGGCTCGAAGGACATCCGTCCATCGGCGAATACCTGCGCCACACGATGGGTGCGAAGGGCGGTGAGTGCCCCATCGGCGCCCACGAACTCGGATGTGTTAATGGAAAACTCCCGAACGCCGCCCTCCTCGTGAGCCGACGACACGCGGTAGATCATTGGCCATGTTGGCCAAGGGTTGGCGTCGGGACGCTCGTCGGGCGGTCGGGGCATGATCTCGAACTGGTGTATCGACCGGGCGCCTTGGCGCAGGGCGGTCCCAAGGCAGTCGGCGCCGGTATCGCCTCCGCCTATCACGATGACGTCACGGCCCTCGGCATCGATCGGACTACCGTCTAGGTCGCCCTCCTGGACCCGGTTAGAGCCCGGCAGGTATTCCATGGCCTGGTGGATTCCAGTGAGTTCCCGCCCGGGAATGGGCAGGTCTCGCCACTGGGTAGACCCACAAGCCAGAACGATTGCATCGAAATCGCTAATCAGGGACTCCACTGCCAGGTCGACACCCACCGACGTATTGGTTCGGAACTCGGTGCCTTCGGCCTCCATCTGGGCCAGACGTCGGTCCAGATGGCGCTTCTCCATCTTGAACTCGGGGATGCCGTACCGGAGCAGGCCACCAATACGATCCGCCCGCTCGAATACGACGACGTTGTGTCCGGCCCGGGTGAGCTGTTGTGCCGCTGCTAGGCCAGCGGGGCCGGAACCGACCACTGCCACACGGCGTCCGGTGTTCTCGGCGGGAATAAGCGGAATGATCCAGCCTTCGTCCCACGCCCGGTCCACGATCGAGACCTCGACCTGCTTGATGGTGACTGGTGGTTCGTCGATTCCCAGAACACAAGCACCCTCGCACGGGGCCGGACAGAGGCGACCGGTGAACTCCGGAAAATTGTTGGTGGCGTGCAGCCGTTCGATTGCCTCGCGCCAGTGGCCGTTCCAGATCAAGTCGTTCCAGTCCGGAATGAGGTTGCCTAGAGGGCAGCCGTCATTGCAGAACGGGATTCCGCAGTCCATGCATCGGCTGGCCTGGGTCTGCAGGTGCTCCTCAGAAAATGGCTCGTAGACCTCCTTCCAATCGCGTAGGCGTACTGGCACCGCCCGACGGTCCGGTAGAAGTCGGTCATGTTTGATGAAACCCCGTGGATCACCCATGGTCGATGGTCTCCTCGCCCCTACGGCGGTCAGTTCCCGGTGGAGGCCATGATGGCTGCCACCTCGTCACGCCCTGAGGCCCGGGCACCAGCAGCCGCCTCAAGGATCCGCTTGTAATCGGTAGGCATGACCTTCACGAAATGTCCCGTCTCGGAGTTCCAGTTGGAGAGCAGGCGCTCCGCCACCGCCGAGCCGGTCTCGGCCTGATGGCGTACCAGAAGGTCCCGGATCCATGACAGGTCCTCAACGTTTGGCACCTCGACGAGCACCATCTCACGGTTCACTCGGTCCGGGAACACGCCAGCCGGGTCGTGCACGAAGGCCATACCGCCGGACATGCCGGCCGCAAAATTCCGGCCGGTGGGTCCGATGATCACGGCCCGGCCGCCGGTCATGTATTCACAGCCGTGGTCGCCGATGCCCTCGACCACCGCTGTGGCCCCCGAATTTCGGACGCAGAACCGCTCCCCTACCCGACCACGGATGAAGGCCTCGCCCGATGTCGCCCCGTACAGCAGAACGTTCCCCGCGATGACTTGCTCCTCGGCTACGAAGCACGAATCGGCCGGTGGACGAATAGCAACCCGGCCGCCGGAGAGACCCTTCCCTACGTAGTCGTTGGCGTCGCCGGTCAGGCGCAACGTGATGCCCCTGGGTACGAAGGCGCCGAAACTATTGCCAGCCGATCCGTGGAGGTCGATTGAGATGGTGTCGTCGGGGAGGCCGTCTCCACCGTGTCGACGCGTCAACTCGTAGCCCAGCATGGTTCCGACTGAACGATCCATGTTGGTCACTGTCGCGGCAATCCGTACCGACTTGCCGTCAGACAGGGCGGTCTCGGCTTCGGTGATCAGTGTGCGATCCAAGATGTCTGCCAGGCCGTGGTCCTGCCTGCCGGTGTTTCGCCGGTCGGCGTCTCCTACGTCTGGCACATGAAGGATGGGGGTCAGGTTCAGGCCCGAAGCCTTCCAGTGGCCGACCGCCTCACGAACATCAAGGCATTCGACTTGTCCGATGGCCTCGGACAACGTGCGGAATCCCAGTTTTGCGAGGATTTCCCGAACCTCTTCGGCGATGTACTCGAAGAAGTTGACGACGAACTCAGGGCGCCCGCTGAACTTCTTTCGTAGTTCTGGGTTCTGAGTGGCAACACCTACCGGGCAGGTATCGAGGTGGCAGACCCGCATCATCACGCAGCCAGAGACCACCAGGGGTGCCGTGGCAAATCCGAACTCGTCGCCACCCAGCAGCGCTGCGATCACCACATCGCGCCCCGTCTTGAGTTGGCCATCGACCTGGACCACGATGCGGTCCCGCAGGTCGTTGAGTAGCAGCGTTTGCTGGGTCTCGGCCAGGCCGAGCTCCCACGGAGCACCGGCGTGCTTGATCGAGGTCAACGGCGAGGCGCCAGTTCCGCCATCATGTCCAGAAATAAGGACAACGTCGGCATGGGCCTTGGAGACCCCGGCTGCCACAGTCCCGACGCCGACCTCGGCTACTAGCTTCACGTGCACGCGGCTTACCGGATTGGCGTTCTTGAGGTCGTAGATCAGTTGAGCGAGGTCCTCGATGGAATAGATGTCATGGTGGGGAGGCGGTGAGATGAGGCCCACACCAGGCGTGGAATGGCGGGTGCGGGCGATCCACGGGTACACCTTGTGACCCGGTAGCTGGCCGCCCTCGCCGGGTTTGGCTCCCTGTGCCATCTTGATTTGGAGGTCGTCAGCGTTGACGAGGTATTCGCTGGTCACCCCGAACCGACCAGACGCCACCTGTTTGATGGCCGACCGACGCAGGTCGCCGTTGGCTTCCGGGGTGAAGCGGTCCCGGTCCTCGCCGCCTTCGCCGGTGTTGGACTTACCGCCCAGCCGGTTCATGCCAATAGCTAGGGTTTCGTGGGCCTCGGCGCTAATCGAGCCGTAGGACATGGCGCCCGTGGAGAACCGTTTGACGATCTCACTAACCGGTTCAACCTCGTCAATGGAAATGGCCGGCCGTAAGTCGTCACGGAATCGGAACAGGCCTCGCAGGGTGGCCAAACGTTCAGATTGGTCGTCGATGAGGTTTGTGTACTCCTTGAAGACCTCGTACCGACCCTCGCGGGTGGCGTGTTGGAGTTTGAAAACCGTCTCCGGGTTGAAAAGGTGGTACTCGCCCTCTCGGCGCCACTGGTACTCGCCACCCACCTCCAGGGTGCGATGTGCCCGTTCCTCCGGATTCGTTGGAAAGGCCAGGGCATGGCGTTCAGCCACCTCGGCCGCCAACACTTCGAAGCCGACTCCCCCTAGACGGCTCACAGTGCCTTTGAAGCATGACCCGATGACTTGGTCGCCCAGACCGATTGCTTCGAAAATCTGCCCACCGCTGTATGACGCGACGGTGGATATGCCCATTTTGGACATGATCTTGAGGAGCCCCTGGTCGCAGGCCTTGATGAAGTTGGAGCGCGACTGTTCCAAGGTCAGGCCAGGCGAGAGGCCGTACATCCCCTCGCCGACCAGCGCGTCGATGGTGGCGAAAGCTAGGTATGGACACACGGCCGAGGCGCCGTATCCCAGCAGCAGGCTGATGTGATGAACCTCGCGGGCGTCGCCGCTCTCCACCAAGAGGCCCACGCGGGTCCGGGTCTTTTCGGCGATTAGGTGATGGTGCACTGCGCCGGTGGCCAGCAGGGATGGTATGGGAGCCAGGTTGGCTGTCGGGCAGCGGTCAGACAGCACGATGAAACTCACGCCATCGTCCACCGCCGCCGAGGCTTCGGCCCTCAACCGGGTTAATGCCTCTGTGAGGCCGGTGGCACCTCGGGCCACCTCATAGCGACCGTCCAGCACCCGGGCGGAGAAGCCTGTCGGCAAACTATCGGAGCCGGTAGAGCCACGACCGAGTCCGACGATCGACGCCAACTGGGCTTCGGTTAGGACGGGATGTGGTAGATGGATCTGTCGACAGCTCTCGGGCGCGGGGTCCAGCAGATTTCCCTCCGGGCCCACGGTTGAGCACAGCGCAGTGATGAGTTCTTCGCGTATGGCGTCTAGTGGCGGATTGGTGACCTGGGCGAAGAGTTGTTGGAAATAGTCGTAGAGCGGTCGGGACTGGTCCGAGAGGACAGCTACCGGCGTATCAGTACCCATGGAGCCAATCGCGCCCTTGCCGTCGCGGACCATCGGAGCAAGCACCACCTTTAGAGCCTCATGCGTGTAGCCGTAAGCCTGCTGGAGTTGCTGGAGAGTGCAATCGTCGTTACTGACACGTTCGTGGGCCGGAAGGTCGTCCAGGTAGACGAGGTTCTGCTCCAGCCACTCCCGATATGGGCGACCGGAGGCCATGCCCGACTTGATCTCGTCGTCGCGGATGATGCGACCCTCGGTGGTATCGATGAGGAACATCCGTCCGGGTTCAAGGCGACCCTTCTCGACCACTTCAGCGGTCGGGACCTCGACCACCCCGACCTCACTGGCCATGACCACAAGGTCGTCGGCGGTTACCCAGTAGCGGCTGGGTCGTAGGCCGTTTCGATCTAGGACAGCACCCATCACGGTTCCGTCGGTGAATGCGATCGAGGCTGGGCCATCCCATGGCTCCATCAGGGATGCGTGGTATTGGTAGAAGGCCCGGCGTTCGTCGGACATCTCGGCGTGGTTCTCCCACGGCTCGGGGATCATCATCAGAACCGCCTCGGGAAGCGAGTAGCCCCCCAAGGTAAGGAGTTCGAGCGCTTCGTCGAAGCCGGCGCTGTCACTGGCGCCCGGCGTGCAGATCGGAAACAGTCGGTCCAGATCGCCCGGAATCGTGTCGGTGTCCAGAAGGGCCTCACGGGCTCGCATCCAGTTGCGGTTGCCCTGCACGGTGTTGATCTCCCCGTTGTGGGCGATGTACCGGTACGGATGGGCCAGCGGCCACGAGGGGAAGGTGTTTGTAGAGAACCTGGAATGCACGAGGGCCAGTGCACTCTCGACACGTTGGTCGGTCAGATCCAAAAAGAAACTGGCCAACTGGGTGGTGGTGAGCATCCCCTTGTAGACGATCGTCCGGGACGAGAGGGAGGGGAAGTAGACGCCGTGAACGTCGACTCCAGAGCGGTCCACGAGAGAGATTTCGTGCTCGGTGCGCTTCCGGACCGCGTAGACCAGCCGGTCCAAGTTGATGCCGGCCGGCCGGCATCCTTCCCCGGTAGCCGGCGCAGCTAGGAAGAGTTGACGGAAGATCGGCTGGGCCGATTGGGCCGCCTTTCCGATCATCGAGCCGTCGATGGGTAGATCCCGCCATCCGAGAACCTCGAGGCCCTCAGACTCGGCGGTGGCCTCCACAAGGGCCATGGCCTCGTCAGCCAAGACTGAAACGTTGGGCAGGAAGGCAATGCCGGTGGCATAGGCCCCAGCTTCGGGAAGGTCGAAGTCGACTACAGACCGGTAGAAGCCGTCGGGAACTTGGATCAACAGGCCGGCGCCATCACCGGTATTGACTTCGGCGCCGAGGGCTCCGCGGTGCTGCATGCGGCAGAGGGCACCAATGCCCAACTCGACGATCTTGTGGCTCGCATGGCCGCGCAGATGGCACACGAAGTTGACGCCGCAGGCGTCGTGCTCGAAGAGCGGGTCGTAGAGCCCCTGAGGCGCCGGAAGATCCCGGCGGGACAAAGGAGTGCCCAGCCCTGGGGTCCAATCGCGCTGGTCGACATCCATGTGGTTCGAGGTCGTCTCCTTGACGGGGCGGTTGTGCCGCCGGGGAGATCGCCCGGAACATCGTCGGTCGGAGCGATGGCCTCCCTCGGGTTCCCGTCGCCGGGCACCTCAGGAGGACTGTGTACCAACCAGAATAGCGGGATGATTACCGTAGACAATGCCCGGGCGAGTGACCTCTGTCGATACATCGATGCCTCCCCCAGTCCGTTCCATGCCGTCGCCGAGTCGGTACGCCGCCTTGAGGGGGCCGGATTCCCCGGACTGGATGCCGACGACGCCCGTCCGGAGCCGGGCCGGTGGTACCTCCGTTCAGGCGGTGCTCTGGTGGCCTGGGTAGACGAAGGCCGATCGTCGGATGCACCTCTGCGGATAATCGGGGCGCATACCGACAGCCCGAATCTTCGGGTCAAGCCGCTCCCCGACCATGGGAGCCTTGGCCTCCGGCAGGTGGTCGTCGAGGTCTACGGCGGTGCTCTCTTGAACTCCTGGTTAGACCGCGACCTCGGCGTGTCTGGTCGAGTTGTGATCCGTGAGGGAGCCGGCCGGACCGTGCGACTGGTGCGCGATGACCGCCCAGTAGCCCGCATCCCCCAGCTGGCCATCCATCTAGATCGTGGAGTAACCGATAAAGGCCTAGTCCTGAACCCCCAGAACCACCTCTCGCCGGTCATGGGTGCCGGACTAGCGGAACCTGGGGCCTTCGTCGGCTCACTAGCCGCCCTCGCTGACGTGGACCCGTCCGACGTGTTGGCCTTCGACGCCATGTTCCACGACCTCTCCCCCTCCGTCCTCTCGGGACCGGGCGCCGAGTTCGTAAGCGCGCCCCGACTTGACGATTTGCTGTCATGCCACGCGGGCACTGAGGCGCTCATTACTGCCGCTGACTCAACGGGCGACTCCTCGGACCGCAAACCGGTCGTTGTTGGGGGTCGTGCGGGCGCTGGCGTGCCAGTCCTGGCGCTGTTCGACCACGAGGAGGTTGGCAGCGTCTCGGCCACCGGAGCAGGTGGTCCACTCCTGGTTCGCTCGCTGCGTCGCTTCGTTGGGCTTGACGACCGGCGGCTAGACGGCGCGCTCGTCCTCTCAGTCGACGGTGCCCACGGCACCCATCCCAACTACCAAGACCGACACGACGGCGATCACCCCGTGCTACTCAACGGCGGCCCGGTCCTGAAGTTCAATGCGAAGGAGCGATACGCCACCGATGCGCCGGGCGCTGCCGAGGTTCGTGATCTTGCCGAACGGGCTGGGATTCCGCTGCAGTCATTCGTGAGCCGTTCCGATATGCCGTGCGGTTCGACTATCGGTCCGTCCACCTCTGCCCGAACGGGGCTGCGAACCGTGGACCTCGGGGTGGCTCAACTCGCCATGCACAGCGCTCGGGAGTTCTGTGGAAGTGAGGATCCTGCGCTGCTAGGCCGTCTACTGGACGCAGTTCTGGCTGGTTGAAGGTGACGGCCGGTCAGCGGTGTCGACCGCGACGTAGTCGGATTCGCATACCCCGAGTTGCACCGTCCAGCGCCCGGTAGGGCGCCACCAGCATCAGCAACATGGGGAAGATCTCGAGACGACCGATCAGCATGAGGATGGCCAAAGCCATTCGTGCCGGAGTCGAATAGGCGTCGGCGAACGACGCCGTCGGTCCGGCATCACCCAGGGCCGGGCCCATATTCCCCAGCGAGCTGATGACTCCGCCAGCCGCTGTAATCAGGTCGGTGCCCAACGCTGCCACGACCATGGTGCCACCGACCACCAGGAGGCCGTACACGACCATGAAGCCGGCAATCCGCTCCACCAGGTGCTCGGGAACGGTGTTGGCCCCCTGCCTGACGACCAGGATGGCCCGGGGACGCCGGAAGGCCCGCAGTGTCCGGTAGGCATGGGACAGGCCAACACGAAGACGCATCACCTTCACACCGCCGGCCGTCGAGCCCGTGCAGCCTCCGAACACCAGGAACAGAAGCAGAATCATCTGGGGTCCCGACGACCACGACGTGAAGTCCCCTGCACTTCCCTCACCTGTGGCATTGCCAAAGCCGCTGCTCGTTCCAAGGGTTACGACGTTGAAGATCGCCGACCGGAGTGATCTTCCGAGCCCCATGCCATCGTCGACCAGGAGCAGGGTCACTAACAGTGTTCCCATGGCAATCATGGCCAGGTAACCCCGGAACTCCGGGTCACGGTGGTGGCCGATTCGGCGCCTTCGAAGCATCCTGCTGTGCAGGGTGAAGTTCGCCCCTCCGAGGAGCATGGCCACAACCAGTACCACCTCGATGGACAGGCTGTCCCAATGGCCAATTGATGCATCCTTGGTGGAGAAGCCGCCTGTCGACGCGGTACTCAGGGCATGGGCGACCGCATCGAACGGTCCCATCCCCGCCCCAAACAGCCCGAGGGCCACCAACACGGTGAACCCAGCATAAATCCCCCAGAACCAGACTGCCGTGGTGGAGATGCGCGGTGCGAGACGGTCCACACCCATCCCCGGTGCCTCGGCGTCGATAAGGCCCAGGCCGCTAGACCGGAGCGACGGAAGGACCATCACCACCAGTACAACGATGCCCATACCGCCCGCCCACTGCGTGAGTTGGCGATACATGAGGATGCCCGACCCCTGGGCCTCGATCGGGTTGTGACTACCAAAGACCGTGGACCCGGTGCAGGAAAAGCCGGAGATCGACTCGAATAGGGAATCGGCCAGCACGATGGCCCACGGACGCCCTGCCACGGCAAACGTGCCAGCAAGGAGGTACGGCAGGGCTCCCAGAAGCGACGCCACCAGCCAGGTCGTCCCGACGGCACTGAATACCGCCGCCTGATCCTGGGAATCAGGTTTGGCCACGTGGAATAGCGCCAGCCCAATTAACCCGGTGACCGCCGTAGCCGTCGCCAGAGCGATGGCATCACGTCCGTCGACCATCGCCACTGACGTTGCCACGGCCATGCCAGCAGCCACGAACAAGATCGCCATACCGGCAACGCTGGCCGTGGTGCTCGCCCAACGGTCACCGAACGGGAAGCGGCGGAATGGGCTCATTGGTCGGTACCCGGAGGGTGCCGGCGGCCACCAGGCGAGCGGCTCAGACTGGCAGTCAGACGTCGTCGGAAACGGACCCGATCACGGATCAGAGTCGTACCGGCGCCAAGGGCCACTATTGCCGGGTACACAGACAGGCGTCCCACCACCATGGCGGGCAGGAGGGCTAGTCGGACGCCGGCCGGCCAGGCGCCGACATCTACCAAGGTGCCATCTAATGTCCGAACCGGTCCGGCCGTCGAGATGGCATGGATTCCAGCACCGAGAGCGGTGGCCAGTTCCAAGCCCGCCGAGGCCACCACTGCAGCGGTCACGAAGAGCACGCTAACGAAGAGAAACTGCGTCACTACGACACGGGCCAGTGTGTTCTCCGCGGCGATCCGGCCGCCCAGCCGGGCCGGAATGACAGCTCGCGGGTGGAGTTGTCGAAGCAGTTCCCGGATGGCTACCCGAGCAAGAATCCGGTGCCGGAGGATCTGGAAGCCGCCGCCGACCGAACCGGTCATCGGCCCGATCGAGACGAGGCCGAGCAGCAACACCGGCGCAGCCGGCGCCCAGTTGCCGCCCGGAGTCGACGGGAACCCGGTGGTGGTAACTGCGGCGGTCACAGTGAAGGCGGCGCGTCGCACCCCATCAACGCCCGACCCGTCGGTCCACAACAAGAACAGGGCGGAGCCGATGATCAGGAGACCCAGATAAACCTGAAGTTCGGTGGAACGGAGAAGAGAACGGACTCGGCCGACACCAAGCCGCCACAGAACCACGAGGCTTGTGCCGGCAACAGCCATACCGATCACGGCTACCCACTGCGCCGCCGCCGACTCGAGGTCCGGGCTGCTCACGAGTCCGCCGGTGGATGCGGTGGCCATCGCCAGGAGTACGGCATCCAACGGTGCTATCCCGACCAGCAGGAAGCCGATCAGGGTAAATCCAGACGCCAGACCATGGACGATGACTAAATGGCGCACCGCCGTGGCAGGGTCGGGGGCCATGGGACGTCGACCGCCTCGACGTGATCGGTCGGCGAACTCCCGCCCTGCTCCGAAGAAAGGCAACACAGCGACCGCTAGCAGGAGTGCGCCGATACCCCCCAGCCACTGGGCGCCTCCGAGCAGAAATCGCTCGGCATGTTCCGTCGGTTCGACCGGGTAGGCCTCCATAGCTGTAGTGGTTGCCGACGTGCCGGCCCTAAACAGTGCGTCCGCAAAGCCGCTCGCCGGGTCGACCAGCAGGAAGAGGCCGGCAACCATCCCGATGAAGAGCACCAGGCTGCCAGTGAAGGCGCACAGGACGTCGGCATCACGGACCCGATCCGGTGGACGGACCCATACGGCGATCACCGCCGCCAGAAGTCCTGCGGCACCTCCGACGATTAGAAGGGCTGTCGTGTCGTCGCCGTCGCCGAGCAGATCAATCAACCCGGCCGTCACGGCAAGCAGGAAAGTGGCACCCAATGCTGCGGCGATCGACCACGCAGCGGCGGCGGCCCACGAAGGCCAGGGCGCACGTCCGCCGCTCCGTGGCCTGATATCAGATCCCACCGGACGATTCATCCGGACCGCCGACCTAGCCGAACAGCGAGGAGAGGTGGGCAGCCTGCCCTGGACGGACCACGGCGATCACATGGTCGCGTGGCCTCAGTGTGCTCCGTCCCCTCGCGATCTGGGCCTTCCCGTCGCGCACGATGGCGCCGATCAGCACGTCCTCATGAAGCCCGAGGTCAGAAATCTTCTTGCCGTCGCACTTGCATCCCGGGGACACGGCGAACTCCAGGACCTCGGCGTCACCGTGGAGGGACGTTGAGACGGCAGCCACTGTGTCTCCCTCACCCCGCACAAACCGGAGGACACTGTTGGCAGTGGCCGTCCGCGGGCTGATAGTGGCGTCCACCTGATGTGCCTCGAGAAGATCCAGCAACTTCAGTCGGTGCACCACGGCGATGGTCTCAGTTTGCTGGTCTCGTCGACCACCGGTGGAATCGCTAGCCGATTTGGCGTACAGGCAGGCCAACACATTGGCGTGGTCCTCCCCGGTCAGGGCAACCACCACATCTTGACGGGCGACCTCGGCCTCGTCGAGCAGGACGGCGTCAGTGATGTCTCCGTGGTACACCAGAGCTCGGTCCAGGTTCTCCGCCAGATAATCGGCCCGGGCCTTATCCATTTCGATGATGCCAACCGACCGGCCCTGGGCAAGCAATGACTCTGCCAGCAACTCGGCAGTTCGACCGCCGCCCAGAAGGAGTACGCGGTCCGAGCGTTGGCTTTCCATGCCCATCCGGGTCGTCACGTCGTCGAGGTTGTCCTTCTTGCAAACGACGGTGATGAGATCCCCCTCCCGAAGGGTCCAGTCTCCACGGGGAACGGCCGTCCGTTCCATCTCCTCACCGTTGTCCCGGCGAGTGATCGAACCCACGATGAAACCCCAGTCGGGCTCCAACTCCCGGCCCAGTTCCCGTAGCGACTTGCCCACCAATGGGGCTGCTCCGGGGAGGCGAGCGGTAAGTACCACGACCTCGCCGCCGGCCATCTCGTCGAATTCCAACACCCCGGTGAATCGGATGAGGCGTCGTACGGCATGGGCGACCTCCTCGTCGGGGTCAATGACCAGGTGGTCGTCGACTCCTTCGAACAGCGACACCGCCTGGGCTCGACGCAGAGAGCGGGACTCCACCCGCACAATGGTCTTGCTGACACCCGCCTTGCGAGCCATCAGGGCACACAAAATGTTGACCTCGTCACGCTTGGTCACTGCAACGAGCAACTCGGCCTTCCCGAGACGCGCCTCAGTCAACACTTCGGGGTCAGTACCGCTACCACGGAGGATCTCGACGTCCAACTCGGACTGGATCCGGCGGACGCGTTCACCACTGACTTCGATGATCGTCACGTCGTGTCCCTGGGTACTGAGACGGTCGGCTACGTAGGTGCCGACCTCGCCGGCACCTACCACGATGATTCTCACCTCGCGATCATCGCCCACCGGAGGACCCAGGGGGTGGCATGCCCGTCCAATCGACCTGTTCAGCTGATCAATCCAAGGCTGGAAGGTGGATCGCCCGGATTAGGTCTTCGGCCGGATCACGCCCACCTCGGTCACCAATATGTCGAGAGGAACGTCCCATTCTCGGGCTGCGAGCGAGTCAACAACCTGGAGGTCGTGGCAGAGGCCAATGAACAGGGGACCAGAGGAACGGTCGGTGATCAAACCGGCAAAGGTCCGGTCATAGAAGCCGGCACCGTGGCCTAGGCGGTTGCAGTTTCGGTCGGCGGCCACCAGAGGCACCAATACGACGCTCAGGGACATCGGGTCGACATTGAGACCCTCGCGTGGCTCATGGATGCCGAAGGGGCCCCGGACCAGAGGGCCGACAGGAACCACAAACTGCAGCACCTGACCGGGGGTGGTCACCGGAAGGGCAACCTGGATGTGCGGATCATCGAGCAGGGCCACCGGGTCGATCTCTCCCCTCACCCCCACATACGCACCGATCGTCCCTGGTGCCTCCATCTCGGAAAGTGACCGGAGCCTCTGGACCACCGTGTCTGAATGGCGCGCGACGACATCCGGCGACAAGGCCTGCCTCCAGGCCAACATCTCAATCCTGAGTTCCTCCAAATCTCGGCCATCTTCACCGTGCTCCACCAGGTCATGCTGGCCGACCGACTCCCCGACCGCCAGCATCTGTTCCGGATAATCACGCCCCAGATCGTCGAGCCACGGGTCCCACTCACTAGAGTGCCCTCGGCTCCGTGACGATCCCGCCTCCCAGGCGTGCGCCGGATGCCCACTCGCCCCGATGAACACGGGCGGGTCGAGAACCGTTTCAATCACCAGGAGATCCTTCCTTGGACGCCATCCCTTATCTGGCAGGCGCGTCGGCCATTCTCGGCCTTCTGCTCGCCGGATTCTTCTTCAGCAATGTGAAGGCCGCCTCGCCCGGCGATGACCGCATGATCTTCCTGATGACCGAGATTCAGAAGGGTGCCCGGGCCTTCCTGAAGCAGGAATACAGCTGGGTATCGATCTTCGTGGTCGTTATGGCCCTCATCATCGGCATCCTGATCGCTCCGGCCGCTGCCATCACCTACGTAATCGGTGCCGTCCTCTCGGCTCTGGCCGGCTACATCGGTATGACGGTCGCCACCATGGCCAACGCCCGCACGACCGAAGCCGCCAAATCTGGTCCCGGCAAGGCACTCCCCATTGCCTTCCGCGGGGGCGCCGTGATGGGCTTTTCCGTCGCCGGGTTGGCACTGCTGGGCCTCATGGCTGTTTACGTGGTCTTCGTGCTAGCCCTCAAGGTCGACGATGCCTTCGAGGTCGTCACTGCTTACGGCCTTGGAGCCTCGTCCATCGCCCTGTTCTCCCGAGTGGGTGGCGGCATCTACACCAAGGCCGCCGACGTCGGTGCAGACCTTGTGGGCAAGGTGGAAGCAGGCATCCCGGAAGACGACCCCAGAAATCCAGCGACCATTGCTGACAACGTGGGCGACAACGTGGGCGATGTGGCCGGCATGGGTGCCGACCTCTTCGAGAGCTACGCCGGCTCGATCCTTGCTCCAATCTCGTTGGTGGCATTTGCCCTCGGCCTGGGTGCCGAGCAGGCCAGCGCGGTCACCAACATCTCTCTGCTGTCGTTCCCAATGGCCATCGCCTTTGCCGGAATGATCGCCTCGATAATCGGCTCGTTTCTGGTCAAGGGCGGCACGTCGACGGACTCCAAGGCCCTCTCCAAGGCACTCCACATGGGCACCAACGTAGCGATGGGACTCACCGTGATCGCCACGTTCGGCATCTCCTACTGGCTGTTCGGCGACAACCCTGCGTTCGAGTCCCCACTTGGTCTGGCTATCTCTGTGATCGGTGGCCTACTAGTCGGATGGGCTCTAGGTAAGACCGCCGAGTACTACACCTCGGACCACTTCGCTCCCGTGAAGAAGATCGCCGGGCAAACCGAGACCGGGCCAGCTACCACCATCCTTGGTGGCATCTCCGCCGGCATGGTCTCGGTGGCCGCATCGGTCGGCCTGCTTGCAATCGGTGTGGGTGTCGCCTACTGGGGTGGCGAAATGGCGTTCGACACCATTGGCAACCTCGACGGCGGGATCTATGGCATCGCCGTGGCCGCCATCGGCATGCTGGCCACCACCGGCGTGGTCGTGTCGGTCGACGCCTATGGGCCGATCGCCGACAACGCCGGTGGCATTGCCGAGATGGCTGAACTGGACCCAAGCGTTCGAGAGGTCACCGATGCCCTGGACTCCCTAGGCAATACCACGGCAGCCGTGGCCAAGGGCTTCGCCGTCGGTTCGGCGGCCCTCACCGCCCTAGCGTTATTCAAGAGTTTTGAGTTCGCCGTAGCCCAGGCGGGTGGTTCCCTCAGCCTTGACGTTGGTCAGGTGGAGGTGTTCATCGGCCTTTTCCTCGGTGCCATGCTTCCGTTCCTATTCGCCGCCCTCACCATCGACGCCGTGGGCCGCGCCGCCCAGGAGATGATCGAAGAAGTCCGTCGACAGTTCCGGGAGATCCCAGGTCTGCGAGAGGGCCAACCGGGCGTTAACCCTGACTCGGCCCGTTGTGTGGCTATCTCGACGGCCGCATCGCTTAAGGAGATGATCATCCCCGGTGCACTCGCTGTAGTGGTGCCCCTCGTTTTGGGCTTTATCAGCGTGGACACGCTCGGGGGCTTCCTCGCCGGCGCCCTCGTCTCCGGCTTCTGCCTAGCCATCTTCATGGCCAACGCCGGTGGCGCCTGGGACAACGCCAAGAAGTACATCGAGGCCGGCGCCCTAGGCGGGAAGGGTTCGGATAACCACAAGGCTGCCGTCGTCGGCGACACCGTGGGTGACCCCTTCAAGGACACATCGGGCCCGGCCATGAACATTCTCATCAAGGTGATGACGATCGTCTCGTTGGTATTCGCCTCGGCCTTTGTCGGCTGATTCGGCGGTGGTGGACGCGGGCGCCTAACCGACTCGCAAAGTTGTGCAGAGGGCTCCTCGGGCCTCTCTGCACAACCACAAGACCCATTGAGCGATAGTCGGATTGCCTCAGCCTGGGAGCACGATCATCGGGTCCTTGGGCTCGCCACCAGTACGAACCTCGAAGTGGAGGTGGGGTCCGGTCGACCAGCCGGTTGAGCCGCACCTTCCCAACACCTCCCCCTTATCGATCTGATAGCCCGTCGATACAAGGAGGTCCTCCTGATGTGCGTACAGCGTGATGACCGGACCCTCGTGCTCGATCAGGACGACGTTGCCGTATCCGGACTTCATGCCCGCGAAGATCACCTTGCCCGCCTTAGCGGCCCAGATCGGCTGTCCTCGAACACAGCCGATGTCGACACCGTTGTGCTGACGCATCGTTCCAAAGATTGGGTGCATGCGGGGGCCGAACCAGGACGTCAGGCGGCCCTCCATGGGCATGATGAACCCCTGGCCTGACTCCTTGGTCAGATCAGGGGCCGACTTCCGGAGTTCCTCGGCGATGAGGTTGTCGATCAGGATTGCCATCAAGTATTCCTGCCGCTCAAAGCTTCTGATCTCGGCCTCATAGTCCGTAATACGGCTCTGGAGCTCACCCTTCACGTTCTCCTTGGCGGCGATCCTTCGATCCAAGACGAGGATTGACGATTCAAGCTCGCGTTGCCGGGCCTGGGCGTCGATGATCGCGTCATCGGCGGACCGTGCGACGTCTTCGAGGTCGGACTCCAGTGCCCGCATCCGGTCCACCAGATCTCCCCGGTCGCCGGTCACCGCATCGAGGATGGCAGCACGCCGAACCCCGGCGGTCAGGTCATCGGACTCCAGGAGGTTGCCGGGGCGGATCCGGCCGATGTAGACGTCGACGGCCAACTCCCTAATCCGCTGTCGTAGATCGGTCACCTCGACGGAGATTTCCTCGGCTTGAACCCACCGCAGAGTGGCCTCGGCCTCGGCAGCCTCGATGGCCTGCCGCGCCGCGAGGATCTTGGCTTCCTGGAGCGCCACGGCATCGTCAAGGGCGTGCAGTGCATCCGAAACCTGCTCGTCGGCGGCCTCCACCAACCCGAGTGCCTCGGCAGCCTCCGCCGCCAGGCCCTTAGCCGACTCCCTGCGGTCCCGTGCGTCCCGAATGGAATCGGTGTCCTTGACCGCTCCGGCCGGCACGGCCACCAGGAGCGTTCCGGTCAACAACGAGGCCATCAGTCCGACCAGAACAACAGCCCGTAGACGGTGCGCTCGCCAAACGAGCAGGCGTCTGGAGGACGCAACGGAGGTGGGGATAGGTCGGAGTGGCACTGTGGTGAAGGGAATCGTCTCGGCCGAGAGGGTACCCGTGGGTTCCATGGCCATCGGGGGCAGGTGGTAGACCATCGCGCATGGCCCCCACAAGTCATCCGCTCGCCGACCTACGGGTACTCGATCTGACAGATGGTCGGGGCGACCTCTGCGGTCGACTACTAGCCGACTTCGGTGCCGATGTACTACGGATCGAGCCGCCGGAAGGGGTGGAGTCCCGCCGAAGGGCTCCATTTGGCCCGGACGGGTCGTCACTACATTTCGCTGTACGCAACTCCAACAAGCGATCCGCGGTCCTAGACCTGCAGAATCCGGAGGCCGTCCGAGACCGGGAGACCTTCCTGGCCCGAGTTGCGGACGCTGACGTAGTTGTTGAGTCGTGGACACCGGGGACTCTCGACAGACTCGGACTCGGCCCGGACGTCCTCTTGGCTGCAAACCCAGAGCTCGTGGTGGCATCTCTTACCGACTTCGGTCAGACCGGCCCCGACAGGGACCTTGCCTCCACCGATGACGTGGTCTTCGCCCTGTCGGGTTGGCAGTCCCTGAGTGGGGTGCCCGATAAGCCGCCACTCCTGTTGCCTGGATCGATCGCCAGTGACACCGTCGGCATTCTGGGCGCCTTTGCTGTGCTCGTCGCCCTCGTCCATCGGGCCCGAGGAGCCGGCGGGCAACACCTCGACGTGTCGGCTCTGGAGGCGGTGAGCCAGATGAACACCTGGGGTCTGGCCAATACCAGCGACAGTCTCCGAAGGGGGTCGATTCCGCCCACGGTGCGGTCTGGTGACAGCCCGATGTACCCGACCTTCGACGCCGCCGACGGCAAGGTCAGATGCGTCATCATGACGCGACGCCAGTGGTCTGCCATGTGGGAGTGGATGGGTTCACCCGAGGCGTTCGCCGATGACTACTGGGCCGACTACGTCAACCGGCTTATGAACGCCGACGTCATCAATGAGTTGTACGCCGGACACTGGGCCGGGCTGCCCATGATCGAAGGATGCCGCGAAGCCCAACGCCGAGGGGTGGTGGCCACTCCCCTGCTCTCACCGGCTGACCTCCTAACCGATGAACACTTTGCTGCCCGAGGCACCTTCACGACCGCCGAGGTCACCCCTGGAGTAGAAGCACCAGTATTTGCCGGATCCATGGAAATCGACGGAGTTCGTATCGGTCATCGACAGCGGGCCCCCGAACCCGGTGAACACAAGGCGTCCTTCGATGGCCCCCGTTTCACCATGTCCTCGCCACTAGGACCGGCATCGGATCTACCGTTACGGGGCCTACGGGTGGCCGACTTGGGACACGGCGGTGTCGGGGTGGAATGCGGCCGCATGCTTGCCGAATACGGCGCCGACGTGGTCAAGGTCGAAAGCCATGCCTATCCCGACTTCATCCGCATCATCATGGGCAGCGAGATGAGCAGCCCGTTTGCGTCGTCGAATCGGACCAAGCGGTGTCTAGGTCTCGACCTAAAGCACCCGGACTCCCTCCAGGTCATCGAACATCTGGTGGCGTGGGCCGATGTCATCGTGGAAAACAACTCGACGGGCACGATGGCTGCCCTCGGGATCGGTTGGAACGACGTCCATCGGATGAACCCTGGCGCCGTTCTCATGTCCAGCCAGTTGATGGGGTCACGGGGGCCTCAGGCCGAGTGGTCTGGCTACGGTCCCACCATCCAGACGACCGGTGGTCTCAGTTGGTTGTGGGCATTCGACGACGGAGCCGGACCTCCGGGCAGCAACGCGATCCACCCAGATCACTTGGCCGGTCGACTCGGGGCGCTTGGCGCATTGGCCGCGGTAATCGGTCGGGACCGGGGCGCCACCGGCTCGCACGTGGAGGTCGCTCAAGTCGAGGCGCTCATGGCCACATTGGCCGACGAGTTCCTGGCCGAAGCGCTCAATCCAGGCAGTGTGCAACCCCGGGGGAACTCCTCTCCAGGTGGAGCGCCATGGGGAACCTTTCCCTGTGCCGGTGAACAACGGTGGGTCGTGGTGTGTGTTCGCGAGGACAAGGACTGGGAGGGTCTTTGTCGGGCCATGGGCAACCCGGATTGGGCTCGGGAGTCCTCGTTGGCCACCACTAAGGGACGAATGGCCGACCGGGCACGTGTAGAAAGGCTCGTAGCCGAATGGACGGCTGGTTTAGATCGGGCCGAGGTCCAGAATCGCTGCCAGGCCGAAGGCGTACCGGCCGGCCGGGTGATGTTCTGTGTCGACCAGCTCGAGGATCCGCATCTCGCCGAACGCGGTTTCCTGATGGACGTCGATCAGCAGGGACTGGGACCCATTGTTCTAGCCGGCCCGTGCTTCACTGGGTCGGGCATGGGCCCCCCGGCAATCTTCCAGGCGCCATTCATCGGAGAACACAGTCGCCGCTTCTGCACCGGGGATCTAGGAATGGATCCAGGGCATGTCGACGTCCTAATCCAATCAGGAGCCCTTGAGGCCCTTGACTGACCGAGGCGACCCGACAACCGTTGACGACAGGCGGGAGTCGCTGGACGGGGTTAAAGGAGGGTCAAGAATGATCGATGGGTCGTCCGCTCTTCTTCGTCGTCGTTATCTGGACTTGATGGCCGGCTGTCTGTGTCGGGATTTGTTTCCAGAAATGGAACCCGACGTCGAGATAGCAGCCCGCTCTGAAGGACGCGACTGGCCAGCTTCGGCAGAGACCATGATCGGTCGGCGGCGACTCGACAACCTTGTGGACTGCCTGACCATGGTGCTCGACAACGATGTGCCCGGCGACCTGATGGAGACCGGCGTGTGGCGTGGTGGAGCCACGGTCCTTATGCGAGGTGCCCTGGCCGCATGGGGAGACGACAACCGATCCGTATGGGTGGCCGACTCGTTCCGGGGACTACCGCCACCCGATGCTGAAACTTGGCCGGCAGACAAGGGAGTAGACCTCTCCGAGGTGGAGGCACTGGCCGTTTCGCGACCTGAGGTCGAGGCATCGTTCGCCCGCTACGGACTGTTGGATAGCCAAGTTCGCTTCCTAGAGGGTTGGTTCGCCGACACGCTGCCCACGGCCCCCATCGAGCGCCTCGCCCTGCTGCGGTTAGACGGCGATCTCTACCAGTCAACGTGGGAGGCACTCGAGAACCTGTATCCGAAGCTCTCAGTGGGCGGGATCCTGATCGTGGACGACTACGGGGCGTTCGAACCATGCCGGCAGGCCGTCGAGGACTACCGCGCTAGATGCAACATTTCCGAGGTGGTCGTCCCGGTTGACTGGACGGGCGTCTGGTGGCAACGGACCCATTGAACGAAGATCCGGTAGCTGAACTGCCCGTATCGGCAGCCGGAGACGTCGATTATCCGACGTACTTCCACCTCCTGGTCGACGTACACCGACGGTTACGACCAGTCCGCTACCTGGAAATCGGCGTCAATCAGGGACACTCGCTTGGCCTCGTTCGACCCCAGACCAAGATCGTGGGAGTCGACCCAGAACCGCTGGTCACGGCCCTCGACCATCCCGACTGGACGATGGTTGCCGCCACCTCTGAGGAGTTCTTCAAGTCTCACGACGTCACAGGTCTCCTGGGTGGTTCGGTGGACCTGGCGTTCGTTGACGGACTGCATCACTTCGAGGTGGCGATGGCTGATGTTCTGGCCATCGAGCCTTACGCCCATCCGGGAACGGTGGTGCTGGTCCATGACGTCCTGCCGATCGACGCTGCCACGTCCACCCGTGATCGGATGACAGCCGTGTGGAGCGGTGACGTATGGAAGGCGGTCGTGCTCCTCCGGGAGAACCGGCCTGACCTCACGGTCACCACGCTGGACGTAGGGCCAACGGGCATGGCCGTGATCACCGGTTTCGGCGATCAGTCGTCAACCTCGGCATTGGCGGTGCCAGACGACACCTGGATAGATGCAGCGGTGTCGAAGATGATGCCCGTCACTTATGACGATTTACAGGCTATGGGACTGAGTGAAGCTCTAAGTCTGGCGCCGGGCACGCCAAGTGCCCTTGAGGAATGCCTATCCGGTTTTGGGGTGCCCTAGATGCCCTGAGCTGGCGCTTCTTCAGCAGGAATGCCGGATATCGACGGAGCGATCGCGGGGCTGGTTCCAGCCCGATCTAGATCCGGTCCTATGCTCCCGGCCCATGACGACGGACGATTCGGACCGCACGATTTCAGCGATCTTCGATCCCAGTAGGTGGGAGGTGGTGCCGGGCTTCGACCTGACCGACCTGACCTACCACCGGGCCGTGGACCAGGCCACAGTGCGGATCGCCTTTGATCGGCCAGAGGTGCGGAACGCCTTCCGACCGCACACGGTCGACGAGTTGTTCAGGGTCTTGGACCATGCCCGGATGAGTTCCGACGTGGGCACCGTCCTGTTAACCGGCAACGGTCCGTCCAGCAGTGACGGCGGTTGGGCCTTTTGCTCGGGCGGCGACCAACGGATCCGCGGAACGGACGGTTACCGCTACGCCGACGGAGACACCGCTGAGTCGGTGGATCCCGCGCGCACTGGTCGCCTCCATATTCTCGAAGTGCAACGACTTATCCGGTTCATGCCCAAGGTTGTCATCGCCGTGGTGCCCGGCTGGGCGGCCGGCGGTGGTCACAGCCTCCACGTGGTGGCCGACCTCACTCTGGCCAGTCGGCAGCACGCGAAATTCAAGCAAACCGACGCCGATGTGGCCAGTTTCGACGGTGGCTTCGGATCGGCATACCTGGCACGCCAGGTGGGACAAAAGTTCGCCCGGGAAATTTTCTTCCTCGGTCGGGAATACGACGCGGAGCAAATGCATGCCATGGGCGCCGTCAACGAGGTCGTCGAGCACGAACGACTTGAGGAGGCGGCCCTCGAGTGGGCAGCCGCCATCAACGCAAAGAGTCCGATGGCTCAAAGAATGCTCAAATTCTCGTTCAACCTCATTGATGACGGGCTGGTTGGCCAGCAGGTGTTCGCCGGCGAGGCCACCCGTTTGGCCTACGGCACCGACGAGGCCCGGGAGGGTCGTGACGCCTTCCTGGAGAAGCGCCCCCAGGACTTCGACGACTTCCCGTATCACTTCTGAACCCATCTCAGATGAAGACCCTGCCCCGGTGACAGACGACGAGACGCTCCAACTGCTGGTGGTCCTGCATTCTGCTTCTGGCGGGACCCAAATGCTGGTGGACGCTGCAGTTGCCGGTGCTCGGGACCCGGCAATTGCTGCAACCGCCGGCATGCATGTCGACGTGGTCGTCCGCGGAGCGTTCGAAGCCGACGTCGACGACGTCCTGGGCGCTGACGGCTACCTCCTAGCCACCCCGGAGAACTTCGGGTACATGTCCGGAGCCTTGAAAGACTTCTTCGATCGGACCTACTACCCGTGCCTGGAACACACAAGAGCCCGGCCCTACGGACTCCTCGTCAAGGCTGGGGGAGGTGGATCTGCAGCGGTTGACGCCGTGGTCCCGCTGGCCACTGGTCTGGACTGGCGGGCAGTCATACCGCCGTTAGTGGTGACGGGGGACGTCACCGATGCCGACCTAGAAGCAGCCACTGAGCTGGGAGCAACGTTGGCCGGAGGCATGAGCACCGGCCTCTGGTAACAGGACTCCTAAAAGCGTCCAATACTGCCTGCATTAGGCGACGGGGCGTTCTCCCCTGATGCTGGCACGTTCCATGACTCGCACGGCGGGCCAGTAGTCGCTGCTCGCGTAATGCTGGACGGACCGGTTGTCCCAGAAGGCGATAGACCCTGGTTCCCAGCGAAAACGGCACTGGTATTCGGGGTAATCCGTCTGTCGACAGAGGCGGTCCAATAGGTCAATACTTTCCCCATGGCTGCGGCCAACGAATCGATCTACGAAGACTCTGTTCACATAGAGAAACTGACGGCCGGTTCGATCATGAGTGCAGACCACAGGGTGTTCGACTTCTGGGTAAAGGGCTCGAAACTCGTCCTTGCGTTCATCGGGCACCTGCGAGCCGAACGACCGCTCGAAAGAATGGACCGCCGAGAGACCGTCGATCTCGGCTCGCAGGTCGCCGGGAAGCCCGTCGTGTGCGGCACACATGTCAGCGAACAAGGTGTCTCCACCGATCGGTGGCGCCTCGACGCACCGCAGGATGGTCGACTTCGAGGGCCTTTCTCTCCAGGTCACGTCATGGTGCCAGTTGTTCTCATAGCCGCCGACGTCTGGGCCTTTGTCGAAACGGACCAGCTCCGGCTGAAAGTCGTCGGATGGAAGGAACGGGTGGACCTCCAACTCGCCGAACCGCCGAGCGAGTCTCAAGTGCTGGTCCTTGGTCAAGTGCTGTTCACGGAAGAAGACGACCTTGTAGGTGTCCAGCGCGATCTGGACATCGTCGATGACCTCGATTGGCAGGTCGCCAGACAGGTCGACGCCGTGCAGCACCGCTCCAACCGTCGGAGCCACAAGGTGGGCGTCGAAGTGTTCCCAGGAACGGCCCAGCAGGAGCTCACGCTCGTCAGCGATGTGACCCACGGGACCGAGTTGCATTCGCTTGTCCGGCGTCCACCTCCGCTTCCCCTCGAGGTCTGCCGAGGAGTCGTAGGTGGCCAGTACCTCAACCTCGACGGCGGGCACGGGTGTAGACGACATGAACGGACAATAGGAGCCCGAAGTGACATAGCAAGGGTTGGCGCTGGACGAACGCCGAACTGCCGAAAGTCCGCCGGAAACGGTGCTCGTCTCCGAGGCCCTGCGAACGGACTTCGGCGCGTGGGCCCCTTACAGACACGTTCAGGGTTTATCCACCAGCCCTCAGGCAACTCGACCGGTCTTGCGATCCGACTCGACAACCTGACGGGCGATGGCCTCCATGATCCGGTCGGTTGCATCCCGGGCCGCCTCGTCGGCAATGACACCCACCACCTCGGAGCTCACGGCTAGAGGAAATCGGTGACCCGGCCTAATCCGAGGCATGGACGCCCCGCGGGGCCAGAAGCGTTCAGTACCGCTGGCGCCGATAGCCACCACCGGGAGGCCGGTGTCCATGGCCAGACGTCCAATCCCCGAACGGGCACGCCCCACCCCGGTCGGGGCCCATTCCGCTTCGGGCACGATCCGACCCTCCGGCATAATCGCCACCGACCATCCCTGGTGCAGCGCATCGGTGGCCAGCTCCAGCGCTTCCGTGCCATCGACTGGAATGCAACGTAGACGCTTGAGCAGCCAACCGATGCCCGCCCGCTTGAAGTACGAGCCGGCCACCAGGGGGCGGATGGGCCATCCCCAACGGCTGAATGTATTGGCCGCCAGGAGGAGGTCAGCCAGACTCCGGTGGTTGGCTGCGTGGATGACCGGACCGGGCGTGACATCGGGTGGGGGCCCGATCTCGAGCCGGGTCACCAAGCTCATGGCGCGGGCCACCCGGTGCTGAACGGACAGGAGGGCCGTTGCCTCGTCTACGGGTGGCCCGTTGGGAAACTGCCGTGTCACCCGACGGAGGGTACGGGTGTCATCACCCCTCGGGGGCGATCTCGGGGCGATGACAACCAAGGGAAGCGTCCTGTCGTCGTCCGGCGTCAACCGCCCACACGCAAATTAGGGCGTCGGGAACCTCGTCCAGGTGAACGATGAAGTCGTGGTCTGATCCTGTCCGGGACGCCGTCGTGGTCGGTGCCTCCTGGTCGGGGTCGCCCACACTCACGCGGATGTCCAGACCGCCCCTCGGGGCGTCGGCGTCGTAAGCCCAACCCGTGACCTCCAGGACAGCACCGACGGTCGCTACCCGATCCACCCGGCCAACCGGCGTGGCATCGCTCCCCCGGGTCGCCATCCGGGCTTCACGTTCCCCCGGGGCACGACAAGTCGGCAAGGCATCGAACCTCCATCCGTCGTCGTGGAATACCGGTAGCAGGTCGTCCACGATGTGGAGCGACAGCCACTTCCGGTCGTGAAGTAACACCACCGCACCGTCGCGCCGCTTTCGGGTCAAGTAGTCAACAACTACTGGTACCCAGGGGTTGAGCCACTCCTGTGGATCGGCAGTCCAGCCGACATGGGTCATGTCCAGCGAACCGGCCACCGAGTGGACCATCTCGTTAAGGTCGCCGTAGGGCGCACGCCAGCACGAGGGTCGGAATCCAGTCCGGTCGGCCAGTAGAAGCGACGCTTCCTCGAGATCAGCGGCCACGCTCCATGGATTCTGTTCGGTCAACTTCCGGTGGTGAGTGGAGTGATTGCCGACCGCATGCCCCCGGTTCAACAGGTCCTGAACCTCGTCACTCCCCCACCGGGCTGCCAGGTTCCGTCCCAGGAGGAAGAAGGTGGCGCGGGCGCCGTGCCGATCCAGCAGGTCCAGCAGGATCGGGGTGAAGAGTTGGTCGGGACCGTCGTCGAAAGTCAGGTAGACGACCCCGGGGTCTCGGCTGGTCGGGTGGCCGTCGGCCCCACCGATCTCGGCCCCGGTGTCCTCCACTTCACCGACATCCACCAGACCAGTCGGGGCCGCTCGCGCCGGTCCAGTGGTCAGGGCAGCCATCAGGCCGAAGGCCATCAGGATCAGCACGGCGGCACCCAGCCGGCCGCCAACGTGAACTTGTTTCACCGAAACAACCCCGAATCAAGTCGTCCCGAAGATCCGGTCACCGGCGTCTCCAAGCCCGGGAACGATGTAGCCAACCTCGTTTAGACATTCGTCGACCGATGCCGTCCAGATGGCCACGTCGGGATGGGCGACCTGAAGAGCCTCGATGCCCTCCGGGGCTGCCAGGAGGCACAGAAACCGAATCGACGCCGGCCCGTCGAGCTTTATCCGGTCGAGGGCAGCGGCGGCTGAGTTGCCGGTGGCCAACATGGGGTCGACCACGATGATCGTTCGGCCTTTCAGCGGAGGGAACTTGCAGTAGTACTCGACAGCTTCGAGGGTGTCGTGGTCCCTATAGAGGCCGACATGGCCTACCCGGGCCGAAGGGATCACCTGGAGCACGCCGTCGAGTAGCCCGTTGCCGGCCCGGAGGATCGACACCACCACCGGATCCTCGACCAGTTCCGGCTGATCGGTTTCGGTCATCGGCGTGGTGATCCGGACGTTTCGTAGCTCGAGGTCACGTGTCACCTCGTAAGCCAAGAGGAGACTGATCTCGGTCAGCAGGGATCGGAACTGCCCACTGGGCGTCTCGACCCGTCGCATCTGGGTGAGCTTGTGGGCCACCAGCGGATGGTCGATGACATGCAGGCCGGAGATGGCGGGTTCATTCATGGCCGCACCCTAGGTCGGCCCCCCAGCCGGCACTTCCTCAAGCGTGGTCGAGCAGCCAGTCGCGCAGCAGTTCAGTGGCGGAGTCGAGGGAGCGGCCCGGCGGTGCGTTCAGCCACAACGGCTCGTCAGTGGTGACCGCCTCAGCCATCGGTCGCACGAGGCGCCCCTGCGCTACCAGGTCGGACACCAGGTGGTGCCATCCAAGGGCAACCCCCTGCCCCTCCATGGCGGCGTGGAGCAGTACCGAGTAGTCATTGGTGATGCCTTGACCTGCCCCGCCCAGCACACCGGAGCCGGCGGCGGCTAACCACTCGGACCATCGCATCCGGGATCGGTGTCGTTCCTGAAGCGCCAGAAGGTCCGCTCCCATCAACTGATCGGATGTCCACGGCATCGGCCCGACGGATGCGGCGTACTCCGGGCTGCAGACCGGATAGACGGTCTCGTCGGTCAGGGCCCATCGTTGGCAGCCCGGCCAACGGGCCCGACCAACTGGGATGAACAGGTCGACCGATCCGGTGTCAAAATTGCGATCCGAATCCGTGGTGACACATCGCACGTCGATCTCCGGGTGATCGGCCTTGAATCGGGTCAGACGGGGAATCAGCCAGTTGCTGGCCGTGGCCGTGGATACCGAGATGGTCACCACCTCGGTGAGGTGGTCGTGGAGGTATTGGACGTCTCGGACCGCTTGGTGGACACGGGCCAGACCGGCACCCACGCCGTCAGCCAGGATCCGACCCTCTGCGGTGAGGCGTATCCCCCGGTGGTCTCGATCGAACAGGGCGCAACCGAACCATCGTTCCAACTGGCGGATGGCGTGGCTGATCGCCGACTGGCCGATCTCTAGTTCGTCTGCCGCGCTAGAGAAACTTTCATGTCGTGCCACTATGGCGAACGTGTTCAGTCCTTGGATCGACGGGAGGTCTCCGGTCCTTGATGTCGGGCCGCTTGCGCCGGACTGGTGGGTAGTGATCTGATTCATGGTCCCATGAGATTACTCATGCTTTACACAGAGTGAAACCGGGCGTACCGTCGCGCCGTTGTCGCCGTGGACAGATGATCACGAATGCGACTCCCTTTGCTGTATGACCACTTCCACCGAACAGTTGTATTTCGTCCCGGAGTCCCGATGGACCACCGAGGAGGCATGGGTCGGGACTCGGCGTCCCGTCCACGAGGCCCACGCGCTCCCGGCCGACTGTTACGTCGACGAGTCCTTCTTCGCCGACGAACAAGAGTGCGTCTTCGCCACCTCGTGGGTCTGTGTCGGCCTCCACGACGAGCTTGATTCCCCTGGTAGCGCCATTGTGAGAACGGTCGCCGGCCGCTCGGTGATCCTCACCCGTAACGCCGACGGTCGTCTTCGAGGCTTCATGAATTCGTGCCGCCATCGCGGTACCCAGTTGCTCGAGGACGACTGCACGTTAGGCAGCATGATCCGATGCCCATATCACCGCTGGGGCTACGACCGTGACGGTGCCCTCATGGCCACTCCGAAGTTCGCCGATGCCGGCGTGGACGGGTTCGATCCTTCTGACTACGGGCTTCACCCGGTGCGGGTCGATACCTGGCAGTGCCTTCTAGTGGTCTGCCTGTCCGAAGAAACCCCGCCGGTACACGAATGGTTCGGCGACCTCGGCGACCGGCTGTATGGCTACCGGCTGGCCGATTGGCGGAGTCACTTGACCCAGTGCATGGAGATCGAATCCAACTGGAAGCTCATCAGCGAGAACTTCCAGGAGTACTACCACCTTCGCTGGGTTCATCCGGAACTGGCGAAGGTCTCCAGGGTCGAAGACCACTACCGCTACCAGGGCGCCGGCATGTACTGCGGTCAGACCACCACCCCGCTGTCCAACGACGAGCGGGGCGACTGGGCGACCATGCCCCCCGCCGAGGGGCTCGACCAATCCCATATGGCCAGTGGACGGTTCATCGCGCTGTTCCCGAACGTGCTCCTTAGCATCCTTCCCAACCACGTCTTCGTGATGCGCCTTGAACCGATCGCACCCGGCATGACCCGTGAGGTCTGTACCTGGTTGCTACCGCCGTCCAATCCCCACGTTGCAGACGAGGACTTCGCCACCACCCGGGATTTCTGGCTGGACGTCAACGGTGAGGACATCGACATCGTTCAGCGTGGACAAAAGGGCCTCACCGCCGGCGGGTACACGCCGGGCCGCCTTTCCCCGCGTTTCGAGGAGCCACTCCACCGGTTTCACAACATGCTCGCTGACCGGTTCACCGGATCCACTCGGATTCCAGCCGGCGACGAATCCGACGATCAACCGCTCTACGGAACCGGGGTCAACCCACTTCCGTGGCGCAGGGTCGAACTCTAGGAAGAAGGGAAGACAGCCCATGGGGAAACAATCCCCGAAGTACTCGGCGAGCTCGCTGATCAAGCACGGTCTGACCGGGGGCGATTGGCCGAGAATGTGGCGACGCCCAGAGATGCGATCGTCATACGACGTGGTCATCGTCGGTGGCGGCCTGCACGGCTTGGCCACCGCCTATTACCTGGCCGAGAACCACGGCATCACCAACGTCGCCGTGGTCGACAAGGGTTACATCGGTGGCGGTGGCTCAGGTCGCAATACGGCCATCGTGCGCTCCAACTACCTCACGCCGGAGGGCGTGGCCTTTTATGACCGGTCGCTCACTCTGTACAACACGATGGCTACCGACCTGAACTTGAACGTCATGTTCTCCAGACGGGGCCATCTGACACTGGCCCACACCGACTCTGCGCTTCGGACCATGCACTGGCGGGCTGAGGTCAACAAGCTCCAAGGCATCGACTCCAGCGTCATCGACCCCCAGGAGGTCAAGAAGCAGGCGCCCAGTCTCGACATCTCGTCGGACACCCGGTACCCGATCCTGGGTGCACTGCACCACCCCCCGGGCGGCATCGTCCGGCACGACGCGGTTGTCTGGGGCTACGCCCGCGGTGCTGATGTACACGACGTCCATATCCTCCAGGAGACCGAGGTCCTCGACATCATGGTCGAGGGCGGTTCAGGCCCCGGGGGGAAGGGTGCGGGCGGCAAGGTCACTGGCGTCAAGACCAGCCGTGGCGATATCAGTGCCCCAGTTGTCGTGAACTGCACGGCCGGTTGGGCGACGTTGATTTCCAACATGGCCGGGGTGCCACTACCCATTACCACCCACCCCTTGCAGGCGGCGGTCACCGAGCCGTGCAAGGTGTTCCTGCCAACCGTGGTGGTGTCGGGTTCACTGCACGTCTACGTCAGTCAGACCGACCGCGGCGAGCTCGTGTTCGGCGCTTCAGTCGACCCGGTGGGCACCTACCGGGTCAATGGCACCCTCGAGTTCACCGAGGAACTGGCCGGCCACGTACTGGAGCTCATGCCGGGCATCTCCAAGATGCGCCTGCTGCGCCAGTGGTCTGGGTTGTGTGACATGACTCCGGACTACTCGCCTGTGATGGGCAACACACCCGTCGAGGGCTACCTGGTCGACGTCGGCTGGGGTACCTACGGATTCAAGGCCGGCCCGGTGGCTGGCGAAACCCTGGCTGAGACGATCGCCACCGGTCGCAATGCGGACCTGATCGCAGCCTTCGGCATCGAACGCTTCACCGAGGGTGACCTTGTTGGCGAAAAGGGTGCTGCGGCGGTGGGTCACTAATGATCATTGTTCCCTGTCCCAACTGTGGTCCCCGGAACTCCGGGGACCTTCGACCGGCTGGAGAGGTCATCTCCCGGCCCGATCCCGGCACATGCTCGTTGAGCGAGTGGCGCGAATACCTGTACATGCGACCCAATCCCGCCGGCTGGGTCACAGAGACCTGGTACTGCCGGGGCGGCTGCCGCCGGTATTTCACAATCGAACGCAACACGGCCACCAATGAAATCCGTGGTCAGGAGGCGTCATGACGAACCGACTTCCCGTACAGCCCGGAGAGGTGATCGACCGGTCCACCAGTCTTTCCTTCACCTGGAACGGCAAACAGATGACCGGCTTTGAGGGCGACACCATTGCCTCGGCCATCGCCGCCAACGGCGTCGACGTGTTCGGTCGCTCCATGAAGTACCACCGCAGGCGCGGCATCATGACGGCCGACCACTGGGACCCGAACCTGTTCCTACAAGTTGGTGACGAGCCCAACGTTCGGGCTGGCAGCCGCAAGTTGCAGGCCGGGATGGAGGTCTCGACCCAAAACGTGTGGCCAAGCCTCAAATTTGACCTCGCGGCGGCTAACCAGTTGGTGGGGCGCTTCCTGTCATCGGGCTTTTACTACAAGACCTTCATGCGTCCACAGTTCCTGTGGCCGCTTTACCAAAAGATCCTGCGGAAGTTCGCCCCAGGCGGCGAGATCCACTGGAGGACCAGCACACACGGTGCCTACGACAAACGGTATGTCCACCCAGACGTTCTGGTTGCCGGCGGCGGACCCGCCGGCATGGGCGCGGCGTTGGCTGCGGCCGATGCTGGTGCCTCGGTGCTCCTCGTCGAGCACTACACCGAACTAGGTGGCCACCTCCGCTGGGGGGACGACGCCCAGCGGTCTGCGGCCGCTGACCTCGCTGCCGCTTGTGAGGCGCATGCGAACATCGAGGTGCTAGTCGACTCGACGGTCACCGGGCGATACGACCACAACTGGATCGCCGTAAATCAGCGGAACCACCCCATTGCCCCCGAACGCCTTCTCAAGGCACGCGCTGGCGTGATGGTGGTGGCTGCCGGCCTAATCGAGCGTCCCTACGTGTTCGCCGGCAATGACACCCCCGGTGTCCTGCTGGCGGGTGCCGTACGACGCCTCATCAACCTGTTTGGCGTGAAGCCGGGCAATCGGGCCGTCGTCTTGACCGCGAACGAGGAGGGCGACGCTGCCGTTGCAGACCTGGAGCGTGCTGGCGTTGAGATCGTTGCCGTACTGGATGCTCGCAAGGGCGAGACCATCGTGTCCGTCGAGGGCAAGGGGCGTGTTTCGAAGGTGGAGGTGAGTGACGGTCGGTCGTTGAGTGCCGACACTGTCGTCACGGCTACCGGCTGGACCGCACCGACGTCGTTGCTCAACATGGGCGGTGATCGCCCGGTGTATGACGCCACCGCCGCTCGGTACTTCTCGTCTGGCGTCCTACCCAACAACATTCTGGCTACAGGGGGCATCGCCGGCGACGGGTCGACCGTCGAGCTAGAGACGCACGGTCGGGCCACCGGCGAGCTGGCGGCCAACCGGTCGCTGCGTCGCCGGCACGACCGGATCAGCCAGACGGCACGTGCCGGTAATCCCACATGGCCTAAACCAGAAGAGATGGCCGACAGCCGCACACCTCTTGGTCGCAACCCACATCCGGAGTGCTACAAGAGCAGTACCCACGGCATGGTCGACTTCTCTGAGGATGTTTCATCCAAGGACCTCGTCCAGGCCTCCAAAGAAGGTTTCGACTCCATCGAGCTCATGAAGCGGTACACCACCGTGACCATGGGTCCGTCCCAGGGCAAGCTCGAGACGGTTAACGCCGCTTCCGTGCTGGCTGAGGCAAACGGTGTCGACATGGCCGACATCGGGACCACCGTGTGGCGCCCGCCGTACTCGCCGATCTCGTTGGGCGCCCTCGCCGGGCGGATCCTCGAGCCGATACGTCGCTCGGCCCTGCAGGACTGGCACGAGGCCCACGGGTCGACGCCGCTCCTTGCTGGACAGTGGGTTCGTCCCGACCAGTACGGCGATGCGATGGCCGAAGCCGCCAATGTGCGTGCCAACGTCGGTCTCATCGACGTAACCCCATTGGGCAAGCTCGACCTCCGTGGCGCCGACGTACCCAAGCTCCTTGAGCTGGTGTACGTCAACAAATGGCAGAAGCTCGACGTTGGTCGGGTGCGCTACGGCGCCATGGTGGCCGAGGACGGCGTCGTCTCCGACGACGGTGTGACCGGTCGCCTTGGCGAGGACCATTGGCTCATGACGACGACGTCGTCGGGGGCCGGAGCGGTATGGGAGATGCTTGAGGACTGGCTGCAGACCGCCCATCCGGAGTGGGACGTGCACGTCACCGCCGTCACCGGCGGATTGACCAGCATCAACGTGGCAGGCCCGAACAGCAGGACACTGCTTGAACGCCTGACCAAGGGGGTCGACCTGAGCGCCGATGCATTTCCGTACTTCAGTGTGCGGCAGGGCACGGTGGCCGACGTGTCGGACTGCATCATCTGGCGGATTGGCTTCACCGGGGAACTGTCATATGAGGTTCACGTGCCCTCAGGGCACGCCCTCCACGTATGGGAGACCCTGCTGGAGACCGGAGCCGACTTGGGTTGCGCCCCATTCGGCGTCGAGGCCCAACGGATTCTTCGCCTGGAGAAAGGCCACTACATCGTGGGCCAGGACACCGACGGGCTATCCAAGGCCCCGACGGCAGGCCTCGGTGGTCTGGTGAAGCTCGACAAGCCCGACACGCTGGGGTTGCCCGAGTTGAAGCACGCTTACGAGCGAGATGACCTCCCAATCCTGGTGGGCATCCAGACTGTGGACGGCTCGATCGTTCCAGAGGAGGCTGCCCAGATCGTGGACGGCAACGAGAACACGATCCTTGGTCGGATCACCTCGAGCCGGATGTCGCCGACGCTGGGTCGATCGATCTGCCTCGGGCAGGTCGATCCGTCGATGTCGGCCACCGGAACCGAGATCACGGTGCTGCTGGCCGACGGTCGGCGCATCAAAGCGTTGGTGCAGGAGCACCACGCCCACTTCGATCACGAAGGAGCACGCCAGCGTGTCTGAGACCACGATGCATAGTCCAGTGGACGTCGGTCCGCTCACCTCCCCTGACGGAGGTGTGACCCTGGCCGACGCCTACGCCACCACCAAGGTTCAGGTTCGAGCCGGCACCACCACGGCTGCCGCGGCGACCTTGGGCGTCTCCTACGGGAGCAGTAACCGGAACGCCGACGGCGACCTGGTCTGCGGCACCCGACCCGACGAGTGGACTATCTACGGGAACCCGGGCCGAGCCGGTGCAATCGCGGCATCGGTACCGACCGAAGGCTTCGTCACGGTCATCGACATCACCCACGGTCGGGCGATGTTGAGGATCAGTGGGGTGAATGCCACGGCGTCGTTGTCCAAGATCTGCAACCTCGACCTGTCCGACGAGCTCACGCCCAACGGCGCTGTGTTCAGCGGTTCTTTGGGCGCCGTGGGCTGCGACTGGGTGCGCGACGACCAGGGTGGCCAGACATCGTTTCTGATCAGCTGCGAGCGGTCGTTCGGGAAGTTCCTGTTTACCGCTGTGGCCGACGCCTGCACCGAGTTCGGGCTATCGGTCCCCCACGGTTGGGAGCTGCACGGCCACTGACCGGATTTCCGGTCCGAGACCGGCAAGAAGTTGATCAGCGACGTCCCCTAGGGTTCGCCGACGATGGATCTCGCAGGGTTGACCGCCACCGAGCAGAGGGTGCTACTGGACACCGGCAAGGCATCGTGCCGAGAACTCTTGGCCGACTGCCGGACCCGGGCCGAGATGACCGAGCCGGTGGTCAACGCCATACCAACCGTCCACTGGGATACCGCAGAGCGCCTGGCCAGTCGGCTCGACAACGACCCGACCCTGCTTGAGGGTGAACCTCTGCGTGGCCTGGTCACCGCCTTCAAGGATCTCGTTGACACCGCCGGCGTCCGGACCACCCGGGGATCGTTGGTCTTCGAGGACCGCGTACCGTCCGAAGACGCACCCCTGATCGCCCATCTCCGCCGGTGTGGCGTAGTGCCCGTCGGCAAGACCAACACACCCGAGTTTGGGAAGGGTTCCCATACCTTCAATCCGGTTCTGGGACTGACCCGTAACCCATGGGACCCGACACGCAGCGCAGGCGGATCCAGTGGTGGTGCTGCCGTGGGGCTTGCCTGTGGCTCGCTCTCCATCGCCGACGGTTCTGACCTGGGTGGCTCGCTACGGAATCCTGCAGCCTTCAACGCGGTGGTCGGTTTCCGTCCGACCACGGGATCCATTCCCCACGACGTGAATCCCGACCCCCGAACCGACCAACCGATCACCGGCCCAATGGGCCGGACGGTGGCGGACATAGCACTCCTTCTGGGGGTGATGAGCGCTTCCGAAGTGTCGATAGAGCCCGTCACAACTGCTCCTCGGGTGGCGTTCTCTCCCGACCTCGGAGACCTTCCGGTAGATCCCGACATCCGGACGGCCACAGCTCGGGCCGTCGAGGCACTGGCGGATGCCGGATGGGAGGTCGAAGAAGCCTGCCCCGACCTCACTGGTGCCGATCGCTGTTTCGAGGACCTACGGGCTCTCTTCCAGACTTTTCACATGGCGCCGCTCGTCGACGACGAGCGGGTGAAGGCCACAGCCCGCTACGAGATACGACTGGGACTTTCTCTGAATGCAGACCGGATAGCCGCAGCAGTGGCCACCGAGGGGCGTATCCGATCTGACTGGGATCGGTTCTTCGTCGAGGGTCGGTTCGATGCGTTCCTTTCCCCGACCACCCAGGTACCACCTTTTCCCGTCGGCTTGGAATGGGTTGACGAGATCGACGGTGTGCCCCTGGACCACTACACCCACTGGATGCGGTCCTGTTCGAGGATCACCGTGACTGGCGCACCGTCGGCGTCCCTACCGGCAGGCTTCACCGACGGTGGTCTTCCGGTAGGGGTCCAGTTTGCTGGACGACGTCATGACGATGCCGCCCTAGTAGCCCTTCTATGTGCCGCCGAAGAGGTCTTCGGTACGGCGCCAGCACCTGACATCGGGGCGTTGGCCACCCTTGATCCGAGGACCCTTCCGCCGGGCCCTCTGGGCTAACAGCATCCCCTGGAGCCTCTTGTGCCCCATGACCACCAGAGGTGATTGCTCCCGATCCCCAATGAGCCGTAGATTGCGCGCGTCCGCGCCGCCGCCGGGCGGAGTTCAACGTCGGAGGTCTCCCCATGGAGGCAGCAACCGAACCCCTTCAGGTATGGCGCGCCGTTGTGCCCCCCGAATGGATCGACTACAACGGCCACCTGACCGAGGGCTTCTATGGCGTGGCATTCGGTCATGCCACCGATGCCATCCTGTCGACTCTGGGGTTCGGATCCGACTACCTGGCGACCAATGGCACCTTTTACACCGTGGAGACCCGCATCCGGTACCTACGTGAGGTCAGGGAAGGAGCGGAGATCTATACCGACTCGTTGGTCCTCGGCGCTGACGCCAAGCGGCTTCACGTTCACCATGACCTCTTTGCCGACGACGAGTCCGATCCGGTGGCCACCCAGGAGTGCATGCTGCTACACGTCGTCCAGGGGCCAAGTGGCCCCATGGTGGCCCCGATGGTCGAACCGGTGGCCTCGGCCGCCCTAGCCGCCGCTGCGGGCCATGCAGAAGTGCCGTCACCCGACCATGTCGGGAAGGGTGTGAGGACCCTTCGTTGAGCGGCCCCACGGAGATCCGGTCGTCGGCTATCTCGTCGCTCCTTGGCGTCTGGGCACTGTTTCTGGGGTTCGCCCTTCTACAAGTTGGTACCGGGCTGCAGCGCATCCTGCTACCGCTTCGCGGAGAGTCGGAGGGTATTGGTGCGGGTGCCATGGGAGTTGTCATGGCCGTGCACTTCGCCGGGTACCTCGCGGGGGCCAAGGTCATTCCGATCGCCCTGACGTCCGTCGGACACATACGCGTCTTCGCCGCCTTGGCCTCTACGGGGTCCACTGCAGTCCTTGTCAACGCAGTACTCGTGACTACGCCCAGTTGGTCACTGGTGTACTTCGTGAGCGGCCTGTGTAACGCCGGCGTATTCGTGATTCTTGAGAGTTGGTTGAACGACCGGGCAACCAACGAAACCCGTGGCAGCATCCTCGGCGTTTACATGATGGTCATGATGGGTGGCACGGCCGGGGGGCAGTTGCTGCTGAACCTGGGGTCAGCCGATGGTCTCGAGTTGTTCGTACTCTCGTCAGTACTCATCTCACTTGCAGTGGTCCCGGTGACGCTGTCGGCATCGACCGCTCCTCCTATGCCGAGCACCGAGAAGATGCCGCTACGGGAGCTGTATCGGACGATTCCGTCAGCTGTGGTGGGCATTGTCTTCTGCTCGTTCAGCGCCGCGGCCGCTTCATCGATGGCGGCTGTGTTCGGTACCGCATCCGGCATGGGGGCCGGCCGGATCACCCTGTTCACCTCTGCGGCGGTGGTCGGTGCGGTGCTGCTACAGGTGCCCCTTGGCTCGTTGTCCGATCGCTACCCGCGCCGGGCAGTAATTCTCGTGGTCAGCAGCATCTCTTGCGGTTTGGCTGTGGCCGGGGCGCTCACCCCTTCCTCCCACCTCGCCCTTATCGGTTTGAACCTGGTCTTCGGCGCCTTCGTGTTCCCGCTGTACGGCCAGTTCGTGGCGCTTGCCAATGACTGGGTACCACCGGAGAAGCGTGTTGCTGCGGCTTCGACGCTCGTACTGGCATCGAGTCTCGGGGCTATGGCGGCGCCGATGATCATTGGTTTCACGATGGAGTCGTTCGGTCCCTCGGCTTACTTCTGGACGCTCGCCATCATCCTCGGCCTCCTAGCCCTCTATCTGGCCTACCGGACACGCGTACGCCAACCCATTCCGGTGGAACGCCAGACTCGCTTTCAGCCGGTCCTGGCTCGATCCGGGGAACTCGCCCACTCTGTGGGCAAATGGGTCATGCACCCTCTCGCCGAGTGGCACAGCCGTCGCGATGACCACGAGTGCGAGATCGACGACCGCCATCCCAGCCATTGGACCTGGCCAACCGACGGGTCCGGTTGAGGCCTGTCAGTGGATACGGCGCCACCGTTCCGTCCGGACCCCGCCACGAGCTGCCGCGGGCGTCTTATCCTCATCGGGGAACCACGTCACGTGGCCCTCACCACCCTCCACGTTGCTCCAGGTAGCGATGTGAGAGATCTCAGCGTCTGGGCCAGTGTCCTGTCGGAACGTGGGATCGCCGAGTGTCCAGCACGACGGCAGGTGCATCGGGGCGTTCCATCGCTCGAAAGTGTCGACGCCCACGGTCAGAGTCGCAGTTGCCTCATTGACCGGGCCGTAGTTACGTAGCGATTGCAGGCGGGCTACCTCTTCGAGGAACCAGCCATGATCGTGGTAGGTGGTGGTGGCCAGGATGGCCCCCGGTTCGGCAGCCAAACCGCCAGGGTGCCCCTCTGCCCGCCAACCGGCCATCGACAGGCCCGTATGGGTGTCGATCCAGTCGAGTTGGGCTACAAAAGCCTCCAACCCCTCGGCCACCCGGTCCGGACAGATCCAACGGCGGCGTTGGAATAACTCCATCCTCGCAGTCTCCCTCAACCTCGACCTGGAACGCCCCTCCGAAAAGGGGACTGTCAGATGACGCGACGCATGACCGCGTGCATGTTGCTGCCGGGGATGCCTACGGCCCCCGTGATGCGCTCGCGAAAGCCGGGATCAGCCTGTGTCGCCATGGTGGACGCCTCGAAGTGGGCCACCGAGTCGTAGGCGGCGATCACGCTGATGCCGAACGGTACGCCCCAGGTGCTCGTCGACACCGAAATCGACGCGCCGTGGATCGAATTGAAGAAGTCGGCCATCTCGGTAGCGAACGCCACGCCTGACGGGAAGTCCCTCCCCTCGGTCTGGAAGCGCACCACCGAGCAGACGTTGGGGACGTCGCCCTGCTCGCCGGCCACGTGTACCACGTTCCAGAGGGAGTCCTCGGCGTTGCCGACAAAATGAGCCCCCGCTGCCTCCACCATGTCAACGTAGGCCTCGTCCTCCGCATAGAGACGGGCCACCTCATCGGTGAAGTCACTGTAGGAGTCGAGACGACTCGACGCTCCAACCGTCCCAACCGGACCGCCCAGAAGGCCCTGCCAGAGATTGAACTGCAAGGACGTATTCTGATTTAGATGACTGATGAGGCCCGCTGCACTTGCGTTGCCCGCTCGGAGCGAATCCGGCTTGATCGTTAACTGTCGGTTGTAGATGTACATGGTGTGATTGCCGCCCATCCGTCCTTGCTGCAGGTAGTTCCGGCAGACGGCCCACGGTGCCACGATCGTTGGGGAGTGGTCAAGAGTCGGGCGATACCGCCAATCATTCCCCAGTCGCTGTTAGGCGATCTTCAGGATCTCCAGAGCACGGGCCACGGCGGGGTCCGCAGCGAGATCCTCTGCCCGTTCGACCTGGGCAAGCATTGTTCGTCGCCGTAGGAAGTCGTCGGCTTCCACGATCCATTCGTGGTCGGCCATGACGCGAACCTCAGCCTCGGTCAGTGGTACCAGTGGGCCCATTGGTTCACCTAGGGATCGATCGGTAGCAATCAGGTCGAGGGCAGCAAACGCTCGCATCCCCTGCCGACGCCACAGGTCGGCGATCACGCCCGGGGCCAACTGGAGGTCAGCGGCCCGTTCGTCATAACGACGACGAGCCGTTCTGCCTGGCTCGCCATACCACCGCCGCACCGGTCTGCGACCCGATAAACCACAGGCAGCGGCGGCCTCCACTACCTCCTCACCTACATTGAGGCAATCTGAGAGCTTCCCTCCCAGTACCGAAACCACGCCAAGGGTCGCGTCCACCTCCACGGCGTGTTCCCGTGACAGTTCCGTCCAGTCTCGTCCCTCGGCAGAACCGCCCGGCGGAACCACAAGAGCCCGAACTCCACACCGTTCGGCAATCACGTCGGCTTCCCCTAATGGCGTCCCCCGATCAATACGGGCATTGATCTGCTCCAACAGGAACGCCCGATCTTCGGCGGTAACGGTTACCTGCGGGTCATTGACGGGAGTGTCGGTGGTACCGATAACGGATCGCTCCCCCATGGGCAGCACGTAGAAGAGCCGCTCGTCATCGTCAAAGAAGGCCAGAATCCGACCCGAGTCGGTGATCCGGGGCACCACCAGGTGGATGCCCTTGGAGAAGACCAGACGGTGCTCGGTGACCGCTCCCAAGAGCTCACCGACTACGGGCACATCGGGTCCGCCAGCATTGACCACCACCCGGGCGGTGGCCTCTAGGTCACGGCCAGAAACCCGGTCACGCATGGCGATCTGCCAACCACCCACTCCCGGTTCAGCGTCCAGCACCTCGACTCGGTTGGCAATGGTGGCCCCATGTCGCGTTGACCCGATTGCCAGTTCGGACACGAACCGGGCGTCATTGTCCACTAAGAGGTAGTCGGAGTACTCAATGCCGCCTCGAACCATTGAGGTATCCACTGATGGCTCAAGGCGTTCAATAGTGGCCGCCGATCGGTGGCGGGGCGGCTGAGTGGCTAGGCGTCCAAGACCCCAATACGCCACCGCACCAAGTGCAGCGAACCAGGGTGGAAAGGGTGCCCCACGGTCCAGGGCTGCCATGAACCGGGTCTCGACGAGACGCGTTGGGTAGGCACTTGCAAGTCGATTCCGGGAGTCGCACAGGCCGGCCACCAACTTCAGGTCGCGGCTCTCCAGGTACTTGAAACCGCCCCACACCATGCACGACGACTCCTGACTGGTGCCTGAACCGAAGTCGTTTCGTTCCACCAGGGCGACGCTTAGTCCGTGGGCCGCCAGAGCGAGGGCAGAGACGGCGCCGTTGATGCCACCGCCCACGACGATGACGTCAAACGTGCCGCCATCCAGGGTGCCGAGCGCCTCGGCGCGACGATCTAGTGCTCGTTCCACGGGTTAGTTGTAACCGCTTCCGTCCGGCAATCGACACCGACGGGGCATCTGTCCGAAGACCGGCCGAAGTGGCTGCTTAATGATCCGGCGACCGGGTCACCAAAGTGCCACCGGACCGGCCATCAACCATGGCCCGTTTCCGAATGTAGGTCGCAGCCTTGTCGAGCGCCCAACGCGCCTCAGGCAGCCACGGGGCCAGGAACTGCCAGACGTGCCACATGCCATCGGCAACGTCCAGTTCAACATCCACCCCGGCTGCCTCGGCCCGCTCGGCCAGCACCGTTGAGTCTGATAACAGCAACTCGTCGCTCCCCACCTGCACGAGGATCGGCGGCAGTTCGCCCAGATCGGCGAACAGCGGCGAGATTCCCGGATGGCTCGCGTCCTCAGCACCCCGGTAACCATCGACCAGATCGTCCATCAGCCCAAGATGCGAATCGATGCCTCCAGGCGGCACGAGCGGATCAACCGTGCTCATTGTCTGGTAGCTCTCCCCTGAGCGCGTGAGGTCGGTCCACGGTGACATGAGGTAGAGACAAGCCGGTAGTGGGTCGCCGGCATCTCGAAGTGCAATCATGGTGGCCAGGGCGGCACCACCACCGGCCGAGTCACCCGCCACTACCAACGAGGATGGGTTGACCTCTTCGAGAAGGGCCCGATAAGCAGTGATGCAGTCCTCGATCGCTGCCGGGTAGGGGTGTTCAGGGGCCAGTCGATAATCGACCACGGTGGCCGTCGCCCCGAGGCGCATGACGATCTGGGAGACCAGGCCGAGGTGACTAGACGGTGAACCCAGGTTGTAGGCCCCGCCGTGCAGGTAGAGGATGTGGATGTTCGACGGCTCAGACCGGGGCGTGACCCGGATGGAGGGGAGCCCCCCGACGGCGACCTCCGACCAGTCGGCCACGTTGCGCCTGGTGAATCGTCCGAACCGCTCGAGTCCGGTGCGAAGTTTCTCCAGAGAGTTGTCGGACCCTAGGACGAACCACCGCATGGTGGGCCGCAGGAGCCTGGATCGAATACTCATGAGGTCCTCCGTGGCCGGGGCTGGCGACGAAGTCACGCTAACCCAGGGGCGTTCTGGCCCCGATCTTCGGTCCAGGGGGGCCCGCAATCAGTCTCGAGGACTGGCGAGTATCCGAGTCTTGCCGAAGATGGAGCCGAAGATGATTCGGCCGTCCCCGTCGACGTGCACTCCGCCCCCGAGGGTGTTGAATCGTGAATCACCGGTCGCCCAGTAGCCGCGTGACTCGCCGGTCGACCAGTCGACGGCCTCGATGGTCCACTTTCCATTACGGGTGCCACACGTGTAGACGGTGTCGGAACCCTGGCTGACGTAGGGCACCGAGTTGGGCGAGCTGATCTCGGTGGTCACCCAGGCCTCCCGCAACGTCTGGGCCTCGGGGTCCCACTGGTACTTGTGCATTCCAAACGGGGTAAATCGTTTGTGATGACCTAGGAAGAAGCACAGCAGGCGGGCACCACGGGCCGGCAGCCAGTCGGGGCGCGATCCGGGCTCGTTGTTGACAGTCATGGCGCCGTAGCCGGACACGGTGATGGACTGTTCTGTCTGAATCTCTACACGAGACGGATCACCCATGTGGGCGGCGCCCAGCCCGGCGATCCGTCGCGACGGTGCGTTGGGCAGCTGCTCCCAGTCATCGGGGATCTCGTCTCGCCAAAACAGTGTGATGTTGACTACGTCGTCACCGTCGCCAATGACGAGGAACCGATCCTCGTCGGAACCGAAGCCCATGAGCGACGGCGTAGTCCCTGAACCGCGACCAGTGCCGTTTCGGTATTCAGCGCTCCATGCCCCGTCAGCCGCATCAAACGAGAACCGTTCGCCGGTCCAGATCACCTTGTGGGTGTGGTCGACAGAACTCACGTAGACCCCGCCGGCGTCGTCACAGCACAGACTCGTACGGACCCAGCCGTAGCCGGTATTGCCCCGGTCGATCTCCATGCGGGCGCAGTGTTCGGCGGCGTGCTCCGCGGCACCGGGGATCTGAACGGCCACGTGGTCTGAGAAATCCCGGGCCAGGCTGACCAGCCACCCATGGTCAGTCGACAGGACAAGGCGACCGTCGGGGGTCATGTTTATTCCCACGAAGAACCCCTCGACCTCCGGCGGTTTGTCCCAACGGTCCTTCTCGGCCAGTGGGGAACTGCGGTCAGTTGGGTCCGTCTCGGCGTACGCAACCGCACCAGTCTTGCGACCCAGGAAGAGGGTGTGTTCGTTATCCAGTAGGGAGTAGATCCCGTCTAAGCCGGTCATGAACCGTGAGGCCAGGTCAGCGGCATGAACGACCGGGGCATCGACGTCCCCGTCAATGTCAGCATCGAGACCGGCAACCCCAGCCTCCCAGTCGGCCTGCGTGCTGGATGGCTCGTCGGGTCTTTCATGGGAGAGGTCGAACCGGGCTAACACCTCGAGTGTGTCGTGGTCGAGTTTGGCAATGCATTCGCGTCCGTTGCTCCAGATGGTGCGCTTCCCGTCGGGGTACAGGCCCGAGATCAGACCCCCGAAGTGGCCCGGCCCTAGCCAAGTGAACTGGCGATCGGATTCAGTCAGGATCTCGCCGTCAGCGCCTTCGGGAGGCAACGCCGCGGCCAGTTCTGTGCAATCCTGCTGGTCACATCGTCCGTGGGCGATCGGGTTCTCGCTATCCGCCAGGTACGGGTTGCGGTAGCCGACGCTCACCAGGGTCCCTCGGTCGCCGGCGGGCTGCGGCGCTCGTCGGGTTCGAGCCGGTGTGCTTCCATGACGCCACCGGACACATGCACCCGCTCGACAACCCGCTGACCAGCGAAGTCGAACAGGGCGTAGTGCTGGGTGCTGCGGTTGTCCCAGATGACCACGTCGCCCTCCGACCAGCTGTGCCGGTAAGTGAACTCCGGACGGCTTACGTGTCGGATCAGAAACGGCAGGATTGCATTGCTCTCCTCAGGAGGCAGATTCATGATCCCCCGCGCGAATATGTCGTTGACGAACAGGATTGGCAGACCGGTGTCTGGGTGGGCCACCACTACCGGATGGACGGCCTTGGCGTCGGGGCCTTGGTCGTGCAGGGCCTTGCGCCCATCGAGAAGGATCTTCATGCCGTTCGAGAGGTCCTCGTAGGCTGCACAGCAGTTGGCCCACACGGTGTCTCCACCTGTCGCCGGCGAAGTACGCATGGTGAGCACGGCCACGCTGGGAATGACGTCGCGAAATGTGCCGTCGGTATGCCACTTGTCGGCCTTGTATCCCACGGCGCTGTCGAATCGGCAGACCAAAGGGTGGTCTGGATGCGTGGGCAGGTGAGCCTCGGGGGCTATCGGGGTACCGAACGCCGAGGCGATGGCGATGTGCTCTTCTGGAGTCGGGTAGAGGCCTCGAAGGACCACCACGTGGTGGTCCAGTAGTGCCCGACGTAGGTCAGCCCGGGCGGCCTGGTTCTTGACCAGCAAGTCCAAGTCGGCGTCGACCACCTCGACGCCGATCCGGCCTGACACGGGCCGGAGGTTCAGAACTTCGGTAACGATGTGAGTCATCGAGGGCTCCCGGTGGTCGTGGTGAGGGATACGTCGGTCGGGTGGGTCCACCAGGCGCTGGAAGTGGCGCCGGTTAGGCGTTCGAAGCCGCGCATGAGATCGCGAACAGCGTCCAAACCGCTGTCGGTGTCGGTATCGACGAACACCAAGCTGTAGCGGTCAACTAGGTCGGTGAATATCGCGTCGTTGGCGTCCCGTCCGCTCTCGGAAAGGGTCACCAGACGTCCTCGTCCATCGTCGGGGTCGGGATGTCTCTCGATCCAGCCTCGATCCTCGAGTCGTTTGAGGGTGGCCGTGAGGCCACCGGAGGTCTGAACGATCCAGTCGGCGATGACCGTCGGGCTAACCGCCTCATCGGTCGTGTTGGCCAGCATCAGTAGCACCGCTGCCTCTGCGGGCGTTGTGCCGTGGCGACGGTGGTGGTCAGTCAGGAACTGTTCGTTAAGACGTCCGAGCCGGGTCAGGAGAAGCCCGAGGGTCGCTGCGTTCATACGAGCACCCTAGAAAGCATTTACCTTGGTAGCAAGATTGATCTCCTGACTTGCCCTTACGTACGATCATCCTGAAAGTTCCGTGTACCCGGCAGGCCCAGGCGTATACAGCGTCCGGTGATCGAACGGGTCTGGCTGGTCACCGGCGCCGAAGCGGGTCACTAGGTCCGGGGTGGCCAGATAGTGGCGACCGAACGATACGGCGTCGCACTTCCCCGAGGCGATCGCCGCATCGGCTGACGGACCGTCGTAGGAGTCGTTGGCGATGACCGCGCCGTCGTGTAGCTCCCGGGCCAACGCCAGGTTGTCGAGGCGCCCCTCGTGTCGGCGGATCACGTGCAGCCAGGAGAGCCGGAGAGGCTGGAGGGCCATGAGAAACGCCCGGAACGTCTCCTCGACATCCTCGGGACGGTCATCCACCAGGTCGTTGAACGGGTTGCCAGGACAGATTCGTAGGCCGGTCCGTCCCGCACCGATCTCTTCGGACACCGCCTCAAGAATCTCGACCGGGAACCGGATCCGCCCTTCGAGCGACCCGCCGTAGGCGTCTGTCCGGCGGTTGGTGCCCGTGCACAGAAACTGGGCCGGGAGGTAGCCACTGGTGGCGTGCACCTCCACCCCGTCGAAGCCAGCCTCCATTGATAGCGCAGCGAACCGACGGTACTCATCGACAATGCAACGCACCTCGGCGGCGGTGAGCGCACGTGGCTCATCGAAGGGCATCATCCCCTCGGCATCGGTGTACATGGTCCCGGCCGCCTGAATGGCCGACGGCGCCACCGTTTCGGCGCCAAGTGCCTTGTTGGCCGCGTGGGCCACCCGGCCACAGTGCATGGCCTGTGCCACGATCCGGCCGCCCCCAGCGTGGACGGCGTCGGTGATCCGGCGCCAACCGTCGAGGCGGTGCGGTCCGTCAAGCACCGGGGTCCGGCAGTAGCCCTTGCCCACCTCGCTTGGAGCGATCCCCTCGGTGACGATCAACCCCGCTGTGGCCCGGACCCCGTAGTGGGCGGCCATCAGGTCGGTGGCATCGCCGTCGACGGTGGCCCGCGAGCGGGTCATGGGGGCCATGACCACCCGGTTGGCCAGTTCGATTTCACCGAATATGGCGGGGGCCAGCAGGGAATCCATCCCCTGAATCTAGGGTCCCTCAAACCCCTTGTCGGCCAGGTGGCTACCGTAAATGGAGGACATGATTCGGTCCGCTGCCAGCGAACCGATCCGGACAACGCGGGAGGATCCATGCCATTCGCAATGGTCAACGGCCAGAACATCCACTATCAGGATTCGGGTGAACCGAACTCGCCGGCCATCATCTTGAGCCATGGCTTCACCATGGGCCATGAAATGTGGGAGCACCAGGTCACCCCCTTGGTTGAAGCCGGCTGGCGGGTCATTGCCCACGACGAGCGGGGCTGGGGCCAAACCACGTTCACTGAACCGTTCGACTACTGGGATTTAGCCGCCGACGTGTTGGGCCTCATGGACCATCTGGGCATCTCTGAGGCCGTGCTGGCCGGCATGTCCCAGGGTGGCTTCCTGTCGCTGCGGGCCGCCCTTGCCGCCCCCGAGCGCGTCCGTGCCCTGGTGTTGGTCGACACCGAGGCAGGTGTCTTCTCCGAAGAAGGCCGAGCAGGCTTCCAAGCCCTCTTCGATGCCGCACTGACTCTTGGCTTGAGCGGCGATATGGGCGACGCCCTCCAGATGGTCCTCTTCGGTCCGGATTTCGCCGATGCCCGCTACTGGCGTGGGAAGTGGACGGCCAAGCCACCCAGCCAGTGGATTGCCGCCAAGGAGTGCTTGTTCGAACGTGACTCGATCGTCGACCGCATCGGGGAGATCACGTGTCCCAGCATCACGTTTCACGGCGACGTCGACATGGGCATCGACATCGCTCAAGGTCGGGAACTCGCTGAGGGACTAGGTGGTCCATCAACGTTTGTAGTCGTCCCGGGCGCCGGACATAGCGCCAACCTCGAGAAACCCGAGGTCGTGAACCCGGCCCTACTGGAGTTCCTGGCCAGCCTGGACTGACTCAGCGCGTCGATGGGCCGGCCCACTCCTCACCAGCCCGATATTCGGCGAACGTGGTCGGAAGACTCAGTTCCCCAGGAGGGGCTTCATGGCGGTAATGGTTACCTGCTCGAATAGCCCTGCCTTGGCGTAGGGGTCCCCAGCGGCGAACGCCTCGGCGGCCGCCCGATCCTCGGCCTGCACCACGATGAGAGATCCACACATTTCTCCGTCATCGTCCAACATCGGCCCACCGAATGCCAGATCGAACTGGGTGACGTAACTGAGGTGTTCGGAACGGGTCCGGGCCCGCAGGTCACCGGCACCGGCTCGATCAAGGGCATGAATGACGAAGTGCACGTGGTGCCTCCCTGGGATTGTTCGGTCAATTGTGTCGAGTCAACGAAGCGGTGTTTGGCAGAACTACGCGGAAGGGTCGTCGACCAGACCCTGCAACGTGGGTAGGTCTAATCCTGCCAGTTCTTTGTAGGCGTTCGCTTCGTACCCCACGGCCTCGGTCGTGATCCAGATGTGGCGCCCATCGGACTGGTCCTGTTACGGGCGGTCCCCCGTCCGGCCGCCGGTCTCCCCGACGACGGCCGACAACCAGACCAGGCCCAGCATCATGGCCACGGCAAGGGTCACCGCTGCGGCATCCAACCCCCAGCGACCGGCCACCAAACCGACGAGCAGTGGTCCAATCACCCTTCCAACGTCGGTCACCATGGAGACAGCCGAGAGAAACGAGGCCGTCCCCTCCTCGGGAGCCAAGTCACTACTGAGAGTAAAGAGGGATCCGGCGCTCAGGCCGTTACCGAGGCCCATGACCAGTCCGGCCAACAGCACACCGGTGGCTGTGTCGGCAACAAGCAGGCACAGCAGGCCTACGGCCAAGAGGCCGTAGGCGGGCACCATGGCGGCCAGCCGGCCGACTCGATCCATGAGCGCCCCCGAGACCGGAAAGAGGATGAGATCGGCGGCGTAGCCCGACGCCACCAGTACGCCAATGGTGGCCGGTCGCAGGTCCAGAGCCACCCCTACGAGAGGCAAGAGGACCATTCGCCCCTCCCGAGTGGTCATCGATGACATTCCGAACAGCCCAGCGTGCAAGAGGTGCCTTTTGTTGGCCCGGATCACCCAGGCCATGCGGGGGCCCTTCACCCCAACCGGGGCTATCTCCCAGTCGGGATTCCGGACGCCCGGGAGCACCGCCGGTAGTCCGATGGCGGCCCCGACGCCTGCGATGAGGAACGTCCACCGGGCCCCGGCCACGTCGACCAGAAACCCGCCGACCGCCGTTCCCATCAGGACCGAGAAGCGCATCGTCCCACCCATGAGCGACATGGCCCGACCCCGAAGAGTGATTGGAATCCGCCGGGTTAGGTCAGCCTGACGCGACAACATCACGCCGAGCGAGCCGCCGCCGAACACAAGGTGTCCTAGACCGAGAAATACGGGACGGGCCATGGAGGCCATCAGAATCGACGCAGCGATTACGGCCAGAAGCGCGCCGGCGCCCACCCGAGCCGGACCCCAACGGTCGGTGCACCAGCCCACGGGAAGGGCGGCAAGCGCGGCGCCCGCCCCCCCGGCCCCCGCCACCAGGGCGGCCACCGTGTAACCGTGGCCATCTCCCACGAGAACGATGGGCAGAGCGACCAGCAGGATGCTCATTCCCAGGCTGGATGCCATCCACGGGCCATAGATGGGCCACACGTACGGAGAAAGCGACCGGAATCCCATAACGCCGGCAGGCTACGGGCTGCCTCCCGATAGACCCGTTCCTAGCCCGGCGTACGGTGTCGCTGCCGGGTGGGACACTGACTACATGGGAGCCAGGCCGACCAAGATCGTCGTATCCGGGCCCGACCCACGGGGCCTCTGGCACTGGCGCCATCACGACGGAACCGAGGGCTACCACGAGGTCCCTGCCGGGCTGGCCGATCCTGACTGGAAGTCGGGAACTGTGGTCACCGCCCAGGTTGCATACCGCCACGGCGGACCCATCATCGTCGCCATTGGCAACAGCTCGGTCGACCAGCCAGGTGACGCGCCGACCCTATTGGTGAACGGCGAACCGTTCGAGGTGTCGGCGGAGCGCGAGCTCGTACCGGGCGTCGTCGTCACGGCAGTGGTCCGATACAGGCAAAATGCCGGGGCCCAAGATGGAGAATCAGAGGCCAAGAGACGGCCGGCGGTGGTGGTCGACGTCGGCCCGCTGACTGTTTCGGTTCGCGGCGTGTTCTCCCGGAACACCGAGGGGCGTGGGCAGCGGTTGCGCGACTGGCAGGAGGCCGGACTCCATAGCGGCTCAGTCATCGAACATGACGAGACCATTGTTTCCCGTGGCGATGTCGGCGAAGTGATCGGTCGGCTCTCCGACGTCGACAGACAGCGGCTCGGATTCTGATTCCGGCGGGCCCGCCCGTCTCAAGTCCGGATCGCCTGTGAACCTAGATTCTCGACGTCCCCTCGGACGGAGGCTCCGATGCACGAACCCACCCTGCTGGTCGACGGACTGGACTTCGGCGAAGGCCCGCGTTGGCACGAGGGGCGACTCTGGTACAGCGACTTCCACCAGCATCGGATCTACGCGATATCGGCCGACGGGGCCCGTGAGGCCATGGTCGACATGGGCGACGAGCGACCATCGGGGCTCGGGTGGCTGCCGAACGGCGATCTCCTGGTCGTGGCCATGCTGGCCCGCCAAGTCTGGCGGGTCCACGACGGTCAGATAAGCGTGCATGCCGACCTTGTGGACCTCGCCACCTGGCACTGCAACGACATGGTCGTGGCTGCTGACGGAACGGCCTACGTCGGAAATTTCGGCTATGACATTGAAGGTGGCCGGTCCAACCCGATGTCAGCCACGTTGGCCATCGTCGGTCCTGATGGTTCGGTCTTCGCCGGCCCGAGCGGCCTCGACTTTCCCAACGGGTCAGTTATCACCCCGGATGGCTCAACACTCATCGTCGGCGAGACATTCGCCTCGCGAATGACCGCCTTCGAAGTCCTCGATGGAGGCCTGCTAGGTGAGCGCCGGGTGTGGGCCGAGACGCCGGGGATCCTGCCCGACGGATGCTGCCTAGACGCTGCGGGCGGCATTTGGATCGCTGATGCTGGCCGAGGTGATGTGGTCAGGGTTGTAGAGGGTGGCGAAGTGACCGACAGGGTCGCCATGCCGGACCTCGAACGGCCCCAGAAGGCGTATGCCTGCATGTTGGGGGGTGGCGACGGTCTCACCTTGCACTGCGTGACCGCTCCCGGAGCACGGGCCGAAGACACCGTCGGTGTGGGCGGTGGCGCCATCTGGACCATTCGCGTCGAACATCGGGCTGCCGGCCGCCCCTGATCCGATGACTAGCGGCCCCGGTGATCCTCAGATCGTTCCCATTTCGCCGGTGTTCGGCGCCGAGATCCACGGCGTGGACCTGGCATCCGGAATCGACGGCGAGACGTTCAGACTGGTGCACCGGGCGTGGCTGGAGCACGGCGTGGTGGCCTTCCGCGACCAGTCGCCCCTGACGGCCGACGCCCAGGTCGAGTTCGCCCTACGCATCGGACCACTCCATACCCATCCAGCCGCCCCGGCCGAGCACGAGAACCCTGCGGTGTTCGTTATCCGGACCGACCGGGACTCCTCCATCTCCAATGGCAACGGCTGGCACTCGGACGTTTCGTGCGACGAGGAGCCCCCATCGGCCACCATGCTCCAGATCCATTTACTGCCCCAGTGTGGGGGCGGCGACACCTTGTTCGCCGACATGGAGGCCGCCTACGCCACCTTGCCGGCCACCACCAGAGAGATGTTGTGTGACCTGTCGGCCATCCACGCCTCAGCTCATGTGTACCCGGGGCGTTACGCCGACCGGAGCGACGGTGAAGAGGCCCTCGCTACGCCCTCAGCAGTCCATCCGGTGGTCCGGACCCATCCCGAAACGGGCCGCCGCAGCCTCTTTGTTAATCCGTCGTTCACGGTGGCGATCGACGGCATGGACAGCGCTGAGGGCGGCGAGCTGCTGGCCGAGCTTCACGAACACTGCACTAGGCCCGAGTTCCAGATCCGGCACCGCTGGCAGCCGTGCGACGTACTGCTGTGGGATAACCGGCGGGTCCAGCATTTCGCCGTCTGGGACTACTGGCCCTACGAACGATCCGGCCATCGAGTCACCGTGCAGGGCACGCGCCCGTTCTTCGATCCCGAAGGCTCCGAGCCCGACGAGTCACCTCTTCGGGTGTCCATTGGCCGCCTGGCCTGACGGAGCGATTGGGATTAGTCGGTGATGGCTTCCGTCTCGGCGAGGCGCACGAGCGGAATCGTCCGATCAGTTTTGGCCTGGTAGTCGGCATACCACGCCCTGTCGGCGAGCATTGACGCCCACAGGGCGTCGCGCTCATCGCCCGCATCCAGAACTTGGTGCTCGGACCAAAACATCCCGTTCTGGACCCGGACCTTCACCCGGGGGTTGGCATCACGGTCTCGGAGGTTCAGCACCCACGATGGGTCCTTCGTGGCCCCGGCGAATGATCCGACCACGATCCGGTGCCCGTCGGTGTCGCGCCAGAACGGCAGTGCCACTTTGTGGTCCTTGCCCGTCTTCCGTCCGATGGTGTGAAGCAGCACGTGGTGCATACCGGCCACACACCACACGGCATCGTCGTCGGTCATCTCGAGGCCGGCCACGTGCCCCTTGGAGATCTCGATGATCTCGTCGTGTGACGGGGTCTCCCACTCCATCTCCACGCGTTGGCTGGTTCCCTGGTTCGCACTGCCTGTTTCGCTCATGGGTCGACCGTAGTGGTGGCGCCTCCCCGTCTTCGATTCGGATCTCGATTCGAATTAGCGATCTGGGTCGCCGATTCGGCAGGCAACCGTTCCGGCCACGATGATCGTCGTGGAGGCAGCCCCATGATCCGACGACCAAACGTCATCCTCATCAATTGCGACGACCTCGGATACGGCGACCTGTCGTGCTACGGGTCAACCCAGCACGACACCCCGGCGTTGGACCGCATGGCTGACGAGGGCGTCCGTTTCACCGACTTCTACATGGCGTCGCCGGTCTGTTCGCCGTCACGGGCTGCCATGCTCACCGGCAGCTACCCCTTACGGGTCGGCTTCGGTGGTCGCAGCATCGACAATGCGCCGGTGCTCTTCCCGGGTCAGGCCCAGGGACTGCACCCCGATGAGATCACGATTGCCCGCCTCCTCCAGGACGGCGGTTACGCCACCCGGATCATTGGCAAGTGGCACTGTGGCGACCAACCCGAGTTCCTACCCACGCGACACGGCTTTGACGGCTGGTTCGGCCTGCCGTACAGCAACGACATGGGGCGTCAAGCCTTCCCTCAGGAGGGCCAGCCCTACCGGAAGGTCATGGAGTCGCTCGGTACGCCGTTGCCCGATGATGCCCCGATGTTTCAGCCGCGCCCGCCGCTGCCGCTCATGCTCGACGAGGACGTGGTTGCTGAGCAGCCCGACCAGGCGGCATTGACCGAGCGGTACGCCACCGACGCCGTCCAGTTCCTCCGGAACAACAGGGATCGACCCTTCTTTCTGTATCTGGCCCACCTCTACGTACACCTGCCCATCTACGTGCAGACCCGCTTCGTACGTGAGTCACGCAACGGCCGCTACGGAGCGGCGGTGCGATGCATTGACTGGTCCACCGACGTAATCCTGCGCGAGCTGCAAGATCTCGGTCTGGACGACAACACCGTCGTGGTGTTCACCAGCGACAACGGGGCATTGACCCGTGACGGTGGCGGCAGCAACGGCCCGCTCCGGGCATCCAAGGGCACCACGTGGGAGGGTGGCCAGCGGGTGCCTTGCATCGTGCGGTGGCCAGGCCGGATTCCCGCCGGTCAGGTGGTGAGCGATGTCGCCAACGCCATGGACCTCTACCCAACCATCGCCAACTGGTGCGGTGTCGATGTGCCCGGCGACCGGACGTTGGACGGACAGAACCTTGGTCCGCTGCTGACCGGCGGCGATGGACCCTGTGAACGCCCATTCTTCTTTATTCTGGGCGGCAACATCGAGGCTGTACGCGTCGGTCGATGGAAGCTCCACGTCCGCAAATGGAACGACGAGCGGGTCCGCCTGTACGACCTGAACGCCGATGTCGGTGAACGGGCTGACGTGGTCGACGAGCATCCTGACGTGGTGACACGCCTGCTGGACGTCATAGAGGCTGCCCGGCTGGAGTTGGGTGACGACGCCTCCGACATGGTCGGTTCTGATGTGCGTCCGGTGGGCGTAGTGGCAGACCCGGTAGCCCTGACCGTGTTCGACGAGGACGCCCCGTACTACATGGCCGAATACGACCTCCCCGAACGCGGCTGAACTATTCCCGCGACAGACCCAAGCCCCATAAACGGAAGTGAACCCATCCCCATGACCACCGTCTTCGTGCACGGCAATCCCGAGACCGATGCCATCTGGTCCGACCTGGTCGGCGAACTGGCCGACCGCCCACCGGTCGGAGGAAACGCGCGCGACCTTGTCCTGCTTTCGCCACCGGGATTCGGCGCGCCGCTTTCCGACGGTTGGGGGGCCACCCGCGAGGAGTACCGCGACTGGCTAATCACCGAAGTTGAGGTTCTGGCAGCCGAAGGGCCGGTCGACATCGTGGGCCACGACTGGGGCGCTGGGCACGTGTTCGGCCTCTTGGCGGAGCGCTCCGACCTCGTCCGGTCCTGGGCGTGCGACTGTCTGGGCCTCATCCATCCCGACTACGTCTGGCACGACATGGCACAGCTATGGCAGACCCCCGAGGTCGGCGAGGAGGTGATCCAGGGGATGCGTGCCGCCTCCCGGGACGAGCGAATCACCATGATGATGACCAGCGGCATGAACGAACACGCGGCGACTGACGTCGCCGACGCACTTGACACCATGGCCGACTGCATTCTGCCCCTGTACCGCTCGGGCGCTCAGCCCGTCGTCGGCAATCTGGGCCGGGAACTGGCCGCCATTGACCTACCTCCAGGGCTGGCTCTCGATCCATCCGAGGACCCCTACGTGGGGCCAGCGGGTCGGGCCGCCCAGATGGCCGACCAGCTTGGGGCACGACATGCCCCCCTGGACGGTGCAGGCCACTGGTGGATGTCTGAACAACCCGCCGTCGCCGCTGACCTACTCGTGGAGTTCTGGGGATCACTCGACACCTGAACTGGTGTTGACCAGAGATCTGGATCACAGCAGGCCGACGTCGCCTCACGATTGTGGCGATTCGTTCACCATCTTGCCCATCTCCTCTTACTGCCCAACAGACCACGCGTTGGCCCTCGGGTCGACTGGGCGGGATGATGTCGACGACCGATCACGGGTCCGAACGGAGCACAGATCATGCAGGGACTAATCCAGGAGGGCGACGGAGAAGAGCACGTCCGTCTCTCCAACGACCTCGAGCACGCAGCAGCTCTCGGATCCCGAGAGGTACGTGTCGAGATCATGGCGGCCGGCGTGTGCGGCAGTGACCTGAGCTGCGTCCATGGCAAGTACTACATGCCCACCCCGCTGGTACCCGGCCACGAAGCCGCCGGCGTCGTGGCCGAGATCGGCTCGGCTGTCACCTATTGCGCCGTCGGCGATCACGTCGTTCTCTCCACCTTCGGGAACTGCGGCCACTGCCCGACGTGTGAGGGCGGCGACCCTGGGAACTGTGGGTTCGGTGGCCTGCGCCACACCCACACCGAGGGCGATCAGGCCCTCTGGGGGTTCGCCAACCTGGGCGCCTTCGCCCAGGAGACGATCGTTCACGAGAACCAGGCCGTGCCCATTCCGACCGAGGTACCGATGGCGTCTGCGGCCCTCATCGGATGCGGCGTCATGACAGGTGCGGGTGCCGTGTTCAACCGGGCCAAGGTCGGTATCGGCGATACCTGTGTGATCATTGGCGCTGGCGGAGTTGGCCTAAACGTGATCCAGGCCGCGCACCTCAGCGGTGCCTCCCAGATCATCGCTATGGACCGCGTGGCTTCCAAGGAACGCATGGCACTGGATTTCGGGGCCACCGACTTTGTTCTCGTGGACGGGGACGACTTCGACTCGGTGGCCGCCGTTCAGCAGCTCAGCGGTGGCGGCGTCGACCACGCCTTTGAGGTGGTGGGTAACACCAACTTGCTGGCGGACTGCATCTCGATGGCCAAGGCCGGCGGGAATGTCTGCGCTGTGGGCGTACCCGATCTGACCGCCACCGTGACCTATCCGTTCCAGGCCCTCCACCAGAACAAGAACCTCATGGGGATCCGGGCCGGCGGGGGCAAACCTCGTCGGGACTTCCGCCTGATTGCCGACCTGTACCTCAAGGGGCGCTTCAAACTCGACGAGCTGGTGTCCCACACGGCTGGCCTCGATGGCCTACAAGGCGCGTTCGATGGACTCAAGGCCGGCGCCGAGGCCCGTACCGTGCTGTTACCCAACGGCTGAGTCGGGGCCCCGGCCTTCATCCTCGTCACGTTCCGTCCCCGTCTTTCCCAATCCTTCCCAGAAGCAGGAGTTCTCCATGTCCAGAATTGATCTGACCGGTAGTTCGTCGTTGGTAACCGGCGGGGCGTCCGGGATCGGCGAAGCCAGTGCCCGTCAACTGGCCGACGCTGGCAGCAGAGTCGTCATTGCTGACCTCAACGAGGAGCTTGGCCAGGTTGTTGCCTCCGAGGTGGGCGGCCTCTTCGTTAAGTGCGACGTGACGAGCGTCGAGGATGTCGACACCGCGGTGTCCGCCGCTGCCGAGATGGGCCCGTTGCGGGCACTGGTCAACTCGGCGGGTCTTGGCCATCCGGGCCGCACCATCAACCGCGACAACGAACCCATGGAACTAAAGCACTTCGAGTTCGTGGTCCGGGTGAACCTGATTGGCTCGTTCAACGTGCTCAGCAGGGCCGCCGGTGCAATGGCCAAGACTGATCCTCTAGCCGATGGTCAACGGGGGGCCATTGTCAATATGGCATCGGTGGCCGCTTTCGATGGGCAGATCGGTCAGGCTGCCTACTCGGCTTCCAAGGGCGGCATCGTCGGCATGACTCTTCCGATCGCCCGGGACCTGGCTGCTGTTGGGGTGCGGGTCAACACCATTGCCCCGGGTCTCATCGACACCCCGATCTACGGCGAGGGTGAACAAAGTGAGGCCTTCAAAGCGCACCTCGGCGAGTCGGTGCTATTCCCTAAGCGTCTGGGATCAGGCGAGGAGTTGGCCTTCATGGTCCTCGAGCTCATCACCAACCCGTACATGAATGCTGAGGTCATCCGGGTAGACGGCGGCATCAGGATGCCCCCCAAGTAGGAACGGATCACCACGATGAGCGATGAAGCGGTCCAGCCGGCAGTTCTGGTCGAACGACGGGAGCGGGTGATGATCATCACCCTCAACCGCCCCGAAGCCATGAACGCCATCAACGGAGACCTGTCCCACGGCCTATTGAGCGCCGTACAAGAGTTGAACGCCGACCCCGGGTTCACAGCCGGGGTCCTCACCGGTGCCGGGAAGGGGTTCTGTTCGGGCATGGACCTCAAGGCATTCTCCCGCGGCGAGGACATTGGCCCGATGCTCGAGTTCGTCAGCAATGGAGCGGCTAAGCCCCTCATCGCCGCCATCGAGGGTTTCGCCATGGCCGGTGGCCTTGAGTTGGCGTTGTCATGCGACCTTCTGGTGGCCGCCGAGGGTGCCAGGCTGGGCATCCCAGAGGTGAAGGTCGGCCTGTTCGCCGCCGGAGCCGGTCTATTCCGCCTGCCTGGTCGAGTGGGTTACGGCCGGGCCATGGAGATGGCCCTCACCGGTGACCCGATCACTGCCGAGGACGCGGCCGATGCCGGACTCGTCTCAATGGTCACTCCTAAGGGCGGGGCACTCGACGCGGCCATCGAGTTGGCCGAACGCATCGCACGTAACGCTCCCCTGGCCGTGGCGGCCTCCAAGGCCATCGTTCGTGCCACTCAGGGGGCGACCGAAGACGAGCTGCGGGCTATCCAGCAGCCCCATATGAGGGTGGTTTGGGGTTCGGACGACGCCAAGGAGGGGCCCAAAGCGTTTGCCGATAAGCGTTCTCCGGAGTGGACCGGTTCCTGACGGAACCAACAGGTCCGAGGTTCAGGAACCGGTGTCGGCGTCGGGGAGCAACATGGCCAACTGTCGGGACCGGGCCACCAGGGCGCCGGTGGAGTCCCAGAGCCAGCCGTCTTCAATCATCCGGCCGTCATGTAGGTCCTCCGTGACGAACCGGCCCTGAACCCAGCCGGGCGCTGGGCGACGGCGAACGTGCGCCGTCAGTTCGATGGTGGGCACCCATCCCACTCGGCCGAGTCTGGTGAAGATCGACGGGGCGAAGGCATCAGCGAACAGGGTGAGGCCGAGCGTGTCGGGTTCACGACCGTCGGCGAACCGAATCCATCCGAGCGTCTCAGCGTTGTCCGACGCTCCGGCGGCTGCCGTGTCGGGGTGGATCCGCAGGTCTATCCGTCGGGCGATGAAAAGCTTTACGCCCTGTTCTAGGCCATCGCGTTCCACACACTGGTCGGGTGGCGGCATATCGGTGGGGGGCGCTATGGCCATCTCGTGGTCGTGTCCCGATCCGCCCGAAAGGTCACCCATGGATGCCATGACTTCGATGCGAGGTTTGCCGTCCTGAATGAGGGTGGCTCGACCGGTGGTCACTGTCCGCCCAGCTCGGATCAGCCCAGTCTTCACCTCGCCGATAATTCCCCCAGAGCCGGGTCGCAGATAGTGGGTGGTGACAGAAAGCGGATCTACATGACCTGCGAGAGGGTCGCCGAGTTGCCGGATGGCTTGCAAGGCAATGGCCGTCAGGTATCCGCCGTTCGGATTGTCACCAATGTTCCAACTACTGCTGACCTGCACCTCGAACCGGTCGTCGCCGGTCGGCTCGACGGCCGTCTCCCGGTCGAAGTCACCGTCCCAAGTGTCCTCCATGTGTTCTTTCCGCTCCCCGCTCATCTGAGGAAGTCTTCGCAGACGTCGAAGTACATGCCGGTAGTGAGTCGCAGCGACTCAATGTCGATGCGTTCATCGTGCCCATGGAACCGCCGGGAGAAATCGCCGGCGTCCACCGCCGGACTCATGAGGCCGGCGCCGTAGGACACTGATCCCTTTTCGCGGTAAATCCGTGAGTCGGTGAAGCCCACGATGAACTGGGGGTTAAGGCGGGCAGTGGGGAACGGCTTCGTGATCGCCCGTTCCAGCGAATCCCACAGGGGGGTGTCAATGCGGCTGGCCGACGCGGGGTCGTCCATGACGATCTCGGTCTCGACCTCGTCGGACAGGTCGCCGAGTGCCTCACGGAGATGGGTGGCCACCTCTTCGGTGGAGTCACCAGGCATCGTCCGGATGTCGATGTCGAGGGTCACCCGGTCCGGGATGGTGTTGGTCTTGCCTGGCCCGTGACCCACGTTTGGCGAGAATGTGGTGTGGGTACAGGCGTGGAGATGCCCTGCCATGCCGTTCACCGAAGGTGTCCGCGGAAGTTCGGCTAGGTAGTCGTCAATACGGTCCTCGTCGAGCATCTGGTCCCGGACATCGTCGGCGAGGTCCATGGCTTGGACCTGAGCTCGCCAGAGTTCATGGAATCGGGGATCAGGTGAGTAGTCGGCCAAGCGTTGTATCACGGCTGCGGCCTTCAGGAGGGCGTTGTCGGAGCGGTAGGGCGTCGATCCGTGGCCGGGCGTGCCACGTACGGTCAGGCGGCGCCACGCCACCCCCTTCTCGGCCACGTTCACGCCGATGGCTGGTGAATCCTCGCTCCCGGTGTGGAGCCCACCGTTCTCGGTCAGCACGTAGTCCGCTGCAATGGCGTCCCACTCGTGGTCGGCCATCCAACGGGCCCCGTGTGTGCTGCCCGATTCCTCGTCGGCCACCGCGAAGAACACCAGGTCCCCCCGAGGTCGGAATCCACGATCGGCCAACGTGCGGAACACCACCGCCTGGGAGGCCACGAGGTTGAGCATGTCGACGGCACCCCTCCCCCACACCTCGCCGTCCACCAGCTCACCGGCGAACGGGTCGCGCGACCAGCCGTCGAGGCTCACCGGCACGACGTCGGTGTGGCCCATCAGGCACAACGCCGGGGCGTCGGGGTCGGACCCTTCTATGCGGGCCACTAGCGAGGTACGGCCGGGCGTGGGTTCGTAACGCTGCAGGTCCAGGCCTGCGCCCTCCAGGTAGGTGGCCAGCAGATCGGCATTGCGAACCTCGTGGCCCGATTCGGCCGTTCCGTCGTTGACGCACTGGTTGCGTATAAGGGCCTGCAGCAACTCGACGGTCTGGTTGGTGAGGTCTCCGTCGCTGGCCATCAGCAGGTCACTGCATCCCCGCTGCGGCGGCTAGTTCCATGGCTGCCTCCTCGTCGTGTCGGAACGCCCGCGTGGTGGCCACCTCGACCCGGTGCAAGCGGCCGGCGAAGGGTGCCTCGTAGCTGCCGCCCACCCCGGTGGGATTGCGTCCGATGTCCATCCCTATGGACGAGATCATGACGGGCACCAGCGGGATGATCGCCTCGGCCACCTGCTCTCCGTTGATCAGCAGACGGGCCCGTGCCGGCCCGCGTCTAACTCGTTCCTGGTGGACTTCCAAAACGACGGCCCCGGCTGGAAGCGGCTCAGGCGAGCGCACCACGGTGTGGGTGCTGTAGGCGTTGTGGTCATAGATGAAGTGTCCGTCGTCGTCGACATGGACGACTAACCCGTTGTTGACGGTACCGAAGCCCAATAACGCGCCAGCCTCATCGCCCATCGGCCGGTCCACCTCGAAGCGCATCGTCCAGTTCCGGGACCCGAGGGCCGGGGCCGAATCCATGGGGACCCGCTGGGTGGGCGGCAGGTAGACGAAGGTATCGCGGGCCCGAGGCGTGCCGGCCGTGACATGCCCGCTGAAGAACTGAGCGGAGGACTGGTCCGGAATAGGTAGCACCTGGTACCGGTCGGCCTCCTCCCAGAAGATGTCAACCATGGCAGAAAGGCGTTCAGGCTGTTCGGCGGCCAGATCGTTGCACTCTGAGAAATCCTCGTCGAGGTGGTACAGCTCCCACACGTCGTCGTCGAGCGACGTGTCCGGTGGATGGAACGCCACTGCTTTCCAGCCGTCGACCCAGATGGCTCGGTGGCCGAACATCTCGAAGTACTGCCGCTCCTTGCGGGTCGGCACCACCAGCGCATCATCGGCGGTCGGTTCGAATGTGTAGGCGAGGCTGGTCCCTTCGATGGGCTGCTGGGCCACGCCGGCGATCTCATCGGGGGCCGTCACGCCGACCAGGTCCAGCAGGGTGGGCGCCAGGTCGATGACGTGGTGAAACTGGGTGCGAATCTGCCCGTTGGTCAATGGGTCGATGCCTGTGGGCCACGAGATGATGAGCGGGTCACGGATGCCACCCGAGTGGGTGTTTTGCTTGTAGCGCTTGCCGGGGGTATTGCCGACCTGGGCCCAGCCCCAGGGATAGTTGGTGCTGCTGGTCCGGGTACCGATGTCCTCGAGACGAGCCATGGACTCGTCCAACGGTTGGGGAGAGTCATTGAAGTGGCGGAAGGAGTCGAGTACGCCGAACTGGCGGCCCTCCTGAGATGCCCCGTTGTCGCTGAGGGCCACCACCACGGTGTCGTCGCTGATGCCAAGGGCATCCATCTCGTCGAGCAGGCGTCCCAACTGGGCGTCGGTGTGGTCCAGCATGGCGGCGAACGCCTCCTGGAGCCGACAGGCCACGGCCTTCTCGTCGTCCGATAGGTCGTCCCACGCCTCGACGCCCGGGTTGCGGGGGGCCAGGTCAGTTCCGGGCGGGATGACGCCCATGGCGAGTTGGCGTTCGTAGACCTGTTGGCGGGCCACGTCCCAGCCATCGTCGAATCGGCCCCGCCACTTTTCGAGGTAGTCGTTGGGCGCCTGATGAGGGGCGTGGGTGGCCCCAAAGGCCAGATAGAGGAAAAAGGGGCGCTCGGGCACCATCGAGTGCTGGGTCCGTATCAGGTCGACAGCGTGGTCCACCAGATCTTCGGTGACGTGGTATCCCTCCTCAGGCGTGCGGGGCTGGTCAACGAGACGGTTGTCCTCGTAGAGCTCGGGGTGGAACTGGTCGGTCTCGCCCTGCATGAAGCCGTAGTAGCGGTCGAAGCCTCGCTGGAGCGGCCAGTCGCCAAACGGTCCGACCGCTGAGGCCTCACGCATCGGGGTGAGATGCCACTTGCCGACGGCCCACGTAGCGAAGCCGTCCTCGCGGAGCATCTCGGCCATTGTTCCAGCCGATCGAGCGATGCGGCCCCTCATGTTCGGGAACCCGGTGTCGAAGTTGGACAGGCCACGCATCCCCACCGAGTGATGGTTTCGGCCGGTCAGTAGGCAGGCCCTGGTGGGTGAGCACAGCGCCGTGGTGTGGAAGTTCGTATACCGCAGGCCCCGATCGGCCAGTCGGTCGTAGTTGGGGGTATCGACTAGGCCCCCGTAGCAACTGAGGTGGGCGAATCCTGTGTCGTCGAGGAGCACCACCACCACGTTGGGCGTGTCCGCCGTAGGGAGGACCGGCTCAGGCCACCACGGCGTCGACTCGCTGGTGCTTCTGGCGATGACTTGTTCTGCCTGGGAGGGATTTGGCACATTCATTTGTGGAGCGTGGCCCATTTCTAACGGGGAACCGTCACCGGGTCACGTCTCCTGGTCGGCGCGCCTTCGCCCCTTGAGCCGCTCGTGGGTGGCCCTGGTCCCGTCGTGCCAGGTGCCGGTCCACTTGTCGATCGGCATCTGGGTGTTGCCGTAGTTGACCTCGAAGTACCGGTGGTGGAGTTGGTGGAAGAGGTCGCCCGTTGGAACCTCCCAACGGGCGATGCGCACCCGAGCAAAGCCGGAATGACTCGGAGCGGGGCCCGGGCCGTCGTACATGACGAACATCAGGATGACCAGTGGGTGGACGGGGAGCACCCAGAACACCAGGAACCCAGAGAAGTAGACGAGGTGCTCGAAGGGATGCATGGAGATGCCCGTCCACGGCGTGGGGTTCGGGTTGCGGTGGTGGAGCGCGTGGACCCGCCGGTACAGGGGCACGCAGTGGATGAGCCGATGATTGATCCAGAAGTGGGTCGTGGACACGAACACCACACCCAAGGTGGCCATAAGAAGCACCACGACCGGGTTGGATGCCCAGGCTGGACGGCCGACCAAACCGCTGGCGTAAGCCCAGTGGGTCGACACCTCGTAGGCCGAAAGGAAGGCCACCCCGCTGGTCATGGTCCAGAAGGCATTGTCGCTGGTCTGGCTGCCGAAGGTGAACTTTGCTCCCGTGGTCGGCCACCGTGAGTTGAACTTGAAGTCGTCACCCTGGGCGCGCCGGACGTACAGCCACCAGTGGAGACCGCCGACGATGACCCCGACCAGTACAAGGTTTCGGAACCAGATTCCGGCGATCCACCCCGGCTGGAGGCTGGCCATTGTGGCCTCGCTGGGTAGTAGCCAGCGCCAGATCACCACCGACAGGACGAGGTACAGGACCACCCACGGGTAGAGGATCAGGCGGGCCAACCAGGCTAGGGCGGCCACCGGTCGTGGCGGCCAGGCGAAGACGGCTGGGACCTCGATGGGAACCGGCGGTTCATACTCGCTGTTGGCCACGCCGAGGTAGGTGGTGGAGGACTGAGCAGTTGGCGGGTGTTCGGACGTCTCGTTCTCAGGCACGGGCGGCGCTACACCCAGTCGAGGGTACGTCGGACGGCCTCGCCCCAGCGGCCGGTGAGGCGGGAACGCTCGTCGGAACCCATGTCGGGGTGCCAGCGGTCGCCTTCCTGCCAGTTGGCCTGGACGTCGGTCAGGTCGCTCCACACGCCCACGGCGAGGCCCGCTGCGTAGGCGGCGCCCAACGCCGTGGTCTCGGCCACCACAGGGCGCACCACGTCGACGTCCAGCAAGTCGGCCTGGAACTGCATCAGCAGGTCGTTGCCGACCATCCCCCCGTCGACCCGTAGTTCGGTCAGGTCAACACCCCTGTCGCCGATTATCGCGTCGGCCCGCATGGCGGCCAGGAGTTCATGGGTCTGGAAGGCGGTGGCCTCCAACGCAGCGCGGGCCAGGTGCCCGCGGTTGGAGAACCGGGTGAGGCCTACCACCGCTCCCCGTGCGTCCGACCGCCAGTGGGGGGCGAACAGGCCGGAGAAGGCGGGCACGAGGTAGACGTCGCCGTTGTCGTCGACGCTCCGGGCCAGGGCCTCCACCTCGGACGCATCGTCGATGACGCCCAGTTCGTCTCGTAGCCACTGGATTGTGGCGCCGGCCATGGCCACCGATCCCTCCAACGCGAACATGGGGGACTCGCCGGCGATCTGGGAGGCCACGGTGGTCAGCAGGCCGTGAGTGGACGCCACGGCGTCGCCACCGGTGTGCATCAGGAGGAAGCAACCGGTGCCGTAGGTGTTCTTGGCCTTGCCGGGTGAATGACAGCCCTGTCCGAACAGGGCGGCCTGCTGGTCTCCGAGAATGCTCGAGATCGGAACGCCTTCTAGTGGGCCGACGCCGGTGCCCAGGTGACCGATGGACGGCACGATCTCGGGAAGCATCGACATCGGCACACCCATGGCCGCCACGAGATCTGGGTCCCAGGCAAGTGTGCCTAGGTCCATCATGAGAGTGCGCGACGCGTTGGTGACGTCGGTGGCGTGACGTCCACCGTCGGGGCCGCCGGTCAGGTTCCAGAGCAGCCACGAATCGATGGTGCCGAATACCGCCTGGCCGGTCTCGCCACGGGCCCGCAATCCATCCACGTGCTCGAGGAGCCATGTGGCCTTGGGGCCGCTGAAGTAGGTCGCCAGTGGCAGGCCGGTGACAGCCCGGAAGCGGTCCAGATCGCCGTTGGCCAGGTGGTTGACAATGCCATTGGTCCGTGTGTCCTGCCAAACGATGGCGTGGTTCAATGGCTCGCCGGTGGCCGGGTCCCAGGCCACGAGGGTTTCGCGCTGGTTGGTGATCCCGACGGCCGCCAGATCACCTACCAACAAACCGGCAGATGACAATGCCTCGTCGATTACCGCCCATGTATTGGTCAGAATCTCGGCAGCGTCGTGCTCCACCCAGCCGGGCTTGGGAAAGTGCTGGGTGTGGGGCCTCTGTGCTGACGCCACGACTGAGCCCGTCTCGTCGAAGATCATGAAGCGGGTACTGGTGGTGCCCTGGTCGACAGCTCCGACGAGGGAACCACCGCTGACGGAGGCGGCGCCGAGGGGCACGATCAGCCGGCCCGACCGTTGACCTGACCGGGACCACGGGACCAGAAGGCCACGTGGCCGGGCACCGGGTCGCCGCTCGACCCCTCGTCGGGCTCCGGTTCACCGACGGCCACCCCGATCGGGATGAGCCCCGCCCACGACGGCTCGTCAAGGTCGTCAAGGTCGTCGACCGGCCCGGTGGCCCGGGCCTTCATGGAGCACTCGTCCAGCGGCAGGACGAGCACTGTGGTGCCTTTCACCTCAATGTCGTGTGCCGGCCTGATCTGGGTGCTTCGCCCGGGGATGGTGTGCTCCACGAGTCGGTCGAGAGCGGCCACCTTGGTCTCACGATCGGTGATCTCCGTTGCCGTCCCCATCACGACTACTGAGCGGTAGTTCATGGAGTGGTGAAGACCAGAGCGGGCCAGTACGAGAGCATCGAGCAGGGTCACTGTCACGCAGATCTCGACGCCGGCCTTGGCCGTACGCAGTAGACGGCTGGCCGGCGAACCGTGCAGGTAAAGAACGTCACCGTCGCGGGCGTACAGCATGGGGATGACCACCGGATGGGCGACATCTCCATCGCCGACAACGAGGCCGACGTGGGCCATGAGCCCCTCGTCCAGTACGGCGTGGATGACGTCACGGTCGTCGACCGCCCGTTCCGGCTTCCGTTGGAGAGTGGTGCGGTCGCTCATGCTGCTTCCCTCACGAAAAGAGTGTTCCACGGGCCACGGTCACGGCACGACCGGTCAGGTGCACACGGTCGTCGAGTAGTTCAACGTCCAACTCGCCACCACGGGCCGATGCCTGCTCAGCCCGGAACAGGTCGCCGAGTCGAGGCGCCCACCAGGCGGCCAGGGTGGTGTGGGCTGACCCGGTTACCGGGTCCTCGGCGATCCCCACGTTGGGCCCAAATACACGAGACACGATCCCTATGTCGTCGCGGTCGTCGCAGGCAGCGGTGACGATCACGGAACGATCTGCAAGGGCCGCCACCAGCCTCTGGTCCGGGGCACAGTTTCGAACGTCAGCGGCTGACGCAACCTCCAACAACAGGTCGGTTGAACCCATTGCGGCAGCTACCACCGGACAACCGATGGCATAGGACATGTCGTCGTCCACCACAAGGTCCGTTATCCGGTCGACCGGGAAGTCGAGCCGGATGCCAGCTCCAGCAGGGCCGGTAGCTACGGCCGTCAGACGCCCCGACCGGGTGTGAAAGCCGATCTCACCGGTCGCCCCATGCTCGGTCAGCAGCGTGTGAGCGGTGGCCAGGGTGGCGTGGCCACACAGGTCGACTTCTGCGGTCGGGGTGAACCAACGCAGGGACCACTCCCCCGAGTTGACCACCCCTTGGTCATCCACCGGGTGACAAAAGGCTGTCTCCGAGAGATTCATCTCGAGCGCCACGGACTGCATCCAACCTTCGTCGGCCGGGCCATCAAGGACCACCACGGCAGCCGGGTTTCCCCTGAATGGTTCGTCGGTGAAGGCGTCGACCTGGGTGAACTCCGTATTGGGCATTACGCAGCCTTGCAGAAACTCCGCTGACAGGGGCTCAAATAGTCGCTTCTCAACGCTGTTTCAGGTTCATGCCACCTGGTGGCGAACATCGACAACCCGATCGGAATCTCGCCGGGGTCGCTGAGTGTCCTACCCGAGCGGACCACCTGCCAACATGGTCCGTCTCCCCCTCTCTACCGCTCTGCACCGTTCTCAACCAGACACAGGAGGCCCGATGGTTCCCCTCGACGAGACCTACGACGGGACGTTCCCGTTCGATCCGCACACGTTCGACGGCCACGGGTTTGTCCAGCACTACGTGGACGAGGGCCCGCGGGACGCCGAGCCGATCGTGCTGCTTCACGGTGAGCCGACCTGGGGCTACCTGTATCGACACATGATCGGTCCACTATCGGAGCACTACCGGGTAGTCGTCCCCGACCACATGGGCTTCGGCAAGTCCGAAACCCCACAGGGCCGCGACTACACGCTCCAGGCCCATACCGAGAACCTGGTCGCGCTGGTGGAGCACCTCGACCTAACAGGCATCACGTTCTTCGGCCAGGACTGGGGTGGTCCAATCGCCACCGCATTCACGGTGCGCCACCCCGAGCGGGTCAAGCGGATGGTGTACGCAAATTCGCTGGCTGGCTACGGGCGGCTTGGCGATGAAGACGCGACCCCGATGTCCCAGTCGCGTTGGTTCAATTGGATCGGCGGTGGTTTGGAATCAGGCCGAACCGCCGACGTTCTGTTGAACCTAGGTTCGACAGTGCTGTCGGTCATGAAGATCACGGGGTTCACAAACTCGGCTGCTGTGGACGACACTTGGATCCGGGCCTATTCGGACCCCTTCCCTGACCGGGCGTCTGCCATTGGCGGGCTGGAGTTCCCCCTGGATGCCTATTTGGGCCGGATCGCCGAATACGTCATCGCAGGGGCTGGAGGAGTGCCAGACCTGGTGTCCAAACCGGCGATCCTGCTCGAAGGCATGGAGGACGGGGCAATCCCACCCGACCGGGCGATTGCCGACTTTCGGGCGTTGTGGCCCGACGCTCCGGTAGTCGAGTTACCAGGCGTGGGCCACTACTGCCAGGAGGACGCCCCCAACGCCCTGGTGGCCCAGGTCAAGGACTTCCTCCAGGCAAACCCCTAGGGTTCCGCCCGGTTAGTCGACGCCGCCTAGGTGGCTATGAGTGTCAGCAGCCTCCTCGTCGGGCCAGTTGGTGCGCCACACCTCCGCCTGTACGTAGCCCATTGGAATCGATCGGGTCTCAAAGCCATCCACTGGCTCGATCATTGGCTCGGCCACCACCCGGTGGTTTGGCACCGCGAAGAACGGGGCGCTGTACCGCTCGGCCCCACCGGAGATGTCCACCCGGTGAGGTGTGGAAATCAGGCGGCCACCTGACCAGACCTCCAATACGTCCCCTACGTTGACCAGGAGTGCCCCCTCAGGGCACCCGGCTTCAACCCATCGACCGTCACGGGTCCGCACCTCGAGGCCTCCTACCGGATTGGGATCAAGCACGGTGACCACGGTGATGTCCTTGTGGGGATGAAACCCAGGCGCCAGATCGTCGGGGCTCCGGGCCGGGTAGTGGAGCAGGGTCGTGTTGGTCAGTGGCGTCTCCATGGCCTCGGCCAGCACGGATCGATCCAGGCCCATCTCGTCGGCCAGCACATCTAGGAGCCGGTCTACGAGGCCTTCCATCGCAGCCCACCAGGACGCCACCACTTTCGGCATTCTCGTCGGATGGTCAGGCCATCGGTTCGGCCCGTAAAGATCGCACTCGTCGCTGACAGGGTGTCCCGGCGGGCACTCCCAGTGAAGCTTGTAGCCCTCAAAGGCGTCGGCTAGATGAGTGTCGTCTCCGGCGCCCGAATCTCGGTTCGGGGTGAAGAAGCGCAGCGGGATGAAGCCCCGGTAATTCTCCCGGGTGATGGCCTGTTGAACCTTGGTGTCCTCGTCCACTGCGAACAGGTCGACCATGAGTTCGCGCATTCCCAACAGGCAGGCTTGTGGCACCCCGTGTTCGCGTACAGCCACAAATCCGACCGTCGATAGTGCGTCTGCCACGCCGGATCCGTCAACTAGGTCGACTACCGGTACGTCAGGGGCCGAAGCTCCCCTCATTAGATGATCGGCAACTCGGCCGGTGCCCGACGGGACAACATCTCGGGTCCGTCGGCCCGAAGGACCAGGTTCTCTTCGTGGACCATCATCCGACCGGACGCCCATGTGAGACCTGGTTCGAGGGTTAGAACCATCCCTTCCTCCAGCACTGTCCCATCCTCCGCGGTGTGCGAGGGCCACTCCGTGACCTGCATGCCTAGTCCGTGGCCTAGTCGCCCCACCGAGTTGCCGAGCGACCCTCCAGCGTCGAGGACTTCAGCCATGGCCCGCCACAAGTCACTGGTGGTAGCTCCAGGCTTGGCCGTGGCCAATCCAGCCTCAGTGGCCTCCCACACTGTCCGGTAGGCCCGTTTTGCGTCCTCGTCGGCCCGTCCGAAGGCCACGTAGCGGTCAAAGTCGCTGGAGTAGCCGTCAAAGACCGATCCGGTGTCGAACATCAGCAGGTCACCTGCCTCAATCACCCGATCCGAGGGCTGCTTGATGATGTCATCGAAACCCGGGCCGGTGGCCCCCACGAGATATGGCACGTCATCGGCGCCGCGTTCCAAGAGATCGATGCGGAACGCCCGGAAGGCTTCTCGCTCGGTCATACCTACCGACAACAGGTTGCCAATCCCCTCAAAGGCACCTGAAACCACGTCGCAGATGTGGGCCACCTTGGCGACCTCTCGATCGGACTTGACCATCCGGAGGCCACGCACGATGTCGGTGGCGTCGACAAAGCCCGCCGGGGCGATCCGGACCCGTAACTGATCGAGGTCGGCTAGGGGCATCCGGACGTGTGTTTCGTGGCCCATGGGCAAACCGATCCTCGTCGACGTACCGTCAACGCCCCCGGTTAGTTCGGCCAACGTGTCGACCAGAAGGGCCAGGCCGTCGTCGGCTGGCCGTGGGGCCGGCCAGGTCCGAATGTCGGTTACCCATGTGGCGGCCATGGCTGAAGCGCCGATTCCCGGGATCACAGCAACTGGTCGCCCCTCGGCAGGCAGAATCACGAACCACGGCCGGGTTGGGCTCTGCCAGAACGGCGTATGAAACCCTGTTAGGTACCGGACTTCCGGCTCGGTGCACACCAGTAGGGCGTCGAGGCCTCGCTCGGCCATCATCGCCTGCGCGCGGGCGGCCCTGGCCATGAACTCCGATTCAGGAAATCCCCGCTCAGGGAGCGCTATCTCCGTCACCTTTCCAACTCCCGAGAGAACAGTCTCCCTAGACCCGACAGATCGTCGTTGATTCCCGCCAGGCGTAGTAGGTGCCACCCAAAAGCCAGGTTGCTGGATATGACCGCGACCCCTAGTTCGGCTTCAAGGTCAGCGGCTACGCCGTAAGCCCGAAGGCTGGTACACGACACGAACACGGCGTCCAATGCTTCTGAGCCCGAGTCGCCGGTGCAGTTGGCGACCATCTCCCGGACGGCGCCTGCCACTGAAGCTTCGGTGATGCGAGCCACGTTGGCGTCGCTCTCCTCAAGGAACGATCCGGCGGCGGCCACGTCTAGCCCACGGTCCTCTAGCAAACTGACAATCCCGGTTGTCACCTCAGCGTTGTAGGGCGTGATCACGGCAATGCGACGCGCACCAAGTGCCTTCATGGCTGCCAACACGGCGCTAATTGGGTTTGTGTTAGGTACTTCAGGATGGGCCCGATGCAGGGCGGCCGACACCCGCTCCTCTCCGATCAGGGTGGCCGCCGAGGTACAGCCGTAGCCGATGACGTCAAAACCCATGATTTCCGGAAGTAGTCCGGCCGCTTCGGGAATCCGAACTTCCATGGCCAGCAGGGTCTCAGCGGTCACCCGGTCCTCCATGGGAATGCGGGTGGCGAAGGCGGCTACCCCCTCGGGCCATAGCGAGGCCAACTCCGCCTCCACGGTCTGGTCGTTTTCCAGTACCACTAGGCCGATCCTTGCTCGACTCCCGAAGCCCGAATCGGTATCGAACTTGAGTTCCTTCAGTTCAGAAATCATCTCCGGGTTTCCTGGGCCTGCTGGTCGAAGAATGACGCTGTGGATGGCATTTCTCCGAGGGCCATCTCGTAGGGCATGGCACGAATCCGGCCGGTTGCCACACCGCGAACCACCTCGCCCTCGTGCACACTCGGAATGTGGTTGGGGTGGAGGATTCGACTGTCCTCGGACCGGTAGCTAAAGATGGCCAGGGTCCGGGGCACGTCGGTCAGGTTGGGCGCCGACCCATGGATTAAACGGGTGTGCATCAGGCACGCCGTACCGGCCGTTCCGTGGCAGGCCACCGGCGTGTCGAGGCCCGCAAGGTCCTCGTCGGCGATGGTCCCGGTGAACACACCCTCCTGCCAGTGTTCAAATATGGGGCCGCGATGGGTGCCCGGGATGACCTCCAAGGGCCCATTGTCGGAGGTCACGTCATCGACGAATAGCAAGACGGCCAGCATGTCGTCGTTGCTGTGGGCCTCGTAGGCGAAGTCCTGGTGGAACTTGACCTCTGTGTTGCTGCCCGGTTGCTTGCAGTTGGTCTTCACGTTGTTGACCGCGAGGTCGGGGCCCACCAGCTGGGCTGCCGCGTCGACCAGCGGGCTGTCTCTCATGATCCGAAGGTGGACGTCGCAAACCTCCTGCGGGGACGCCACGCGGCGCAGCGCCGGCTCTTTCGCACTGTGCCCGGGCTGTACGTCAAAGCGTGCCCGGCCGTCCATCGTCGTGCCGAACGGGCGGTCGTGGCTCCTACTCTCTTCCACCCAAGAGGCGACCGAGGCTTGGAGCTCGACCAGGTCAGTGGCTGACACAGCGTCATCCATCCTGACGTAACCGTCAGACCAGAAGGCTGTCACCTGCTCTTCGGTGAGAGGCAATGAGGCGAAAGTACTCATGATGGGGATCCTGTCATTCGACGCCGTGTTCGTAGTGTTCCATGGGCGGCGGGTCTGCGCGGAGATCCCGGATCGCTTGTTGCACGTCGGTGATCGCCTCCTCGAGTTGATCGGCCGCCCGCTCGTTGCCGATGCCGAATGGCAGGTCGTCAACCAACTTCTCCAATCTGCCGACCCCCCGCCAGGCGGCATGCCGGGCCCACTCGGTGGCCAACACCGCCGGATCATCGACTCCGACCAGATCGCGTGAGCGGGACTGATCGTCACCGCTGCGGTCCAGAGACACGTAGCCGTTGACCATTGTGATGCGCTCGGCCACAGAGTCCAAAGGCCCACCACGATGGACAACCATGTTGCCGTGTAGCGCGATGGCCCATCCGGGGCCTGGAAAGTCGGGAACCAGCACTCGATCGGCCGGGGGACGCTTTCCGGCCGCGGCAAGTGTCGCAGCGTCGTCCTTCGTCCCCAGAAAGACCTCGAAGCGACCCCCTGGGAGGGTCGCCGGGTCGCTGACCATCATCACGTAGTCAAGAGGCAAGGTGTCGTGATGCCACTTGTCGACAGCGTCTCCCACGTTGGCGGGCTCATAATTGAGATGCCCGAGGTGAAGCGGCATGGTGTGGGGTGCCACGGCCGTGCCGTACACATGCGCCATCATCTCGGTGACCTCTGACGAAAGGCACAGGTCCCGAAGCCACCGCGACCGGTAGCAGGCACCACGGACCCCGTTCTCGATGCGATCTCGGAGGTTTTGCTGAAACACACGTAGTCGGCGGGCCGTGTCCAGCAAAACCATCGCTCCCTCGTCGGACAAAATGCGGAACGGCGTCGAGAAGGCCACCGGGGTAGCCGTCGCGGCGATCTCATCTAGCCGATAGCCGAGATCGGCCAACATGGTGACACCGGTGGGTGGTTGGATGTCCAGGTGGAGTGTCGGATCGAACACCGGCTCGTCGCCTAGCCACTCGTACCCATCGGGTCGGACCTCGGGAAATGGCACCGCCGCTGGCATCAGTTGGACTCCCCCATGCTTTCGATGGTCATCGGCCACTGGCCCCTCCAAGCCATAGTTGCGAATCATGGACCACACTCAAAGGTGCTGCAACAGCCGTCGGGCGTCCAATAGGGCTGAGGCCACGTCCCGACTGGCCACACAGTCACCCACTCGATAGAGCAGGTAACCACCGTCTGTTCCGGTGAACGCAGGTTGGGCTCGACCTCCAGCCAGCGCCTCCAGGTCCACCACAGCGCCGTTGGCGGAACCCTCTCGTAGGGTCACATATAGGTCCTCGTCGGGCGCCACGCCGTGCTCGACGACCACGGCGTCCACCATCCGATCTACCTCCGCCAGGGTGTACTCGTTACGCATCACTGCCCGAAGAAGCCCGCCATCGCTCGATTCCACTGCAACTAGCCGGTGATCGGGTGTCATCGTCACGCCGCCCTCGTAGAGCATCCGAAGGTACGTAGGCCCCAACGGTGTGGCCAGGTCGAGGCCGACATGACGGTCAGGGGTGATCACCTCGATGTGCGTCACCCCGAGGACGTCGGCTTTGCCGGCTAGGAACTCAACGACTGCCAAGCCCCGCTCGGCGCCATGGTCGTCGTACACGAGTACCCGGCCTTCCGGTCGGACCGACCCGCCCAAGACGTCCCACGCCGTGGACACCAAGTCTGCACCCATCTCCATATACGAGACCTCAGGTGTCCCGCCCGTGGCCACAATGACCACGTCAGGCGCCTCGGCCAGTACGTCACTTGCATCTACGGGCGTGGACAGACGAACGTCGACGCCGACCAGGGCCACCTCGTCGACTAGCCAGTCCACGAGCCCGGACACCTCGCGCTGGCGTTCGCCCGCCCGGGCCATCAATGCCAACTGTCCCCCGAGGCGATGCTGTGCTTCGAACAAGACCACATCGTGGCCCCGCTCGGCAGCCGTTCGTGCCGCCTCCAAGCCGCCGGGACCGCCACCAACCACGATGACCCGACGGCAAGCACCGGTTGATCGCACCACCAACTGCGGCACCGTGCCCTCCCGGCCGGTAGCAGGATTCTGGATGCACACCGAGTCCAGTCCCAGATGAAGCCGGTTGATGCAGAGCGAGGCGCCGACGCAAGTTCGAATGCGATCGGCCTCCCCCCGCTCCAACTTGACCACAAGGTGCGGATCAGCGAAGTGGGCCCGGGTCATCCCTACCAAGTCGACGGCTCCGGACTCGATGGCATGTCGGGCGGTGGCCAGGTCGGTGATTCGGGTGGCGTGCAGGAGAGGTAGGTCAACAGCGTCACGAACAGCAGCGGCCACCGGCAAGTATGGGGCTAGCGGCGTCCCGGCCGGCGGGATGGCCTTCGAGAGGCCGTTGTCGGTGGCCAGCGAGGGCCCTGCCACGTTGAGGAAGTCGAGCATCCCGGATCCTGCAAGACGAACGGCAATCTCGCAGCACGCCTCTTCGTCGAGGCCGCCGGGCTGGTCCTCGGTGCCTAGCATCCGCAGCCCGACCAGGAGGTGTCCGTCCGCAGCGCTCCGTACCGCCTCGAGCACCTCAAAGGTGAATCGGAGGCGGTTATCCAGCGAACCGCCGTAGCCGTCTGTGCGACGGTTGACTAACGGGGACCAGAACTGGTCCAGTAGATGGCTGGTGGCCGTTAGCTCGATTCCATCGAGGCCGGCGTCGACCGCTCGACGGGTGGCCGCGGTGAAGTCGCCCACCACCCGCTCCAGGTCTGACGGCTCGGCCTCCTTGGGCCAAAACCGGTGCATGGGTTCGCGGACCGGTGACGGGGCGATGGTCGGCAACCAGTCTCCGTCGTTAGAAACGTTGCGGCGACCCATGTGGGTGAGCTGGCACATGATGGCCGTCCCGTGTGCGTGTACCCGTTCCACCATGTCCGCTAGTGGATCGACGATGGCGTCGGTGGCGAAACTCAACTGCCCCCACAGCGATGCTGAGTCACGCGACACGTTGGACGAGCCGCCGATCATGGTCAGGCCTAGCCCGCCGGCCGCCTTCTCCTCGTGGTAACGGACGTAACGGTCACTGGGCGTGCCGTCAACGTTGTACCCGGGCGAGTGGCTACTAGAAAAGATCCGGTTGCGGAGTCGTAGCCCCGCCAGATCAAACGGCTCGAGCAGTGGTTCGGTCACCCGTCGAAACCCTCGGTGTCCAGCGCATCCAACACCATTTCGACACAGTCGGCCAGCGGCTGGCTGGTGTCGATCCGTAGGTCGGGGTCGACGGGCGCCTCATACGGGGCTGAAATCCCGCTGAAATCAGGGATCTCACCGGCCCGGGCCTTTGCGTACAAGCCCTTTACGTCGCGCTCCTCGCAAACTTCGATCGGCGTGTCCACATGTACCTCCAGGAACGATCCAGCCGGATGGAGGGCCCGCACGGCATTCCGGTCGGATCGGTATGGCGAGATGAATGCGGTGAGGACCACCAGGCCAGCGTCCTGGAAGAGCCGGCACACTTCGCCGATGCGGCGGATGTTCTCGGTTCGGTCGTCGGGAGAAAACCCAAGGTCACGATTCAAACCCATGCGGACGTTGTCGCCGTCCAACACGTAGGCCAATACGCCCCGCTCGATGAGTGCCTCCTCAACGGCGAAGGCCAGGGTCGACTTGCCCGAACCAGACAGGCCGGTGAACCAGACGGTTCGGCCAGAATGGCCGGTCACCGCCGACCGGGCGACATCATCGACGTGTCCCTCGGCCCGGGTGATGTTGCCCGACGCTGGGTTCTCGTTCGACAGCTCAGCCATCCAGCACACCCCGCTCCTCAAGGACCGTCAGAATGGCGTCCACGCACTCGTCAACACCCTGGACGGAGGCATCGAGTCGGAGATCCATGTCGGTGGGTTGCTCGTAGGTCGATGACACCCCCGGGTAGTCGGCGATCTCGCCGCGGTCGGCTGCTTCGTACTGACCGTTCGGATCGCGCTGACGACAGACCTCGATTGGGGTGTCGACGAATACCTCCACGAAGCGGTGTTCACCGATGAGTTCACGGGCACGGGCACGGACGTCGGCCTCGGGTGCTACAAGGGCGGCGATGACTATGAGTCCCTGACGGTTGGCCAACAGGGCCACCTCAGCCACTCGACGCAGGTTCTCAGAGCGGTCCCGGGCTCCGAAGCCGAGGTCCCGGCTGATGCCGAGGCGAATATTCTCACCGTCAAGACGCATGGTCGTTCGGCCACGGTCAAACAGGCGGCGTTCCAGGGCCGCAGCGATGGTCGACTTGCCGGCCGCTGTCAGACCGGTCAGAAGGACGGTGCACGAGCGCTGTCCGAGGCGGGCTACCCGCTCTGCGGGCGTGATCTCGGAGCGGTGACGAATGAGACCGGCGTCCGGACTGCGATTCCAGATCGATGACTGGCCGAGCATCATTCCGGCGGCCACCGTGGCGTTGTTCATCCGGTCGACGAGGACAAACGATCCCGTCTGGCGGTTCATGGTGTACGGATCGAACAGGAGTGCCCGATCCGAGGTGAGACCACACCTCGCGATGTCGTTCAATCCCAGGGTCTCAGCCGGGACGCGTTCAAGGCTGTTCACATCGACCCGATGCTCTATAGATGACACCGACACGTTGCTCAGCCCGTTGATCGACTGGAGCAGGTACTGGCGGCCCGGCTGCATCTCAGCGTCGGCCATCCAGACGACCATGGCGTCCACGTCATGGGCCCGGATCGGCGGATGCTCAACCCCAACCAGTAGGTCACCCCTACTGACGTCGATTTCATCGGTCAACGTCACGGTGACGGCGTCGCCTGGTCCGGCCTCGTTTAGGTCGCCGTCGAAGGTCACGATGCGCCCGATGGTCGACGGAATCCCTGAGGGGAGCGCCACGATGGGATCGCCGGGCCGAACAACACCGGACGCCACCGTCCCGGCAAACCCCCGGAAGTCGAGATCGGGCCGAACTACCAGCTGCACGGGCAGCCGAAGACGGTCGACGTCGACGGCGGCATCGACGTCGACGGTCTCTAGGTACTCCATGAGCGGCGGCCCATCGAACCAGTCGAGGTGATCGCCCGGGCCCACCACGTTGTCACCCAATAAGGCCGACATGGGCAAGAAGTACTGATCGGCGAACTCCAAACCGGCTGCGAACCCTTGGTACTCGGCACAGATCGCCTCGAATACGTCTGATGACCAGTCGACCAGGTCCATCTTGTTGACGGCCACCACCACGTTTCGGATACCCAGCAGGCTCGCGATGTAGCTATGGCGCCGCGTCTGGTCAAGCACTCCGTGGCGGGCGTCCACAAGGATCACAGCCAACTGGCAGGTCGACGCTCCCGTAGCCATGTTGCGGGTGTACTGCTCGTGGCCCGGCGTGTCAGCCACAATGAACTTGCGGCGGGCCGTCGAGAAGTAGCGGTAGGCCACGTCGATGGTGATGCCCTGCTCGCGTTCGGCCTTGAGCCCATCCATGAGAAGCGCCAGGTCGAGGTGGTCACCGGCTGACCCGATCGTCGTCGAGTCGGCCTCCAAGCCTGCCAGCTGATCCTCGTAGATCATCTTGGAGTCGTGAAGCAGACGACCGATGAGCGTCGACTTTCCGTCGTCGACACTGCCGCACGTCAGTAGGCGCAGGAGGTCCTTGCGTTCGTGTTCAGCCAGATAGGCCTCGATGTCGGTGGCGATAAGGTCCGAAGCGTGGGACATCAGAAATACCCCTCCCGCTTCTTCTCCTCCATGGATCCCGACTGATCGTGGTCGATCACTCGCCCCTCACGTTCGGAACGGGTGGCTAGGAGCATCTCCTGAATTATCTCGGGCAGCGTGGTGGCCGTCGACTCGACGGCACCGGACAGCGGGTAGCAGCCCAACGTGCGGAACCGCACCGACCGCACATGCGGCTGCTCACCATCGGTGAATCGGAAGCGGTCGTCGTCAACCATGATTAGCGTGCCGTCTCGCTCAACGACCGGTCGATCCGCCGCGCGGTACAGGGGAACGATCTCGATGCCTTCCAGGTGGATGTACTGCCAGACATCTAGCTCGGTCCAGTTGCTGATCGGAAACACCCGGATGCTCTCGCCCCGGTCGACCCGTCCGTTGTAAAGATTCCAGAGTTCGGGACGCTGGTTCTTGGGGTCCCACCGGTGGTTGCCATCCCGGAAGCTAAATACCCGCTCCTTGGCCCGGGACTTCTCCTCGTCGCGGCGTGCCCCACCGAACGCAGCGTCGAACCCGCCAGCGTCGAGGGCCTGGCGCAGACCCTGGGTCTTCATGACATCGGTGTAGTTGCGTGACCCGTGGTCGAACGGGTTGATGCCGGCCGCCACACCCTCCGGGTTCGAATGGACGATGAGATCGAGGCCTAGCTCGACGGCCGTGCGGTCCCGGAACTCGATCATCTCCCGAAACTTCCACGTGGTGTCTACGTGAAGCAGCGGGAACGGAATAGGTCCCGGCGCAAAGGCCTTGCGGGCTACGTGCAACAGGACCGAGGAGTCCTTGCCGATCGAATAGAGCATTACCGGCCGCTCAAACTGGGCCACGACCTCACGCATTACGTGAATGGCCTCGGCCTCCAGTTGTTCGAGATGGGTGCGATGTCGCAACGAGGTCGAGGGCACCATTCAGCCTGCACCGAGGGCGATGTCCTCGCAACGTCGCAACCCACGTTCCAAGGACTCCCGGTTCCGGAACCGAGCCCAGTGAAGCCACAGTCCGTTCTGGTTAATGGACACGTCATCAGCCCGCTGGTGGACATTCTCGGCACTGAGGCCGGGACGGGCCTCCCCGATGAGCTCTTCCATCCGGTCCACATACTCCTGGTAGACGAGCAAGTCCACTACGCCTATGTCGGGATAGAGGCGCGCCGCGGCCCAGATCACTAAGCGGAGGCGAAGGTACTCCGGTGACAAAAACTCGTCAGCAGCCGCTCCCCGGATGAAAGCACGGACTCTGTCATCAGCGCCCACTACGCCTTTGAGCGACAACAGGGAATCGCTCAGCAGGCGATCACAGGCCAGCTGTACGGCCTCCGCTATGAGGGCCTGCTTGCCGGCAAAGTGATAGTTCAGTAGGCCGAGCGAAACACCGGCCTCAGCGGCTACGGCCCGCATGCTTGCTCCAGCAATACCACCTTCAGCGAGGCAGGACAGGACAGCCTCGAGTATTTGCCTTTGAGTGCCGCTGATAGTCGTCGGTTCTGCCATAAGGGGAGTCATCTCGTTCGACGAACTGAACGATCGTCCAGTCTAGTCTTCAAATCTGCGCAGCCATCCTCTGGTCTGGCATCTGTTGCCGCGCCCGGTTCCCCACCCGTCCCACAGCTTTCCTATTGTCCATCCCATGGTGGAACACGAGCACCTCGACGTCCTGATCGTGGGAGCTGGCATCTCCGGACTGGGCGGTGCCGTCCACCTAAAAGATCGCTGTCCAAACTCGACATTCGCCATTCTGGAAGGGCGCCCCGATATCGGCGGCACATGGGACCTGTTCAGGTATCCCGGCGTCCGATCCGACAGTGACATGCACACCCTCGGCTTTCGATTCAAGCCGTGGAAACACGAGAAATCGATTGCCGACGGTCCGGTCATTCTCGACTATCTGCGTGAGACGGTGGCTGAGAACGATCTTGCCAGATACATCCGCTTTGGCCATCAGGTAGCCGACGCCCAGTGGTCAAGCATCGACGCCCGTTGGACGGTGACGGCCACCAGGACCGACCCCACGGGTGGTGCCACTGAATCGGTCGTGCTCACATGCGGTTTTCTGTTCATGTGTTCCGGCTATTACAGCTACCGCGGCGGCTACACGCCGGAGTTCCTGGGGCGGGAGCGTTTCGGCGGGACGATCATCCACCCACAGAAGTGGCCCGAGGACCTCGACTACGCCGGAAAGCGCGTGGTGGTAATCGGCTCGGGCGCCACAGCCATGACGCTTGTGCCGGCCATGGCTGATGACGCCGAACACGTCACCATGGTTCAGCGCTCGCCAACCTATGTGGTGTCGCGACCGGCCCATGACGTGATCGCCAACCGTCTACGAAGGTTCTTGCCGTCCAAGTTGGCCTACGCGATCGTGCGAAAGAAGAACGTGGTCCGCCAGGGCCTCGTGTACCGCAAGACCCGTGCCGATCCCGAGAAGGTCAAAAACCTGCTGCTATCGGGCGTGCGTGCGGGGCTCGGGCCGGACTACGACATCGACACCCACTTCACCCCGTCGTACAACCCATGGGACCAACGACTCTGCCTGATTCCCGACGGCGACCTGTTCAAGGCCATCTCCTCGGGACAGGTCTCGGTGGTGACCGACCACATCGAGACATTCACTGAGACCGGCATCCGCCTGAAGTCCGGCGACGAGCTCGATGCCGACATCATCGTGACGGCCACTGGGCTGAACCTCGTCACCCTCGGCGAGATGAACTTCGCCGTAGACGGTGAACCGGTCGACTTTGCCAAGACGTGGACCTACCGCGGACTCGGATATTCCGATATTCCGAATCTTGTGTCGACGTTCGGGTACGTGAACGCCTCATGGACGCTCAAGGCCGACCTGACCTCCGAATACGTTTGTCGCCTCTTGAATCACATGGCTGATGTTGGCGCCACACGGTGCACACCCCGGTTGCGCGACGAAGACATCGACATGCCCTCACGCCCGTGGATCGACGACTTCCCCGCCGGCTATATGACCCGGAGCCTCCACCTCCTCCCCCGTCAGGGCGACCACGCTCCGTGGCTGAACCCACAGGACTACCGACGAGACGTGAAGATGATTCGCCGCGGTGAGATCGACGACGGCGTGATGTGCTTCGACAGTCCCGACCAGGCTCCCGTGTCAGTCGCCTGATTCGCCGTCTGGCTGGCACGCCAGCCAATTGAACCGGACATTTCCGAATAGGAGGACCATCAACAATGCGAATCGCCGCCATCCAGACAAGCCCCGTGTATCTCGATCGTGCCGCCACCATTGGCGTGGTCCTCGATCGGATTGCCGAGGCTGGTGCCGGTGGGGCCGATCTGGTCGCTTTTCCTGAGGTTTTTGTGCCCGGCTACCCGGTGTGGCTGGACTTGACCAACGCCGCGGCGTGGGAGGACCCCGACCAGCAGGAGACGTTCGCCAGGTACGTAGACCAGTCTGTCGAGGTACACGGTCCCGAGTTCGCTCAGGTTGTCGACGCCGTCCAGGAGATAGGGGCGTTTACCTACGTCGGCGTGGTCGAGCGAGCTGCATCGGGCGGATCGGTCTACTGCTCTTTGGTGGCCATCGATCCGACTTCGGGAATCGTCGGTGTACACCGCAAGCTCAAGCCCACCTACGGTGAGCGCCTGGTATGGGCCGACGGCGACGGAGCCGGTCTCGTGGCCCACGACCACCGGGGCGTCCGCCTGACCGGCCTGAACTGCTGGGAGAACTGGATGCCGCTGGCCCGTTCGGCCATGTACGCCACCGGTTCACAGGTCCACGTGGCCGCCTGGCCCGGTTCGGCAGGGCTCACCGAGGACGTCACGAGGTTCGTCGCCAAAGAGGGGCGCATGTTCGTCGTCAGCGTAGGGGCCATGTACTGCTCTGAGGATCTGCCGGAAGACCTCCCGGTGCGGGATCAGTTGCCGTCGGGCCAGAAGTACCACAACGGCGGCACATGCATTGCCGGCCCAGACGGAAGGTGGATCGTCGAACCGGTCCGGGACGAGCACGGCATCGTGTGGGCCGACATCGACGTGAGCGAAGTGGCGCGGCAGAGACAGAACTTCGATCCCGCTGGGCACTACAGCCGCCCCGATGTGCTCTCGCTATCCGTCGACCGCACCCGTCTCGCCCCCTAGGCGGCGCTGCGGGCTCAGCCAGTGAAGGCGAACCGGTCGCCTAGGCGAACTGTGCCCGGACCGGTCACCTCGGCCGCCGTGCCAAAGCATGGGAGGTTTCCGATCAGGGTGTCGCGTCGAGCGTTGACAGCCAAGGCTTGGAGTCCCGCACGGAGTGGATCCAGACCCCGCTGAGACAGCGTGGTCATCACGCACCGGGGCGTCGGACCACTCATCTTTAGGGATGCCCCACCAAGTGTTGCTTCGCCCTCACCCCAGTCAAGGTCAACGAATCCGCAGGAAACCCCGACGTTCACCGCCCGAAGGAGTGCCGTTGGTCGGAAGCGCTCTACCGCCACGGCCGCACCCACAAGGTCTCCCAGATGATCCAGCGCCCCTTCGGTCACCAGGTGTAGCGCTGAGGCATCGATAAACGCCATCGAGGCGCTGGCTACCGCCATTGGCACCTCGGCGCTGACCGACGGCAACGCGCCGGGAATCAGTTCCCACTCGGCGTCGTAGGACTCTTGCCGGTCGTCCTCGGCGGCAACCATGGCCACCGGTCTGTCGAACGTAGCGGAGAGGGCGCGATCTAGTGCCGGATCGCCGGCGATCCAGGCGTCGTCGTCGGGAGACTCGACCAGGACCGTTCCATCGTCTGTCGTGGACGCAGCCCAGTGCAGGAGCGCACCGAAGGGTCGGGTCTTCTTAGCACTCGCAACTTTGCCGGTCTCCAGGTCACGGACCGCCCACCGTCGGTCGCCGGCGATTCCATCAATGCCGACCTCGGCCACGTCGATGTTTTCACCAGCCATCGACTTGACCGGATATCGCCACAACTCAGAAACCCTGTATTCCTGCGTCTTTCTCTCTGAGCTGTTCGCTGGTTCAGCCATTCGCCTTGCCTTTCCGACCTCGCTCATATGGCCCCCTTCTACTCCATGTCACCGGCACCTCTTGCCGCTTCACACAGCGACACCGGTCCGACCTCAGCTCGACTGCTCCGTGGTCGGCGTGTCCGTGTAGATGATCTCGCGCATTGCTTCAGCGGCTTTCTGGAAGAACGGAAGCGTGTCAGGGTCCATGTCAATCTTCGGTCGTGGGCAGTGGGCGAAGTTCCCGTGGTCGTCGATTCCGCGTACCAGGGCGGCAGCGTCCCAGTCGACCTTGGTTTGGCGGGCCGACGTCGGCATGAAGTGCAGCGACAGGCCGATTCGCCGGTCATCTGTGGTGTTGGGACCCGAACCATGGGCCGTCCGGACGTTATGGAACGACACCTGACCGGGTGACAACGGCATGGAAACCGGGTCATGTTCACTCGGATCGATCTCGAGCTCCTGGCCACGGCTCAACAGGTTGTCGGCAGCGTAGGTGTCACGATGGCTGATCGAGCGTCGTTGACTCCCGGGGATAACCGACATGCAACCCGCCTCCGCACTGGCTGAAGACAAGGCGATCCAGACGCTGACCAGGCGATCGTCGTCAAGACCCCAGTACTCGTAGTCCTGGTGCCAGCCCACGTAGCTGGCGCTGTCCGCCTCCTTGATCCAAAAGATGGAGTTCCAGCACAGAAGGTCGGGGCCGATCAGCTCCTCCACGGCGTCCAACAGGCGGGGGTGGCGCATGAGGTCGTCGACCCATGGCAGCAGCATGTGGGAACCAGACCGGTAGACAGGCCCGAGATCACCGCCGCAGGATGCCTCGAAGTCTTCCAGGGCTAGACGGGCCGCGGCCACTTCGTCGGCGGTCAGCAGATCGAACGGGGACAGCCAGCCGTCTCTCAGGTAGTCGTCAACCTGATCTTCGGTGAGCACCCGTCCCATTGAAGCGGACGCTTCCTGCATGTTCATTTCCCCGTGTTCGTGTGCTGCGAGCCGGGTGGCTCGCCGGCGACGACCGTAACCCTCCCGTGGACGGCCTTCCCAGACTTCGCCGGCGGTTACCGTCCCATCGTGGAACTCCAGGTAATCGACACGGCACGCGATGGTGCCGGGATCGCCCGGGCGGACAACGGTCTGGTGGTGTTCGTGGAGGGCGCCCTGCCCGGCGAGACCGTCGAGGCCACCGTATTCCAGCAGGACAAGCGCTGGTCTCGGGCCCGCATCCTGCGGATCGTTTCTCCGTCGCCTCACCGAGTTGAAGTGCTATGCCGCCACCGAACCGAGGGTTGCGGAGGCTGTGATCTACTCCACGTTGACCCCGGCCACCAGGCCGTCATGAAGGCCGGCATGGTGACCGACCAGCTGGCCCGGGCCGATGTTGCCTTTCCCGACGCAGAGATCCGACCCCTTATGAACGATCACGGACGGACGACAGTGCGGGCCGCGGTGGTCGGCGGTCGGGCCGGCTACCGGGCCGGCGGATCCCACGAGGTCATCATTCCCCGATCCTGTTCAGCGGTTGATCCGGGGGTTGAGGAACTCCTACTGGACGGCCGTTTCGACGAGGCCACCGAGGTAACCATCCGGGTGGGTGCCCGCACCGGCGACCGGATCGTCATTGTCGACGGCGGCGACCCCGAGGAGGTCGACGTGCCCGAGGACGTCCTCGTGGTCTCGATCAACGAATTGGACGCCGGCCTACGTGCGTGGATCCACGAGGAGGCGGCAGGTCGCCGATGGCGGATCTCGGCCCGGTCGTTTTTCCAGAACCGTCCCGCCGGCGTGGACGCCCTGGTCGAAGTGGTAGACGCCATGGTGACCGCCCTCGCACCCACTGCCAATGGCCCGATGGTCGACGCCTACGCCGGGGTGGGAATCTTTGCCGGCACCGTTGGGGCAGGCCGCTCCGTCACTGCAGTGGAACGCGGCAAGGCCTCACTGGCCGACGCCCGCGTCAACCTCGGTGCCCGTATCAAGGACGGCAGCGTCCGGATTGCTCCGTCGACCGTGGAACAGTGGAAGGCCACTCCTGCCCAGGTGGTGGTTGCCGATCCGGCCCGGGCAGGCCTTGACCGTGACAGCGTCCGGGTTTTGCTGAAATGTCAGCCCGACCTGTTCGTCCTGATCGGCTGCGACCACTCGTCATTCGCCCGCGATGCTGCACTGCTAGCGAAAGCCGGAATGCGGCTCGAACGCCTGGTGGTCGTCGACCTGTTTCCCGGTACGTCCCACGTGGAGACGGTCGGAGCCTTTATCCGTGACTAATCCCGCTCTTTCCAATTCGTCAGACTGGGCGAGTCGGCCATCGGTAAGCCGATCCTGGAGCCGGCTCCCAGGACTCCATGACCGGCGACTCGTAGATCTCCACCAGGAGCGGGTGACAGGCCGCCGTGTCCGACGAGTGCTCATCGCCGCAGTCGCCACCAGGGCAAGCCGACAACGCCCCCAACAGGTCCACCTCGGCCAGGAACTCGATGTGGTCGCCGGGACGGACCGGACTGGCCTTCATGAAGTACTGGTGGGTATCAAGTGTGAAACCGGTGCACATGAACACGTTCATCACGTCGTGGACCAGGAGTTCGACCTCACGCTCAGGACGATCCGTGTGACGGGCCACGGCCCTCGTCAAATTCGAGTGGCAACAGTGGTGGTAGTCCATGCGGGTCAACAAATGCTGGGTATAGGGGTCACAACGGGTGCCGATGACGTCGTGCACTCCTCCCCCATCGGTGTCGTAGCCGTACCAGTCGAGGGTGTCGTCGGTAACGGTGGCCAACGGGCGCAGGTGCGGCAGCGTGCTCCACATCCGATCACCGGTCGACAGGTGGGTTCCGTGCAGAGCCCGGGTCTTGCCAGACCAGAAGCGTTCGCTCAAATCGTGGGCATGGAACAGGTTCAGGTCGCCCACCTGGGGGCCATCGACGCTGACTATCCGGAACAGGCCCCCGGCGGACACCTCGAAGGTGGCGGCCTCCCGGGGCGAAACGACAACCTCGTCGACCTTGACCATCCCAGTCCGTGCTGCGGCGATCAGGTCGGAATCCAACGGCGGGATGGTCTCCGGCGGGTAACAGACGACGACCGGGACGGCCGCCCGTTGGTCGGCATCGGAAGGTGCTGGATGAACGGGTTCGTGTTTCACCCGCCGGATGGTAGGTGGCTCAGGCAATAACGTCCGCCTGGGTTCACATCGGACACGATCACGGAGCAGGGCTTGCGCCAACCTTCAACCCCCGAGACACGGACGTGATCCGTCGTCGACCAGCCCTTGTGGCCACCCTGGTTTTTGCGGTCGTGATCAGCGGCGTGAGCTGTGCCACCCCCGTCGACCTCGACGGAATGAAAGCAGATGTCGTCGAGCTTCAGACCCGAGTCGATGCCTTGTCTGATCGGGTCCGCCAGGTGGCAGCCCGTCCTACGGCTACCACCACTCCGTCAACCACCACTCCGGCGACCACGACTCCAGCGACCACGACTCCAGCGACCACGACTCCGGCGACCACGACAATCTCCGGGAGCGGCATCTCCGTCCCCCCGAAGGAGACTCTGCTTCTGCGTTCACCGACTTCCGAGGACCCCCTCCGGGTCATGGTGGTGGGCGACAGCGTCACCTACGAGATCGAACCCGCCCTCACCGCCGCACTCCAACGCACAGGCCGGGTCGTTTCGGCCAACCGGACCCAGGTCGGGTTCGGCCTCAGTCGGTGGCCCGCCTACCAGTGGTGGGAGATTTGGCTCCCGTTCCTCGATGAGGTCCGGCCCGAGGCGGTCATCGTCCAGACCGGGATCTGGGACGTCAGCGACGTCTGGGGCAGCGATGACCGCATTCCGAAACCAGAGGATCCCGACTGGGAGGATTCGTTCGCCTTCCTCGTCCGGATGGCGGTCGACGTGCTATCGGCCGACGGCGCACATGTTTACTGGCTGACAATGCTTCCTTCACCCGAATCAGACGGACCCGCCCGCCTTACGCGCCTGCTCCTAGAAGTGGCCGCAGGCGATGATCGGTTGTCGATTATCGACCTCACGCCCAGCTTCACCGACAACGAGGGCCAGTACATAGACGAGATTGACCGGTCCGGCGAGCCATGGCCGATTCGAAAGATTGACGGTGTGCACCTCTGCCGGGAGGGCGCTGCTCTGGCAGCACGGAGCACCACTGAAGCCGTCCTCGCCGATGCAGGCCTGAACATCTTTCCCGGTTGGGAGAAGGGACTCTGGCGGGCAAATCCGCTCTACGACGTGGACCCATGTGACGACCCCGTCAACTAACTCCGTGTCCGCGTAGCCAGAAGAACGCGAGCTCCAGCTCGGAGTCCTGAAACAGCACCCGGCGAGAGACCTGCATGCGACCCGACATCCGTTCCACGGTCGGGCCCACCGGCCTATTCTCCAACCGTTCGACCGGCTCCAATAGTTCCGGTAATGGCGGGAGGGCGACATGGATTCGAGGCGATGGGCACCGGTAGCGCTTGTCTCCGCGTCGGTCGCCTCGACGTTCGCAGCACGTGGCAACGGACCGTTCGCCGGTGAAACCGGGGTGACCCTCTGGATCCACCGCAACTCGCCCGGACCGGTAGATCGAATCGGCGACGTACTCGAGCCGTTATTCAACGATCTGGCAGCACCGACCATGTTCGCCGCCACCTGCCTGTTCGTCTGGTGGCGCTGGGGGCTGCGGGCCATTGCGGTGCTCGGACTGGCAGGCGCCCTTACCGGCCTTACTCGCGTGGGTGACCTCGTACAGCGACCCCGCCCGACCGCGTCAGGATCCTGGAGCAGTTACGCCTACGGCAATGGCGGCTACCCCAGTGGGCACGTGGTCTTCGTGGCGCTCATCTCCGGCACGTTGGCGATTCTGGCTCGTCGGCACGGATCGACAGCGACGGCCACGTGGGTCGCTGTAGTAGGCGTGACACTCACCGTGGTGACCTCCTGGACAAGGGTGAGCCATCTGGAGCACTGGCCACTCGACGTGGTTGGAGGCCTCACGATGGCAGGAGCCGCCCTCTACGGCGTGGCCGCGTTCGATCACCGGCTGGACAACCTGATGGCTCGCAGGCGACGTAGTGGTGCGTGATCCTCATGGTCTCGATCGGCCCAGACGAAATCTGTCCCACACGCGCTGACGATCAATCGTCGTGTGGGGCATCAAAGACCCGATTCAGGAACCGTGTGGTCGCGCGGGACCTTCGTATAGGCCACAGAGGTGGAGATCTACGGCTTGTCGTTGCCAGTCACGCTGAGTCCGTTCAACTCCCAAAGTGCCGAGCCGAAAAAACATAACGCTGCGGGCCACAATGCATACTGCCGTCTCATGTCGGTGATCTACGCGGTGCTCTCGACATTCTCAATTGGGTTGAGTGACTTCTTCGCGTCCGACGTCACCAAGAAGGCGCGTGCCAGCGAAGTCACTTCGACGGTGCTGCTCGCCGGCGTTGTCGCAATGGCGGTTGCCGCCGTGTTCTGGTCTGCCAATCCCACAACCTCCGACCTAGTGAACGGCGCCCTCGCCGGGGCCGCTAACGGTGTTGGCATTCTGCTGCTGTTCGTCGCGTACTCCCGTGGCTCTTTGCGTTCCGCTGCGCCAACCGCAGCGGTAGTGATGTCTGGCGTACCGGCCTTGTGGGACGTTCTCGTATTAGGAACTTCACCGTCGACGATCACCTCAGTCGGCCTCATGTTGGGCCTCATCGCCATTGCGTTGTCGTCCTACGAACGTGGAAATTCGGATAACGGGTCGGCCAGCCTCCTTATTGCAAGCCTGGCCGGGGTTGTTCTCGGCATCTTGTTGATCCTGCTCAGTTATATCGGACACGACGCCGGCGCTTCACCACTCCTAATTCAACGAACCGTGGCTTTTCTTGTCGCGATTTCGGTTGCTCGGGCTACCGGGCCCCGGATCTTCCCAAATGAGCGAAGCGCCTTCATCGTTTCTTTCGTAGCTGGAATATTTGGGATCGCAGCGGTGGTCCTCTTCGTTCTTGCCCTCAGGGGAGGGAGCCTCGCCGTGGTGAGCGTCGCGGGCTCGCAGTACGCGGCGGTGGCCGTACTCCTTGGTGTTGCGATACGAGGACAGAGAATGTGGTGGTGGCAGGCGTTAGGACTCGGCGGTTCAAGCCTCGCTGTTGCACTAATAGCAATCGGGTGACACCCGTGCGAGGGTGTGATCCAGTGAGCGACCGACAGCCCAACCTTCTCTTCATCTACGCCGACCAGCACCGCGCCGACGTCATGGGTTGCGCCGGTAACGACATCGTCATCACCCCCCATCTGGACCGATTGGCCTCAGAGGGCGTCCGCTTTGACCAGGCCTGGACCGAAAGCCCGATCTGTCAACCGGCCCGAGCTTCGCTACTGACCGGCCGCTACCCCAACGACCACGGGGTGCTCGGCAACTTCGCCGGCGACTACCGACCCGAATGGGACACCTTCCCCCGTCGTCTGCAACAGGCCGGCTACACCACGGCGTCGATCGGCAAGACGCACTTCGCGTCATGGCCAATGATGGTCGAGCCGGGAACGCCAGCGCCGACCGACCAGTGGATCGGCAGCTTCGGGTTCGACCACGTCGTCGAGGAGTTCGACCGCTACGTCCACGTCGGCGAGTGGGAGACGCCCTACATGCGGTTCCTGCAGGAACACGACGCCCTCGACGCGTACCGGGAGGTGGTCAGCGCCAACTTCCGGGGCGGGGACCGCCACTGGAACGGCGTCACCTCTCCCCTGCCCCAGGAACTCGACCTCACCTGCTTCCTGGCCGACGAAGCGCAACAGTGGATGGGCCGCCAACCGAGCGACCGACCATGGTTCCTGCAACTGTCGTTCGTGCAGCCCCATGTACCGCTCATGGGCGACCCGATCTGGGCCGACCACTACGCCGACGCCGACATCGAGCGCACCGCCCGGTCCGAGCCGACACCGGCGACAGACGAATGGGCCACCCACCTGAACGGGCTCCGCAAACACTCACACAGCGAGCTGCTAACCGACGACTTCGTGTTGGCCGGCGCCCGCCAGTACTACGCGATGCTGTCCCTGATCGATCAGCGCATCGGTGACCTACTCGCCCAGTTGGAGCAGCATGACCAGCTCGACAACACGTGGATCGTCTATTCGGCCGACCACGGTGAGATGCTCGGCGACCACGGGCTCATGGCCAAGATGAACTTCTACCGGTCCTCGGTCCGGGTGCCGCTCATCGTGCGTCCCCCCGCGGGAACCACAGGCCGGGTCGAAACAGCGCCGGTCCAGGCCTTCGATGTCGCCGCCACCCTGCTCGATGCCGGCGCTGCGCCGGGCCTCGACGGGGCGCCGTCCCAGTCGTTGGTGCCCCTCGTGACCGGCGCCGACGGGGCGACCCGCGACAACGTCGTGAGCATGATCCGGATACGCCCCGGACTGCCGACCTGGCACGCCATCAGCAACGGGAACTGGCGGGCCACCATCAACGCCGACACCGGCGAAGTGAGCGAACTGTTCAACCTCGTCACCGACGCCAACGAGACCACCAACCGGGTCGGTGACCTGGCCGTCGACGACGAGCTCGACCTCCTACGCGACCAGCTGACGTCGACTCTGGAGTCGGCGTGACCGGGACCACCGAGGTGGAACTTGAATGACCCTGGTCAACGCCGTCTAGCCCCAGGTTCCTGACTCCTTCCATTGCCAAGCCGTTCTGCCAGATTGCTGCCCGACTTAGGATCCGTGTATGGGGGACTCGAACACGCTTGCCGATGATGACTCCCGCGTCGTGGCCGACGCACAGGGCCGACTTGCCGACCGATCGCTACACGAGCACACGAAGCGCCTAGCCCCCAACATGTACGAGGTGCGTGACGGAGTTTGGTGCCTCGTAGGAAACGGTCTGTCAAACCAGACATTCCTCCGCGGCCCTAAAGGCATCATCGCGATCGACACCGGCGAATCGGTGGAGGAGATGCGGAGTGCCTTGGATCAACTTCGCCGAGTCACGACAGAGCCAGTGGTTGCGGTTGTCTACACACATTTTCACTACGTCAACGGGACAGTGGCGCTCACGGAGCAGGAACCAGTCACTGCTATCTGGGGGCACGAGCGCATCGCTCAGAACCTTGAACGGGCCGCTATGGAGATCGCTCCTGCCTACAGTCGCGGGCTTGTCGAGCAGTTCGGCATCCAACTACCTGATGAGGGACCTGATGGGCTCGTCAATGTGGGGTTGGGACTCGCCTACCGAATGCCACATCACGCACCGTCGACGCCCGGCTACGTGGCAGCCGACCAAACCTTCTCGGAGCAGGTCACGGTAGACCTCGCTGGGCTGGAGATGGAGGTGACGCCTGCGCCTTCCGATGCCGACGACTCGGTCACCCTCTGGTTCCCCAACCTCGATGTGGCGATTCACAACCTGGTGTGGCCAGCGCTTTTCAACGTATTTGCTATCCGAGGGGAGGAATACCGGGATCCACGGGTGCTCCTTGACGGGCTTGACCACCTCCGTTCCCTCAACGCCGACCACCTCGTGGCAACCCACGGCCCCCCCTTGTCGGGCAAGGAAGAAATAGCGCGAAGGGTCACCGCCTATCGCGACTCAATCCAGTTTTTATGGGACCAGACCGTCCGCTGGACAAACCGCGGAGCAACGGGTCCAGAACTCGCGCACCGCATCCATTTGCCAACGATGTACGACAAGGACTGGTTGACCCAGCAGCATTACGGCCTAGTTGAACACCACGTCCGCCAAATCCGGACCGGCCTCTTCGGATTCTTCGACGGCGATCCGGTAGGCCTGCTTCCACTGGATTCATCCGATGAAGCAGAGCGAACGATCTCAGCCATGGGCGGCGACGAGAAGGTGAGAACGCTCTGCGTCGAGGCACTCGCTGGAAGCGACAACGATTGCCGTTGGGCTCTGTCACTTGCCGGCCGTCTCGCGCGTCGTCCAGGATCGACGCAACAAGACCAACGGCTCCTTGCTGATGCCCTCCGTACCGCGGCCAGGCGCACGACCTCCGCAAATGTTCGCAACTGGTGTCTCACTAGGGCTCTCGACCTCGATGGCACCATCGACATGTCGAGGCTGAGAACGCATCGATTCAGTCGGCGACAGGTAGGACGGTGGTCGCTGGACGCAGCAGTATCTGTGATCCGGGTTCTCGTTGAGCCCGATCGGCTTGCTGGTGTCGATCTTCACCTGGCTGTGGTACTCGACGGTGAACGTACGGGCATCCACTTTCGCAACCACATCGCCTGCCCAACGGATGGACTTGATGCCGAAGCTGTGCTTACGGGGTCCAGGAAGGTCTGGGATCAGATTTTGACGGGGTCTGGCGACATTCGTGGCGCTGTGGACTCAGGCGATTTGTTGGTCGAGGGCGACACGGCGCGGGTGTTCCAGGCTCTGGCGGCGATTGACCACCCCGGGTTTGAATGACCGACTAGGCCTTGTCCAGGAGTTCGATCAGCACGTCGCCATGGCATGCCTTTGGCGCACACCAACAACCCAGTCTTTTGCTCCGGAGCTCTTCTAGTGAACTCATCAGCTCTGGCTGAGCGACCACCCATTCCCGGTAGGCATTGATTGCACGCTCGCGTTCAGCGTCGCTGTCATTGGCCATAACGAATGGGTTTCCCCATTTGCTGTCGTCAATACCGTGTTCGGGGACCGCGCGTCCGATGTAGACGTCGTATTCGTCGACCTGGTTGTGCACGACGGTTGTTCGGTTCACGGTCTCCAGTGTGCCCGTTGGCGATGTCCCTCTTGCTCAGCCATCGACACCACGTGCTTCCTGACCCACCGGGAGCGGTGGGGTGCTTGCTCGATCAGACCGGGGTCGGCGCGGTGCCGAGGAACCGCTCCACGTTGCCGGCGTAGAAGGCTTCGAGCGCCGCCGGGTCAACCCCGTCCATGGTCGCCTCGAACTTCCGGATCGGATCCCTCGATCCCTCGGGGTGGGGGTAGTCGGACGCGAAGCAGAGCATGTCGGGGCCAAGCTGTTCGATGAGCCAGCCGACCGGCTCGCCAGCAAACGGTGCAAAACGGACGCGCTCTCGGGCAACGTCGGAAGCCCTCCGGCTTCGAGGAGCGACAGCCCAGGTCGAGCGCTCCACGAAGTCAAGTTTGTGGAGCCAGCCCGGCACCCACGACGCCCCATGCTCGAGCGAGAGGCACCGCAGGCCGTCGTGACGTTCGAAGACCTCGTCGAGGACCATCGCCGAAAGGAACAGCTCGGCCGAGTTGTTCATCGCGACGAGACCCAGGTTCGAATCCGGGGCATCACCGCCCGCGGCCGTCGAACCGCGCCCGTTGTTTTTGAAACTCGGCGTGACGGGCTCGTAGCGACCGTTAACCGCGATGTGCACCAGGAGAGGTACGTCCCGTTGAGCGAAGCGAGCCCAAACCGGATCGAAGTCGGGATGTGTGAACGAGCGCGCTGTTGGATCAGCCTCGTTCGTGTCCACCATTACCGTGTAGCAACCATCGGCGAAAGCCTCATCGAGGAGTCCGCCGGCCACGTCTGGGCCGAGTGAGAGCGGCACGTACCCTCCCGCGAGCAACCGTTCATCGTGGGAACAGAAACGGCCCATTGCGCGATTATGGACACGGGCACCGATTTCGAGCGCTTTTGCGTTTTCCTCATGAGCAATTTGGTGGAACGAGAACGTGCCGAGCACGATCTGACGCTCGAAGCCGAGTACGTCGAGCGCGTGGGACCGTTCAGCCGGATCGAACGCACCGAGGCGGGACCAAGGACTACGGCTTATGTCGAACATCCCCGCTTCGAACTTGGTCATCAACTCAGGATCAGCATTCCGGCGATCAAGGTGCTCACGACCCCGGTTGATGGCCTCCAGTGAGACCGGCAGTTCGGTCTGTGCCTCCATCGGTCGGATGAAGGCGGCTTCCTCGTCAGTCGCGACCGCGTGAAGAAAGTCGTCGAGTTCGAAGAGGTGGCTGTCGACGTCGATGATCCGTCGGTTTCCTGCGTACGTCATGCCGGTACGTCCCCAATTGGCTGGCGGAAGCGAATCTCACTATACGTGCGGCGTCGGAAAGGGACCTAGACGCTCACGGCTTCCAGAGGTACTTCGATTCGCTCACCGATGGACCGGCGTATTCCCTACTGACAGGCCTGTGCACCTGCGGGAACTCTCCACCGCTCGCTCTCCAGGGGCCGTCGGGGTCTACAGTCCACGCCGTGCCCGAATTCCTGCAACCACCGCCCCTGGACCTAGACGCACTGCGTGCCAGTCGACTCACCCGGCTCCAGGAAACCATGGCTGAATGCGGTCTTGACGTGTGTGTGCTGACCAACCCGGTGAGCCTCCGGTACGCCGCCGACTACCGGGGCTTTCCACTGTTCCAGAGCCACATCCCTTCGACCTACCTGATTGTTCCTGTCGTCGGCCCGCTGGTGCTCTACGGCGGCTATTCCGGTCCGACCGGCACCATCGATGACGCTCGGCCGGCTCACTCGGTTACCGCCTTTGATGCCGGAATGGACCTCTCAGCGGTGGCAGCTGGGTTCGCCGGCGACGTTGCCGCCTATCTTTCCGAGGTCGGATTGCCGGCAACGGCCACGATCGGCCTGGAACGCACGTCACCCAGCGGACATGTGGCTCTGACTGACGCCAACCTGCGTGTCGTCGACGCCGACCCTGCAGTCGAGTTGGCTCGGAGCCGCAAGTCACCACTAGAACTCGATGCCCTTCGCTACTCGATTGACGTAGCCGAGCACGGTATGGCGGCAATGGAGGGTGCCCTGGTGCCCGGCATCAGCGAGAACCAACTGTGGTCCATCCTCCACCAGGTCAATATCGCCCACGACGGCGACTGGATCGATGGGCGGATGCTGTGCTCCGGCCCCCGCACCAACCCGTGGTACCAGGAGGCCACTGACCGGGCCATCGGAGTCGGCGATCTGGTCCCGTTCGACACAGACATGATTGGACCGTTCGGCTACTGCGCCGATATCTCCCGGACATTTCTATGTGGAGGCGTGCCCCCCACCGCCGAACAGAGCGACCTGTACGAACTGGCCCGAGCCGAGATCGAACACAACACGGCCCTGCTACATGTTGGAGCCTCGTTCCGGGAGTTGTCCCAGGCTGTGCTTCGCCAACCCGACGACGTCGTCGCCCAACGCTACGTCTGTGCCTTCCACGGTGTGGGAATGTGCGACGAGTACCCAAAGATCCCATATCCCGACGACTGGGTCCGCTGCGGCTACGACGGCGAACTCGAGGACGGGGTCGTCCTGGCCGTAGAGAGCTATGTGGGCCGACTGGGAGGCACACAAGGCGTGAAGCTCGAGCAGATGGTTCAGGTGACTGCTGGCGGAGTCAAAGCCCTGTCTTCGTATCCGCTTTGGACTGAGGACCACTAGTGGCATCCGCTCTTGACTGAGGACCAATAGTGCTGAGCGCCGAGGAGTACAACCGCCACGACGCCGTGGGGCTCGCGGCACTGGTAGCTACCGGTGAGGTAACGGCAGCCGAGGTTCTGCAGGAGAGCATGGCCAGGATCGAAGCGGCAGAACGGCCGCTGAACGGCG
>PVBE012737081.1_pt1 | contig 111269 bp, 96 predicted proteins | sample 1631181 | NCBI WGS metagenome assembly PVBE01 (sample SAMN08397723, study PRJNA350692) | Marine metagenome, whole genome shotgun sequencing project. | isolation source: water | place: Pacific Ocean | collected 2012-04 | reverse complement strand
CTGCTCCGGCAGAGGACGCTGCTCCGGCAGAGGACGCTGCTCCGGCAGAAGACGCTGCTCCGGCAGAAGACGCTGCTCCGGCAGAAGACGCTGCTCCGGCTGAGGAAGCTGCTCCGGCTGAAGACGCTGCTCCGGCTGAAGAAGCTGCTCCGGCAGAGGACGCTGCTCCGACTGAGGACGCGCCCGCCGAGTAGGCACGCGCCATACCGGACCACGGCCGCAGGCAGGAATGCCTGCGCCACGCCATTCAATAGTGGGGGGCCACACCGATGATCAACAACGTGACGTTGGTTGGACGCCTGACTCGTGACCCCGAGATGCGGTACACGCAAAGCGGCACGGCGGTCACGAACTTCAGCATCGCCGTCGACCGCATGGGCGGGCGGGATGAGGCCGGCAACAAGCAGACCGACTTCATCGACATCGTGGCTTGGCAGAAGACGGCTGAGCTGTGCGCCCAGTACCTGACCAAGGGCGCGCCGGCGGGCGTCGAGGGCCGGCTGCAAGTCCGCGACTGGACGACGCAGGACGGCCAAAGCCGCCGCTCTTACGAGGTCGTGGCAAACCGCGTGGCGTTCATAGAGAGCCGGGCCGAGCGCGAGCGCCGCGAGGCCGCGTCGGGTGGCGGTGGTGGTGGTCAGCAACCGCAAGCTCCCCCACCGCAGCAGCCGCAGCAGCAGGCTCAACAGCCCGCGCAGCCAGCCACGCCCGCGCCGCAAGCTCCGCCGCCGGCTCCGGCCGGTCCTGCCGCGCCAACACCGCAGCAGAACCCCGGTCCGCCGCCGATGGAGTATACGGACGCCGACGACCCGTTTGGGGACCAGTGACGGCCGCGGGCAGGAATGCCCGCGCCACGACTACCACGGGCCGAGCGTGGCACCACTCGGCCCCCCGAACGGCACCACAACCCAGGTGATTCTAGCCCGAGAATAGCTTCTCGGGCTAGTCGTATTTGGGCCCTACACCTGCAGGTTAACCGCTAATGCATGCTCTGTTGGGCATTTTGGGTAGTTCCGATGAGTTCCAGGAGATCGCCGCGGGCTTAGTCGCTCGTGGGGATAGTCTGTGCGTCGAGGGAGCCAGCGGAGCCGGTAAATCGCTGCTTGTCGCGGGCGCCATCCACCACACCAATACCAGCGCGCTGATCATCACGCACAACGAAGAACATGCGGCGCGGCTGCACAGCGACCTGATTGAGCTGCTCGACGAAGACAGACTGCCCGTTCTACGGTACCCCACGATCACCCAGACCCTCTACGACGGCCTGCCGCCGGACCGCACGACGCTCGGAGATCGCCTTGTCGCGCTGGAACGCCTGGCGCGCGGGGAGCGGACGGTTGTCATCGCGAGCGTCTCGGGGATCATGCACCTCACCGTGCCGCCGGACGTGATCCGCGCTGCCGTCAGCACGCTGCATCCTGAGGACATGATCGATCGCGATGACCTCGCCCGGACGCTGGCCCAACTGGGGTACGAGCGCGCGGATTTGGTGGACGGAGTCGGGCAGTTCTCGGTCCGAGGCGGGATCGTCGATGTCTTCCCGGCCGGCGCGGAGTACCCGACCCGCATTGAACTGTTCGGCGATGAGATCGAGACGATCCGCCTCTTCGACCCCGCGTCCCAGAGATCAACAGAGCCCCAAGACGAGCTACTCATCGGGCCGGCGGCGGAGCTAGTGCCGGACGCGGAGAGCCTCGATATTGGTATCACGCGTATCGAGAACGCGCTGCGCGAGGAATTCCGGAAACTGCGCCAACGCGAGCGCTACGACCAGGCCAAGCGTCTCGACGAGGCGGTCCGCGAGGACCTCGAACGGTTATCCACCACCGCGCACGCCGCGGGGCTGGAGCACTATCTCCCCTACTTCTTCGATCGGCCGGCGTCAATCCTGGAGTACTTGCCCGAGGACAGTCTCATCTTCGTCGATGAGCCCGTTCGAACGCAAGCGGCGGCGGAGCGCATGCATAGCGACGTCGAGCGCGAGTATCAGCGGGGCCTGCGCGCCGGAGCGCACCTGCGGTTGCCTGACACCGCGTGCCTCAGCACGGACGATCTGATCCAGCGTCTCAAGCACGTCGGCACGGAACGGAAGGTCATCTACCTCACGCTGCTCCAGCGCGAAGTGCCCTGGGCGGAGAAAGTCCCGGTCGTTCCGTTCCACACGCCGCCAGTGGAGAGCTTCGCGGGTCAGTTCGAACTCCTTGCCGAGGGGCTCGTGGGATGGCAGAAGGCCCAGCAGGCGATACTGCTGAGCGCCACGGCGCCGGAGCAGACGGTTACGGCGCTAGAGGGCCGCAACGTTCCCCGAATATCGGTTCTGCCCGACGACGCCAAGGAGCTGCCGCGCGGCGAGATCGCCGTCTCCAAGGTCCGCCTGAGCGGAGGCTTCAAGCTGCCGTCGGCAGACCTGATCGTGCTGACCGAGAACGAGCTGTACGGCTGGCAGAAGATCCGCAGGACCAAGAAGCGCAAGTTCAAGCAGGGCTTCTCCGTGACCGCGCTGACGGACCTGAATGTCGGCGACCACGTGGTGCACATCAACCATGGAATCGCGCAGTACCTGGGGACCTCAAAGCAGACGGTCAACGGGATCGAGCGCGAGTACCTGCAGCTGAAGTACGAGGGCGAGGACAAGCTGTACGTACCCGTCACGCAGATGGATCGGGTGCAGAAGTACGTCGGCGGCGGCGAGGATGGGCCGAACATCCACTCGCTCCAGGGCTCGCGTTGGACGGCGACCAAGCGCAAGGTCCGCAAGTCCGCGCAGCTTCTCGCCCGCGAGCTGCTGAAGCTCTACCGAGAGCGCGAGAACGCGGAAGGTTACGCCTTCAGCCCGGATTCGCCGTGGATGGCGGAGATGGAGGCGTCGTTTCGCTTTGAGGAGACGCCCGACCAAGATTCCGCGATCATCGACGTGAAGGCCGACATGGTTAAGCCGGCGCCGACAGACCGGTTGATCTGTGGCGACGTGGGATTTGGCAAGACCGAAGTCGCTATCCGAGCCGCGTTCAAGGCAGTGCTCGACGGCAAGCAAGTGGCCGTGCTGGTGCCGACCACCATTCTCGCGCAACAGCACCTGAACACGTTCCGCGAGCGGCTTGCGGCGTATCCCGTGGGCGTTGAGATGCTGTCACGGTTTCGCTCCCCCCAAGAGCAACAGAAGGTCGTCGACGGCATCAAGTCCGGCTCTGTCGACGTCGTCATCGGGACGCACCGGTTGCTGAACGCCGATATCACCTTCAAGGATCTGGGGCTGGTCATCATCGACGAGGAGCAGCGTTTCGGCGTGAAGCAAAAGGAGCGCCTGAAACAGTTTCGCGCCAGCGTCGACGTGATCACGATGACGGCCACGCCGATCCCTCGCACGATGCACATGGCGCTGTCGTCGATCCGCGACATCAGCGTCATCAACGACCCGCCAGAGGGCCGGCTGCCGATTCGAACCAACGTCCGCGAGTACGACGACGAGGTCGCGCGACAGGCCATTGTGAGGGAATTGGAGCGCGGCGGACAGGTGTATTACGTCCACAACCGGGTTCAGTCGATCCAGCACGTCGCGGCGAAGATCCAGACGCTTGTGCCTCAAGCGCGCATCGCCGTTGGCCACGGGCAGTTGCCGGAGGATCAGCTCGAGCAGGTGATGATGGCTTTCTACGCGCACGAGTTCGACGTGCTGATCTGCACGACGATCATCGAGAGCGGCCTTGACGTGCCGAACGTGAATACCATCATCATCGACAACGCTCAGCGGCTCGGGCTCGCCCAGCTCTACCAACTCCGAGGCCGCGTGGGACGCTCCGACCGGCAGGCGTACGCGTATCTCTTGTACCGGTATCCCGAGCGCATGACCGAGGCCGCCGAACAGCGCCTCGAGGCGCTGGGTGAGTTCTCAGATCTCGGCAGCGGCTTCAAGATCGCGATGCGCGACCTGGAAATTCGCGGCGCGGGGAACATCCTGGGCTCCGAACAGAGCGGGCATCTCGAATCGGTCGGGCTTGAGATGTACCTGGCGATGCTCGGGGAGGCTGTCCGCACGCTCCAGGGCGAGGAGATCTCGCCGATGGAGGACGGGCCGACACTCGATATTCCGGTGGAGGCGGTCATCCCGTCGACGTACGTGGCGGACGAGCGCCAGCGGATATCGGTCTACCGGCGCCTGACGGCGGTGAAGAACGTGGAGGAACTTGAGGGTCTCCTCGAGGAACTCCGAGATCGGTTCGGTCCGCTCGAGCAGCCTGTGGCCAATCTGGCTCGGGTTGTGAAACTCCGGCTTGCTTGCGCGATCGTGGGCATTGAGAGCGCGGCCCCGCAGAGCGGCAAGCTCGTTATCAAGATCAGACAGGACCGCAAGCTGTCCCAGCGGGAGTGTCGCCAACTTGCGGGGATCTACCGACCGCGCGCCGCCGCCGTCCGCAAGAGGCGCGAGGGGTCCCTTCTCCCTCGGGCGACGTTTGAGCCGACCGATATCTCCTTCGCCTACGATCCCGCGAAACCAGACCGGACTTTCGCGGGCCTAGAGGAGATCGTGACGCGGCTCTCGCACCGTGAAGACAAGCCGAAGACATCCTCTGGCACGGGTGGCCGCAAAAAGAAGGCCACCGCGCTCGCCAAGTAACGAGGCGTCCCAACATGGCTGACGTCGTCGGCGTTTGCTTCAAACCAACGGGCAAGGTATACTATTTCTCCGCTAAAGGCCTGGAATTGCAGGCTGGCGACCGCGTTGTTGCTGAGACAACGAAGGGCCAGGAGCTGGCTGAGGTCGTGTCTCTCGGGGCTCCAGGCCGTGGCCGAGGCAGCAGGGAGAAGTTGAAGCCGATTTTGAGAGTGGCAAGCGACGAAGACACCCAGAACGGGGAAGCAAACAAGCAGCGCGCCGATGAGGCGCGGCGCGTATGTCAGCGACTGCTCGCCCAACTGGAGCTGGCCGTCAAGCTCGTGGACGTGGAGTACGCGTTCGATGCCAGTCGCATCACGTTCTCTTTCGCGAGCGAGGAGAAGACGGACTTCCGCGAGCTGCGCCGTCGGCTGAAAGAGATATACGACTGCGCCGTCGAAATGCGCCAGATCGGCGTCAGGGACCAAGCGAAGCTTCTGGGCGGCCTGGGGCCCTGCGGGCGCCAGCTCTGCTGCGCGTCGTTCCTCCGTGGTTTCCAGCCCGTCACGATCAAGATGGCGAAGGACCAGGACCTGTCGCTCAACCCCACTAAGATCAGCGGGCAGTGCGGGCGGCTGATGTGTTGCCTCCGATACGAGCACGAGAGCTATATCGAGGCCAAGGCGATCATGCCCAAGGTCGGGGCGACGGTGGAAACGCCCGAAGGCTCCGGTCGCGTCACGTCGCTGGACCTGCTCAACCGGTCGATGACGGTGGACACCGCCGTCGGACCGATCAAGCTGGGGATAGACGAACTGGGGAGCGAAGGCGAAGCGCGCCCCGAGCGCGCGCGTCCACAGCCGACCCGCGACAGACTGACCAGCACGAGGCCCTCCTCGTCCGAGCAGAAGGTGGAAACACGCGAGCGCCGGACACGTCGGTCGAGAGACCAAAGGCTTGAGGGCACGCCGGAGACCGAGACTGAGAAGCCATCGCGCCGCAGATCTCGCCGCCGGCCCGCGCGAGAAGAACGGGCAAAGACCGCCGAGGCCGCTCCCGCAACGGAAGAGCAGAAGGCGGCTCCCCCGGCCGAAGGCCAGACGGGCGAGAAGCCGAAGACGCGCAGACGACGTCCACGCCGCCGGTCAAGGCGTCGCGGAGCCTCCAAGGCCACCGAGACTAAACCCGATGGTGGTGATGCGCCGAAGGCCGCGGCCCCGCCCGGCGATGCTCCGGCCAAGGACCAATCGGCTGCGAAACCCGAGGGTGGCGACGCGCCGAAGACGAAACGCCGCCGGAGGCGACGCCCGAGACGACGACGCGGTGGCGGCAACCGCTCATCGGGCGGCGACGGCGGACAGAAGAGCGAGGGTGGTGGCGGACAGAACAGTGAGGGCGGTGGCGACAAGCCGGCGGCGCCTAAGGCGGACTAGAAGCGGCTTCAGAACCCCAATTCCCCGTAGGTCGGATCTGGAGATCCGACCTACGGGGAATTGGGGCCGCAACGAGCGACGCAAGTTGGGATGGGTGGACCCGATGCCGATCTATGAGTATCACTGCAATAAGTGCGGGGCCAACTTCGAGTTGCTGATCCCGCGCCGCAAGACCGGGGACGCCGCGAGTTGCGAGGAATGTGGCGCCACGGACACGCGCCGAGTCGTATCGACATTCTCGGGGCACGTGAAACCCGACATCAGCCAGGCCAAGGCCTTCGCCGACACTCACGGCGGCGCCCGCAAGCCGAGCTGAGTCTGCTGCTATGAGAGGATGCACGTCAGCGATGTCAGCCACGCCAGAGAAATTCTACATCACGACACCGATCTACTACGTCACCGCGGCCCCGCATATCGGTCATGCCTACACGACCATCGCGGCCGATGCTTGCGCGCGTTTTCAGAGGCTGATGGGCAAGGACGTGTTCTTCGTCACCGGGACGGATGAGCATGGCGGCAAGAACCTCGAGGCCGCCCGCGCCGCCGGCATATCGGCCCAAGAGCACGTGGACCAGCAGGCCGCGGTATACAAGAGGGTCTTCGAGGAATCGCACTGCGAGTTCGATCGCTTCATCCGCACAACAGAGCCCGAGCACGTCGACCTCGTCCAGCGGATCTTTCAGAAGCTCAAGGACCAAGGCGACATCTACAAGGGCGAGTATGAGGGCTGGTACTGCGTCCCGTGCGAGACCTATCTGCTCGACAAGGATCTGCAGGAGGGTAACTGCCCCGACTGCAAACGCGAGGTCACGCGCACGACGACGGAATCGTATTTCTTCCGCACCTCGAAATATGCGGATCGGATCCTGAAGGCGCTGGAGGAGAAGCCCGATTTCATCGGCCCCGAGGGCCGCAAGAACGAGGTCGCGTCTTTCATCAAGCGGGGCCTGCAGGATGCGTGCATCAGCCGGAAGGCCTCGGAGTGGGACATCCCCGTCAAGGACGATCCGGACCAGACGATCTACGTTTGGTTCGACGCGCTCGTCAACTACCTTACCGCGGCGGGCTATGACCCCGACGACGACGCGACCAATGAGTGGTGGCCGGCGAGCGTGCAGGTGATGGCGAAGGACATCCTGGTCCGGTTCCACGCGACGATCTGGCCGGCCATGCTTATGGCGCTAGACCTGCCGCTGCCGGAGGTTATCTTCGCGCACGGTTGGTGGCTATCGCCGGACGAGAGCCGTGGGGACGATGCGGCGGAGCGGAAGATATCCAAGAGCCGAGGCGACCTTGTGAGCCCCGTTGAGATCGCCAAGGACCTCGCCGAGATATCCGGCGCGAGACTCGATATCGCGATGGATGCGGTGCGCTATTTCGTACTGAGCGAAGTGACATTCGGCCTCGACGGCGTGTTCAGCATCGACGCGGTCATGAGGCGCTTCAACGACGACTTGGCGAACGATCTAGGCAACCTGCTCAACCGCACGCTGCCGCTGGTCGAGCGCTTCGTCGACGGCAAGGTGCCCGATCCCGGCGACGGCGCCGGCGCGGCCGGGGATCCGATCGCCAAGGCGCGCGACGGTGCGGCGGCGGCAATGGATAAGCTCGATTTCAGCGGCGCGCTGACGTCGATCTGGGGCCTGATCTCCTTCGGGAATCGCTACGTCGACGAGAAGGCGCCGTGGGATCTGCACAAGGAAGGCAAGACGGCCGAGCGCGACGCAGTGCTGTATGACCTGCTCGATTGCCTCCACGCCGTGGCGCTTCTGGTTCAGCCTTTCATGCCGATGGTGGCGAAGGAGATCCTGGCGCAGCTCGGGCTGAGCGACGCCGATGGACACACGACCTGGGACAGCGTAGCCGGCGGCGCGCTCGCGGTTGGCGGCGAGATCAAGCGCGACAAGCCGATCTTCCCGCGGATCGACATGAAGCGGCCCGACGCGCAGGCCGAGGCACAGCCGAAACCGAAGGATAAGCCCAAGAAGGCCAAGAAATCGGAGCCGGAGACATCGGAAATCACCTTCGATGACTTCATGAAACTCGACTTCCGCGTGGCTGAGATCATTGCGGCCAAGAACGTGGAGGGCAAGGATCGGTTGCTCGAGCTTCAGGTCTCCCTGGGAGACGAGACGCGCACAATCGCCGCGGGGATCGCCGAGCAGTACCCGCCCGAGACGCTTGTCGGAAAACGCGTGGTTCTCGTCGCGAATCTGAAGCCCGCCAAGATTGGTGGCGTGGAGTCGCACGGTATGATCTTGGCGGCGGGCGAGAAGAAGCCTCTCGCCCTCGTTACGTTGGATAGAGACTGCCCGCTGGGCTCCAAGGTGAGGTAACTCACTCGCGCAGGGCGAACAACGAGCTTTGCCAGGCATTTGGAGTTGGAGGAGGACTGCGTACGTGAGACCGATGCGCAAACGCTGGGTGGCGTTCAATCTCGTCCTGCTCGGGGCGAGCCTCGTCGCGATAACGATCGTCGCCAGGCTGAGCGGCGGCGCGCACAGCATCGCCATCCAGTTCTACTACCTCCCGATTATCTGGGCGGGGTATCTGCTGGGGGATGTTGGGGCGCTGTTCGCCGCGTTGGTGGCGGCGTTTCTCGCCGGCCCCGTGCTCCTGCCCGAGACGATGCAGGACGTCGGCGGCGACGCCCCCGTCACGTACGGGGATATCATCCTCCCCGATATCGTTCGGACTCTCTTCTTCTTCGTTATCGGCATGGCGTCGTCGCGGATCGGCTACGCTCTGCGTCGGCGAGCGACCGAGTTTCAGACGCTGTACGGAGTGGCCCAGACGGTATCGTCCAGCCTCCGCTTGGAGGCCGTGCTCAACCTCATCGTCCAGAGCGCGATGCAGGTGATGGCCGTGAAGGCCTGCTCGCTCCGGCTCCTGACCGACGACAAGGAACGGCTCGAACTGCGGGCGGCAGACGGGCTGAGCGAGGACTACCTCAAGAAGGGTCCCATCCGGGTGGCCGAGAGCCCGGTCGACGAGCGCGTGCTGCGGGGGGAATCGGTCACCTTGCAGAATGTCGCTAAGATGCCTGGCTTCCAGTATTCGGAGGAGGCCGCCACTGAAGGCCTGACGTCGGTTCTCACGGTGCCGCTGATCAGCAAGGACGAGCCGCTTGGCGTCATTCGCGTTTACGCTCTGTCTGAGCGCAAGTTCGTCCGGGACGAGGTCGCGCTGCTGGAGGCGTTCGCCAACCAAGCCGCCGTCGCGATCGAGAACGCGTCGCTGTATGAGGACATCCGTCGCAACTACTACGAGACTGTGCGCGCTCTGACCGTGGCCATTGAGGCTCGCGATCCGGTTACGTACGGACACTCCGAGCGCGTTACCGAAGTCGCCCAGCGCTTCGCGGGTCGACTCGAAATGGTCGAGGACGACAAGGAGTACCTGCGTTTCGCGACCGTCCTCCACGACATCGGGAAGATCGGCGTCGACACTCCGTCGCCGGACATGGACTTTGGCGAGGCCGGCAATTTCGACATGCAGATGTTCTACCAAATGCACCCCATCATCGGGCGCAGCATCCTCCAGCCAGTCGAATTCTTGCAGCGTATCTGTCCCGTGGTGCTCTACCACCACGAACACTGGGACGGCTCGGGTTTTCCGGAAAACCTGGCCGGCGAGGACATTCCATACGACGCGCGCCTGGTGGCAATTGTCGACGCGTACGACCATCTGGTCCATGGACCGGACGGTCAGGGGGGGATCCATCCCACGGACGCCTTCGCCGTTATCGAGGCGCAGAGCGGGACGCGGTTCGATCCCGATCTCGCGAAGCAGTTCCTGAAACTGCGCCCCGAGGAGATTGCCCGCTTCACCCTCGGCGAAGGGCCTCCGCAATCACTAGAGGCAACGGATGTCTAACATGCAGAAGGCGGCTGTAATGTGCATTCTCTGCTGTTTCACCTCATCGGGAATGGCGTTGGCCGCGGACCAGATCCCCGATGTCGGCCAGGTCGATCTCAACACCCTCACGGGAGAGGCGTGGTACCGCGCGTCGCTGCTAGGCGCGCCGGTGGGCTACCTCCACACGAACGCGTCGGTCGTGGACAACGGCGCCGGCCCGCGCCTGCGGACGGTGGAGGAGATGCTGCTGAAGATCGACTTCGGCAACGGCCCTCTCTCGATCACGGCTAATAACCAGATCGAGTACGGGCCGGACCTGCGCCCGGCCTTCCACCGCTCGCAGCAAGATGAGTTCGGGCGGCCGAAGATCATCGAGGCGACTCGGCGAGGGGACCAGCTCCACGTCAAGACCGTCTCCGGCGACGTCGCGCGCGAGAAGATCCTGACGATCGCAGAGACGTTTGGTTCCGAACTGATCCTCTCCGTCGCGTCCTCACAGGGCAAGCTACCCGACCACGCCGAGTATGAATTCCAATCCTTCGTACCCGAGCTTGAGATACTGGTCGACTTCACCGTCACGTGCTCCGGGCGCGAGGTGATCGAAGCCCAGGGGCAGCAGCTTGAAGCGCTCAAGATCATCTTCGCGGCCAAGGCGATTGGGCTGGAGATGAACTGGTGGGTCGACGAGCGTGGCGAGATGATCCGCCAGACGATCCCCAGCATGATGAACCTCCTGCTCGAGAAGGTCACCGAAGAGGAAGCGATGGCTTTCCTCCCGCCGCTCGAGATCGCAGACCACATCGCCGTGGCGCAGCGGATGGGGAGCGCCAAACGGCTGACGTTCGTCCACCTGACGGGGGATTCAGACGGCATTCCCGCGGCTGAACTCGTGCCGAACGGGCCGCTGCAGAAGGTCGTGGCGACCGGCCCGCGGACGGCGCAGATTGTCGTGAAAGCCGAGACCGATGAGGGACTCGCGGGGATCAGCTTCCCGTTCTCAGGACCACACCTGGCCGAGTACCTGGCACCGACCGACATCATTCAGTCGGGCGATCCCGCCATCATCGCGAAGGCGCGAGGAATAATCGGCGACGAGGGCGACGCGTGGGCCGCGGCCCAGAAGCTGACGAACTGGGTCTACAACAACATGGGGAAGGTCGATCACGACCCGCAACCGTATACTGCGATCGAATGTCTAACGCTGATGAAGGGCGACTGCAGCGAGCACTCAACGCTGCTTTGCGCGCTCAGCCGCGCGGTCGGGATCCCGTCGAAGTTCGTCACCGGCCTGATATACATGGATAACGGCCAGAGCCGCGGCTACTTCTACCACGCGTGGAACGAGCTATATGTCGGGCGCTGGGTGTCGGTCGACGCGACGTGGGGCGAGACGACCTCGAACGCCGGACATCTGACGCTGGCGTCAGGTTCACTGACCAGCGAGTCGTTCGCGCAGACCAACCTGTCCGCCGTCCGCAGCATGGGCGTTCTCAAGCTTGAGGTGGCTGAATTCAAGACGAAGTAGACGGCGGACGATGACAGGCGAGGACGCCTGTCCTACGACGGCTTCGCTACGAGGGATTGGGAGGGCGGCGGACGGCGACAGCGGCAACGGCGTCGGGGCTGAAGCCCCTCTTACAGGGATTGGGAGAGAGACGAGGCGAGAGGTGAAAGGTGAGCGGGTCTGACAACCCGCGGAACGGCGGACGGGGCGGGAGTGGAAACTTGGAAACTCAAACGACGAGTTTCCTTACGAGTTTCCGCGTCGCTACGCGACGGCAGCGGCACCACGGCAGCGCAGACCAGTGTTCCCCCCCCCGGAGGATTCACTCAGTGAAATCGTGCTTCTCGACGCTTGGATGTCCCGATTGGACTGTCGACCAGATAGCACAATGCGTAGAGGACTGCGGGTATCAAGGGATTGAGATTCGCGGCCTGGAAGACGAGATGTACCTGCCGAAACACCCGGCCCTCTCCCCCGCCTCGCGCGCGGCTTTCCGAACTCGCTTCGAGTCCCTCGGCTGCAAGATCGCCGGGCTCGGCGCGTCCACTCACCTCACGACTCCTCCCGGCGAGAAGCGCGATGGGCACCTGGACGAGGCGCGAGCGTTCGTGGACCTCGCGGCTGACTTGGAGTGTGGCATCGTGCGTCTCTTCGGCGGACAGATCGCCGAGGGAGACGACCGCGAAACAAGCGGCAGGCGCATTACCGAGGCGCTCGCCGAGCTTGACCCTCACGCGCGCCAAGCCGGAGTCGTGCTCGGCGTCGAGACGCATGACGACTGGTGCCGCGGCGGCGACCTCGCTCCGGTAGTTCAGGCCGTCGGCTCGGCTTCCGTTGGCGTGCTCTGGGACATCAACCACCCGTATCGACACGGGGAATCGCCTGCGGAGACGGCCGCCGCCATCGGCGACTCGCTCGTCCATGTCCACGCGAAGGACGGCATCGAGGGCGGAAGCTACACGCTGTTTGGCGATGGCGATCTGCCGCTCGCGGACATGCTAGCCGCGATCAAAGGTCTCGGCTACGACGGCTTTGTCTCGCTCGAGTGGGAGAAGAAGTGGCATCCGGAGATCGAAGATCCCGAGATCGCGTTCCCGCAGTACGCGAAGGCGCTTGCCGCGATGCTCGGCAAGCTTGAGGAGGGTGACTGATGAGGTGGGCGGCTGCGTTGAGCACGGCGATGGGCGCGAGGGAAGGCGACAGGCGAGGACGCCTGTCCTACGACGGCAGCGGGTCGCAAGCTGGGAGAGGCGACATGACGCAACGGGGCAGGCGCCCCGTTGCCACGCGAGCTCTGACGGTGCTTCTGATGGTCGTTGCGCCGGCGGCGTGCATGGGTCAGGCTGGCTTGCCGCCTCCCGTCATGGGTCAGATCGTCTGGCCGGAACAAGACCTCTCAACCGGGATCGTGCGGATCTACAAGGATGCCCAGTTCAAGACGCTTGTCGACCAATTCGGCACGGGCGGCGAGAAGGGCGTCTTCGCGCTGATCATCGATCCGGGCGAGTACTACCTCATGGCGCTCGTGGACTTCAACCAGAACAAAGAGATCGATGCCGGCGACGGTCTCGGCTACTACGGCGTGACCGCGTTCGGCTCCGAAGAGAAGCCCAAGCCCCTGAAGATCACGGGCAAATCCGTCATCGGCAACGTGATGATCCCGATCGTCGCCCGGTTTGAACTCGGCGAGGATGGTCGGCCGCACCCCGTTGGCATTGCGAACGCCGGGACGATTGACATTGCGCCGACGGGACTCCCAGCAACTGTCTCCGGGCGCATCACAGAAGCCGAAGTGGACGCGCCCATCATCCTGATGGCGCTCGACTCAACGACCCGACACCCCGAGGCCGTGGCGCGGATCACGGCGGCCAAGCCCGAGTTCAAGTTCGAGGCATCGCCCGGAGATTACTACATCTGCGCGTTCGCGGATGTATCGGCCGACGGCCTCGTTGGCGGCGGCGATCTCATGGGATCCATCGATGTGGCCGACTGGTCGGATCGACTGGAGTCCTTGCCCGTCATCAAGCTTGCCGACAGCGCGGAGATAGCGGACCTCGAAATCGCGCTGAACGGGAAGATCGGCGATGATTACTACATCGGACCCGAGGGCGCGGAGGGCAGGCTCAAGCTTGACCCCGCACTGCTGCCGGCCATCGTGGCGGGCGCTGTCAGGCATCCGGCGGCCGGCGTCCTCGACACGCAGATTCGGATCACGAACGACCCCGGCATGGGCACGCCGGTGGCCTCGGTGCAGTGCGAGCGCGGGCCGGGCACGTTTATCTGCGCGCTGCCGCCGGGCGAGTACTACCTGACGGCGATCGTCGACGAGAACCCCGACGGCGAATTCGGCCCCGGCGACACGCTCGGATTCTACGGCGTCGCCGGCCTGGGCGGCGGAGCGCCAGCACCCGTTCGGCTTGACGCGGGCTCGATTTCGGACGGTCTCGACATCACAATCGTAATGAAGATAGGCCCCGATGGGCGGCCTGAGGCGCTAACACCAGAAGCCGACGCAGAGGAATAGCACCCGACATGACAGACCTTCGCAGCAATACCATCGCAGTGCTCATGGGCGGACAATCGGGCGAGCGCGAAGTCTCGCTCCGCAGTGGCCAGGGCGTCATCGACGCGCTAACAGAGCGGGGCTACACGGCCGTGAGCGTCGACCCGAACTGCCATCTCCCCAAGCAGCTCGCCGAGGTCGGCGCGGACATCGTGTTCAACGCGCTACACGGGGGCGCGGGTGAGAATGGGACGATCGTAGGCGCGCTCGAAGTGATGGGGATTCCCTACACGGGATGCGGCGTGCTGGCGAGCGCGCTCACCATGGACAAGATCCGGACGAAGCAGCTCCTGCGCTCGGTCGATGTCCCCGTCCCGGACGATGTCTTCAGCGACGATCCATCGCAGGCGGATGCCGTGGCGGGCGAGGCGCTCAGGCGCATCGGCCTTCCGTGCGTGGTGAAGCCGATCTTCGAGGGCTCCAGCCTCGGCGTGACGATTCCCAAGACCGAGGACGACGTGCGGCGCGACGTGGCGGCCTGCCTCGAACAGTTTGGCGACGTGATGGTCGAGGATTTCTGCGCGGGCATGGAGATTACCGTCGGCGTTCTCGGATGCGGCAAGGAGGCGCGCGCGCTGCCAGTGCTAGAGTTGGTGCCGAAGACCGAGTTCTATGACTATGAGGCGAAGTACACCAAGGGAATGACCGAGCTGATCTGCCCGGCGCGGATGCCCGATGAGGCCGCCGACGAGGCTCGCGACATCGCCTTGCGCGCGCACAAGGCTTGCGCGTGCCTTGGTCTTAGCCGCACGGACATGCACTTCGATGAGGGCAAGTTCATGGTCCATGAGATCAACAGCGTGCCGGGCCTGACCGAGACCAGCGATGTTCCGGCGCAGGCTCGGGCGGCGGGGATCCCGTACCCGGATCTGGTCGAGGAGATTCTCCAAAGCGCGCTCGCGCGCTGATGACAGCCTGTCGTTCAACGCTCGAAAACCGACTTCCGGTGAGACCGTGAACGACGTTCGCCAACGTCTGCAACCTTACTATTGGATTGTCTTCGCCGTCCTCCTCCAGGGCCTCTCGCCCGTTCTGACCAAGTTGCTGCTCAGCGAGGAGGGCATGTCGGCGACGACCATCGTCGCGGCACGTTACGCCCTCGCGGTTCTCTTCCTGGCGCCCATTGGACTCCCCGCCGGCGCCCGCGCCGCTCGCCTGAAACCCCGCCGACGCGACTGGGTGGCTCTGTTCCTCGTGGGCGGATTCGGCTCGGCTTTGGGAGCGCTTCTGTTCACCAAGGCGCTCGACATGGCGCCGGCCGGAGTCGTCAACGCGCTCAGCAAGACAGCGCCTATCTTCGTCGCGTTCCTCGCCTTCTACGCGCTTCGGGAGAAGATCTCGTCGCTGCGCTTCACGCTGGTTTTCGTCATGGTCTCGGCCGATGTCATCATCGGGCTCGGCGAGATGCAATCGGCGCCGGCATCTGAGATCGGCATTCGCCTCGCCGGGGACGGGCTCGCGATCCTGGCCGGGCTCAGCCGCGCTCTGGCCGAGATCCTGAGCAAGGGCGTGCTGCGCCGATTCGCGCCGACGACGGTTGCGCTGGCGCGGTTTGGCGTTGGAGCGATTGTCGCCGGGATTCTCTGCACGACCCATGGCGGCTGGGCGGAGCTTGCCGCGCTCAGTCTTCGCGGCTGGATCGTGCTGGTCGTCCTGAGCAGCGTGTGCACGGCGATCTCGATGTCGATCTATTTGCGGGGGCTTCAGCAGGCCCAGTCGCACGTCGCGGTCAGCCTCAGGCTTCTCGGCGCGATCGTCACCGTGGTCCTGTCGTGGGCAATCCTGGGAGAGGCGCTTCACCCGCTACACGTCGTTGGCATAGCCATCCTGGTGTTTACGGCTTACGTCATTGTCATGCGGGCGGCGCAGACCGATCACGCCGGGGCAGCGGACGCGACCGAAGACGATGCCAGCGGCGCCGAAACGCCGACGCCGCCAGGCGTGAGAATCAGCCTGAAGCTCAAGATAGCAACGGTCGTCGTGGCGGTGGTCTTCGCGACGATGTTCGCGTCGTCGTACCTATCGCTGAAGCACACCGAGGCCGTGGTGACGCGCGAGCTGCGCACGGTCATGGGGCAGATCGGCGCGAATGTCGGCCAGCTCCACCGGCTCCCCGACCCGCCCGGGCGTCGGACCATCCAGCAGTACGTCGAGCGGGTGGTGCGCCAGGAGATCAAGGGCTCGTCCTACTCGATCCAGATCATCTTTCTCGCCGTGCTGAACGCCGAGCGGCACGTCACGGCCTTCGCCGCGAACCCCGATCAGCTACAGATTGCTGACGTCTCGGGCAACGACTATCGCCGCGGTGACATGACGGCAGCGCTGCGTCTGGTTGAAATGGCCGATTCGGGCGAGTTGGACCGCGACTACGACCTCACCACGGTCCACGTGCTGCTGCAACGTCACGGGCTTGACTCGACCCGCGTGGTCATGGGGTATCGGAAGAGCCTTGCCAAACGGCCGATGGAGGAGGTCCGCAGCCGGGCCATCTTCCTGACGCTCGTGTTCGTCCTGCTCGGCATCGCGGCGGCGATTCACTTCGCGGGGACGATGACGGGGCCCATCGAGCGATTGGCGCGGGCGATGCGGCGCGTTCAGAAGGGCGATCTCGAAGTTGGCGTGGTGCCCGAGGGGAATGATGAGATCGAAGACCTCGGCCACGCGTTTAATGAAATGGTGGATGGACTTCGCGTGAAGGAGTTACTCGACAGCGCCTTCAGCGCTTACGTCAGCCGCCAGGTCACCGACCGGATCATCGAGGAGCGCAAGATCATCCTCGCGCCTACGCGACGGAACGTGACGGTCATGTTCTCCGACATCCGAGGCTTCACGCCGATGGCCGAACGTCTCGGGCCGGAGGAGATCTTCGAGGTGCTGAACGAGTACTTCGACCTGATGATCGAAATCGTTTTCCGGCATGAGGGCATGCTCGACAAGTACATGGGCGATTGCATCATGGCGGTTTGGGGCGCCTTCGGTGAGGAGAAAGACGACGCGCTGCGGGCCGTGTTGGCTGGGATTGAGATGAAAGAGGCTCTGCGCAACCTCAACGCCAAGCGTCTGTCTGAAGGTAAGGAGCCAATTCTCAGCGGCATCGGGATCAACACGGGCGAGGTGACGGCGGGGAGTCTGGGCGCGCTAGGTGGCGAGCTTAAGCGCATGGAGTACGCTGTGGTCGGCGACCCGGTCAACCTGGCCCAGCGGATCGAGACGCACACGGCGAGCACGGGTATTCTCATCAGCGAATCGACCCACGCCCAGGTCTGCGAGCACGTTGTGGTCCACAAGCTGCCGCCGCTGACCGTAAAAGGCAAGTCGACCCGGATCCCCGTGAACCTGGTGCTGGGCGTCACTGGTGGGGAACTGGTCTACACGGCCGAGGAACTGAGGACGATGGGCCTGTCCGAGGACGAGATCGAGCGCATACTGCAGCATGATGAGCTGGCCGGCGAGTGCCCGTAACCCCTCCGCTTGGGGGAACACTTCCAAGGGGCAAGAACGATTATGAAGGCCACTTACACTCCTCCACACATACAACTCGCGCGGGCGGCGGTCTGTCTTCTCGCGGCGCTCCCCATTCTGCTAGCCGGATGCATCGAGAACGATGATGACAGCCCCATCATTGTCGTCAGCGACGGCAAGGGGACGGAGGCCGGGCCCAAGTCGCGCGAGGAGATCATCCGGATCGCGAAGGAGTACAACGAACTCGTCTGGTACACTTCAGCCCCAGAGAAGGCCGCGAAGGAGTTCCTCGCCGCGTTCAAGCAGGAGTACCCGTTCATCGTCCCGCGCCTCGAGCGCAGCAACACGTTCGATACGATCAGTCGCATTGGGGATGAGATCACCAACGAGAACGTGAAAGCAGACGTGGTTCACGTCCTCGATGTCGGTGCGTTCATCAAGCTCGAGTTGGAGGGCGAGTTGCGGATGTATAGGAGTCCGGAGGGCAGCTCCATCCGGGAGGGCTTCCGCTCGCCGGGGTTCTGGTGGGCCATGCGACTGGTCGCGATCGGGATGGCGTACAACTCAGAGGTGCTCACCCCCGAACAGGCGCCGAGGACGTGGACGGACCTGCTTGACCCGCGTTACCAGGGCCGGCTGGGATTCAAGGACGCGGCTACAGGCGGCAGCGCGTACGCGCAATACTACCTGCTGCGCGAGCGGCTGGGGACGCTTTTCTGGGAACGAATGGCCGAGCAGCGGGTGGGCATTCATCGCTCCGAGCAGGAACTTAAAGAGGGACTCATCGACGAGGGGATCGACGTGGCGGGCCAGATGGTCGGCTACAAGATCCTCGATGCCAAGAACAAGGGCGAGCCGATCGTAGGCGTGTGGCCGGAGGAGGGCGTCCCGCTGATCCCCGGCCCGATCGCCATTCTCGCTCGCGCGCCCCACCCCGAGGCCTCGATGCTGTTCATCGACTTCGCGCTCTCCAAGAAGGGCCAGGAGCGATTCCAAGATCTACTCGGCGCTTACTCATCGCGCGCCGATGTCGAGCCGCTGCCGGGGCAACCGCCGCTGGAATCGCTGCAGCTTCTCACGCCGACAACCGGCTGGGATGACTACCTGGAGAATCAGAGGGAGCTAAGGGCCGAGTTCGAGGATCTGTTTCGCGGCGGTGGGGAGTAAGGCGCGGGCACGGACGACAAAGGTCACGGCTTCGTGGAAACTCAGACGTCGAGTTTCCCTGCTGAGGCCGCTCCTACAAGGGATTGGGCATGCATGAGCTAGGAAGCTCATGCTACGAGGCGACGGCGTCATCACCTCCCGGCGTGATTCCGCGAGACTCCGGAAGACGAGAGTGGGAGTTTTAGTGTCAGACACCCGTTTTGCAGACGGCGGCAAAACAGGTGTCTGACACGGGTAGGCGGAGGTCAGCGCAGGGATGAGGGACGGCGACAGGCGAGACGCCTGTCCTACGACGGCGACGGCATCGACGATCGAGACGATCGTCGTACGGGAATGGCGACGGCGGCGGCGTCAGACCGGCGTGGCGGCGCAGGACCCCGGACGATGGGAGTGGGAGTTTTAATGTCAGACACCCGTTTTGCAGACGGCGGCAAAACAAGTGTCTGACACGGGTAGGCGGAGGTCGGTGCAAGGATGAGGGACGGCGACAGGCGTGGAAACTCGCGGAGTTTCCCTGCGCCTGTCCTACGACGGCGACGGCATCGACGATCGAGACGATCGTCGTACGGGAATGGCGACGGCGGCGTCAGACCGGCGTGGCGGCGCAGGACCCCGGACGATGGGAGTGGGAGTTTTAGTGTCAGACACAGGTAGGCGGAGGCCGGCGCAAAGATGAGGGACACCGAACGGCGTCGTCAGACCGGCGTGGCGGCGCAAGACCGCAGGAGATGAGGGTGAGAGTTCTAGTGTCAGACACCCGTTTTGCAGACGGCGGCAAAACAAGTGTCTGACACGGGTAGGCGGAGATCGGCGCAAGGATGAGGGACGGCGACGGCGTCGTGGAAACTCAGACGTCGAGTTTCGCGGCTGAGACCTCTGTTACAGTGGATTTGGAAGCGAGCGAGGCTTCGACGGGCTGGAAGCCCGTCGGTACGCGGAGGGCGAGGGAGGAGCGAGAGAGGGGTTGACAGTGTCGGCGCGGGGCTGTAATATCGCATAAGTTCGATGTATCGATGAGGAGATCCGGATGAATCACGAGACACTCGCTCGCTTGCATGGCGCTCTGTCGAGCGAGATTCGCCTTCGCATTCTCGAGTTGGTCTCGGCCAACGGGGAGATGTGCGTGTGCGAATTGGTCGACCAGATGGATATGAGCCAAGCCAATATCTCGCGCCATGTGGGAATTCTCCGGGATGCAGGCATTCTCACCTGCCGCAAGGTGGGCACGTGGGCGTTGCTCCGGGTCGATGAATCGGTGATCGAACACGCATCACGCGATCTATTAGATACCATCCGCCGCAATCACTCGGAGTCCGTCCACGAGGACGCGCTCGCCCGACTCGAGGAACGCGGCTGCGATACCCGGGAGACGGACTGACGCTTCCCGATGTCATCGAATAATATCGATTCTATGATGTTGTTAAGGGCTTTTCCAAATGGCGAACGACGCTAAGCGGCTGTCCTTTGTCGATCGGTACCTCACGCTTTGGATCTTCCTGGGAATGGGACTCGGCGTGGCCATCGGCTACCTCCGTCCGCAAACCGTGGCGGCATTCAACGAGGCGACCCAGGTCGGCACTACCTCGATCCCAATCGCGGTCGGGCTCATCCTGATGATGTATCCGCCGCTCGCTAAGGTGAGATACGAGGAACTCGGGCGGGTCTTCCGCGACTGGCGAGTGCTCGGGCTCTCGCTGCTCCAGAACTGGTTGATCGGCCCGGTTCTGATGTTCGTCCTGGCCATCGTCTTCTTGCGCGGGTATCCGGAGTACATGGTCGGCCTGATAATGATCGGCCTGGCTCGATGCATCGCGATGGTCATCGTCTGGAACGATCTCGCGGATGGCGATCGGGACTATGCGGCCGGCCTCGTGGCGTTCAACTCGATCTTCCAGGTACTCTTCTTCTCAGCGTACGCCTACATCTTCATCACCGTGCTTCCACCCCTATTCGGGCTCGACGCCACGGAGTGCCACGTCAGCATGGGCGAGATCGCCAAGAGCGTGTTCATCTATCTCGGCATCCCGTTCCTGGCGGGGATGATCACGCGCCTCGTCCTGGTGAGAGCCAAGGGCCGGGAGTGGTACGAGCAGAAGTTTGTCCCCCGGATCAGTCCGATTACGCTCATCGCTCTGCTGTTCACCATTGTCGTGATGTTCTCGCTCAAGGGCGATGTCATCGTCAAGATCCCGCTTGACGTGCTGCGCATCGCGGTGCCGCTGCTGATCTACTTCGTCGTCATGTTCCTGGCATCGTTCCTGATGGCGGCGAAGCTGAAGGCCGGATACGGGAAGAGCACGACAATCGCGTTCACGGCGGCGAGCAACAACTTCGAACTCGCAATCGCCGTGGCGATCGCCGTCTTCGGGATTGACTCGGGGGTCGCATTCGCGGCAGTCATCGGGCCATTGGTCGAGGTGCCGGTGCTGGTTGGCTTGGTCAATGTCGCCTTTTACTTCAGACGACGCTACTTTAGCGCCGTACCGGCAGCGGCCGGAGATTAAGAGCAGGCACCACATGCGAGCACCAGACGACGGCAACATGAACTGCTATTTCTGCGCAGCCGATGGGACCACCACGCCAGCCGTTGGGGCGTGTGCCCAGTGCGGGAGCAGCATCTGCACTGACCACGGCGGGCTGACCGCCATTCCCACGTTCATCAAGTCATCCGGCGGCATCGGCGGCCCGTATGTTCGCGCCAAGCGAGACCAGCGCCGGATGCTCTGCTCCGACTGCGCGGAGGATGCCGAGGCCTCCGGCGCCGTGTCGTATATTGACGAGATCACGCTGTAGCAGGATGCCGTTTGGCTATCGTCGTCAGTGCCGGAAACCACACCGTCGGGCTCTTGTCCAAACCCATCATGTGAAGCCCACCTTGCGCCGTTGGTGATGCATCGCAAAAACGGGGAAGTCCATACCGGGCCGCGCGTGTTGATCCGAAGGGCAGGGAGCGCAAGAACCATGAAACTTACCGTCTACGGACCGGGTTGTGCTAAGTGCAAGAAGGCCGAGGAAATTGCCCACGAGGCAGTGGCGCAGGCGGGCGTCGAGGCCGAAGTTGAGAAGGTCTCGGATATCATCGATATCGCTAAGGCAGGCGTGATCATGACGCCCGCGGTGGCGATTGACGGTGAGATCGTCGTCAGGGGCAAGGTGCCGAAGTTGGACGAGTTAGTCAGTCTCATCACATCCGCTCAAGCCGGCTAACAGTCATGCGAGGAACGACCAATGGGCAAGTCGCCATACAAGATCGTTGTCTTCACCATCGTTGCGCTCACCATTGCCGCCGTGGTCGTCGCCAAGAAGGCAAGCCGGCCCGATAGGTCGGAGGCCGCCGCCGTCGCGCTCCCGGCCATCCGCGAGTACGGCCTCGGCACGTGCGAGCAATGCAAACGGATGAAGCCGATCCTCGATGCCCTCAAGACGGAGTACGACGGTCGCGCCATCGTGGAGATCATCGACCTCGACACGAGCCCCGCTGATGGGGATAAGTATGGCATACGCGTCATGCCGACTCAGATCTTCTTCGACGCGGCCGGCAATGAGGTGGGTCGCCACGAGGGTTTCTACCCCAGAGGCGAACTCGTCGCAAAGCTCCGCGAAATGGGGGTCAAGTAATTGGGCGAGTCGCTGGCGGGCAACGTCGAGGGGCTGATCGCGCATAGCCCGCTGGTGGCGCTCGCCGTCGTGTGGTTGGGCGGCGTGCTCACGGCCGCGAACCCATGCGTGCTGGCGATGATTCCTCTCTCGATTGCCTACTGCGGCGGCACCGACGGCGCGACCAACTGGAAGCGCTCGCTGCTCTACGCGCTGCTCATGGTCGCGGGGCTGTCGCTGACGTTCGCGGTGCTTGGCGTATTGGCGGGAATTGTTGGCGGCGCGGTCGGTGGCGGGACGCGGATGTGGAGCTGGGTCATCGCCGTCGTCTGTGTCGTGATGGGCCTGCACCTGATGGAGGTCGTCACGATCCCCATCCCAGCTGTCACCCGCTTCCAGCCCGAGACGCGGGGCGCCGCCGGCGCGTTCATGCTCGGGATCCTCTTCGGGTTTGTCTCAACACCGTGTGCCGGGCCGATCCTACTGGTACTGCTGGCGTATGTCGCGACCGCCGGCGCCAACCCGCTCTACGGAGGCGCGCTGCTGCTATCGTACGCGCTTGGGCATTCGGCGCTGATCATCGTCGCGGGGACATCGGCGGGGCTTGCGCGCGGGCTGCTCTCGAGCGAGCGCTTCGCTGCATCGGCGACGATCGCGCGCAAGATCGCCGGCGGCATCATCGTCGCGCTCGGTATCTGGTTCATCTACAAGGCTGTCTGAAGCTGGTCTCCCCCACGCCTCGATGACCTGGTGAGGACCTCAGGGCCAGTCGCGGAGGGTCTCCACTCCGTCGGGGGTGAAGCGGTGGACGGGCTCGTAACCGAGGGCGTAGCGCGCGGCGGTGGCATCGAGGTAGCAGTCCGCGTTGTCGGAGACCAGAGGAAAGACACCGAACTCCACGTCATCTGCCTCGACAGCGGTCGCAAAACCGTTCGCCAGATCGACGTAGCTCACGAGGAGCCCCGCCTCGTGGATCTCGCGGGTCCGCATCCAGTCCCCCTGCTCACGCGCGGGATCGGCCGGACTCCCCACGCGCCAACAGACCACCGATAATCCGTGAAGTCGCGAATACAGCTCGCCCAACACCTCGCCCATGTACTTGGTGGCCGAGTAGAGAGACTCCACGCATGGAGGATCGCTCGCCGCGATGTACTGGCCCATCGGGTAGCCGAAGGTCGTCATCACCGTGCTGGCGATGACGACCCTCCCGACGCCCTCTCTCCGCGCAGCCTCGAGGACGTTGTAGGTCCCCTTCACGTTGACGTCGAGTTGGGCCGCGTTGAACTCATCAAGGCGATTGCCGAAGTCGCGACCCGACGCGATGGCCAGGTGCATGACGGCGTCGACGCCCTCCATCAGCCGCGCAACCTCGTCCAAGTTCGCGATGTCAGCCACATGGCTGTCGGGCTCATCTTCGATCGGCTTCACATCGGCCAGCCTCAACTCGAATCGCTCGCGCAGCAGCGGATGTATGCGGGATCCAATATGGCCGCCGGCGCCGGTCATCAGCACGCGCATGGTTCTCTCCATTCGATAGCCAGTCGGCGGCGACACTTCGCAATCGAGGGCCGTCAGACCTGCGCCGACGGCGGCGGAGCCTGTATCGAAGTCTCAGGGCTGCTCGAGTGATGAGGTCCGTGTCTTGTGTAGGAGGGGTTTCAACCCCGACGCCGTGGGGACGGCCGCAGGCAAGAATGCCTGCGCCACGTGACGGCAGGTCGCGGCTGAACTCACATTCCAAAAACTGGCGAGGTATTGGGTTCTACCGTTGGTTTCATCACCAACCACCTCATCCCGCTTGCCGTCGACCCCTGTAAGAGGGGCTTTAGCCCCGACGCCGTAGACGCCGCTACCGGCAGAAGCAACGGCGTCGGGGCTAAAGCCCCTCTTACAGAGATTGGGGCGATGAGAGCGAGCGGCGATGGATGCGAGGAGTGTCTCTCCGGCGCCTCGCCGCGAACATCGCGCAATCCCTGAAATGTGAGCGGAACCCCTCCCACACAGGACAACAGCGTGCTCCCTCAGCTCGCCGATCAGACGCCAATCCTGAGACTTCGGTACGGGCTCATGTTGAGCGGGGCACAGGTGGGCCTCGGGCCCATGGCGAATCTCCGGATATCCCCTGGACGGAGGCCGCCATGCCGCGGACAGACCCAATCGCCTCGATGCTTGCGGACATGATCCGTGATTCGACGCACGGCAGTCCGTGGCACACGCTCGCGGAAGCGACGTCCGACCTGACAGCGAAGGACCTCACGTTCAAGCCGGCGCGCGTGCCGGTGGGATGGGGACAGCCGCACCGGAATCTGCAGATCATCCGGCGAGCGCTTGGGCATCTGCTCTGCGCCGAGGAATACGCCGACGCGCTCGCGCCTCGCACGCGGATGAAGGTAGAGGGCGAGTGGGACGCGGTGACGGCGAAGGAGGCCAGCAAGACGCCGGACGGGCTGACGGGAGCGCTGGATGTCTGCTTCCGAAGGCTTCACGCGCGGGCGAGCAAGGTAACCGACGCGGGCCTCGCCGAGACATGCGCGATGTGGCACGGGGCGCCGAAGATGCTCGTGATGATGGACGGCGGCGTCCTCCACCAGGCATGGCATCTCGGGCAGGTCGCGATGCTGGTCGGAATGAGCCATGCCCGCAAGAAGGCGAAGATCGCCAAGCCCGAGGGCCACGCGCCACTCGCCCCCAAGTACCCCGGCGAGCGGGACCGGAGTGACTGCCACGCTTCATCGCGGATCGAGGCGTGTCTTCGGCTACTGGACATGAGCTTTGGAGAGAGTCCGTGGCACTCGATGGCGCTGGCCACGAAGTCCCTCACCCGGCGCGAGGTGAACTGGCGGCCGTACGAGTGGGACGTGCTGTGGTACTCGATCCGGGACCTGATGATGCACGTGGCGGCCTGCAAGGTGATGTACGCGAATCACGGCTTCGGCGACCGGCAACTCGACTGGCCCGATGTCGCCCCGCTGATGGGGCAGATGGACTGGGACAAGGTCGGGCCGAAGGGCCTGAGGCGTGTTCTGCTACTGAGCCAGGACTACTTGCGCGACCTTGTGTCAGACGCCACGGACGAGGACCTGGACCGCGTGAACCCGATGCACCACGGCCAGAAACTCACCGGCTGGCAAGTGGTGGCGTGCATGGCGCAGCACGATGCCTGGCACGGCGGGCAGATCTCGATCCTGCGGGACACGCATGCGGCGCTGTGTGAGGGGTAGAGACTACTCGACGATGGCGGCGCGCGACATTGGTGAGGGCGGGAGTTCGGGGGCTCGTTCGGGTTCTTGGGCCGCGCGATCGACGCCCCACCGCCACGCGAGCCCAATCGCCGCCAGCGGCAGCGGGATCAGCGCCAACGACACGCCCGCGAGCGCCAGCGCGATCAGCCACGGCCCGAATACGTAGGCGGGAATCGGCGCGAGCATCGGGTTGGCAAGTATCGTCGTCGCCAACCACAGATTCGGGTTCCCGCATGTCTCGGCGAAGGCCCATATCCGCCCGCCGACGTTGAGCGACAGCAGGCCGATGCCAAGCCCGAGCAGACCGCCGACCAAGCCCCTGCGTCTAAACAGCGCTCGACGGACCCACCACCCGAAGACGGCTCCGACCAGGCCTCCGTACACGATCACCGGCATCGCTCCGGCCGCCTCTCGCCCATATAGCAGCAAGGCCGTGCTGCCAATCATCGCGCCGAGGATGGTCACGCGCAGCGTCTTCGTCCAGTGCCGTCGTTGGCTGGGCTCGGCCAGACGAGGCAACTCGGGGCACCAACGGTCGATGGCGAGGATGAGGCGCTTGGCTAGAGAGGTGACGACCACGGTGGCATGGACCAGGACGGGCGCGGTGACGATGAGGAGGGCTGCCGACACGGCGCCGAAGAGGGGGTACGTGACGAGTTCGGGTGGAACTGTCTGGACGAGCAAGGGCACTCTCTGGAGCAACAGCTCCAGCTCGTCTCCTAGGGCCGGATACACGCGGTTGACATAGTAGATCCCGAACATGAAGCCCGCCGCCCCCGCGAACGCCGCCAATCCTCTCGCCCAGATCCTCGCATCCTTGTGACGGGAGGCCAGCACACTTGCTCCGAGCAAAGCGCCGACGAACCAACCGATCGTGGCGGCGTACCCAGCGACGCTAGGTGAATATGGCACGACGCCAGTCGCCTTACCCATCAACAGGACAGCAGCTATGGTTAGATGGACTCCCGCCACTCCGCCAATTCCGCCACCGACGATCGCACCGGCCGCCCCGAGTTGCACGGAGCGCGCAAACTTCGCAGAGCCACGCCTGCCGATGGCGCAGATGATGAGCGCGACCAAGACGAATGCGACGGGCCAGGTATATCGCGCGTAGATCCGCCAAATCGTAGGATCGGGGAAGACCTGCACCCACCTGGGGCCGAACGGACTGAGCCCAAGCTGGACATGGAACCCACATAGGGCTGTCAGAACTGCACTGACCACCTCAACCGACTCCTCTCGCGTATCCGTGCTCGTGGTAGTGCTTCGCGAGAAGAAGCGGGAGTCCTGCCGGGCGGGGTCGCGAAGTCTTCGCGGACAGAGACGACAGACGACGTGCGGACGAGGGCGTCCGCGCTCCGGTGAACAACGCACGGCGGCGGAGACGGCGACAGGCGTGGAAACTTGGAAACTCAGACCCCGAGTTTCCCGGGGAGTTTCCCTGCGCCTGTCCTACGACGACCGACGGGGCGGGAAACGCGCGGAGTTTCTGCGTCGCCACGCGAGGTTAGGAGGAGAGCGAGGATTCGAGGGGACGGGAGCCGAATGCTGGCTGGATCACTACCGGAGGTTCTGCTTCATGCTGCTTACGCTCCTCATATCGCTGCCGGTGGTTGGGCATGCGGATGCTGCGTTTAACATCAGGATCATCAACGATCAGGCGCCCGACTGCTCGACGCTGGCGAGCATTGTTGAGAGCGTCACGCGAGACTGCGTGACCGACGACGAGCGGGGAATCGCGCTCTACAACTACTGCAAGTACTCCTACTATCACCATGCCTACCCGAACGAGCCCGGCGGCATCGGCGCGCTGAAGCATATCAACGTGTACGGCTGGAGCCTGTGCGGCGGCGAACACACGGTGCTGGCGGCGCTGGCCGAGCAGCTTGGATGGGAATGGCGATTCCGCGGGTGGAGCAATCCCGGACACACGACCGTGGAACTCAAATACGGTGGGCGCTGGCACTACCTCGATACGTTCCTGAAGTTCTACGCGTGGATGCATGACGAAGAGACGGACACGTGGGCGATCGCCGGGCAAGATGACATCATCGCCGACCCGACGCTGGTGACGGAGGGTCTGGTGCTCGACCCGGCGCGGCGGGTCTACTACCACCGGGACGCGGAGTACGATTGGCTCGACGCGAACACGATCAACTGGCGCGTGCCGGCGTTCCTCGTGTGTGGCGACCCGCCCTCAGGCGTCATCACCGGCGTCAACTCCAGCCGGCTCGCGGGCAGCCCGCGCGGGTGGAATGCGCTCAGGTTTGACGAGCCGGAGTACTCGACGAATGTCGACCTCGGCGTTGGCTATTCGCTAACGCTGAACTGGGACCGCGTTGAGGGTGGCAAGTTCCCGCGTGACGTCGATCCCGAGCCGAAGCATAGCTGCGGCGACAAGGACTACCGAAACTGCGCGGCCATCGGCCCGCTGCTGGAGCCATACCGCGAGCCGCGCGCGTTCCGGAGCTGGTCCAACGGCGAGTTGCGCTTCGCGCCGGATCTGTCGGATGACGCGTGGACCGATTCGGTCGATGCGACCACTCCTGGCACGAAGATCGTCGCCATGTCCATCCCGTACCGATGCGTGAAGGCCACGGGACGGATCGAGTCGGCCGAGCCTGCGACCGTGGAGGTCAGCGCCGACGGCGAGAACTGGCACGAGGTCACGCCGGGCGAGGACTGGGACTCGATCGCGGGTGGCTACAGCTACCAGGTCAGAATCACGCACGCGGCGCCGCTCACGGCGCTCGAACTTACGAGCGTGGTGATGCACAACGAGCGGGCCCTCCCCTACCTCGCGCCGGGGCGCAATGAGATCACGATCTCAACCGATGGCGCGCTGCCGGCGGGCTCGCGCCTGGCGGTTACATACGCGTACCAGCCCGGCTCGCGCGACCGCGACTTCGGCGAGATGTTCGACCGCGACTGCGAGATCGCGCGCGGGCACCATGCCTCGTGGCAGGATGAGCCGGCGGTGGTGCAGACGGTGCTGGATGAGCTGCCCGCGGAACTGACCATCGATATACCGACGGCGCGCGGCAAGCAGCCCGTCTACCCCCGGATGCTGTACCTGCGTCGGGAGATTCTGGGGCCGGGGCAAGAGCCGATGCCCGTGCCAACCGAGCCGACCGTGCCGAAGCACAAGAAGTCGGCGCTCCAGACGCTGCCGTCACCGTGGACCGTCGGCTCGAATCCCCCCATCCCGCGACCGGCGCGCCCGACGAAAACGGTCACGCTGCCCATCTCGACGCGCTACGTGGCGAGCATGGGCGGTGAGGTGCATGAGCATCACTTCGTGAAGTGGCTAAAGGACAGCTCCGACGCGTGGGTGTGGTTGCTCGGGCTGCCCGACGGCCTGCCGAAGGCCGAGGATGTCGCGTCGGCGCGGCTGACGTTCGCGGTCTGGGAATGCCACGACAAGGCGGACATGGAGGTCGCCGCGACAATCCTCGCGGCGCCGGCCGTGCCGGGCGAGGTCTACGACTTCGCGCAGATTGGCCTGCCCATCGGTAGCACGACTGTGAAACGGTCGACGACGGCTGAGGCGTTTGATCCGGCGATCCCGTACGAGATTGACATCACGCGCGGCCTGCGCCGAATGTTGCGGACGGGCGAGGGCGCGGGCTTCGGCATCCGCATCGTCCCGAATCGCGCCGTCGATGACGGCTGGACCGTGCGCTTCACGCCGGACGAGGGCACCGAGCCGCAGCTCGTGATCGACGTGTACGATGGGTAGGCCATGTGGATGGTGAGGCGCGTCTTCTGTCGCAGCTAAAGCAGCTCCTACAGTTCTATGAACGGCGACCGCGAGGTAAGGCTTCCGCCTACGGCGAATCGTCCGGTAATCACTTGACCGGAGGCTCGTCATGCCCCCCAGACCGAAGATCGGCCTGATCGTCATCGGCCACCCCGACTACCAAAACGACATTGGCCTGAAGTTCGCCCAAGACGCCGTGGATGCGCTCACCGAACGAGGCGTCGAGGTCGCCTACAACGGCGCCGCGCATACGGAGCCTGTCGCTGCTCGCGACGCGGCCATCGAACTCGTTGGGCAAGACCTCGATGGCGTCATCGTCTTCTTAGGCACTTGGATTGAGTGCCACACGGCGTGTCAGGCCATCCGCGAAATCGAGCATCTCCCATTCGCCGTGTGGGGCTTCAACATGTTCCCCTGGGAGGGCAAGCGGGAGTCGACGGGCTCGTTCGTCGCGGTCAGCGTGTTGAAGGGCGCGCTGGATCGGATGGAGTATCGCTGCGCGTATGTTGTCGGGCTGCCGTCAGAGCCCGAGACGCTCGATCGGGCGGCTGTCTTCGCCCGCGCGGCTCACGCGGTGAAGCGCCTCAAGCGGACGCGATTGGCGCTGATCGGATACGCGGCGATGGGCATGTTCCCCGGCACGTTCGACCATGTATTGATGCGTCGACACATCGGCCCAGACGTGCAGCAGATGGACACCTACACGCTGATTCAGGCGGCCGAGGCGCTGCCAGAGGAAAAGGTCGCGGGCGTGGCGGAGGTGCTGAGAGGCAAGGCGGAGATCAACGTCAGCGACGAGCGGCTGATGAAGGCCGCGCGGCTGTCGGGCGGACTGCGCGAACTGGTGCAGGGCGGGGGTTTTGATGCGGTGAACGTGAAGTGCCAATACGAGTTGAGCCAGCAGTATGGCATGACCGCCTGCGTGCCGACATCACTGATCTCGGATGAGGATGTGGTCGCCGGATGCGAGGGAGATGTGGTCGTCACCGTCACGATGTGCCTGCTGAAGTACCTGGCGGGCACGACGGTCTACTACGGCGACATCCTCGATCTGCAAGGCGACCAGATGATGCTCTCATCGTGCGGCGCGGCGGCGTTTAGCCTGTGTAATCCGGCGGAGCACGCCTGCATCCGCGAACTCGGGCACCCGGGTTTTGACGGGATCATCGCGAGCTTCACGCTGAAGCGCGGACCGCTGACCTTCGCGCGTCTCGTCGAGGGCTCGCGCGGCGATTACCGGCTGAACTACGGCACGGGCACGGGCGTTGAGACGGAGCTTCGCCAAGGCCGCTTCCCTGCGCTTGAGATCAAGATCGACGGCGATCCGGAGAAGCTCTGGGACACGATGGCCAGCCAGCACTTCGCGATGTGCTACGGGGATGTCACGGCTGAGCTGGAGGATGTTTGCCGCTATCTGGGTATCGAGCCCGTCCGCATCTGAACGCCACGGCGTCGGGGTTGAAACCTCTCCTACACGCGACGCGTGGAGACGAGGAGCGCACCATGGCTGAGATCATCCGCTTCGCGGAGCTGACCAGTCCGGAAATCGGCGAGTGGGTCGAGCGGGGCGCGTTGGCGCTGCTGCCGATCGGCCAGGTGGAGGAGCACGGCCCGCATCTGCCCGTGAACGCCGACCTCGTCATCGCGGAGCGCTCCGCCGATGCGGCGGCGGCGGCGGTCCACCCCGAACCGCCGGTCATCGTGCTGCCCGGCGTGTGGAGCGGCTACTCGGCGAGCATCATGCAACAGTGGCCCGGCACGATCCGCGTTCGGACGCGGGTCTTCGCTGACATGGTGCATGATGTGGTGGTCTCATGCCTGGCGATGGGATTTCAGAAGCTTGTCATGCTCAACGCGCACGGACACCATCCGGCGCTGCTCGAGATGGTGGCGCGAGAGGTCGGAGATGAGACGGGGACGGCCGTGGCGGTCGTGAACGTGGCGACAATGGCGGCGGACGCGGTCAAGGAGCACCGCAAGAGCGAGCCGGGCGGGTGCATCCATGGAGGCGAGTTTGAGACCTCGCTGATGCTGCACTTCGGTGAGCGAGTGGATATGGCCAAGGCGCCCGACGAGCGCTTCACCTATGCGAGCGAGAACATCCCGGCGGATGGGTTCTCGGGCTCCAAGCGCGCGTTCTGGTCGACATGGTCGATCCAGCCGACCGAGAGCGGCGCGTATGGTGACGCGACGTGCGCGACGGCGGAGACGGGCAGATTGATCTTCGAGAGCATGGTCGAGAACATCGCGGGGTTCCTGCGGGAATACGGCAACGAAAGCGGGAAGACCTGAAGACGGCGAAGAACGGCTGGATTAGCGCTTCGGTCTGAGAATGATGTGGCCCGACTCATCAACCAGCACGGTGAGCGTCCCGGCGGGGGTGCGGATCGTGGTGATCTCGGTGACCTCAGGCATGGCGGACCTCGCTTGAAGCAGGTCTCCAACGTGAGTGTAGATTATACGTAAGAAGGGCGCAGGCTGTAAAGGCAGAGCGACCCGCGAGAGGGAGGCCAGCGATGACCATAGGGCGCGCGATCAGATGGGCGGCAGTGTTGGTGATTCTGGGAGCGGTCCTAATGGGTAACACGTTGCCAACCTGGGAATACGAGTGGGATCTCAAGCAAGACCAGCGCATTCCGGGCGCGCGGCCCCGGCTTGAGACGTTGCACGAAGATGCTGGGATGGTACGCTGGCTCGGATGCGGCGTTCCATATCGCGGAGACTCGGAGGCAGACGATCATGGGCAGTAGGATCTACATGGCGACAGACATTGAAGGCGCGTCGGGCGTCACGCAGGAGAGCCAGTCCTTCGGCTCGCGATATGAGAGCGCCCGGCTGCAGCTCACGTATGACGTCAACGCCGCAGTGGTTGGCGCGCAGGATTCGGGAGCCGACCACATCGTCGTCTCGGACGGACATGGCCACAATGCGGGCTACAACTTCATCTACGAGGAGCTGGCTCCCGGCGCGCTGCACCAACTTGGCGCGCCTCGCGCGAGCTACGCCGAGGGCCTCGACGAGACCTACACCGCGGCGTTCATCGTGGCTTACCACGGCATGGCGGGGACAAAGGCCGCGATCATGGACCACACCCAGTCATCGCGGGCGGTCGTCAACATCTGGCTCAACGATCAGAGAATCGGCGAGCTGGGGATGCTCGCGCACGTCGCGGGACACCACGGCGTGCCGGTCACGCTCGTGACGGGCGATGACAAGACGGCCATCGAGGCCGAGGAACTGCTGGGGAGTCAGGTCGTGACGGCTGTGGTGAAATACACCTCGCGGCGAACGGCGGCGCTGTGTCTCGCGCCGGCTGATGCTCGCGCGCTCATCCGCGAGAAGGCTGCGGAGGCCGTGAGGGCGGCGTCGAGCATGGCGCCCCTAGAGCCGCCGGACGGCGAGTGCGTGCTGCGGGTGGAGTATCTGCGCAGCGAGATGTGCGAGGGTTACTGGAACCGGCCGGATGTCGAGATGGTCGACGCTCGGACGGTGATCTTCCGGCGGACGAACGTGGTGGATGTGATGAACGCTTACTGCGGGCTTCACTTCGGGACGTGAGGACGGCAACGAAAGCGGGAAGACTGGAAGACGCAAAGAACGGCGAAGCTGGGGCACGACAACGAAGGGAAGGCACGACCATGCGGATACGGACTCTGAGCGTGCTGATCACTGTGGCTGTGGCGGCGAGCGGCGCGTGGGTGATTGCGCGACCGCCGGCGCTGGCGCAGGAGCCGAAGCAGCTCACGGCCGAGGAACTGCAGCGCGACATCCTGTTGCTGGAGGTCCTCGCGCGCGCCCAGTTCACTGACGATGAGCTTAGGTCGCTGGCAGACGCGGCGAGCAAGGTCGGCGCCAAACGCGAGGCCCTGCTGACGGCGCGCGAGGATCCGGCACGGATAGCGGCGCTGGAGCAACTGCGTGAGGGGCTGCTACAATCGCTGCCTGACGAGCAGCTGGGCCCGCTGCACGAGCAGGTTGAGCCGCTCAACGAGACGATTTGGCGAGCCGAGGAGGCGATGCACGAGGCGATGCAGGAAGCCGTCACCGGACTGCTCGGAGTGCTGCCCGAGGCGACGCTCGAGGCTTTGCTTAAGGCGCGGATGGGCGATCCGACCATGTGGCTCGTCGAACTATGCCACGAGTCTCGCCACATCCCGCCGGCCGAGTATGAGGAGTGGCTGGGCGATGTATCTCGGGATATCGCGGCCGAACTTGCCGGAGACGAGGGCGAGCCTGATGCGGCCCTCGTGACGAAGGTCGCCGCGTTGCTCGGCTCGACGCGGAACATGACGAACGAGCAGCTCGATGCCGCCGACGACCAGATCCTCGCGCAGGCGACAGCGCTCGCGGCGTCGGCCCGACCAGCACCAACGACGGAGCAACTCGCGGATCGGACGCGGGACCTGCTATTTGGGTTGCTTGAGAATCCGAGGTTAGACGCGGTGCTGAAGGCGAAGCTTCAGCGGGGATGATCCTGGATGTTTGAGGAGGCAGGATATGGGACGCGCGAAGGCGCTGAGAACGTTGCTGGCGATTGCTGTTGCGTGCGCTCTGCTATCGGCTGCTAGCTGCACCAAGAAGCCGGCGGGAGATCCGCCTCCGCTTCCACCGCTGTCGCCGCGCGTCGTCGACGAACCGGTGGATCTTCCCGCGCCGCGGCCGAAGCCGGAGGCGCCGCCCGATCCGGTCGATCAGGCGACAGTCGACGCCCTTGTGGGCGCCCACGCGGCGTTTGGGCTTGCGATGCTCGGGGAGATCACAGGCGGCGCGCCAGAAGAGAACGTGTTCATTTCGCCAACCAGCATCGCGCTGGCACTATCAATGGCGGTGAATGGGGCTGCGGGCGAAACGCGCGAGGCGATGCTGACGGCGCTGCAACTGAGTGACATGAGCATCGACGACATCAACGCGGCGAGCGCGCAACTGATGGTCTCGCTCGCAGAAGCCGAACCCCACGTGACGCTCTCTCTCGCGAACTCGCTATGGGCGCAGGAGGGCATCCCGTTCGAGGCCGGCTTCATGGCTACGAATGACGCGTTTTACCAAGCCGAGGTGTCAGCGCTGGACCTCAGCTCCCCCATGGCTCCCAAGACCATCAACGCGTGGGTGGCCAGGCAGACCCACGACAGGATTGCTGACATTGTCGAGGCCCCGATTGCCCCTCAGGCGATCCTGATCCTCATCAACGCGCTCTACTTCAAGGGCGAGTGGTACGAGCCATTCGAGGAACGCGACACGGAGGATGGGCCGTTCACGCTGCCCGACGGGAGGACCGAATCTGTCCCATTGATGTTGCAGTGGGGCAACTACGCGTATCTTGAGATGGAGGGATTCCAGGCCGTCCGGCTGCCATACGCCGGGAAGAGAGCTGGGATGTACATCTTCCTGCCATCGGCCGACAGCGACTTGGAGGCGTTCGCGGAAGCCTTGACTCCCAGCACGTGGCAGGGGTGGCTGGAGCAGTTCGGCGAGCACGAAGGACACCTGCGGTTGCCGCGGTTTGAGATCGAGTATGGGACGGGTCTGGCGAAGGCGCTCGCGAGGTTGGGGATGGGAGTCGCCTTCAGTAGCGCCGCGGACTTCGCCAACCTGACGCCCATGACTGCGCAGATCACGAAGGCCGAACACAAGACCACCCTCCTCGTTGATGAGAACGGTACGGAGGCCGCCGCAGCAACGTTGTTGCAGATGGCAGCATCGGAGGATGCCCCTGTGGACGAGCCGTTTGAGATGATCGTCAACCGGCCGTTCTTCTGCGCGATTGTCGATCAGGATACGGGGAGCGTGCTGTTCGCGGGGTATGTTGTGGATCCGACGTAGGGCACGGCGGTGAGAGCGAAGCTTCAGCGGGGATGATCCTGGATGTTTGAGGAGGCAGGATATGGGGCGCGCGAACGCGCTGAGAACGTTGGTGGCGATTGCTGTTGCATGCGCTGTAGCAGTGCTGTCGTGTGGGTGCAAGCCGAAGACGGCCTCTCCCCCGCCGCTCCCCAAGCTGCAGCCGCCACCGGATCCGGTCGATCAGGCGAAGGTCGGTGCGCTTGTGGACGGCCACGCGGCGTTCGGGTGGGCGATGCTCGAAGAGATCACGGGGCAAGCGCCGGAGGAGAACGTCTTCATCTCGCCAACCAGTATCGCGCTGGCGCTGTCGATGACGCTGAACGGCGCATCAGGAACGACCCGGGATGCGATGCTGGCGGCGCTGCAGTTTGAAGGCCTGACGGCTGATGAGATCAACGCGGCGGGCGCGCAACTGATGGTCTCGCTCGCAGAGGCCGAACCGGCGATCGCTCTGTCGATTGCCAACTCGCTCTGGGCGCGCGATGGCATCAGCTTCGTGCCCGAGTTCATCGACATCAACAGGACGTACTACGGCGCCCGGGTCTCGACGCTGGACTTCGGCGCGCGCGAGGCGGCCAAGACGATCAACGAGTGGGTGGCTGCAAGAACTCGCGATAAGATCGATAGAATCGTCGACGATCCGATCGACCCGACAGCGATCCTGTTCCTGATCAACGCCATCTACTTCAAGGGCGAGTGGGACGAGCCGTTCGAGGAGCACGACACGAGGGACCGTTCGTTCACGCTGATTGATGGGACCGAGGTCACCGTTCCGCTGATGTCCCGGTGGGGCGAGTACCCGTACCTGGAGACGGAGGCGTTTCAGGTGGTGCGGCTGGCGTACAAGGACCACCGCGTGGGAATGTATGTATTCCTGCCCGGGGAGAACAGCAACCTCGCGGAACTCGCGGCCGAGCTGACGCCCGAATCCTGGGATGCGTGGATGGAGCAGTTCAGCGACCGCGAGGGGCACGTCAAACTGCCCCGCTTCACGCTCGAATACGAGAAGAGCCTGAAGGAGACGCTCTCCGCGCTTGGGATGGAGCAGGCGTTCTCCGGAGACGCGCAGTTCGCTGGCATGACGGAGATGCCAGCGTTCATCCAGGACGTGAAGCACAAGACGTTCGTCGAGGTGAATGAGGAGGGCACGGAGGCAGCGGCGGCGACGTCCGTAGAGATGATGGGGGAGCCCGAGCCACCGTTTGAGATGGTCGTCAACCGACCGTTCTTCTGCGCGATCGTCGATCAGGATACCGGGAGCGTGCTGTTCGCGGGGTATGTCGTGGATCCGACGTAGGACGGCAACGGCCGACGGGGCGGGAGTGGAAACTCGTTGAGTTTCCGCGTCGCTACGCGGGCAACGGCGAACGACGCACGCATGGGAGTGTAGACAGATGCTCGGACTTATTGCCTGTCTTGCAACGGGCGCGTGTGGTCAGGGGACTGATCCGGACTTTGCGCCGGTGCTTGCGAAGACGGATATCAGCACGGAAGAGATCCAGCCCGGCGGGCGGTTTGCCATCAGCTTCGAGTACCAAAACGATGGCACGAAGGCCGCGAAGCGCGACTACACGGTCTTCCTGCATTTCGAGCACCCGAACGCCACGTGCGAGCAGATCAAGATCTCCGGACACTACAAGCCGGTGGTGGGAACGGCGGCGTGGCAGCCGGGCGACACGCAGCGCGTAGGGCCGTATGCGATCCACATCCCCGAGGACGCCGCGCCGGGCGCGCATCACATCCATGTGGGCATCTACGACGAGGGCACCACGGGCGAGCGGCTCTGCGAGGACTATGTGGGCACGATCACCGTCAACCCGGATGCGCCCGTCCACGCCCCGCGGCAAGAGCCCCTCGCTGAGGCCGACGCGAAGACCCGGCGCGAGGCGTTGCTCGGGCGGCTGGCCGATCCGCTGAGGATGGACCTCGGCTCAAGCGAGTTCCGGGTCGAGAAGGCGACGGGGACATGGGAGATCCTCGACAAGCGCTCCCAGGAAGTGTGGTCATCCAACGCGCTCAGCGCCGGTCTCGGGCAGGCGACGCTGAAGGGCGGCGATCGCACGTTGACGCTGCCACTCGATTCGCCGCATCACATGGACTTGGCGGAGAGGCTGATCGTGGCGCACTACGTTCTCGCGCCCGATGACGGCGTCGAGGTGAAGCTGCGCGTCAAGATCGAGCGCGTCGGCGGCCCGGATGGGGCGAAGCTGACGTGGGAGGCCGATGAGCACGAGACTTGGGAAGTGGTCGCGACGAGGCTGCTCGACAACGGGCTTATGGTCACCAACAACGACGCCGGCCGGCAGGTGATCGCGCACCGTCTCGGACTCATCATGGATGCGGACGGAGGCTTGCCTGACACGCGCGTCTGGCGAGCGTACTCGAATAACAGCGCGTACTCGATGGCGTTCGCCGGGGCGGTGAAGAACGGTTCGGCGATTATGCTCGCGTGGGACAACGTCTACACGAATCTCGAGACGCGCGGGGACTGGGTCGATCACGAACTCGTGCCGGGCACGCACACGCTCACGATGTCGATGCACCTGCGCGGAGCGGCGCGCAGCTTCACCATCCACCCGCTGGGCAAAGGCAACTACTTGCAGGTCGCCAAGAGCTATCGCGAGATCGCCAAACGGCGCGGATTCCTGAGGACATGGGCCGACAAGCAGAAGAGCAATCCGAACGTCGAGAAGATGTGGGGCGCGGTTGATTTCAAGCCCTTTGTCTTCATGCGCACCGCCGCCAATACGCGCTGGAATGACACCGACGAGGAACGTCTAAGCCTCAGCTATACCTTCGATGAGGCCGCCCAGTGCGCGGAGCACCTGCGCAATGAGGTGGGCATCGAACGGGCGATGTACGTGCTGGCGGGATGGCTGAACCGGGGCTATGACAACAAGCATCCCGACATTCTCCCCGCCGCTCCGGAGTGCGGGGGCGACGAGGGGCTGACGGACTGCGGGGATAGGGTCCGCGACTGCGGGTATATCTTCGGGCTGCATGACAACTACCAGGACATGTACAGGGATGCGCCGAGTTGGGATGAGACGTTCATCCAGAAGCGCGCGGATGGATCGCTGCACCGAGGTGGCGAGTGGGCCGGCGGGTGGGCATATCTGACGTGCTCGAAGAAGGCGCTGGAACTCGCGAGGCGGCCGCAGAATCTGAACGAGGTGAGGCGCCTGTTCCATCCGGGCATCTACTTCATCGACACCACGTTTGCCGCGCCCCCGTACGAGTGCCATGACCCAGAGCACCCGATGACGCTGAGCGATGACATCCACTGGAAACGCGAGTTGAGCAAATACGCGCGGAAGACCTTCGGCCTGTTCGGCAGCGAGGAGGGGCAGGAATGGGCGGTGCCGGACGCGGACTATTTCGAGGGCATCATGTCTCAGCGCACGCACAGCAGTTCAGAGACCATCGTGCCGCTGTTCGAGGCGGTGTATGGCGACTGCATCAACCTGCTGACCCACCAGGGCGACCGCGCGACGCCCGGCAAGCCGAAGTACATCCTGGACCACATTCTGTACGCGGAGACGCCGCTGTATCACTTCGGACCGCACTTGTACTTCGAGAAAGAGGGCGGCTCGGGCGGGTTGCCGGCGAGGCCGGAAGTTGCAGGGATCGAGCAGACGGGCGAGCGGACATTCGACATCACGTATCGCTGGCAGGTGAGCGGCCCCGCAGCAGACCTCGAGTATGTCTTCGTTCACTTCACCCACCCAGACAGCGATCACGCGGAGAAAATCGTCTTCCAGAATGACCACCAACCGGAACCGCCCGCGAACGAGTGGCAAGCCGGCGATTCGGTTGAGCTTGGCCCGTTGAGTGTCGAGATCCCAGAGGGACGGGAGGGGACGTTCGCGATCATGCTCGGCGCGCTCGGCAAGGACCGGGAACGGCTGGCACTCAGAGGTCTGCAGGGCGTCGGCTCGCGCTACCCGATCGGGGCGGTGACGCTAAGAAATGGCAAGATCACGCTCACGCAGCACAGCCCCAGCGCGCCGATGGACATCAGCGTGCTGGAGCGCGCCGACAACGGCTGGGCCGAGGAGCTGATCGAGACGGACCGGATGATCAAGAACACGTACGAGGTGTGCTCCGCGCTCAACCGGCTGACCGCGCACATGCCGCTCACGGACCACCAGTTCGTGAGTTCGACGCCCCGCGTCGAGCGGACGGTTTTCGGCGACGAGTTCGAGGTCGTCGTGAACTACGGACCAGGCGCGTATGCAACAGATGACTTTGGGATCCCCCAGTGGGGCTTCGTGGCCCAGTCGCGCCACTTCTGGGCTTTCCACGCTACGCGCTTCGGGGTAAACGAGTACGATCCGTCGGCGCTATTCGTGGTGGAATCACTCGACGATCGACCGATCAGCCTGTCAGAGAAGACACGCATCTTCCATGGCTTCGGCGACCCGCACATCACCGTCGCGGGCAAGGAGTTTGAGGTGAGGCGCGAGGCGGAGGTGGACGTGGCAGGCAGGTAGCGGGTGCTCGGCGGCGAAGTAACCGAAGAGAACACCAAGACCGAATGTGTGTCTGTCCGTCATTCAGTGGTATAGGACCGAATCTCATGCCACTCCAGAGGTGATGCCAGCCAGAGCGGATCTACCCCGGACGTCATTGGGGAGCCTGAGGCGTACCAACCGAGACGGGTCGTTGAGTGGCGTTTGCCTTCATTCGATGTCCAGGCGTACCGACAAGCAAGTAGTCAACGGTACAGGGGGTAGAATCCCATGGGTCCGTTCCGCCGTTCTGCCTCTCTTGGGCTGACTGGCCACACGTCGGCTCACAGGGGCGCTGATCCCCAATGCGAGTCACCGGTCACAGGTGACGGGCGCATCTCCATAGACGAGAGATCACTTCACGCGACACAAAGCAGCACTGGCCTTTGGCGCCCGTCCACAAGCTGGCGGCGTCCATGCAGTTCCCGCGCATCACTGCACACCACGTGATGTGGGCTGGCGCGGTGGCTGTGCTCCTCGCGGGAGCCGCGACGATGGCCTTCGTCGGCTGTTCGGGCGACGCCATCGTTCCCGAGCCGTCAGCCCGCGCACCAGGCGTCGAGGACGTGGTGCAGGATGGCATGCCCTCCATAGCGGCAGATGTGGCCGAATACGTTGACGACACGCAGGTCACACGGTTACAGGTGGCGGAGCGCCATCCTCATGCGTATCAGGACTGGCTGTGAGCTGCAACGCGGCGCGGGCTTGGCGCACTTGGGCCGTGTGCCCGGCCCGCCAAGTGGCGTACCACCGGGGCTCGACGTTCGTGACCGAACGGGCCATCTGCCTCAGTGCCGTCCAGCGACGGCACTGTCGATTGCGTCGCGAAGCACCTCGAACCGCAGGGGCTTCCAGAGCACCGCCGTGGCCCCGAGATCGTCCACAGCGGCCGCAAGCGCAAGGCCCAATGCGGAGACGACGATAACGGGGACATCCATCCGTAGGTCCTGGCGGATCACTCGAAGAGCCTCGTAGCCAGCGACATCGGGCGCCGTGTCTGGGCTCATGAGAGGAGTGTCCGTCGCGCCGATGGGCAGCACGATATCCAGGAGTACCACATCATATGGCGGGACGGCCGACGTAAGCGCCGCAAGAGCCGGCTCCGCCGCCGCCACGATGTCGACGCGGCAATCCATGCACTCGACGAGCATCTCCGTCGTGTCTACCACAGACTGCTCTTCATCCTCCACCCATAGGACTCTCATTGCTGTTTTCCCTCCGATTCGACATCGCGTTCGGGGATCGCCACGGTGAACACCGTCTGGCCTGCCGGACACTGCCCGGCCTTGCCACCCATGTACTCTCGCGCCCGCGCCTCTAACTCCGCGTTGTCGAACAGGGAGCACCACACGTCTAGTCTCCAGCCATGGTAGTCCACGACGCGTTTGGCCAAATAGAGCCCGATTCCTGCCCCTTGAGTCATATGCTCTCGATCGTGGAGCTGGCCGCGCGAGCCCGCCATGAAGATTCGGGCCTTGTCCTCCGGGAGAATCTGAAGACCATAGTCGGCAATCGACACGCGAAGATGGCGAGATCCAAGGTTAGGGACATCCTCGGCCGCGCTCGTCTCCAGAGCGAACCGGATCTCGACACGACGCTTCGCCCACGAACTCTGCACGGCATTCTCGATGATCGCGCGGAACGCGTCTGTCGCAAAGTCCCAGTTCATGGAGACGAGCAAGTTGGTCGGCGCCCCAGACACGGTGATCTCTATCCCACGAACTCGCGCTGCGGTGGTGAACTCCTGGGCGCCCTTACGGAGTAGAGCGTTGATTGGGTGCATCGCTCGCGGAAGCGGCATGGTCTGCCTGCCGAGGAGGTACTGTCCCGCCTCGTGCGCGCGAATCCGGGCGCGGACGGCATCCAGGCCCTGCGCGATGCGGTCGAGAATGTCAGGGGTGGGGTCCCCTGCGCCCCCATGGGCATCCATGTGGCGGCGCAGGCGTTCCGCGCCGCCTAACGCCTGATGGAGCGGCCCCTTGAGGCTGTGGAACACCAGCCCAACGTCGTGCTTCAGCTGGACGAGCTGGCCCCAGCCGCGTAGGGCCTCGGTGAGATTGGTGCACTTGGCCTTGATCTGGTCGTCCGACAGCACGGGGACATCCTCGATGAGCATGGATAGGCGTTCGCGGTGCATGGCCCAGTCGGCATCGGGCGCCGCTGCGCCCAACTCATTGATGCGCTCCGGGAGGCCATCGATCATGTTGAGGGCCCTGTTGCGTCCCCCCTCCATCGGAAGCGCCTGACCGGCGATGATTGGGTCCGAGTAGTCGTCAGCAACTCGCAGGACGGTGGCGAACCGCGTGAGGCCCATGTCGCACGTGTAGGCACGTGCATCCGTCCACCGTTCCTCGTACGCTCTCCGGCAATGGCGCAGCTCGCAGGCAGTACACTGCGCCGCGCCGCCCGGGAGGCGCTCGCGCATGTAAGTGCAGAAGCTGGTGTGTCCGTTGCTCACGTCTTGATCGCCGTTGACCCGGATGACGCGTGAACTGTCTGGGTCTCCAGGATCGAAGGCAACCAAAGCGACCGGTGGCCCCGACAGACCCTCGAGCGTCCTGAGCATCAGCTGCGTGGTCTCCACGCCTAACGCTTCTTCTATATGCACCATGGCGGGTCCTCGCGCTAGCAGTGATTGGTGCGTGGGCACGTCTGGCGGCAGCGAGTGCTTTCCCATATCTTCGCACTAACCGGGCACGTGTCCTGCACAGTCACAGGCCAAACGTGCCCAATTGGTCCCACGTACGCACGACAAGGGCTCACGCCTCTCAAATCCAGAAGATCTGATTCCCTCGCGTTCCGGCGAAGTGGTCGATGAAGAGCCAGATTCCGTTGGCGGTGTACTGGCCGAGGATGAGGCCGAGGAAGGCCGAGCGCATCGTCCCGTAGGTCTTCAGCCCGCCGTAGCGCAGGATGATCATCTTGAAGACCCACGCGGCGAAGGCCATGAACCAGAGCTGGTCCATGATCCAGACCGGGGCAATCGCCAAGGCGATCTGGTGGAAGGGCCACCACGCGAATCGCTGGCGCAGAAGCGTGAATAGCAGGAACAACCCAGCGCCGCCCGCGGCCACCGCCATGCCTCCCACGTGAGGACCGGTGGGGTTCGTGATCCGGTCGGCGGTCCAGCGATAGATCGTGTTGGGGCCGCTGTTGAAGAACCAACTGTTGAGGACAAGCCCGCCCTCAGTGTAGGCCTGGCGGAGCGTGACCGCAATCGACGCCACCGCCGCCAGAGCTATCGCCAGCACCATCCCCAAGAGCAGCTTGCGCCCGCCGAGTCGCTGCGAACTCGCCAGCTTCAGCCCGTGAGCCGACGAGGCCATCACGAAAGTGCGGACGTCCGAGTTCCACACGTGCGTCAGCCCGAGCGTCATCAACCCGCTGCTACCGAAGGCGCGCGATCCGAAGATGCACGTGCTCATGCCAGGGGCGATGGCCGCCGCGACGGCCTCGGCGACGCCGCTTTCGGCGACGACGCGCGTCAGGCCAAACAGGAGCGTCAGGGCGATCAGCATGAACGGTGCGGTCAGCCAAAACGGCATGCCGCACAGGTTCAACCACCCGCACATGATCACGCCGCAGACGAGCAGGCCGAACACGGCGGTGCGGTATGACATGATCTCGCCCGAGTCATCTACCCCGGGCCGCCTCCCCCACGCCTTGCCCCAGACATCCGCCAGGTGAAACCGTCCGACGCGAAGCCCCGTCACGACGAGGGCGATCATCGCGCCAAAGCCGATGTGGGCGAAGAGCGATGAGTTGGTGCCGAAGATGAGCGTCTCGCGGAGTTCCAGCCCCAGAATCCCCAGCACGCCCTTCACGCAGAAGCCGACGAGGTTGAGCACCCAAAGCGACAGGAGCGTGTCGAGCGGGACCATGTAGAAGAACCCGAGCATCGGGAAGCTGACGCGGAAGATCATCGTCGCGTGGCGGCGGAACATGGGGAAGGTCCACGCGACCTTCATCAGCGGGACGGTCGGGAAGTAGTGGTGCAGGCCGATCAGCGACGCGAAGATAAAGGGAATCGCGAAGCCGATCCACATCATCGGTTGCCTGAAGAATGGGCGCTCGGAGCCGGCGTCGTAGCCCGTTGCCATCGCCAGCGGGAGCTGAGTGACCGGGAAGGGCAGGCGCTCGTTGTCGACCCACTGCTTCCGGAAAACCACCATCACGCAGATCATCGCGAAGTTCAGCGAGCCGATGAAGGGCAGCCAAGCCAGGAGCGGCCCCAGCCACTCCTTCCACGGCGGCGAGCCCGCGGCCCAGCCCTCGTACAGCCCCGTGATAACCAGCGGATCCGAAGGCCCCGTCCAAGACGGCAAGTGCGGGAGCAGGATCTCCGCCCACTTGTTATCGGGGGTCGCGAAGTAGTGGGGAGCGCTGATCAGCGGGATGAGCTGGGCGGTGAAGCCCATGGTAGGAATCGCCGAGGCCACAAGCAACATGATGTATGCGGTGGTCAGCTCCGCGGGGGTCAGAGCGAGTTTCGGGGCGAAGCGGCGGAGGATGCCTCCGCTCAGCACGACCAGCACGAAGAGGATGAAGAGGGCGCCCGGCGTGGTGAAGTCGAGGGCCATGTACGAGCCCCGCAACACCATCGTCGAGTACGAGCAACCGAGACCGAGCGCGGTGGCGGCAACAGCCCCCACGACAAGTCCGCGTGTTGTCACAGTGCCCGGTTGCGTTTCGGCAGTAGTCGTGTCTGTTGTTGTCAAGTCAGTAGCTTCGTTCATTCCCACAAGGGTCAGTCTATTCCGGGCAACACCCCGCTAGTCCTCCCCCGAGGTCGGCCTCGTCGACCGCGACGTTCGGAAGGGCCGCGCTCGCCCCTCGGCGAACTTATGTTAACGCTGCCGACCATCGGCAAGCGGCGGGCCCTTCACTACCAACAACAGTGGCACCCAAGAAGAGGCGGACAGACATGGCTGAGGACGGTCGCGATCCATCGGAAGAGATGAACGACACCACTCAGGCGGGCGGACGCCCATCCACCGGGCCGCCCAAAGGGCAAGCCAAGCCCAAGAAGCGGTCGCGCGTGGGCGATATCATCATCGTCGTGGTGCTGGCGGTCTCGGCTCTGTGCGCAGCGGCTTTCTTTGAGCAGATCCAGACTGCCTGTCAGCTTCAGATGTGGTCCAAGAGCGGCCCCAGAACAGCCGTTGCCGAGGTGCAGAAAGCCCTCGAGTCGGGCGACCTCACCGCCACGCGCCTGTATCTCCGAGAGGACTCTTACGCCATCACGGTCGCTGGCGGGGCGATCACGATGGTGAAGGACTCGCGCTCAGCTCATACGGAGCCCGAGGCCCTCGCCTCGATCATCCCGACCGGATCCGTGAGCGACGCGCCGATGAAGTACGATCTTGACGCCATTCAAGGCGGCGTCACGATCTGCGTCGACACGCCGAGCGGCACGGAGGCGTGGTATAAGCTCCTGCGCGATGAGAATGGCTGGTACGTGCATCAGCTAACGCCCCGGGCCGGCCCCCTGCCCTGATCCGTCACCACGAGACGGCGCTCGCACGTGCGTCAGCCCCTGGCGAGCGCGCTCCTCCTCGTAGTCAGGCCAGGCCAGGAACGGGAAGGCGGATGGGTCGCCGATTCCGTCCATTTCCGTCCGGCGACGCTGCCGTTCCCCCTTCGCGAGCAACCAAAACAGCCCGGCAAGCCCAGCGCACAGAGCCGCCAAGGCGATGCCGCCTCCCCAAAGCCGACAGGCCAGCAGAATAATCGAGGTCATCCCGGCGACGCCAGCCCCGAGCATTACGAGAATCGTGCCCGGGTCAGGCGCGGAACGCATCGTCTCGCCGGTGTCCCACATGTCCAGGGGCCACTCGATCTCGCGGTCAGACTTCAGGAAGAGGACGCAGCGCTCGAACTCTTCGCGCTGGTGGTCGCGGAGGTCGGCGGCGTCCTGCACGGTGCCTTCACCACGCAAATCGTGGCGGGCACGGCTGGACCGAGGCACGTACTGCCACAGCCGAGCGCCAACTGCGGGGATCGCGGAATCGTGGTCGGGAAGGGCTTCGACTTCGTGCCGCATCCCGAGAAGTGCGGCGCCCAACTTGTGCCCGTTGGTGCCGCGCGCCAAGTAGTGCTCGATGAATCGGACTGCCTTGTCTCGGTTGTCCCGGTCAACCATCGCCTGCCCACCTCATTATTTGGGTTGTGCTCTGACGCAGAGGGCATCGCAAGGGAGTTGCCACTACCAGCGCATGGGCCGGTCGGGCGACACGCGCCAGTGCTTCCTCGTCGCGCAGTAGACAGCCACCGCCAGCAACCCCACCACGCCGCCGATTAGGATCACGAGGTCCATGCCAGGCAGCGAAACCTGCGGACGGGCGGGTGCTGCGGCGAGGGGCAGATTGGGGTCGGAGAGGGTGCTGAAGGGCGTGTCTGACCGCAGCGTCTCCGTCCACTGGCTCGCGCCGATGCGCCCGCTCACGCGCGATACGAGCTCCGTTCGGATATCCTGTTGGGCGGCCTGTGAGACCGTCATCGGCCGGCCAGACGGCATTTCGAAGGCGCGCAGTGTCATGTCAGGCGTGGCCAACACGTACTCGCGCCGGCACCGGACATAGGCTTGGATGGCGTAGTCGGCGCCATGAGGCAACTCGCCGGGCCACACCTCGCCGAGGGCGTAGCGGCGCACGACTTCGCCCGTTGGGCCCAGGAATACGAGAAAGTCGTCGGCGGACGCCCCAGCCTGACGGTTCATGAGAACGGCATACGGCCCGTCGTCGGACACCGCAGCCGTCACGTGCATTGGCGTGATGGGCAGCGAGCGCGTCCAGAGGCTGAGTGTCTGGCCGCGTCGATACTCCACCATGGTGATCTTCCCGGGCTCGGGTTCAGACGCCAGGCGGTACTTGCCGCCAGGGGACGCAGAACTGAACGTGCCCACCGGCACCGCCATCAGCGAGTCACACGTTATGGCGTTCGTCCAATCGCATAGCACGACTACACCGATGATGGCTAGTGCCGCTCCGCGTCTCGACACCATGCGTGTCCCCCTCCCCACTACAGCTTCACCACCTCGCCTGTCTTCGTCGATTTGAGCACGGCGCAGATGGCCGCCATGTTACCGATGCTGTCTTCCCTGGAGAGGACGGGCGCCTCGCTAGCCGTGACCGTTCGCCCGAAGGCATCGACCTGCAGCACGTAAGGGCTGGCGCCGACGATCTCGATCTCCTCAGTGCCGCTGGAGTCGTGCACGATGATCGTCGAGGTATCGCCCGGTTTCCACGGACTGGGCACGTCGATCCGGCCCGTGCTGCCGACGATCTCGGCGCCACTGCGACCGGTGCTCTTCACGCCGACATCGAACTGCCCGAAAACGCCGTCTTCGAAGATAAGCGTCCCGGCCATGTTCTCGTCGACCTTGCTCTGGGCGCCGAACTTCGCGGCTCCGAAGGCGGCGACCGGCTCGGCGCCAACCATCGTGCGCGAGAAGTTGATGCAGTAACACCCCACATCCATCAGCGCGCCGCCGGCGAGGGGTTCTGAGAGCCGGATGTTCGCCGGGTCGGCGATGGTGAATGAGAAGGTCGAGTGGATGATTCGCAGATCACCGATACGCCCAGAGTCGATGATCTCTTTCAGCCTGGTCGTCTGCGGGTGGCAGCGATACATGAAGGCTTCCATGAGACAGACGCCGCACGCATCGGCCGAGGCATACATCCGCTCGGCTTCCTCGACCGTGACGCTCAGCGGCTTCTCGCACAGGATGTGCTTGCCCGCCTCGGCCGTCTTGATCGTCCACTCGCAGTGCATCGAGTTCGGGAGCGAGTTGTAGACAATCCGGACGTCCGGATCCGCGAGCAAGGCCTCGTACGAACCATACGCCTTGGCGCTGCCCTTGTCGGCGGCGAAGGCATCAGCCGTCGCCTGAGCGCGACTGCCCACGCCGACCAACTCCGCCGTCTCCGATGCATTGATGGCATCCGCCAGCGTCTTCGCGATCATTCCGGTCCCGATGATTCCCCAATCGATTCTTTCTGACATGAGAGCCTCTCCTCACTCCGAATTCAGCAACCACTCAACGCACCGCAGCACGAAATCCTGGTTCTGCTGCAGCTCTATTCCGTAGACCACAGGGCCTGCCTTCTTGCCTGCTTGCGCCTCGGTGCGATCGACCGCCAGCCCGGCATCCATGACGACCACGCGACCGGCGCCGTAGCTCCGGGCGACGGCTACCGGCGTCGAGTCCATTTGCGCGAGCGACGCGCCCTGCAAGCACTAGGCCCCCAGCGCCGGTCCGGGCCTGGCAACGGAACTCACGCCACGCGTGGCTTCGTGGCGGCGCACGGCAACCGTTACGTTCGTGGTGGGTGACGCGGAGATCGCGCCGCCGAACTCACGCAGAAACTCGTTTACCGCGATAAGCTCGAACACGGTAGCCCCGGCCTCGCCAAGCACGAGCAGCGCGCCGCCGGAGTTGACCCAATCCGCGAGTTCGAGGGACGTGCGGGGCTCGAATGCAGGCATGAACGCGATGAGGATATCGGCCTCGTCGAGGTCTCGGCGATGGAACTCGCTCATCTCCTCGGGTGCCATCCGGACCCGGAGCCCGGCGTCATCAAGCGCGTCGCCGAGTTGCTCGAAGCTGCGCTCCCATTCCTGCCCCCGCCCGCCGTCGAGGAACACGCCCTCCCCACTGAGCGCCACGGGCTCCGCGGGCTCGGGCATGCCGATGTCCTCCATCGCCGCCGCCCAGAGCGTCGCCCGGCGCAACAACTCGCGCGCGTCCGCGCCGCCCCGGCTTGCCTCGGCGACGATCTGAGGCGGCAGCACGACCAGCCGTCCGCCGCCGACAGTTCCGGCCACGGCGAGAACGCCGCCGTCGTCCAGCTCCATCAACGCATCGCCGCCGAGCATGTCGATCTCAACCGGCGGGACATCGTCGAGTGCGATGCTCAGCCCCTCGGTGATCCAGTGCGGCGCGAGCGAGAAGGGGCCGTCTCCGGCGTCCGAGACCGTCACGTCGAGCGCGTTGAGCAGCGGCTGCAGCGCATCGTCGGGGTCGGGATACGCGCAAACCAACCCGCCGCCACGACGCACAAACCGCCCCAAGGCCTGGAGTGCTTCCTTCACCACCGGCGCGCCAGAGGATCCGCCGGTGACAACAACTCTCACACCCATCAACGCCCCGTTTGAGAGCGGCCGGCGACCGTCAGCGCCCGGATACACTGACAGCGTCGCCCCCACGTCGCCCAGGGCCTCAGCCAACACGCCGAAGGCGCTCTGGCCAGGAGTCGCTGCTGTGGAGTGGATCAAGACCGACGGCGTCCCGGTGTGGCTCGTGGGCGCGCTACCGGCGGCATAAATCTCGATCTCCGCCAGCTCGGCCCAGTCGGCATAGCCATGGTTCCTGCGGATCGTGAGCTTTACGAACTTCGCCCGCGCGGACACGAAACTGAACACCTGCCGCCCGCCGGTCATCCGACACGAGCCGATGTGGATGCTACGAAAGTCGGCGCGGGCGCGGCCGGTCGTTGAGGCCGAAACTCGGAAGTCTCGGAGCCCGGCTTCATCCGGATGCCCGCTTGCCGGCGTGTTGTCGAGCGCCACGGCGCCGATCTGCTCGACGCCGTCGCCGGCCAGGCGGATGATGATCCATTCATTCTCCGTCTTGCCGTCGCCCGTTGCCCAGGTAGTGCTCGGGTCCTCGTCGATGGCGTTCTCCGCGCGCCCCGCCTCGTCGAGCACGCTAGACGAAGCCACCACGCGACCGCCCTCGCGCGCGGAGGCGAGGTTCACTTGCGCCTGCACAGCGCCGCTGAAGAGAGCGGCCATCAGGAAGGCCATGGCCTGTCTGTTGGCGATCAATCCAATCTCCCACGCGGCCAGGCTCCACTCGTCACGCCGCCGCGAATAGGTTGTTTCGCGATCTGCAGGTGATTACCCTACGCGGGCAGGCGATCTTGCCCGAATTGCCGAAATCCCGCGTCTGCGCGACGCCGTGATCGCCGCAGCAATGGAGGCTCCCAACATGGCCCTATCAGCAGGCGTTGTCTCGGTTGATGTCACGCCGCCCGTCGGCGTTGAATTGTGCGGGTATGGCTTCTACCTCGAGCGAGCCTCAACGGGCGTCCGAGATCGTCTTAAGGCGCGGGCGCTGGTGCTCGACGATGGCTCAACGCAGATCGCGATCGTATCGTGCGACCTGGTCGGCCTGATGCCCAAGACAGTGGCGGAGGCCCGCGCCGTCATTGCGGATTCCACAGGCATCCCAGGCGACAGCGTCATGTTCGCCTGCTCGCACACGCACGCGGGCCCGGCGACCATCGACATCCGAGGCTGTGGCGTGGTTGACTGGGACTATGTCGCCACGCTGCCAGGTCTGCTAGCTGACGCCGTCATTCAGGCCCACGCCGCGCTGGAGCCGGCTCAATTGGGAGCGGGCGGAACGGACGCTCCGGGGCTAGGGTTCAACCGCGTCGAGGGCGATACGGGGCCGCTCGATACCGGGATGGTCATCATCCGCGTCGACCGGCCGGATGGCGCGCCGCTCGCGACGGTCTTCAACGTGACGGCTCACGCGGTCACCAACTTCCACCTGAACACGCTCGTCTCGGCCGATTGGCCCGGAGCCGCCGCGCGCCAGATCGCGGAGGAGATCGGCGGCGAGGCGCTCTTCCTGCAGGGCTCGTGTGGCGACGTGAATCCGGTGTTGAACCATACCGGAGAGCCCGAGGAGGCCGCCAAGATTGCGTCAGCCGCCGTCCGCTCAACGCGCGGCGGCATTGCCTACATGGAGGCTCCATCACTCGCCGCCTCATCCGCGCTGGTGGAGTTGCCGCTCGACGTCATCGCGCCGCTTGAGCTGGAAGCAACCGTAGCCGCGACGCAGGAAGCCGCTAACCAAGACCCGAGCGCGAGGATGAGCTTGGGCGCGGCCAAGCATCTTCTCGAAGTTCACGAGCAGGGCGCGCCGCAGGCTCTGCAGACAGAGATCCAGGCATTTCGCATCGGCGACGCGCTGGTGCTCGCGCATGGAAGCGAGCTGTTCTGCGAGTTCGGCCTGGAACTGAAGGAACAGTTTGCGCCCCGCCATGTCCTCGTCGCCGGTTACGTCAACGACTTCATCGGCTACGTGCCCGACCCCGAGGACTTCGAGCGCGGCGGCTACGCGGCGGCGACCGTGCCGCAAATGTGCGGCAACTTCCCGTTCACCCGCGACGTCGGCACGCGCCTGGCAGACGAACTGTCGCGCCTGGCATCGGGCATCGTCTAGACGAAGGTCCTCCGACCACGCATCGGGAAATGGCGCGACCCGCCGCTTGCTCGGCGGGTATTGGATTCGCATGGAGTATCTGGAGGGTACCTGATGTCAGGCAATTCCGAATCACTCGGCGTCGGCTTGCTTGGGTGCGGCGTGATATCTGACACGCACATTGCCGCCATCGCCGGAGTGTCAGACGCGCGCCTCGTCGCCGTCTGCGACAAGAACGAGACCGCCGCGCGCGCGAAGGCCGACCAGGCGGGCTGCGACTACTATCTCGATTACACCGAGATGCTCAAGCGCGACGACATCCACATCATCGATATCGTTGTGCCATCCGGGCTGCATGCCAAGCTCGGGATCGATGCGGCGAAGGCGGGCAAGCATGTCATCTGCACGAAGCCGATCGATATCACCCTCGAGGCGATCGACGCGCTGATCGCGGCCGGCGACAGCAATGGCGTCAAGATCGCGGCCACGCACCAGCTCCGAGGTTACCCGGTATACATCCGCGCCGCCGATGCGATGGCCTCGGGCCGGCTCGGCCGCCCGACGTACGCCAACGCGGTCGTGCCGTGGTACCGCAGCGACACGTACTACTCCGACGGATGGCATGGCACCAAAGCCCTCGACGGCGGGGGCGCGCTGATCAACCAATCGATCCACTACATCGACCTGTTGCTCTACATCATGGGGCGGGCGAGCAAAGTGGCCGGTTTCGCCGCGACGCTCGGACATGACAACATCGAGGTCGAGGACATGGCGAGCGCGGCCGTGCTATTTGAGAGCGGCGCGCAGGCGACGATCCAGGGCTCGACTTGCACGCACAGGGGCCGGCCGGCGCGGCTGGAGATTCACGGCACGAAGGGCAACATCCACTACGAGGCTGATGAGATCCGGCTGTGGGACATCGAGGGAGAAGAGATCCAGGAGGCGCGTGGACCCGTCAAGGCGACGGCCGCCGCCGACCCACGCGCGGGACTTGAGCGAGGGATTGCGGCCCATACGAGCCAGATCGCAGACGTGGTCGCCGCGATCAAGGAGGACCGCGATCCAAGGCTCTCCGGCCGCGAGGCTCGGCGAGCGGTGGAGCTGATCCTGTCGATCTACAAGTCCAGCGAAACCGGCCAGGTCATCGACCTGCTGTAGGGCGCGCATCCGGCGTCTTACCCGTAGAACGCAACACGCGGCCCTCACAGAGGGCCGCGTCATCGCTTATATGGAAATAACTGGTCGGGGCGGCCGGATTTGAACCGGCGACCTTACGGTCCCGAACCGTACGCGCTACCAAACTGCGCTACGCCCCGACCTCATCGGCCCCAGAGTATAGCAGAACGAAGTGGCTCGGTCAACCGCCTGATTCCGGGCCACTTTTCAAGCCTAAAGGAGCGAGGTGGCGGCATGATCAGCGAACCCAAACCCAGTGCCCTGATCATCGGCTCCATCAGTCTTGATACGCTCAATCTGCCGATGGGTGACGCCTATGATCTTCTGGGTGGATCGGCGGCCTACGCGGCCATCGCATGCTCGAAACTGGCTCAGCCGCACTTGGTTAGCGCGGTCGGCGCCGACTTCCCGAGCAAGCACCGTGGCGCACTTGATGAGTTGCGGATCGACCTCGCCGGTCTGCGCGTGCACGACGACGGGCAGACGCTGGCCTGGGGCGCGCGATACGACGAGTCACTCTCAGAAACGGAGATGCTGTGGGCGAGGCTTGGCGTCTTCGAGGCCTTCACCCCGGAGATCCCGACGCACTGCCGGGACTGCCGCTGGGTGCTGCTGGCGAACCTCCCCCCACTGCTGCAACGCCACGCGTGGGAGCAACTCAGGGCACCCGAGTTCATCGTCGCGGACACAATGTCGATGTGGATCGAAGCCGACCGCGAGAGCGTTTGGTCGGTGATGTGCGAGGCCGACCTGGCGCTGATGAACGAGGCCGAGGCCATACTGCTGACGGGTGAGGTGGACGCTCAGGCATCCGCCAAGGCGCTCATGGATGGGGGCGCGAAACGGGTCGTCGTGAAGCGGGGAGCCCAGGGCGCCCTGCTGTGGATCGGCGACGACGTGTGGGAGATCCCCGCGCCGGCGACGGGCGCAGTGGATCCCACGGGAGCCGGGGACGTCCTCGCGGGAGGCCTGATCGGCCAGCTCGCTCGAACGGGGGACACATCGCCCCGAGGCATCATCGAGGCGGCCGCGATGGGGACGGCGCTGGCGTCGATCGTCGTGGAGAACTTCGGCCCATCGAGCCTCACCGGCGCGCGCCCCGAGGAGATCGAGCCGCGACTCCGAGACGTGCTTATGCGCGTCGTCCCCTGAGACGGCCCGACCCTATTCCGAGACCACGCGCCCGATCTCCACATCATCCCACCAGGCATCCGTGCTCCACGTTCGGATGCCGAACTTGCCTCCGGGCAGCGGGTCCTCATCGGTAACGTCGTGCAGCTTCTTGCCGTCAAGGTAGTACCTCAGTCGGCCATCCACGTACGTCACGCAGATCTCGTACTCGGTGCCGACTTCGCTTCGCGCTTCGGCCTCGTGGATGAGGTTGAAGCCGGGATCGCGCCGAGCCCGGCTCCAGCCGTCCCGAGTGCCGCCCACGAGCGTCACGATGTAGTTCGGGATCTCGTGGTAGAGGCTGTACTGGCCCGTTCGGCCATACCTCAGCGGGCTCCCATCCAGCTCCGTGGCGTGGAGGAACAGGTTCAGGTTCGCCGCGTTTTGGTCGGCCGGTGCCACGGCTTTGGCGCGGAACCGGATGAATACGTCGCGCGGCAAGTCCTGTCGGAACCAGAACGTGCCCACGTTCGCCTTGTCATCCAGGATATCGCGGACCGCCAGCTTCCCGTCGCGGACCTGCACCTCGCTCGTTCCTTCGATGGCCCACCGCTGAAGGCCACCATCGAAGGTCTCCTTCGCGATCCATTCGACCTGGTACGCGTCGCCGCCGATCTCGACTGAGTCCGCGTCAGCGCCGGTGAACGCGGGCAGCGGATCAGTGGCCAAGGCATGCTCGCGAGTTGCGGGGACATCGACAACGATGTCGGCATCGCCCCCGCCAAACGAAACGGCGACACCTTCGACCTCGGCGGAGGCTTCACCCATGATGATCCGCGGCTCCGCGTCGGAATCGCGCCATGCCGTCAGCACCGTGATGAAACCCGCCGACATGGCCGGCTCCGTGTTCGTCGCCCAGATGCTATGAGCCATCCAATTCGCTTCAGCGATACCGCGCCCTTTGCTCTGCAGAGCTTCGGAGGTCTTCTCGTACATGTCCTCGCCCGTGATTTGGTTGCGGAAGCTCTCTCGCCCGCCCGCGTCGACGATGTCGAGGCCATCGGGCCGGCCGAAGCTGACCTTCGCTCGCACGTTCTCCATCGCGTAGGTCGCGGTGGCGCCGTCCAAGTTCAGCGCCGCGTCCGGCGCGACGTGGAAGAGGCGGCTGAACCGCGCCGGATCCGCCCCCGGCTTCATCGCGAGGTCGTCGTAGATCGCGAACCACTCACCTCCCACGAACACAACGTGCCGATGCCAGCGCAGCAGGCCCGGCACCGTTTGGTAGGCATTAGTCATGTCGCCCGCCCAGTAGGTGTAACCGTCGGCCTCCTGGTAGGCCAAGAGCCGCCCGCAGAACGGGTACGCGGGATCGCGCGGATTCCACTCCTGGCCGACGCCATTGACCAGCACCACGTTGTGGCTCATCGAATGCCTGGCGTGAGGGTCGGGGTACGCGGTGCTGCCTCCGCCGGCGCTCAGAACTTGTCCGAAGGCATGCCACACGAAGTCGCCTTCTGACCGGAACGAGTGGCCGTATCCGCCGCGCGGCCGGCACTTGAAGATCATCCCCACCGCGTCCTCATAGGTGCCCGGCTCGGATGGCTTCCGCGTGCTCGCCATCACCCATCCGGCTTCTTTGAAGACATCGCTCGGGATCTCTTCGCTCGGCGTCTCCTCAACCGGGAGCGTCCCAGACGCGAGCATCTCGAGCCACGGCCGCGCTGAGAAATCGCTGCCCAGCTCCTCCCGCAGCGCGTGCCACCGGTCGCGAAAGCGCGTCTCGCCCGTCAGCATGAACGCGTAGCGGGCGTCATTGCGCTGCGTGCCGCGCTTGCCCTTCGGGTCTGCCGCGTAATCGCCGAAGGCGATCCGCTGGATGCCCAGCGGCATGAGGTGCGCGTACCAGTCGCCGAGCCGCGCGTAATACGGATTGCGGTCGAGGCGCAGATCAGGCACGAGAAGCTGAACGTACATCGATGCGCGGAGCATCGATTCGCCCTTCCACCCGCCATACGCCAGCCCCTCATTCCAGCCCTCATCCGGCCCGTGGGCGCTCGTCACGCCGGTCAGGTAATTCAGGCAGAGAGGCACCAACTCGTCGGCCAAGTCGAGGTCTCCCGCCATGAGCATCACGCCCGGCATCGACCACATGAAATTCTCGTACGGGTGGCTCTGGCAGAACATCGAGACGCCCGAGCGATGGATGTCTCCGCCTGCCTGCCACGAGGCCTTCTCAAGGTATGTCGCGCGCAGCCGCCACTGTACCGAATCGCGAACTGTCGCGCGGTCGGCCTCGTCCATGTCCTCGTATAGCCAGTCGTAGCATACGGCGAGGTACTCGGTGATCTGCGTCGGCCACTTGCGCGGCGGGCCGTGGTACTCGGGCGAGGCCATCCCACCCTTCGCAAAGCCTGCCAGCGCCACTGCCAGGTCACGCGCAGGCGCGTACTTCTCGTCACCGGTCAGCCTGTAGGCAAACGCCGCCGCCGCGATCTCGCCCGCGATGCCCGCCCACTGCTGGTCGTCATAGGGGGACTCATCCTTCGCGTCGGTGACCGGGAAGTCGGCCCACCAGTCGCGCTTGGCTGCCTTGTCCGCGTTGCCGATCACCTGGCCCAGCCAGGCGGCCGTCTCCGGATCGGCCTCCAGCACTTCCCGCCACTCGTCCCAGCCTATCCCGGGCGCGAGTCGAGGGTGGGGCTTTGCTGCCAGAATCTCCGCCGCGCGGTCGATGGCCGTCCGGTCCCAAGTCGGCGTGTCCCCCGCGATGATGAAGGAACGCGCGGCGCTCCAGACCTCATAGTCGGTCCCGACGGAGTAACCCACGCGCCAGCGCCACTCCCCCGCCTCCAGCACGGGCAGCGCGTTGTGGAAGTTGTAGGGCGTGTCGCGGACCTCAACATCCGGCGCGGCGAAGTCGCCCACACGCGAGAGCTGCAGCCAAAAACTTCGTACCGGGACGGTCTCGCTCGTGATCACGTGCGGCACGTAGGGCCATGACATCCGCGGCGGGTTGACGCTCGGCACCTGCCCGTCAGCCGGCCGGAAGGTCACGTGATGCGGGTACTCCCAGCGCGAATCGAAGGGGATCAGATCGGCCGACGCGGCGACCACGACGAAGCAGACGATCAACAGGCAGACCATTGGCGAGGACCTCCGTTTGCTCAGTGCTTCTCCGCTTCGTGGATCGCCCCTCCCGCCCGAGGCATCGCTTCAAGCCGAACGTCCTTCCCTTCGGAGCACGTTTCCATGCCACCCGACGCGCCTCACGAGACCTCAACGCGCAAGAAACCGCGCCGGTACACCGGCGGCCGGGTCGCAGCGCTGCTACTACTCGCCAGTGTGTTGGGCTGGGAGCCGAGCCGGTCCGTGGCCATAGTGCAGCTACAGTTTCTGACCGGCCTCACGCCACCCAACGCCGGGTACATCCCGCTTCGCGAGGGAGGGATGTCGCTGACGATAGAGCCCGAGGCCGTGGTCGACGCGAGCGATTTCGCCGGGGTCGCCGGTGAGGCCGGCGATGCCGAGGTCGATGCCTGGCTCGCGTGCCTCATGGCGGCAGATCTGCAGTCCGACGACGGCGACGCCTCATTCCAGGCCGCGCTTGAGCACCTTCGGAGCCTGGCCCCCGTGGACCCGCGTACGTGGGCGGCGGTTGTGAGCGGACCGAGCGGCCCTGTGCAGGTTGCAGTCCCCCGAGCCGATTCCGATAGTGAACCCACGCCACTCAAGCCCTGGCACCGCGCCGCTCTGGAGGAGGCGATCGCCCAAGGGAGGGCTGCGGAGCCGGACAATGGGCTCTGGGATTCGACGGGGCTGGTGCTGGCGGTCGTCGACGATGACATCGACTCGGCCGTCCGGCACCTGGAGCGCGCCGTCGCAGCGGATGGGTATGACGAACACGCATCAGACCTCGCCGACGCGGTCTGCCGGGCCTCGGAGGCCCTTGGCCAATACCCGTTCCGTGCCCGCCTGACCGCGCTGGAGCAGGCGCGCCCGGGACGCCCTGGAGCAAGTTTGCGGGTGGCTGTCAGGCATCTCGCCGCCGAGGTGGCCGCGAGACATGAGGCCCACGGCCGACATGAGGAGGCGCTGTCGATCTACGCCTCTCTCCTCCGTCTCAACGGCCTGGTCACCGAGTCTCCCCTCTGGGAGGGGTTCGGTACTTGGCGCTACCCGCCGCCGTGGGTGGCGCGGGCGACGTGGCGCGGGCGTTATGCAGCCACAACGCCCGACAGTGATTCCCAAGCTCACCGGAGCGTCGCCGCCCTGCGCGAGTTCGTCAGTTACTGCGTGTCGCACGGGCGAAGCGACCTGGCCGATAAGGCCCTCGCCACGTCCGCCAAGGGCGCTCGGGCCGCCGGCGCCGCGAGCCACGGGACGGAGGGGTGGCGTAAGGTCGAGGCCCCCCTGCTCACAGCGATCCTCGGATGGTATCTCGGTGAGGGGATGCTCGCCCTCGCCATCGTGCTCACGCTGGTGGCGCTGGGCTTGCACCTCGCGCGGTTCTTGGTTCTGCGCCGCCGCACCGGACGGGCGACGGCCGCCGCGTTGTCGGCGCTGCTGTGCTTGGCGGTATGCACCCTCCCCGCCCACGCGACAATCTATAGCGGCGAGACATCGCCCTGGGAAGCGGCCATGCCGTACATCTGCGCAGGAGCGCTCCTGGTGCTGCTCGGGATCGCTGTTGGCTGGTGTTACTTGCGGCATCCGCGAGGGCCGGGGCGTCTCCCCGCGACGCTGGCCGACCTGTCCTCCGGCGCATGGCTCCTCTCCAAAGTGTGTTGGACTAGCTTTGCCCTCCTGGCTCTCACCACCGGTGGCCTCCAGGCCTACGCGCTCCACTGGATGCTGCGGGGATCGGGTTAGATCCGCGGCCTCAGAGGAATCCCCCCGAGGTCGCGGCGAACTCCCGGTCACCACACAACCGGGAGGCGGCCTTGGCCAACGAGCGCCCGAACATCCTCTGGATCTGCACCGATCAGCAGCGTTTCGATACGATCCACGCGCTGGGGAATGAGCATATCCGAACGCCGAATCTCGACCGACTCGTCGGCGAGGGCGTGGCGTTCACGAGGTGCTACTCGCAGAGCCCCGTCTGCACGCCGAGCCGCGCGTGTTTCCTGACGGGACGTTACCCGCGCACCACGCGCTGTCGGCAGAATGGGCAGAGAATCCCCGATGATGAGGTGCTCGTGCCGCGGATGCTCGCGGACGAGGGCTACGACTGTGGCCTGGCCGGCAAACTCCACCTCGCGCCGTGCCAGGCGAGCAAGCACGATTACGAGGAGCGCATCGACGATGGCTACCGGCGCTTCTGGTGGAGCCATCACCCGCAACCGAGCTGGCCGCGCGACGACTACAACGACTGGCTCGCGGAGAAGGGCGTCAGTTACCACGACCTGTGCAAGCCCATTCCCGACCACTTCGAGACATGGCCAGGCATGCCGGCGGAGCACCATCAGACGACGTTCTGCGCGGAGAAGACGATCGAATTCATGAGCGAGGCGCGCGAGGGTCCATGGCTCATGAGCGTCAACCCGTTCGACCATCACCATCCCTTCGACCCGCCGCAAGAATACATGAATCGCTACGACCCCGACGATGTGCCCGCTCCGAAATATCGTGAGGGGGAGCTGGACAACAAACCCCGGTTCCAGCAGGTCGATCACGCGGGCGCGTACGGAGGCCATGGCATCACGCCGCTGCGGCAGAATGAGCGGCAGAAACGCGAGGTCGTCGCCGCCTACTACGCGATGATCGAACTCATTGATGATCAAATGGGGCGCATCCTGGATGCGCTGGAGGAGACCGGCCAGCGCGAGAACACGCTGATCCTCTTCCACAGCGATCACGGCGAGATGCTGGGCGATCACGGGATCCTGCTGAAGGGGCCGCACTTCTACGATTGCGCCGTGCGCGTGCCGCTCATCATCTCGTGGCCCGGTCACGTAGAGCAGGGCCTCCGCACGGATGCGCTCGTGGAACTCATCGATCTGGCGCCAACCATCATGCAGGCGTGTGGCTACGAAGTACCTGACCGCATGCAAGGAAGATCGCTCTGGCCGATCCTCACGGGCCAGGCCGACGCCTCGCACCACCGAGACAGCGTCTACAGCGAGTATTACAACGCGATGCCGGGCCACGGTCGCGCGGCACAGGTCACGATGCTGTTTGACGGGCGCCACAAGATCTGCGTGGTCCACGGCTCCGACGAAGGCGAGCTGTATGATCTGGAGGCCGATCCGGATGAGTTCGAGAATCTCTGGGATGCGCCCGAGCATCAGTCGCTGAAGCTCGACATGATGAAGCGGTGTTTCGATGCATCCGTGTTTACGGTTGATCCCGAGCCGCCTCGTCGCGGCGGATTCTGAGCAATCCACTCGCCCAACCAATTGGGAGGCACGCGCGCCATGAAGACCATCATTACCCTTGCTGTGATCGCCGCTATTGCCACGACCGGCCTGGGTCAGGATGCGCCGGCGAAGGCCATGGATGAGCGTCTGGCGGAGATCGACCCGATACTGCGGGAACTCGAGCCGATGGGGCGCCAGAACCTGAACGTCCCCCGCTCGCACGGCGAATTCCTACGATCGCTCGTGGAGATGTCGGGGGCGAAACGGGTGCTGGAGGTCGGCACATCCAACGGCTACTCGTCGCTTTGGATCGGGCTGGGCTTGGAGAAGACGGGCGGGGAGCTTGTCACGCTCGACATCGATCCGGAGAAGGTGAAACAGGCGCGCGCCAACATCGAGCGAGCGGGGATGTCTGGCCGCATCACGGTTGTTCAGGGGGACGCGCTGGAGACGATCCCCGCGCAGACCGGGAAGTTCGATTTCGTCTTCCTGGATGCGGTCAAGTCAGACTACCCCAAATACTTCGAACTCTCGCGGCCCATGCTGACGAAACGCTCTCTTGTCGTGGCTCATAACGCCATTTCGGCCGCTGAGGCGCTGGGGCCATACTTCGAGTTGATGAACTCAGACCCCAACATGCAGACGACCATCGTCGCCATCCAGCCGCGCGATGGCATTGCGGTCACTTACATACGCAGGAAGCCGTAGGCCTTTGTGCCGTGCCGGCGGGTCAGGAGACCCGCCGGCACAACGCCAATGGGCTAGACCGTCTCGGTCCTCGCACGTTTCCCGAGTTCTTCACCGAGCCGCTGGAGCGTGGGCGAAATGTCGTACGGGTCGAGATCGACTTCGATCAGCGAGAAGCTGTCGAGATTCGCATGAGCGGCGTTCAGCGCCGCCTGCAACTCGCCGGGCGTCTGAGCCCGGAATCCGAGCCCGGCGCCCAGGACGTCCACGATCTTTGAGAAATGCCAGTTCTGGATGTCATTGAACGGGCCGTCCATGATCTGGCGCTCGGTGCTGTAACCGTGGTTGTTCAGCACGATCACGATCGGATTCAGGCCGAGCCGCGCGATCGTCGACAGCTCCATACCCGTCATCTGAAACGCGCCGTCCCCAACCAGCACGAGCGGCCGTTGCGATGGCAGGGCAAGCTGCGCGCCAAGCGCCGCCGGCACCCCAAACCCCATCGACGCGTAGTACGCCGGGCCCAGGAACTCCACTTGCCGCCGATGCCCAAGATCGAGCGCGCCGAACAGGCAATCCCCGACATCAGACACGATCACCGTGCCATCGGTAACGTACTCGTCGAGGTCGCTGAATAGAGACCGTACCGTGATGCGATCGTCGCCGCCGATCTCACACGATGAGGGCGCCTCGGTGGCTGGCAAGTCCGGCGTGATCCGTCGCTGGATAGGAGCGTCCAGCAGCGCCGCGATGAACCGCCGGAAGGGCACGTTCTCATAGTGGTGATGCCCGACGGTTGTCTTCTCGGAGGTAGCCCGGACGGTGAGGCTCGGGTCGATATCAGCCGTGTAGACGCCGAGGTTGATGTCGGTCATGAAGCACCCGAGCATCAGCACCAGGTCGGAGGACTCGACATATTCGCGCACGTCGTCGCGGCCCATCGCTCCCGCGTAGACCCCCAGGTGCAGCGGATGCGCCTCGCTGATGACCGACTTGCCCAGCAGCGTCGTCGCAACCGGTATGTTGGTCTGCTCGATGAACTGCGTCAGCGCCCCGCCTAACCCGAAGCGCTGCACCTCAACGCCCGCCAACACGACGGGCCGCACGCTCGCGTTCATCATCGCGACCGCCTCGGCGACGCATTCCTCAAGCGCGCCTTCGTCCGTCATTTCGGCCAGGGTGAAGTCGCGGTGCTGGTGGGCCTGCGTCACGTCGACCATGTCGCGGGGCAGCTCGATATAGCCAGGCCGCTTGTAGCGTTCGACGGCATGGATGACGCGGTCGATCTCGTGGCACGCGGTCAGCGGATCGTCAAGCGACGCGCTTGCGACCGTCAGCCGAGACATGACATCAAACTGCGTGTTGAAGTCGCGCACGAAGTGGTGCAGCAGCGGGTGAGTCTCGCGACCTTTGAGGTCAGGAGCGCCGCTGATGACGATGGCCGGCGATTTCTCGGCGTAGGCCCCGGCGATCGCGTTGGCGATACTCAGGCCCCCGACGCTGTAAGTCACGACCGCCGCGCCGATGCCTCGGATCCGCGCGTAAGCGTCCGCCGCGAAGCCCGCGGCGTCCTCGCGCGTTGTGCCAATACTATCGATGGGACTGTCTTCGAGCTGTTGGTAGAAGCCGAGGACGTAATCGCCCGGGACGCCGAAGGCGTGCTCCACGCCGTGCTGATGGAGTTGCTGCAAGAGGTACTGCCCAATCGGTAAGGCATCAGACATGCCGCCACCCCCTACTCGCTCCCTCCCATGAGCTAGAACGCAGGAGTCTGTGCGAGAAACTCCCGAGGAGGGGCTACCGCGCCGTCTGGTCGCGGGCTGCGCGAGCCAGCTCGGCGAGATCGTCATGCGGCGCGTCCAGCGCGGTCATCACCATGTGCCGGAACGTTTGGAAGCCGAGGCGCTCAATGGTTGCGGCAAGTCGCTCGTTGGTCTCGGCGACCTCTCGAAACACGCGCGCCGTTGCCGCAAGGTACTTGGGGACATCATCAGACTCAACGCCGACCGCCAGCTCCTGGGCGACGACGGGATTTGGGCCCATCTTCCCGCCGATGAACACGTTCCATCCGTCGACCGTGCCGTGGATGCCGAACTCGTTCATCATCGTGTTCGCGCAGCAGTTCGGGCATCCGCTGACGCTGATCTTGAACTTCGCCGGGGTCGGAAGGCCGCGGAAGGTCTTCTCAATCAGCTTGGCCATTGGCAGCGTGCGCTGGAGACCGAACGGGGAGTAGTCCGCGCCCGGGCAGCACTTCACCTGGCGGACATCCTTCCCGATCGAGCGAACGTCGAAGCCCGCGTCGGAGACCGCCAGCCGAGCTGCCTCCAGCTTCTCTTCGGGGATCCCGACGATGATCACGCTCTGGGCTGTAGACAGATGACCGAACGTGCCGTATTGCTCGATCACCTCACCCAATCCGCGCAACTGCTCGCCCGTGAAGCATGCCGTCGGCACGCCGACTGACAGCGCGAAGTTGCCATCACGCTGCCGCCCGAGCGAGCGATATCCCGGCTGCTTCTTGCACTCGACTGTCTCCGAGCGCAGCTCGCCGTTCATCTCAGCAGATGTATCCATGACCTACTCCCCTTCTCGGTGCGAAGGCCATCTGAATGCCCAATCCAGCGCGATGGCAAACGCCCCGGCAAAGCCCAGCGTCGTGAAGATTTCGACTGGCCCAAGATGCGGCGGCCCGGGCATCAGCGAAGGCCCAACGAGCAAGTACCGCTCGACCATCATCGCGACCAGCACGAGGAACGCGACGCAAGCCAACACCTTCGGATTCGTCTTCACCTCACGGATGACCATCGCGGCGAATGGCAGCAGGAACGCGCCAATGACCACCGACCACATGACCCATCGCCACGCCGGCGAGTTGTAGCGTTCGAGCAGGAATCCGGTTTCCTCGGGCAGGTTACCATACCAGATCACCATGATCTGGGCGAAGAGCATGTACCCGGTGAGCATGCCGAAGGCCAGGAGGAGATTGCCAATGTCCAACCACTGGGCGCGCTCGAGCGTGGTCTGTTTCAGCGGCCCCGCGAGAACGACGATGAGCGCCAACGCCGCGAACATCGCTCCGCAGAAGAAGTACGGGCCGATGAGCGTGCTGACCCAGAACGCGTGGAGGCTCATCACGAAATCGAAGGCGATAATACTGTAGACCACCGCGTACACCACGAGGATCACGGCCGGCAGCGCAAATTCCTTGCGGCCCGGTTCCTCGCGTCGCCGGACGTAGATCAGACTGAGCGCGGTGAGGAGCGCCAGACCAACCGCGTTGCGCGCGAACAACGCGGGCACGTTCAGCCACGCAGCTCGATCGCCCACGTGGCCGATCCATGGGAAGATCCACTGGTGGCCGATGGCCAGGAGAATCAGCGGGATGAACGAGATCGGCAGGAAGCCCGCGCAGGCCGAGGCCACCGTGCAGACAGGCGCGCGCCACCGAGCGCCGGTGACATCCAAGACCGCCACCCACACGACGCCGGCTTGGGCCAGCCCTGTCCAGAACAGGAAGTTCGCCAGAAGGACCGTCCAGGCGGCCTGGGCATGAGCGGACCACGCGCCCACCGCGAAGGCCGCGATGCCTGCGAGCAGCACCACGCGCGCGGCCATCACGAGGCCCTTTGGCAAGCCGGCCTGGTCGCTTGTTGTGTCGGTCATGATGAGATCCAAAGCCATCCGGCGCCGAAGCCAACCGCGCGCTCAAGCAGCCGTAGCACAGGCGCGGGGTACGTTCCGAGCCACACCAGCAGCGCGATGAGCACCGCCACCAGCACGCCGATCGTCACCGACGGTCGGGCTTCCTCGGCGCCTGCATCGGCCTCGTCAAACAGCGCCGTCAGTATTCGCAGATAGACGAACAGTCCCATCAGGTTGGCGACGACCATGGCGACCAGCAGCGACCACAGTCCCGCGCGAACGCCCACGGTCGCCAGATAGAACTTGCCCAAGAACCCAGCCGTGAGTGGCATCCCCGCCAGGGACAGCAGCAGCATCGCTAGCGCCCCGGCAAGCCACGGCCGCGACCGCGCCAGCCCTCGATAGCCGCCGCCAGGATCCGGTAGCACGGAGAGTATCGCGAACGCGGCGAGCACGGTGATGCAGTAGCCTGTCAGGTAGAACGCCAGCGCCACGCTGCCCCACGAGCCGCCCGCGATGAACGCGACCAGCGCGTAACCCATGTGAGCGACAGACGAGTAGCCCAACACCCGCCTGAGGTCGCGTTGCATGAGCGCGTAGAGATTTCCGCCGATCATGCTCGCAACTGCCACGGCGGATACCCCGAGCAACATGCCGGGGTTCATTTCGACCGCCAGCGGCCCCAAGTAGCGGAATACCACGCCTAGCACAGCCGCCTTTGAGCATGTGGCAACATACGCCGCCACCGGAGCCCAAGCGCCCTCGTAGACGTCCGGCGCCCACAGGTGGAACGGCACCAATCCCAGCTTGAAGCTCGCGCCCACCAGAATCATGCCGAAACCCGCGAGCACCAGCGGCGATACAGACTCACCTGGGAGCGTCATCGCGATCCAGTGGAGATCCATGCTCCCGAATTCAGCGTACACCAGCGCCCCGCCGAAGAGCAGGAACGCCGATGATGCTCCCGCCAGGATCAGGTACTTCGCCGCTGCCTCCAACGCCTTCGGGTCGCCCGAGCGCGGGTAGGCGATCATCGCGTACAAAGACACGGAGAGCAACTCAAGCCCCAGGAACAGCGACGCGATGTGGTTCGCCGCAACCAGCGTCACCGCGCCAAGTGTTGACATCGCGAGCAGCGCGTAGTACTCCACGCGCCGCGGCGCGCCGCGCTGGACGACACCATAGGAAATCACGGTTACCACGATACTCGCGAGCAGCACGAGCACCATGTAGAAGCGCGTGTAGCCGTCAACCATGAACAGCCATGCCGCCCCGTACTGGCCGTCCGAGTCTTGCGTCAGGACCGACACCAGCGCCCCGAGCAATCCGAGAACCGTCGTTGCGTAGGCGAGCTTGTGCGAGCGGCCAAATGAGGCCACGAAGAGCAGCGCAATCGAGGTCGCCGCGAGCACGATGAGGGGGAGAATCAGCGCCAGGTCAGAACCGGTCAAGGCACTTCCCCCCCATCCAAGGTCTGCTGGATCCGATCAATCGCGGGCGCCACCGTGTCGAGCGTCGGTTTGGCGAACAGACCAAGCAGGACGATCCCAAGGATCATCGCGCCCATCAGGACGCGCTCGCGCAGCCGCAGGTCGCGGACCTCCAGGCCCTCGCGCGCGGGCCCCAGGAACGCGACCTTCATCATCCGCAACGCGTAGATCGACGCGAACACCATCCCGCAGGCGCCGACCGATGCGAGCACGACGTTGGCCTTGAACGTGCCTAGCAGCACCAGGAACTCGCCCACGAAGTTGCCGAGGCCGGGCAGTCCGAGCGATGCGAGGGCGAAGACCATGGCGCAGGCGCTGAGCGCGGGTGCTTTGGCCCATAGCCCACCGAGCTTTCGCATGTCGCGCGTGCCCGTCTGGCGCGCGATCTCGCCCACGATGATGAACAGCGCAGCCGTCGCCACGCCGTGGCATATCATCGTGAACACCGCGCCATCCAACCCCTGCCGATTGCCGGCAAACACGCCGAGCAGCACGAAGCCCATGTGGCTCACGCTCGAGCAAGCCACCAGGCGCTTGAGATCGGTTTGGGCGAAGGCAAGCACGGCGCCGTAGATGATCCCGATGACGCCCACCGCCATCGCGACCGGCGCGATCTGACTTGCCGCATCCGGGAAGAGCGGCCAGACGAACCGCACGAGGCCGTAGCCGCCTGTCTTCAGAAGCAAGCCCGCCAGGATTACGCTACCGGCCGTCGGCGCCTCCGTGTGCGCGTCGGCCAGCCACACGTGTAGCGGCACGGCAGGCAGCTTCACGGCGAATGCGACGCAGAAGCAGAGGGCGATCCACAGCGCCCCGCCGCCGGAGGCCGCCGCCTGAAGCAGCGGCACTAACTCGAACGTGGCCGCGCCGGCGGAGAAGTACAGCCCCAGAATCGCGACCAGCAGCGCCAGTCCGCCCGCCTGAGTGAAGATCGCGAACTTCATCGCCGCGTGTCGGCGTCGCTCGTGTCCCCAGATGGCGATCAGGAAGTACATCGGCACGAGCATCAGTTCCCAGAAGACGTAAAACAGGAACAGATCCGCCGCGACAAACACGCCGATCACGCCGCTCAAGGTGGCCATCAAGGTCAGATGAAACGCGCCAACGCGGTCGGTGATCTCTTCCCAGCTCGCGACCACCGCCGCGATGCCAAGGGCATAGCTGAGCAGGACCATCACCAGGCTGAGCCCGTCCATCCCGAGGTGGAATCCAATCCCGAGCGAGGGTATCCACGTCGCGTGTGCTTCGCTGACCCACATGCCCTCGCCGGGGCCGGCGGACGTCCACGTGACAAGCGTCAGGATCAGCCCGACCGACAGCGTCGCGAGGGAGATCCAGCGGGCAAGCACGTCGCGTCGCCGCCCTGCGGTGAGGGCGATGAATCCGCCAACGATTGGAAGAAACACGAGCGCGGTGAGCATCATCGCAAGACCACCACCCCGACCAAGAACACCGCCCCCAGCGCCAGGCCGCCCACGTACCAGCGCAGCCGACCATCCTGCAAGCGTGAGATGGTCTGATGAGCTTTGCCGATCGCGCGCGCGACGAGATCGTAGCCTCGGTCGATGATGTCGGGCGCGTTCGCGCCGGCAACATAAGCGAACGGCTCGACGAGCATCGTATTGTAAAGCGCGTCGAAGCGGCATCCGCCCTTGCAGAACTCAGTGACCCCGAGCGCCCAGTCTGTCTCGGCCAGCCGCTCGGAGGACTCTCTGAACCGCACGTAGACCAGCCATGCCACGCCGATCCCGAGCAGCGAGGCCGCCGAGGCGACGATGAGCGGCCCGACCGCGCTCTCCCCAACATGGGATGCGGGCGCGAGGAACTGGCTGAGGATCTGGACATTGCCCAGCCCATGGGGCGTGCCCAACATACCGGCCACGATCGAGAGCGCCGCCAGCACTCCCAGCGGCACTGTCATCGCGAGGCTCAGGCCGTGCGGCTCCGCCTCGTCATCGGACGTGCGGAAGGCCACGAACGCGGCCCGGAAGGCGTAGATCGATGTCAACAATACGCCGACCAGTCCCGCGCCCCAGAAGTAAGGCCCATACGTCGGCAGATGAAGCGTGGCGCCGAGGATCATCTCTTTGCTGTAGAACCCGGCGGTTACGAGCGGCAGCCCCGCGAGCGCCGCCGACCCGATCACGAACACGGTGAAGACCATTGGCAGCTTCCGTCGCAGGCCCCGCATGGCGAAGATGTCCTGCTCACCACGCATTGCGTGGATCAGCGCCCCCGCCGCGAGGAAGAGCAGAGACTTGAAGAACGCGTGGGTGACGAGGTGGAAGATCGCCGCCGTCCACGCGCCAACGCCCAGCGCCAGGAACATGTAGCCGACCTGGCTCATCGTCGAATACGCCAGGATTCGCTTGAGGTCCCTCTGGGCGAGGGCGCTCACCGCGCCGATCAGTATCGACGCGATGCCGATCACGGCAATTGTCAGCATGATGGCCGGCGCGACGGCTGTGAGAGCGTGCATGCGTGCCAGCAGATACGCTCCGGCTGTCACCATCGTTGCCGCGTGGATCAGCGCGCTGACAGGCGTCGGCCCCGCCATCGCGTCGGGGAGCCACACGTGGAGGGGGACCTGCGCGGACTTCCCAATGGCGCCCGCCAGGAGCAAGCCCGCCGCGACAGTTGCCAACGTCCCGCCGACCGGCCAAAGCTCCTGGGCCCGGGCGAGGGCTTCGCTGATGTTGAGCGTCCCCAACTCGACCGCGATGAGGAGCAAACCCACGGCCATGGCCGCATCGCCGATGCGCGTCACGATGAACGCCTTCATGGCCGCCGCGCAGTTGCCCCGATCGCGGTACCAGAACCCGATCAGCAGGTAGCTGCACAGCCCGACGCCCTCCCAGCCGAGATAGAGCGACAGCAAGTTGTCGGCCAGCACGAGCACGAGCATGCAGGCGACAAACAGATTCATGTAGGCGAAGAACCGAGCGTAATCAGGCTCCTCGGCCATGTAAGCCGTTGAGTAGATGTGGATCAGCAGGCCGACGCCCGTCACGACGCATGCCATCACGGCCGCCAGCGGGTCGAGGTGGATCCCCATCGAGACGCTCAAGTCTCCGCTCTGCATCCACGTCCAGAGCGTGGCTGCGTAGCCGCGATCCGGCCCGGGAATCATCGCCAGCGCGCCGCTTGAGATGAACGCCGCAGCCGCCGAGAGCGCTACCGATCCCACTCCAATACCCGCCACGACGCGCCGAGACAGGCGCGAGCCGGCTAACGCAAGAAGCGCGAAGCCCGCGAACGGGAACAGTGGGATGAGGCAGGCCAATCTGAGCATCTCAGCCCCGCAACTGTCTGATGGAATCCGTATCGAGCGTCTTCAGAGCATGGTAGATCTGCATCACCAGCGCGAGCCCAACGGACAGCTCCGCCGCCGCCATCGCCAGGATGAACACCAGCATGATCTGCCCGTCCGGCTCGCCCCATCGCGACCCCGCAACGACGAACGCCATCCCCGCCGCCGCGAGCAGTATCTCGACCGACATGAGCATGAAGATCAAGTTGCGACGCGCGAGCAGGCCGGCCACGCCGATGCCAAACAGCACGGCCGCCACAGCCAACCCGTGTGAGAGAGGTAGCGCGTTCATTCGCACCCCTCCTCATGCGAGGACTTCGTAGTCGCCCGGCGACCGAGGTGGTACGCCCCGATCAGCCCCGCGAGCAGCAGCATCGATGCCAGCTCAACACCGATCGCGTACGTGCCAAAGAGCGTCTCCGCGACCTGCTTGGGGCCAACGACCGTGGTGGCCAGAGCGGCGGCGGGCGCCTGTAGCGATGCCCGCGTCAGGGCGGCCACGAGAGCCAGTGCCAGCACGGCAGGACCGGCCGCCGCCGCCACGCCGCGCCACCCTCGTGGCATCTCGCCGACGGGCGGGTTCAGCACCATGATCGCGAAAACGAAAAGCACCATGATCGCGCCCGCGTAGATGATGACCTGCACCACCGCGGCAAACGGCGCGCCGAGGACGTAGAACACGCCGCCGAGCGCCAGGAACAGTAGCACCATGTACATCAGCGCGTGGATGGCGTTGCGCCGCGTCACGGCCAGCAGGGCCGCGATCAGCGCAATCGCCGACATGATGTAGAATGCTTGAGCGCTGGCTGTGATCATGGTTCCTTAGGGCGCCAGTCGTTTCACGTTTGCCGGGGGCAGCTCGTTGTCGCCTTCGCCCTTGGCCTTGTTGGCGATCTCAAGCCCCGCGACGCGGTAGAAATTGTAGCCAGGGACCTTGCCCGGCCCATCGATCAGCAGGTCTTCCTTCTCGTATACCAGATCCGGCCTGCGGTAATCAGCCAGCTCGAGATCGGGCGTCAACTGAATGGAGCACGTCGGGCACGCCTCTTCGCAGAAGCCGCAGAAGATGCAGCGGCTGAAGTTGATCCGGAAGTACTCGGGATAGCGCCGCCCATCCCCGCGTTCAGTCGCCTGCAGCGAAATGCAATCAACCGGACACGCCGCCGAGCAGAGGTAACATGCCACGCACCGCTCGTCGCCGTCTGGGTCGCGCGTCAGCACGATCCGCCCGCGAAAACGCGGTGGAAGCGGACGCTTCTCCTCCGGATATTGCACGGTGAAGCGCTTGGCAAATGCATGCCAAAACACCAACCAAAGCGCCTTCAGAGAACTGAGCATGCGATCTCCCTAACGCAGCGCGAGCACAACGGCGCCCGTCACGAGCAAGTTTGCCAACGACAGCGGCAACAGCACCTTCCACCCGAGTCGCATCAACTGGTCGTAGCGCAACCTCGGAAGCGAGCCCCTGATCAGCACGAAGAACGCCAGGACAAGCGCCATCTTGATCAGGAACCACGCGATGGGCGGCAACCACGGCCCGCGCCAGCCACCCAGGAACAGCACGACCGTGATGGCCGCAATCAGCGCGGTCCCTGCGTACTCCCCGATGAAGAACATCCCAAACTTCATCCCCGAGTACTCCGTGTGGAAGCCCGCGACCAGCTCCGCCTCGGCCTCCGGGAGGTCGAAGGGGATGCGGCGCGATTCCGCCAGCCCCGCGATCAGGAAGACGCCCAGTCCCACCACTTGCGGGACGCAGAACCACACCTTTCCCTGCGCCTCGACGATCTCGCCCAGGTTGAATGAACCCGTCATCACGACGACCCCGAGCACGCTCAGCCCCATGAAGACTTCGTAGCTCACAAGCTGACTCGCGGCGCGCAAGCTCGACAGCAGGGCGTACTTGCTGTTGGACGCCCACCCCGCCAACACCACGCTGTAAACCGCCAGCGATGACATTGCCAGAAAGAAGAGCAGCCCCACGTTCATATCCGCGACCACGATCCCGGGCGCGAACGGCACGACGGCAAACGACATCAACGCCGCCGCCACGATCACCGCGGGCGCGACTACGAAGACAACTCGGTCCGCGAAGGGCGGAACCCAGTCTTCCTTGGTGAACATCTTGATGGCATCCGCCACAATCTGCAGCACGCCGAACGGGCCGACGCGGTTCGGGCCGACGCGATCCTGCCACAACGCCAGGAGGCGCCGCTCGATCCAGGTCATCCCCCCCGCGACCGATAGTGCGCCGACCAAGACGCCGAGAACCACCGCCAGGCGAGGCAGCGCTTGCGCCCAATCGATCGCTCTGATGATGTCGAGGATTGCATCCATGTCAGTCACTCATATCATCCACGGCGTCATGCCCGAGCCCAGCAACTTGACCCACGCCGGGAGCTGAAGGTCCTCAAGCCCCGGAAGCCCTGGCGTGATACCCAGCACTCCCGCGGGAAGCTGCTCTCGCACGCGCACCGGCAACGTGTAGACGTCCTGCCCGACTGCTACCCCGACTTCCTGTCCTTCCTCAACCTGCATCCGCTCGGCGTCGTCAGGCGACATGCCCACATACGGCGGCGCCGACAGATCGGCCAATCCCGGGCTGTGCGCGCTCAGTTCCTCAGAGCCGAAAATCCGGTAGATCGGCACGGCCAGCCATTCATCATCACGCCGCTCAAAGGCTGGCACGGGATCGTAGTAACACAGCTTGTTGTGGTCCGCGGGCTCGAGCAACCGTTTGCCCGCCGCCTCAACATGCTCGCCCGCCTGTCGCCGAGCGGTGACCTTGCTGAGGGCCGCCGGGGAGTTCCATCCGGGCGCCCACTGTCTAGCGACGAGCGCCGAGGCCACTTCGCCGCGATACCCCTCCGAGGAGAACGCCATCGGCGCGTCTTCATCCTGCGGCGGCCGCGGCTCGTGGACGCTCTTGGCCGCGTGCAGCGCCGTCCTGCCGCTACGCCGGATCGACTGACGGGGGACCTTCATCCCGTGCATGCGAAAGTCGGCGTCAGGGGCGAGATCGGTGATCCCCGCCAGGGCGGGAAACTCTCGCGCGATCTGCTCGACGATCTCATCGAAGGTCCGCCAAGTCGCAGAGCCTGCGTCATCGCGCCGCGCCGCCAGCTCGCTCAACCAGCGCCAGGAGGGCTTCACATCGCCCTCCGGCTGGAAAACCTGTAGCGACCGCTGCCCGCGCCCCTCCCCGTTGACCAGCGTGCCGGTGTGTTCGGCAAACGTCGCCGCCGGCAAGACCACGTCGGCCATCTCGCCGGTGCAGGTCATCAGATGGTCGATGACGATCAACTCGACGCCCTCGGGCATGAACGTCTCGAGTTCGGACTTTGTCATTCGGCGACAGAGGTCGTTCTCGGCGACGATAATCGCCCCAACATCGCCCGCTTCGATTGCGTGGCTGACACCCTCCACGCCCTCGGTGTCCATCAGCGCGACGCCCATGCTGTTGCACTCGGGCACCGTGCAGACGAAGCCCGCGTTCTTGCCGGCGGCCTCGAGCGCGCAGACGATGTTAGTCGCCGCCCGGATGACCTCCGGACTGCCGGACCCGTAGCCGCAGATCACCAGCGGGCGCTGGGCGTGTGTCAGCTCATCAGCGATCCACGCCGCGAGAATGCCCGTGGCGTCGTCCACATCATCAGCCGGCGGCGCGTCGATATGAATCCGCTGAGCCACCGCCGCCCCCATGCGCGCGATGTCCTCCGGCCCTTGGCGATAGGTTACGGTCGCGCTACGGTCCACGCCTGTCTCGTCGGGCGATGCGATGAATAGCGGCCCGGTGTCTTGCTGGATAGCCTCGCGCACCAACCCGTCGTGAAACTCGTGTATCTGCAGCGTCCCCGCGATCGACATGGCCTGCTGGACGACGGCGTTACGTAGCGAGATCGCCAGCATTGGGGCGGTCGTCGTGACGTCCTCGCCCAAGACGACCACCGCGTCGGACTCGGTAACGTCCCGCAGCGATGCGCTACGCCCGGGTCCGAGCATCAGCATCTCAACCATCAGCGACATCAGCTCATGGTGCTTGGCCGAAGTGCCGTCGAAGAAGTTCTCAGCTCCCACCAGGTGTCGCAGGGCGAAGTTGGTCTCAAGCGACGCTCTGGGCGACCCGATCCCAAGCACCCTCTTCTCGCGAAGCAGCGGCTCCAGCCGCGCCATGACGTCTTCCGGACTTGCCTCCTCGAGCGTCCCGTCGGCTCCCCGCATCATGGGCTTCCTCACGCGCCGGTCGCTGTTGACGAATTCGTAGCCGAACCGCCCGCGATCGCAGATGAAGTGCCCGTTGACCTCCGGGTTGTGCCGGTTCCGGATGCGCCTCAGTTTGCCGTCGCGCTCGCCGGGCAGTATGTTGCACCCCAGGCCGCAGTGGACGCAGATCGACGGCGCCGTCTGCAAGTCCCATGGACGCACGTAGTGCTTCTTGAAGGTCTTGTCGGTGAAGCATCCGGTCGGGCAAACCTCGACCAGATTGCCGGTCAGCCCGCTTCGCAATTCGCCGTCGGTGTGCTTGCCGAAATACACGTGATCGTGCCAGCCGAACGCGGCAAGGTCGCGCTCGCCCGCGACGTCGTGGCAGAACCGCACGCACCGGTAGCAGTGGATGCACCGGTTCATCTCATGGTTGATGTGGGGCCCCAGATACTGATTGTCGAAGGTGCGTTTCGGGAATCGCGTGCGCCGGTATACGTGACCCGTCAGGTGGGTCATGTCCTGGAGATGGCACTCGCCACCCTCATCGCAGACAGGGCAATCGTGCGGGTGGCTCAGCATCAGCCATTCGGCGACCGCCGCGCGAAATTCCACCGCCTCGGGGTCGTCGATCGATAGCCGCGCGCCCTCGCTAGCCGGCGTCATGCACGCCATGACGATGCGGCCCTCCGTGTCTTCCTCATTGCGGTAGAGCTTGACCGCGCACTGCCGACAAGCGCCCGCCGAATGCATCGCCGGGTGCCAGCAGTAGTACGGGATGTCAAACCCAAGTTCCAGGCAGACGTCCAGGAGATTGCGATCCTGGCCCTCGAACTCGCACGGTTTGCCGTCAACGTAGATCGTAGGCACCACTTACCTCCAAGGGCACTTTCCCTCGGCCACGTGAGCCTCGAATTCATGTCTGAAGTACTTCAGCGCGCTCTCGAGCGGAGCCATCGCGCCCGGTGCCAGCGCGCAGAACGTATGTCCCATCTGGAGCAGCTTGACGTGGTGATCGAGGACCTCGATATCACCCGGCTGGCCCTCCCCCGCCTCCATGGCTTCCAGCGTCCTCGCCACCCACGGCAACCCCTCTCGACACGGCGTGCACCAGCCGCACGACTACCGCGCGAAGAACTGCGACAGCCCCCAGACCATCCCCACGGGGCAGTTGCCGTCGTCGAGCACGATCATCGTCCCGGTCCCCATCCGACTCCCAACCGCCTCCACGGACTTGAAGTCCATGGGCACGTCGAGGTGCTCGTCAAGGAGAAACGCGGTCGATCCGCCACCGGGAAGAACGGCCCGGAACGCGCATCCATCGGCCATGCCTCCCGCGTGGTCTTCCAGGATCTCACGCGCCGGCGTGCCCATCGGCAACTCCCAGAGCCCGGGCCGCTTGACCCGCCCGCTGACTCCATATATCTTGGTGCCCGCTTCGCCGCTCCGGCTCAGTTCCCGGTACCACTCAGGACCGTGATTGATGATGTGGGGGACGTTGCAGACGGTCTCCACGTTATTCACGACCGTCGGCTTGCCCCACAGTCCGCAGATGGTCGGGTGAGGCGGCTTGGTCCGCGGGATCGCGCGCTTGCCCTCCAGCGCGCTCAACAGCGCCTCGGCCTCGCCGCACATGTACCGCCCGCCGCCGAGGTGAAGCTGGATGTTGAGGCTGTAATCCGAGCCAAGGATGTTCTCGCCGAGCCGCCCGTTGTGATACGCCTGCGTGAGCGCGCCGACGAGGTGGGTTGCGGCGGTCTGGTACTCCCAGCGCAGGAAAATGTAGGCCTCGGACGCCTCGATCGCGTACGCGGTAATGATCGCGCCCTCGATAACCTGATGGGGATCGCCTTCGAGCAGGAACCGGTCCTTCATCACGCCCGGCTCCATCTCGTCCGCGTTGACGACCATGTACTTCGGGTGGCGCGCGTCATCGCCCATCGGCACGCTCCCCCACTTCAACGCGGTGGGGAAACCGGCGCCGCCTCGGCCCGTCAGGCGCGCCTCCGCGACCATCCCCGTGACATCCTCCGGCCGCATGGACAAGGCCTTGCGCAGCGCCTGGTAGCCGCCCGCTTGCTCGTACTCGAGCAGCGTCATCGGCTCGCGGCCGGGCTGGATGTTCTTCGTCAGGACGCGTTCCATAGGTTCACAGGTAGCGGGCGAGAATCTCGTCGACCTTCCCTGGCGTCAGTTGCACGTGAATATCGCCATCGATCGCCATCGCCGGGGCGCGGTCGCACTCACCGAGGCATGCCGTCGGCAATAGCGTGAAGCGGTTGTCCTCGGTCGTCTGCCCAGGCTCGATCCCCAGCGTCTTGCACAGATGATCGCGGATCTCCTGATAGCCGGTCACCCAGCAGCTCACGTTGTCACAGACGAAGATGACGTGCCGACCGGGTTGCTCGCGCAGGATCAGGTTGTAAAACGTCGCCGTGCTGTCGACCTCCGACGGCGTCAGCCCCAGCACCGACGCGATCTCGCGTATGGTCTCATCAGAGACCCAGCCCCGGTGGTCTTGCACGATCTTGAGCGCCTGCGAGACCGCCGCTCGCGGGCTTGGGTAGAGGCGGGTCTCGGCCTCAATGCTCTGGCGTTCATGGTCCGTCAGCATCGCCGTCTCCCTGTTTACCGATCGACATCCGCCAACACGTAATCGATGCTCCCGAGAATCGCCGCCAAGTCCGCTACTGTCGCGCCCTTGCACAGCGCCGGCACGATCTGCACGTGCGGGAATGACGGCGCTCGGATTCGGACGCGGTATGGCACGACGTCCTCATCGCTGATGAGCGTGTAGCGATTCTGGCCCTTCGTGGCCTCCACGCAACAGCCGGCCTCGCCCGCCGGTATGACAGGCCCCCAAGATACGTTGACGAAGTGCGTGATCAGCGTCTCGATATCTTCCAGCGTCTCCGGCCTTGTGGGCGGCGTGGATAGCAAGTGGTCCGACTTGTAGCGCCCCGGCGGCATGTTGGCGACGCACTGCTCCACGATCCGGACGCTCTGGCGAATCTCCTCGAGATGCACCGCCGCCCGGTCGTAGCAGTCCCCTGTCTCGCCGATGGGCACGTCGAATTCGAAGTGCTCGTATCCGCCATACGGGCGCTGCTTGCGCAGGTCCCAGTTGACGCCCGAGGCGCGGAGCATGGGGCCCGTCGCGCCCCACGCCAGCCCGTCCGCCGCGCCCATGCAGCCAATTCCACGCGTGCGAACCCGGAAGATCTTGTTGCCGAGCAGCATCTCCTCGTACTCGCGCACCTTGCCCGGCAGAACCTTCAGCACGTCGCCGATCAGCTCTTCCCAACCGTTGGGCAGATCCTGGGCCACTCCGCCGATGCGAAACCACGCCGGGTGCATGCGCGCGCCGGTGATCGTCTCGATCACGTCGAGCACTCGCTCGCGATCGTTGAACGCGAAAAACACCGGCGACATCATCCCCAGGTCCTGCGCGAACGTGCCCAGGAACACCAGGTGACTCGATATGCGAAACAGCTCCGCCAGCATGATCCGAATGACTTGCGCGCGGTCGGGAACATCAATCCCGCCGAGGCTCTCGACCGCCATGACGTACGGCAGGTTGTTCATGACCCCGCCGAGGTAGTCGACCCGGTCGGTATACGGGATGTAGGTGTGCCAGCTCTGCCGCTCGCCCATCTTCTCCGCGCCACGGTGGTGGAAGCCGATGTCAGGCACGGAGTTTACGATCTCTTCGCCGTCGAGCTGCAGCACGACCCGCAACACGCCATGCGTGCTGGGGTGGTGTGGACCGAAGTTCAGGAACAGATAATCGAAGTCTTCGCCGTGCTCTTCCAGTCCCCACTCGTCGGGCTGGAATCGCATCGACTCCATCATCTCCGCTTGCACGTCGTCGGGCATCTCAAATGGCTCCATCTCCGTCGCCCGAGCCGGGTGTTCCTTGCGAAGCGGATGGCCCTCCCACCACGGCGGCATCAATATCCTGCGCATCCTGGCGTGTCCGTCAAAGCCGATCCCAAACATATCCCACGCCTCGCGCTCATACCAATCCGCGCAAGGCCAGAGGTCGGTGACGGTCGGCAAGCTCGGATTCTCGCCGAGCAGCGGCACCTTCAGCCGCACGTCGGACTCCCGATCCGGCGATGACAGGTCGTACACAACCGTGAAGTCAGCCGGCGGCTGAGTCTCCCTGTGCTGGCGGACACGCTCGTCGATCGCCCAAAGATCGTGGAGCATCACGTACGGCTCATCCACATCATCCTGCAGATACGCCAGCACGGACGCCACATCGCCGGCTCCGACCCAGCACGTTGGGACGCCGTCGCGCGCGCAGGCGTCCTCGGCGATTCCCTCGCCGAAGCGCTCCCTAAGCTGTTGCAGAATGCCGTTGCTTTCGCTCATCGTTCCCCGTTAGATGTCGTCCGGCGGCCGCAACGTCGTCTCGCCGCGAAGTGCCGGCGGCTCGAGACCCTTGCGACTCGGCATCTCGGTCGGGTGCGTGTCCTGCGGCCCGGCCACCCAGCTCAGCGGTCGCTTCTCGTTGCCGACTGCTTCCCTCAGCATGAGCAGCCCGTTCATAAACGCATCCGGGCTCGGGGGGCACCCCGGGATGTACACGTCCACGGGGAGGATCTTGTCGACGCCTTGCACGACGCTGTAGATGTCGTACATCCCGCCCGAATTCGCGCACGAGCCCATCGAGATGACCCAGCGAGGCTCCATCATCTGGTCGTAGAGGTGCCTGACGACCGGCGCCATCTTCTGAAAGACGGTCCCCGCGATGATCATCACGTCGGCCTCCCGCGGAGTGCTGCGGATGACCTCGGAGCCGAAGCGCGCGATGTCGTAGCGGCTTGTCAGGCTCGTCGCGGTCTCGACGTAGCAGCAGCTCAGCCCGAAGTTAAAGGGCCAGAGGGAGTTCTTGCGCCCCCACGCCACGAGATCGCGCAGGCGCGCCCAGACAATGTGTTCGCGTGGAGCGTCGCCAGGCATCATTCGTCTTCCTCCCCGCCGCCCGGGTCTCGGCGACAGCTTCGCGGGCCCCAGTCAAGCGCGCCCTCGCGCCAGATGTACATCAGCCCGGCGAGAAGTAGCGCAACGAAAATGACGATCTCGAGATACCCGATCCAGCCTAGCTCGCGCACCGACGTGGCCCAGGCAAAGACGAACACCGCCTCAAGGTCGAAGATGACGAAGAACACGGCCACCAGGTAGAAATCGACCGACAGCTTCGGCCTCGCCGAGCCCGTCGGGAGCATCCCCGCCTCGTACGGCACCTCGTTGGGATCGCGTCTCCCACGCGGGCCGAGCACGTATGAGAGCCCAAGCATCCCAAGCACGACGATCAGCACCAGCGCCCCGTAAACGAGGAGCGGCCAATCCGCGCTCAGCATGTCGGTGGTGCCATCCATAGCGTTACTCCGCCAACTTCCGCACGTAGGCCACGATCTGCCATCGCCGCTCAGCCGGAACCGTTGACTCCATGACCGGGTCGTGCCCAACGCCCGTCAGCATCGCGCGACACAATTCGCCGTCGGCCATGGCCTGCGCGTCCAGTTCGCTCAAGTCCGTCGGCGCCGGGTCATACGCTTCGCCGACGGGAGTGTGCCCGCGACCGTCGGCGCCATGGCACATCAGGCAGTAATACCCGTAGTACAGCTCGCCCTCTTCGATCACATCCGACGTCACGCGCAGCGGGGTCTCAGCGTCGGCGGCCGGCAGCTCAACCGTCCCTCCGACCGGCACGGTCCCGGTCGGCATGTCCGGCATCTGCTGCTCGAACGGCCGCACCGACGGCTGGTGTTCCATGCGCGGCAAGCACGATGAGACTAACGCGCTCAGACACGCGATTGCCACCAGGCTTGCCGCCGCTCTGATCCCCGTCATCGCTCGTCCTCATCAAGGTGCGGCACTTGCTCCGGCACGGGGTCCGCATCCGGCCTCGCATCGGTCGTGTACCGCGATTCGCCCGGCAGCACGTCCGGCGTCCCATAGCCCCACGTCGGCGGCCGGTCGCCGATGAAGTAGAAGATACCGAGGCACCAGGCCGCCAGCCACAGCGTCAGCAGCAGCACGATTCCCCACGTTCGGATTGTGAGTTTCAACTCCGGCGTCAGCTTCATGCGAGACTCACTTAGATATTCGGCTTCGCCAACCAGACGAACAACACGTAACCGATCATGCCGGTCACCATCGTAACGTAAAGGACGATGAGCAGCGCCGGGATGCGCTGATTCGATACCATGATGCCGCCGGGGACTTCCTCGATCTCATGCCGCTCCGGATCGTCCGCCGCGACGGTGGCGCGATAGGCCAGGTAGCCCATGATCGACAGGGCCGAGCCTACCAGCATCATCAGCATCATCCAGCTCGTCCACACCGCACCCACGGGCCGTCTCCTGTATTGCCTACTTCACATACACTCGCACGGCGCACATCACGATCACGGCCGCGCCCATCGCCACCAGGATCACCGGCACGACGAGAGCGTGCCAAGGGGTGCCGGTCGCCGGCTCCTCATCCACCAGCGCCGGCGCCTCGATCGGCACGCGCCGGGCTGCTTGCTCCGACGAGAACTGCCTCGTTCGCACGGCCCAGATGAACGCGGCCGATGTCATCGCCACGCCCAGGACCGCGTACATCGTCCACATCAGGAGCAAGCTCATTCGGCTTCCTCCTCGTCATCAGGCGAAGGCATCTCCGGCCCCTCATACGCGACGGGAATCTCGTCCTCGCTGTACTGGTAGTCGACCTTCCCGATGAAGTTGTAGGCGATGTAGTTTGAGACATCCCAGATCTTGGCCGACTCGAGGTGCGTCTTGAAATACGGCATCGCCGATCCCGTGACGCCGTTCATGATTTGGTAATACAGGATCCCGCCGATGTACTTGTCATCGACCAGATTCCGCCTCAGGGAAGCGAAGTTCTGCGGCTGGGGATCGAGGAACTCAGCGGCCGGGCCTCGGCCGTCGCCGCTGGCGCCATGACATCCGACGCAGTACATCTGGTAGATCCGCTCGCCCCGCGCCAAGGCCGGCTCGCTGGGCGGGTATGGGTTTGGCATCACGCGCCAGACCTCGGGCACGTTCGCGTGCAGCCATTCGATGCTCTCGTCCGGGCCCGCGGCATACGCCGCGCGCGCCTGCTCGCCCCACGTCTCCTGCCTCTGCACGCGGAAGTCGGCGTCTTTGGCCCCGAGCGACTGCACGTAACCGATCAGGTCGGAGATCTCCGCATCCGAGTGGAAGCTGAACTCGGGCATCACCGACATCGGGCTCGTGTAGCGCGGATTCTCGAAGTGCGCGACGTGCCAATCGTCCGGATGCTCGCCGCCCTCTTGCGACAGATCCGGCCCCGTGCGCTGGCTGCCTAGCAGCGGGGGAAGCTGCCCGGCGTAGTCTCCCGCTTGCGCGATCCGCTGCGCGCCGAGACCCCAGTCCTGCGGCCGCACGTACTGCGAGTGGCAGTAGATGCACCCGTTCTTGATGTAGATCTCGCGCCCGCGCAGTTCCTCATCCGTGAGCGCGCGCCACGATTCCGACGGCACGTGCGACATCGTCCACTGGGGGATCTTGACGACGCCAATGAACGCCGTCCAGAAGAGCATCATCGATCCGACGATTATCACGACGGGAGACATTCTCACGAGTCTATTGGCTCCCCCCGGTAGAGTGTCATGACCACGTTGTAAAGCCCAACGCACGCGCCCGCGACGACCATCACGCCAAACGCCCCACGAGCGGCCATGTACGGCGCGATCATGCCCAGCGTCCGGTAGACCGTGCCGCCGTTGTTCCAGACCTCGCCCTGCACGAGCCCCGCCGTCGTCAGCACGAGGAAGAACCCCGTCACGCCGATCAGGAGGAGCCAATACTGAAGCCCGGCGAGGGCGTTGCTGTAGATCTTCCGGCCGCTCACGAGTGGCAGCACGAAGTACATCGCCCCCAGCGCGATGAACGCGGCAAAGCCCAGCAGCGCGATGTGCGCGTGGGCCACGACCCAGTTGTTGAAGTGCGTGTGCCGCTGCACGGACGGCAATGACTGGAACGGCCCCTGCGTGCAGACGATGAAGTAAAAAACGGTGCCGGTGAAGATCATTTTCCCGGCGATATTGCTGGTGAAATTCGCCAGCGATCCGCGCATCGTCAGCCAGAGATTCACAAGCACCGTAACGACGGGAATCACCATCGCCACGCTGTCGATCGTCGAGATCGTCTTCAACCAAGTCGGCACCGGCGCCTGCAGGAGGTGGTGCGCGCCGATGTGAGTGTTGATCGCCAGCAGCGTCCAGAAGCCAATCAGCGAGAGCGTGTGGCTGTAGAGCGGCTTCTTGGCGATGCGCGGGATGATGTAGTACGCCGCCGCGACCGCCATCGGCGTTGTCACCAACCCGAAGATGTTGTGCCCATACCACCAGAGCCAGATAGCGTCCAGCAGTCCGCTCATCGATCCAACGTGCGGCTTCCACATCACGTTGCCCGGAATGTAGAGCAAGCAGGGCCAGAGCAGCCCTCCCAGCCCGTACCAAACCGAGACGTAGAGCACGTTCTCTTTCCGGTTGATGACGGTCATCAACACGCAGATCACGAGGAACAGGAGCGTGAAGACGACGAGAACATCAATCGGGAAGATCAGCTCCGCGTATTCCCGCCCCTGGGTCATGCCCATCGGCAGCGTCACGCACGTCGCGATCATCGCGGCATTCCAGAGCCACAGCGCGCAGTTGGCCAGGCGCTCGCTATAGAGCGGCGTCTTCAGCACAACCGGGATGATGTAGAGCGTCGCGCCGATCAGTAGCGAAGTGATGAACCCGAGCAGCACGATGTTCGTGTGCGCCGGGCGAATCCGGCCGAACTCGAGCCACGCGATGCCGCCGAACAGATCCGGCGCGATGAGGTGAATCGCACCGATCAGGCCCCATGCGGTGCCCACGACGAACCACACCGCGCCCGTCACCAGCCAACGCCGGGCGGCGGAGTTCTCATCGGGCGGCAGGATTTGGTCGGTCACTCTGTTGATGAGTGTCATCGGTGACACGTCCAGCAATCCACGGATGCCTCGTGCTCGGGCTTGCGGTGGCAATCCACGCAGAAGCCCATGGAGAGCTTCTGGTTGAGGATAACCCGGTCCATCGATTTCACGTCGCCATGGCACTCAGCGCAGTCGATCCCCTTGAGGAGGTGCGCCTCGTGGTTGAAATACGCGTGGTCCGGCAAATCGTAAACCCGCACCCACTCGATCGGTTCATTCCGCTCGCGCGCCTCGTGCAGTTTGGCAATGGGATCGAACCGGTCGGCGATGACCTCGTGACACAGCAGGCATTTCTCGAGTTCGGGCACCCCCGCCACTGGCGACCGGTCCGCGCCCGTGTGGCAGAAGTAGCAACTGATCTCACGGATCCCCGCATGCCGGAGATGACTGAACGGTATCGGCTGTTTCGGGCCGACAGCGTGAGGGCGCAGGGCCCAGACGGCACCTGTCGCGATCAAGCTAATGACCGCGATCCACGCGAGCCAGACGAGCGCGCGTCTGGCGATTTTGGCGATGATCTCGCGCATTAGCCGCTCGTCACCTCATCCGCTCCGGCGTTCTCAAACGCCTTCCGCACCGTTTCTCGCTCGTCGTCAGCGCAGCGAACCGTCACGCCGAACGCATCCAGCCCAAACTCGGGTTGGTGGTCATCCGGCAAGAGCTGCGGGAACAGCCGCGAGTAGACGAACACGGACGCCATCGTCGCCAGGGCAGCCGCCAGAACGGCCAGCTCGAAGCCGATAATGCCGAACGGCAGCAACGTGACCACGGCCTTCCCGGACACGATCTGCGAGTACATCCTCGACGCCATGATGCAGAGCGCGAAGCCGCCGATGCCGCCCGCGATACCAATCACGAGGGCATACCACCTCACGGGGCTGCCGGATCGAGGCAGCAACTCTTCGTGCTCGGCCAGCGTCGGCACGGGCGTGTAGGTCCTGAATTCGTCAATCCCCGCCCCGCGTAGCGCCTTAAGCCCCGCAATGAAGCTCCCGTACTCAGAAAACCGAGCCGTCACCCCGCGAGGCGCGCTCATAGTCTCGCCTCACCCTCGGTCGGCTCACCGGCGACCCCTGTAGGAGCGGCTTCAGCCGCGACGCCGTGGTGCCGTTCCTCGACCATCTCCGCCTTCGTCTCGGTCAGGGCCACGGCGGGTATCACCCTCAACGCCACCAGCAGCGCGAACAGGAAGAAACACCCGGCGCCAATGCTGATGCTGATCTCCACCCAACTCGGCGTGTACAGATGCCACGCCGAGGGCAGGTAGTCGTGCGCCTGGCTCGTTACGATGATCACGTAGCGCTCGAGCCACATGCCGACGTTGATCAGAATGCCGATGATGAACAGCACGGCCCAGTTGCGGCGAAGGCTCCGCCAGAGGAATGCCAGCGGAAGAACCCCGTTGAATCCCACCATCATCCAGTAGTACGGCGCGTACGCGCCCGTCGCGCGGTACATGCTGAGCGAGCGGTGCGCGTGATGACCGCCATACCAACTCATGAACGGCTCGACGCAGTAGGCGTACAGCACGATCAGCCCGGTGAAGACCATGAGCGCCGCCATGGCCTCGAAGTGTCGCCGCTGAATATGCTTCTCCAGGTTCAGCACCGACCTCAGAGGGATCAGAAGCGTGATCACCATCGCGAGGCCCGAGTGAATCGCCCCCGCGACGAAGTAGGGCGCGAAGATCGTCTCGTGCCAGCCCGGCAGGATCGAGACGGCGAAGTCCCACGACACGATGCTCTGGACCGAGATCACCAGGGGCGCGGCCAGCGCGGCCATGCACGTGTACGCTCGCGCGTAATGCCGCCATTGGTCGTTACCGCCAACCCATCCCATCGACAACACGCCGTAGATCCACTTCCGCCGCCCCGTCGCCGAGTCGCGGACCGCGGCGAGGTCAGGGATCAGGCCGAGGTACCAGAAGAGCACGCTCACCGTCAGGTACGTCGTCACCGCGACCACGTCAGACAGCAGCGGCGACTTGAGATTCGGCCAAAGATGCGCCGTGTTCGGGTAGGGCATCAGCCAGTAGAACACCCAGACGCGCCCGAGGTGAATCATCGGAAACATGCCGGCCGTCATCACCGCAAAGACGGTCATCGTCTCGGCCACTCGCGCCACCGCCGTGCGCCACTCGACCCTCAGCAGGAACAGGATCGCCGATATCAGCGTCCCGGCGTGGCCGATCCCGATCCAGAATACGAAGTTCGTGATGTACGTGCCCCAGCCGACCGCTGAGTTCAGCCCCGTCACGCCCATGCCCTTGAAGGTCTGCAACCCAAAACACAGCCCCAACCAGCCGATGCCGAGCGCGAGCACCGCCAGCAGCGCAAGATAGCGCCGCGACGGCATCTTCAGCGACTGCAGGATCTGCTCGTTTGTCTCTCGGAACGTTGGAGCCGCCATACGCCTCCCTACGTCCGCTCCCAATCCCTTGTAGGAGCGGCTTCAGCCGCGACGCCGTCAGACGTCCGCAACCACCCGCTTCAGGTAGAAAACCGCCGGCTTCGTATTCAGCTCATGCAGCACTTGGTAGGCGCGCGGATTCTCTCGAACCGCCTTCGATACTTCAGATTCGGGATCCATCAGGTTCCCGAAGATGATCGCATTTGCCGGACACGTTTGCGCGCACGCCGGGATCACTTCGCCGTCGCGGATCTTGCGATCCTCGCGCTTGGCCTGCATGCCGGCCGATCGGATCCGCTGAATGCAGAACGTGCATTTCTCCATCACGCCGCGACAGCGCACCGTCACGTCCGGGTTCGCCTGCAGATTCAGCGGCTCGGGCCACTCGTAATCCGTCCAGTTAAACCGCCGCACCTTGTACGGGCAGTTATTCGCGCAATACCGCGTGCCGACGCAGCGGTTGTAGACCTGCATGTTGAGGCCGTTCTCGTTGTGAGCGGCCGCGTAGACCGGGCAAACGGGCTCGCACGGCGCCGCGTCGCACTGCTGGCAGAGCATCGGCTGGAATAGCACTGGCGACGCCTCGCTCGACCAGTCGTAATAGCGGTCGATCCGCATCCACGCCATCGAGCGGTGATCCGTGAAGAGTTCCTTACCCACGACGCCGATGTTATTCTCCGCGTAGCACGCCGTCACGCAGGCGCTGCAACCCGTGCATTTCGCGAGGTCGATCGCCATCGCCCACCGATAGTCCACGTGGTCGTGCGGCGGGTTCATCTCACTCGGCGAGTCATACCCCTCCGGCAGCGGCATGTGCAGTTCGGCCGGTTTCGCTTCGGCGAGCGATGCCAGAGCCACCGTCTGCACGATATCGCGAGCGTGCTGATACGGGCTGCCGTCGGAGCTGGGCAGCGGATCGCCGTCGCCAACACGCGTGACGCGGGTTACTGCGCCAGAGGCTCCGAGCGCCCTCGATCCATGCCCAATCGGCACGGCTACCGTGCGCGCGGCCAGCCCCGGGTAGACGTAGGCGGGCATGGTGGCAGCTCCCGCGTCGGTCTCGACGGAGACCTCATCGCCCGTGCTGATACCGAGTTCGGATGCCAGGTCAGGCGATACCTCAGCCCAGCCGGTCCACGCCAGTTTGGTCATCGGATCGGGGAGTTCTTGCAGCCACCGACGATTCGCGCCACGGCCGTCGTACATCGCCGTTGAGGGGTACGTGTGGAGCGCGATGCCGCCCCCCTCGAGCTTGCCGAACTGCACCCTCGCAGGCTGGGGCTGGGCCGTGATGCAATAGGGCGCGGCCTCATCCCACACGCCGCCCTGCTCCAGCGCCGCCGCCCAGGATGGGCCGCCGTGGCGCTGCTCGTAGCGCCCGCGGACGTAATCGACGTAGGTGCGGTCCGACCCCATGGACTCGAGCAGCAGATCACCGGCATTACGGGTGTCGTGCAGCGCGCCCATAGTCGGCTGCATCAGGTTCAGGACGCCCGCGCGTGGCTCGAAGTCGCCCCATGATTCGAGAGGCGTGTGGATGGGGAGCACGCAGTCTGCGAGTTCAGTGGTCTCATTCGGGAATGGGCTGAGACAGATCACCGTACCCACGGAGTTGAGGGCCTCGGTGAAACCCAGCTCGGGCGGAATATGCGCGACCGGGTCCGCTCCAACGATAATCAGCGTATCGACCTCACCCGCGGCGAGGCCATCGACGAACGCTTTGGTCTCCTCCCGCGTCGCCGCGCTGCCTATCGCGTGAGTGACGCCAAGGGTCACGGCCCGCGACTCGAGCGCCAGATTCAGCAGGTTCGCCGCCAGGACCGTCCCCTCCGCGGCGTAGCTGCCGTCGCTCGGATGCCCGGCCACGACGACAGGCCGCCGCGCATCGGCCATCCTCCGTGCCAGACGCCGAATGGCCTCGGGCGCGACGCCGATGAAGTCGCCAACGCGTTCCGGCGTGTACTGCCCGAGCGTCGTCTTCGGGAGAGCCAGCGTCCCGCGCATCAGCCCCTCGCCTTCAAGCACATTCAGCAGGGACCGTGCCAGGAATCGCTTGTCTCCCGGACGCACCAGGAATCGCTCATCGGCGTTCGCCGCCGTGAGTGACATCCGAGGCCCCGCATACACGAGCCGGGTCGGCGAATCGCTCGCGCCAGGGCGGCTCTCGGCGAACCAGCGGGTGAACTCCACCGGAGAAAGCCACGTATCCAGGAGGTCCGCGCCAAGGGAGAGGACGAAATCTGCGTCGTTGAGATTGGGCACGGGCACGACAGGCCGGCCTAATAGGCGATCATTCGCCCGCTTGATGGACTCATAGTTCAGCGGCTCGTACTGGAGGTATCGATCGGAGCCATGGAGCGCGAGGAACTCCCGGATGAGCGCCGCCATGCTGCCGGTCTGCAGATCCGAGATGACCGCCACGCGACCGGGGGCCTTGGCTCGGCCAGTAGCCAACGCAACTTGGCGGATCGCATCGTCCCAGGCGGTCATGCGACCGCCCACTTCCGGTGAGGTGATCCGGTCCGGGTCGCAAAGGCCCTGCAGCGATGCCTGGCCGCGAGCGCACAAGGCGCCGGCGTTGGTGGGGTGTTGGGGGTTGCCTTCAGCCTTGACGGCGCGGCCCTCGCGGTTGCGGATCAGCATCCCGCATCCGGCGGGACACTCTCGACAGCTCGTGGCGAACCACGTCGCGACGCCCGGCAGGATGTGCTTCTGAGGGGATACGTTGCCGATGAGCCTCTTGCGGCCCCACCAGGTGCTGAGCCCCAAACCGACGCCGGTGCCGGCAAGGCCGCGAAACCAGCCTCGCCGCGACAGCCGTGCGGAATCTCTGTCGGATCGGTCGTTATCCGGCATGGGCTCAAGCACTCTCCAAATGCGTAAATCCAGGCACTTTCGGGTGCCATTCGTCACGAACAACACCGTGAACCTGAGGCTTGTTGCCGAGATCGATCTCTGGAGCGCGCGCCATTGACCGCTGCCTTGGTTGGCATACTGGCTGGGCTCGCGGCCACCCCACATTGCCTGGGCATGTGCGGCGGATTCGCCCTGCATCTGGCCCGCGGCAAGGACCCGCGCCGGGCGATCTCCCACGCATGCCTATTCCTGCTCGGCAAGGCTTTCACCTACGCGTTCATCGGCGCGCTCGTCGGGGCGCTCGGGCTTTACGTCGTCCAGTCAGGCTGGGTGCCCGGCGCGCGCAAAGCTCTCGTCTACGTCGCGGCGATTGTCACCATTCTCCTCGGCATTCTGATGCTCGAATTGCCCATCAAACTCAAGCTGCCTGCTGTCCGCTGGCCGGGCGCGAGCCTGCTTGAGGAACACTGCCCATCATTGCTGCGAAGCTCGAGCTCCGTCTCCGCGTTTGTCCTGGGCCTCGCTGTCGGCTATCTCCCGTGCCCGCTAACTGCCCTGCTCGCCGTCGCGGCGGCGGGCGAGCATTCGGTGCTGACGGGGATGGCAATGCTCGGGGGCGCGGGGATCGACACCATGCCCGGGCTTCTGGCAGTCGGGATCTTCTCGAGGGTCAGCCCCAGGTGGCCACGCTCATCACTCACGACGGCGACGTCGAGGTCCCTGTCGCGGGCCTTTGCCTCGGTGATACCGTCCGTCTCGGCCGCATTCCCGGTCCGCACGAGGAGGGAAGTCATTGACGAAGATCATCCCCACTCCCAAGTCCGCCACGTTCGGCGACGGCACGACTCCGCTCCGAACGGGCGATGGAATTGACGCTCAAGCCGCAGCGGCCCGGCCGGCGGCCGAGTGGCTGCGAGACCAGTTGCAGGAGCATCGCAACATCGGATGCTTCCTCACGCCAGAGGCTCCGACTGCGACGGTCGTCTTCGCCCTCGGTGTCGCGCAGGAGGAGCAAGCCTACGAGCTGACGGTGGATGAATCGGGAGCCGTCATTATCGCCAGGGATAGTGCGGGCTTCTTCCACGGCGCGGCGAGTCTTCTGCAGCTCGTTTCGCCAGGCGGCGTCCAGTTCGCCCGCGTCGTTGACTCGCCCGACTTCGAGTTCCGCGTCGCGGACTGGCTGCTCAACGTTGAGGCCAACCGGTGGGGATACGAGCGGGGCGACGGCCGCGCGGCGACAGTCGACCGTCTGCGCCGCAAGATCGATCAGGCCGCTCGCTACAAGCTCAACGTGATCTGGTTCGATGGTTTCGGATGGAGCGTTGAGCGCTCGCCCGGCTACGCGGAGGCCGCTCGGGACCTGGCGCGATACGCGCGGAGTCGTGGAATTCGCCTGGCTCACGCGGGCTACGGCGGCGGATACGGTTTCGCCTACCAGACATCCGAGCTTTACTCCGCGCCGTACATGGGCGAGGTCTTCGAGAACCGTCGGCCATACCCGGACGGTCCCATCTACGATTGCGTCGGCGAGCCGTCCTACGCGACCTCGTGGCGCTATGGGACCTGCGTGTCAAACGAGGGTCTGGCGGAGGCCAAACTCATCGAACTCGTCCGCTTCGTCGAGACCTGCGAGCCCGGCATGCTGTACGTGCACGATGTCGACATCGGCGGCTGGGGCACCGGCATCGAGGGCTGGCGCCGACGCTGCGACGCGTGCCGAGAGCGCTGGCCGAGCGATGACTTGGCGGCCGAAGACGGCATGGCCGGCGCGTACGCGACGTGGTTCAGGGCGCTGGCTGCGGCCGTCAACGCCGCGCGCAGCGAGGACGGCGAGTACGTAGCGGCCCGAGACTGCGAGATCGTCTTCGTCGGGCCCGTCTACACGGGTGCGGAGGAGGCGGATGAGCTGTGGGACGCCGAGTGCGTCTACTTCGAGAGGCTGTCGCGCGCCATGGGCCCCGCGCCCAACGTTCAGTTCGGAATCCGCGAGCAGCTCGTGTCCGACCGATCGCCCCGCCTGCGCGTGGCGGAGCTGTCCGATCGCCTGCGCGCCGTCGGCAATGGGCATGGTGTCTTCGTCTGCGCGTTCGTGGGCGGCGACTCCTACTACAGCGACCAGCTCGTCGCCCCATCCGCCACGCTCAACACGCACTTCGCCGGCGCCCGCACCATCTACAGCGTCAACACCGGCTCTGTCTCCGAGCCCGCCCAGCTTGTCGCCGCCGAGTATGCCTGGAACGCATCCGCCCCCGGCGCGGCCCCGATTGCATCATCCCACGGCGAGGCCTCCGCTCTGCTTGAGGCCTCTCGTTCCGGCGATCTTCGCCCCGACGCCCTCTACGAGGACCTTCTCAGCCGAATCTGTCGCCAACTCTACGGGGCGACGGCAGGCCCGATCATGGCCGAGGTCTTCGCTCCACGCCCGCCCCAGCGCCGCCCCGTCCCGGTGGTCTGGCATGCGATCACCCGCGAGTTGGCCCGGCTGCGGGCGGGCGATCCCGGCGACGCCAATTTCTGGCGTTCCCGCGCCCAAGCATCCGAGGATGCAGCTACCCTTGTCGAGCAGGCGCGAAGCTGCGGCGGCGTGTCCCCCGGCGCTCGCGAGGATCTCGCTTGGCTGGCCCGATGCCTGAGCGTCGGCCGGCTCTTCTGTGAGGCCCTGGCCGAGCACTACGCCGGTTCCTCCGACCGTGAGCGCACTCTCACCGAGATCGATAGGCTGATCCCGGAGCGGTCGGACCACCTCGACCCCATCGCGGGCGACATCGGCGTCTGGCGCGAGACGCTGGCGGCCTTGCGCTCGCTCATCGACTGACTCGGAAGGCCTGCACTCGCGGAGAAGCGAACACGCCACGCAACCCAGTCGTAACCCGGAGCCAACCCAATGAGACGCGGCATCGATTACCACATCCACACTTTCTACCAGAAATGCGGCAACGAAACGCTCACCGTCGAGGGCATCATCCGACGCGCCGAGACCATGCGACTCAGCTCCATCGCCATTACCGATCACCTCAACCACTTCGACCACATCGAGAACTTCCGCGCCATCAAGCGCGACCTCGACGCCGTCGACACCGACATCGAAGTGTTCTTCGGCTGCGAGCTGAACTACCAGGGATGCGACGGCGAGTGGGCCTACTCCGAGGCTATCCGCGATGACTACGGATTCCAAATCGCCATCGGCGGCATCCATTCCGCCTACACCGACAGCACGGACAAGGTCGAGGTCATCGACATCCAGCACCGCCACCACATGCGCGCGCTGGAGGATCCCCTCATCGACGTCCTCGTCCACCCTTACTGGTTCGGCAAGGGCGATCTCGACAAGCGCGCGCCCGAGTGGTGGCAAGACCTCATGGAGACGTTCCCCGCGGAGCGCATCACTGAACTCGCGGACGCCAGCCGCGCCAACAACTCCGGCATCGAGGTCAATACGGCAGCGGTCTCCCACAACGCCGCCTACAGCGATGGTTTCCAGATGGCCTACAACGTCTTCGTCAAGAGCCTCGCCGAGGCGGGCGCGCTCTTCACCGTCGGCTCGGACGCGCACGACATCAACACGATCGGCTTCGCGGATTACGGTGAGGGCCTCCTCGACGGCCTCGGCGTTTGGGAGACGCAGCGTTGGCAGCCGGCGAGGTAGCCTCTGATGTTCGTGGCGCAGGCATTCCTGCCTGCGGACATGCCTGACGGCGGCGGGCAAGAATGCCCGCCCCTCGATATCGCGACGCATCGACGGGCCCGGAACGCTGCGTTACGACTTAAGGAGCAATCCACATGCCACTCATCCTCATCGCCCTCGCGACCACTACCTTCGCCCAGCCTGCCCGTCTCTTCTGTTCGTTCGACGGCATGCAGGGCCGCGAATCGAAGGCCTGGCTGCCCCTCACCGACGGCTGGGAGAGTTGGGATGGAGGCTACGGATTCACCGATGCCAGGCGGCGCGGCACGGCGTCGTGGCTCAAGAACAGCTGCTTCTCTGATGTCGACATCACCGTCCGCTTCCGCATCGATGAGGTCGGCAAAGGCGTCCGCGCGGCGGGGATTGCTTTCCGCTCTCAGGATTCGAAGACTTCTTACTACGTCCACATCGACAGCGGCAACTCGCAGGTCATTCTCCTGCGCTCTGAGCCCGCCAAGACCTGGAACGAACTCCAGCGCGTCCCCCGAGTCACGATCACGCGGGATGAGTGGCATGACGCGCGCGTCACGTGCATCGGCAGCGACATCAAGTTCTACCTCGATGGCGCGCTCACCGCCCAAGCCTCGGATGACACGCTGACTCATGGCATCGTGGCTCTGCGCGCCGGCCAAGGGCGGATGCTGTTCGATAACCTCGCTATCACCGGCACGCGCGTTGCGGCCGAAAGGGAGTGGACGCTCTTGCCCGGCACCAAGCCTAACGATGATATGGACCGCCCGATGTTCGCCGCCGCCGAGCGCTCTGTCGCCGTCCGAGGCGGCGGATACTTCCCGGTGCTCATCAAGCTCCAAGACGGCTCCCTAGGCGCCGTCGTCCGCGGAGGCGCGCCCCATATCGGCATCAAGGGCCGCATGGATTGGATCCGGTCGACCGATGGCGGCAAGACGTGGTCTGAGCCCAGCGTGGTCGCCGACAGCAAGTGGGACGACCGCAACCCGGCTCTCGGTCAGATGGCCGACGGCACCATCGTCATGGGCTACGCCGAGGCGCAAACGTACAATGAGAAGGGCGAGTGGGACACCTCGGCCGGGGAGTACGTGCAGTACTTCATCACCTCATCCGACAGCGGCGCGACCTGGGGCGAGAAACAGAAGCTCTACACCGGCGCCATCCGAGGCGGATCGCCCTTCGGGCGCATCATCGTGCTCAGCGATGGTACCGCGCTCATGCCGATGTATGGTGCCCGCGACGCCGCGTGGGAGGGCCACCCGACCGAGGAGGACACGAAGGGCACGACGATCAGCGCTTACGTCGTCTCGAAGGACAACGGGAAGACTTGGGGCGACTTCACCGTCGTTGCGCCGACGGGGCACAACGAGATGTCTCTTCTCGCGCTGTCAGACGAGCGCATCATCGCCATGTGCCGCACGATCGGTGGCGCGATCAGCCAGTTCGACTCGGCCGACGGTGGGAAGACCTGGGAGGGCCCTAAGGCTGTGACCCAGGCCAGCCAGCACCCGCCTGATCTCGTCGAACTCGACAGTGGTAAGATCCTTCTCGTCTGGGGAAACCGACGCGATCCTCTAGGGATCGGCGGGATGATCAGCGAGGACTCCGGCGCCTCGTGGCGTTACGATGACCGGATCATGTTGGCGTGGACCAGCAACAACGGCGACACAGGCTACCCGAGCGTCGTCCAACTCGACGATGGCTCAATCGTCATGCTCTACTACTCCGTCGGCACCAGCGACTTTGGCGACGACCAGCTCTGCATATCGGTCATGTTCACTGAGGATCAACTCATGGAGGCCATCGGGCCGTGAGCGTCCCGCCTTCCACGGGTAGCCACGTCATTCCGGCGCAATGGGCTTGACTTCCACCTTGCTGCCCTTGACGATGATCTCCTCGACGACCTTACCCTTCGGCCACGGGCCCGCATTCGGGGGGTACTGCCACCCACTCGCTTTGTACTCTCCCACGCTGTAATCGTAGAGGAAGAAGTAGCCACTGAAGCCCTTCCCATCTATGCCGCACTCGCCCGCGATGAACGGCTCGGAGCGCACGTTCTCGGGGCAGTCGAGGGACTGGTACAGTGTCAAGTTGCCAGGGTCGGTGATGACGACGCACCTGATTCCGGGCCAGTCGGCGTCGGGCTTATAGGTCCACGCGACGTTCCCGCTCTGGGAGCGCTTGGGAGGATCAGGAAGGTTCAACTCGATCAGCGCGAACTCGAACTCCGCGATCTCGCCCTTCGGCTTCTCTTCGGTATACAGACGTAGCTGAATCGTGCAAGCCGGCTCCGCAACATCATCCGCGCCAACCAGCGCGACCACCATCAAGACGATGCCGGAGAGTGCGAGGGCAACAGCGATTCGACGCATCATGGGCTCCTTCAGAATGGGGGTCTGCAACGCCGGGGTTCGACTGTCAGCTGGTTAGCGGCCGGTGGTCTTCGCCGGCCGCTAACCAGCGCCATCTACGCAGCGGCCTGAGCGGAACTCACGTACTCGTAAACTCGCCGCACCTCATCCTTGAACTCCTCGTAGTCGATCTGCATGCCGTGGACGTAGGTGCTCCACCCCACGCTGCACTTGGCCTGGGCGACCGCGTCCTCGATCTCTTCGTCCGTAGCACCATGCAGCCTCGCTACCTCGGTGTGGAAGAGAGCGCAGTAGTCGCACCGGATCGCGGCCGATACACCCACTCCAACGAGTTGCCGGTACTTGGCGGGGATTGGGCCGTCACCAAGCTGCAAGCCCTTGAAGAGCGTCCATTCTGATTCTAGCGTCGCGTCGGGAAGTCCCTGGAAGAACGTCGGCACGAGGCCCAATGAGGCTTCGATTTCGTTGAGTATCTCTTGTCGTTTCATTGTCCCTAGCTCCTTCTTGCTGGAGCGTTGGGCGGGACATTGAGGCCGGAAATGCGAGGACTCTGTCGCCCCGCTCAACTTCTTTCTCAGTTGGTAGCAATAACACCGTCTTTGCGCGCGCCGTGCCCCGTCGATTCAGAAGCGAGGCCCGGCGGCCGGCCGAACGTCCACACTACCGAAACACGATGCTTGAACCCACCGATCAGCAGACCACATCCGTCGCCGACCGCATCCTCGACCGGGCGCAGTGGAGTTGCGCATTCGTCTCGCTAGCGCTCTGCCTGGCAATCGCGGTCTGCTACATTGTCCGCTGGCCGGCAGTGGTTCTCGTGACCGTGTTCCCGGTCTGGGTTTGGGCCGCGCCGGGCATCGCCTTGATCGCGCTGAGCTACAGCAAACTCGCGCGCAAACGCGCGGTCGTCATCGCGCTCCTATGGGCCACCCTCATCGGAGGAATCGCCGAGGAACCGAAAGCCCTGATCACGTGCTGGCGGCATTGGTCGGAAGAGCGCGTCGACGACTCTGGTTTTCGCATCGTGTCGGTGAACTGTGCCGGAGGCGATCCCCTCGTTGCCGAGGAGGCCCTCGATTACAGCCCCGACATCCTCCTGCTCCAGGAGACGCCCGGCACGAACGACCTGGCGCCGCTCCTCGCCCGAGTCCCGGAATACACGCTGGTGTGGGGATACGATGGAGCGATCCTGGCGAAGGGCGAGGTGACGCCTCTGCCAGTGCCCAGGTCGGCGCGCTCGTTCATGACACTCGCGCAGGTTACCTTGCGCGACACGGCCATGGTCGTCATGAGCACGCGGTTCGTTCTCCCGTATTGCGAGCCGGATCTCTGGCGCGTCGGCGCGTGGCGTTCGGCCCGCGAGGTGCATGCGGTCCGCGTCGAGCAGATGGACGCCGTCGTCGCGCGATTGGCCCAGGAGCAAGACGCGCCGATCAGATTGGGGGGAGACTTCAACACGCCGGTCGGCGACAGCCTCTACCGCAAGCTGCGCCCGAAGTTCCACGACGCCTTCCGCGAGGCCGGCGTCGGGTTCGGCAACACGATCATCAACGACATTCCGCTCTCGCGCATCGATCAGATCTGGCTCACCGACCACTTCGCGGCGACCGCAACCGTCGCCAGGAAGACAGAGCACTCGGACCACCGAATGGTCATCACGGACCTGGCGGCCGCATCTCCTCCCTGAGGCTCGGGCGTGCAGTAGGGGGCGCGTCGTGTCGCCCGAACGGGATGTCGCCCGTGGCCCCCGGGACGATGCCCCCCTCGATGTCCTCACCGGCGTCATCGGCGCCGTCGGGTCCCACGCTGTAGATGACCAGCCCGTCCTCGCCAGGAACCGAACTCAGCAACTCGCCACTGAACGGATCGACCAGCGCCGCCGGCAGATACTCCGGGACAAGCGCGCCGAGAGACGCGGGCGCGTCGCCGTCAGTGAGCTGATGCGCTCGCGCGGCCAGTTCCGCCAGCGCAACCTGGATCTCAGCCTGCCACCGCGTGTCCGCAAACCACGCGTTCTGCGTGATTCCCGGCGGGTACAGGGCCTCAATGAGGGGATCGCCGACGACCGGTAGGGGATCGGCCACGCTATACGGGGTCCTCGCCGTCTCCAACAGACCGGCCGTGGCCGCGTCTAACGCCGCCCAGGACGCCTCAAGATCCGCCTCATAGTCCGGCGGCAGGTTTGCCATTGCGATGACCGCGAGCAGATGCTCTTCGTCTTCGGCCATGTCCTTCAGCGACGCGCGCATCTCCACCATGGTCCCATCAAGACGGTCGGCGAACGCCACGCGCGACGCTTCCGCGTCCTGGAGTAGCTTGAGGGCTTCCACGCATTCCGCCTGATCTAGATTCGGGACTGTGTCCTGGAGAAGCCTCACGCCACGAGCAACGCATGCGGCCCCGGCGACGGTCGACACCACGCTCCGCTGTGAAGAGACATCATGCCCAAGCTCTACTATGCCGATCGCATCTCGCGCCGCGGCGGCATGGTCCCCGTCGTCGTTATGCACGCGGCCCGAGTACTCCAGCAGGCGCGCCGCCTTGATGAAGTCGACGTGCGTGACCGAGGCGTCCATCTTCTTGGGCCAATCCCAAGGCACGGGCAGCCGGCACTCGCCCTCCAACGCCTGGCGCAGCAAGTCCAGCGTCTCCTGATTCTGCGTCACGTACTCGCGCACTTCGGTGAGGTCGTCGGTGTACCCGTTCGGCAGTGACGTTTCCGCCTGTAGCTTGAACGTCTTCTCGTACGTCTTCCACGCATTCGGGGAGGGCAGCTTCACCTTCGGCGGCTTCCACGAATCCCACGGGCCGGTCTGCCCCGACTTGCATCCGACCAATACAACGCACGCCAGAAGTGCAATGGCAATCCGCCCCATAGGGTCGCTCCTCTGTCGCCAGGGACTGTCGCCTGTAGCCGTCCGCCGGCCGACAGTTAGATCAACCCTGTATTGAGCGCGGTGTCCTCCTCACCATATGCAACGGCGATCGCCTTGTGCGGATCGAACATCTCCTCGATGGGCCCCAGTTGCTCCTCAAGCACGCATGGCGGCTCGTATGTATCCAAGTCCGCCCCGTCGGCGAAGCCCTTCAGCAACTCCACCATGTACAGGAACGTGCGGACCGGCACGTCCGGCGGGACGCCGTGATCGACCGACGGGATGTACCGGCCATACTCGCGCGCCACCCGGTAGCGTTTCACCACCTCCGCTCGCGCCTGCTCCTTGCCGAAACGCAACTCGCGCTTATCGATCCCACCCGTGAGAAACAGCTTCGGGTACTGGCTCAGGTACTCTTCTGGATCGTTGTGCGCCGCGATCTCGGTCGGGCTGATCCCATCGATGCCCTCCGGGTGCATGGTCGCGATGATCTGCGAATTGTGCCCATCTGAATCCATGTCCACGCAATAGACGCCCTTGCTCTTGAAGAACTCCTTCAGGCGCTTGTACCTTGGCAGCATGAACTCGCGCATGTGATCGGGCGAGAGCATCGGCTGCGGCTTGTAGGCCATGTCCTCGTTGATCACGATCCTGTCCACCTGGATGTGGTTGAGGGGCTCATCCAGCAGCTCCATGATGAACCACGTCCAATACTCCATCATCTCATGCACGAGGCCCGGCTGGTCGTAGCACATGATGCTCAGGCCCTCAAAGCCAGCCCAATCCCGCGCCGTCCAGTAGAGCCCCGCGAGCCCGCTCGTTACCGGCAAGTCCGAGTCCCTGCACGTGTCCACGAGGTCCTTCCAACACGTGCCGTGGGAGTACTGGCGGTAGCCATCGGGGTTGAGCGTGTCTCGAACCCGATCGTCGGGGAGGTTGTCGAGTCGCCTGGTCGAGTGCGGGTCGAAGTGCTCTTTCATGCGCTCGAAGTCGGCGGGCGTCTTCACCGGGAACTCGAGGTACTTGCGCGTGGCGAAGCCGTCGGTCGGTTGCTCGATGGCATCGACGCGCTTGACGCCCCACTCATCGATCCACGTGCGGATGTTGCCATCTTCGGAGATGACCGTCTCCTCGAATCCAGGCAGCGGACCGGTGTAGATCTTGCCCATCCCCATCCCGCCGTCGGCGCCGGTGAAGCTGTGCCAGTTGCGATGCAGTTCCTCGGTCAGACCTTGCTTGCGCCACGCGGCGAACGTGCTGGCGCGCGGCCCGCCGAAGCTGTACGGCATCCGGTCCACCGGCTGCCCATCAACAATCGCGCGCAATCTCTCTTTGGGGGTCATCATTATTCTCCCGTGGCGCGGGCATTCTTGCCCGCGTCTGTCGTCACGTGACGACAGGCCTCCAATCCGTCGGCCGTCCGCCGTTTCGCTGACCGTTGGGGATGTACCTCGGGGAACTACCGGCTCTCGCGTGCTTTGCGTGTCGCCTCGACTTCGTGCCTCATGTTCAGCAGCGTGATGCCCCACGGGCCCGTCCCCGACCTCAGCTTCACGTGACCATCGACGTAGGCCACGTTGAGGCCGCCGTGGTGTCGGAACACAGCCTCCGCCCGCGCATCTGCGTCCCAGAACATATACGTCTCGACCGGGTCAGGCACATCCGCTTTGAGAGCGCCGCCCAGGAAATCAGCGTACGCGTAATCGACCCGCCTTGGCGGCCACCGGACACTGGGGCACTCATACAACTCGGTGACCCTCGTGTACGGCTCCAACCGAACAGGCCATCGTGCATGAGGAGGATACACGTCATCGCAGTCGTCGACGTACATATCCATCGCAACCGTGAGTTGCCGCAGATTCGAGCGACAACGCTCGACGGGGGCCTTGTGCCCTTTCTGGTAGCCCATCACCGACAGGGCAAGGAAGGGCGGCCCGATCCCCAGCGCCACCGCGAGCACAAGGAGACCAACCACGCCACAGCACAAGCCCTTCAACTGCCCCTTGGGCGTCTCGACCGGCGCGTCGCTACCCATCGCTCTCACCCAGGGACGCTCCCGCCGCCAGTTCCGCCTCAAAGCGCGCTCGCCCGAGCCCGCCCTCACAGTGCCCGTCCACGTACGCGACGTTGATGCGCTTCCTGTGCCGGAATGCCGGCTCGTGAGTCACAGGATCCATGTCCCACAACATCAGCGTCTCGCCCGGACGCGGGATGTCGGGGTAGCGCGCCTCGGCGAGAGACTTAGCGAAGTCGTAGTCCAACTCAGGCACTACGGCGCCGGTGGCATCTTCTGCGGACTCATATTCCCAGTAATACCGGTGGCGGAGCGTCGAACACCCGTAGTGGACCGCACGGCCGGGCCCTGCCGCCGCTGACGCCCATCGGTCATAGGGCGGAAGGCGATCATCGTGGTCAGCCGCATAGACGTACAGCGTGCTTGCCAACAGGTTCTGCTGGCTGAGACACAGGTCGTGCCCCATGCGAGCGTAGCGCCAGTTGACAGCCAGCGGAACGCCCACAAGCCACCCCAACACGAAGGCGAGGACAACCGCCAGCCAGCACCCGATCGTCCGGCGTTTGCGGTGCCGATACCACGGCGTCCGTTCACTCATCAGCGCTCCCACCTATCGCAGCACCAAACTCCTCCGCCGTCATCCACGTCACATGTCTGTCGGCATGGGCCACGCAGATCCCGTCGTCATGCCTGAATGCCGGTTCGCCCGTCAGAGGGTGCACATCCCAGAAGACCAGCGTCCCACCAGGTTCGGCCGCCATCGCGTAGGAGACAGGTTCATCGTCCCCGCCAACAGCCGGGCAGGTGAACGGCGGCCACCGAATCTGCATGTAGGGCCTGATGGCGTCAGGCCAATCGTCTGAGAGAGGATACTCCCCGTCCCACTCACGGGCGTACATGTCCAGCGCCGCCGTCATGCTCCGCAGCACATGGTAGCACCCAGACTGCTTCGCCAATTTGCGGGATCGCTGGTACACGGGAACGGCGATCGCGGCTAGCACCACCAGAAGCCCAAACGCTACACCGCACTCCCGCAACCACTTCGACCTGTTCATTCGGGACGCACCTCCGCCACCTGGCCAGCCATCCCCTAGAGGCATTCTCACTCTCGCATCACGACAGCGGAGGCAACAAGGCCAGCGCGAGCAACCGCACCAACCACAAGACGGCCACCATGACGCACAGGAGCCAACCCACCGACATCTTCGGCGGCGCGGGCTCCTCCGACATCGGCGGCAAAGGCAGTTTCAATTCCTTCTGTCGTGGCTTGCTCATTCACCGGCCCCCAAGTCGCGTCCCAACCTCCACGCGCGCGGCGTGAGCATCGAGATAGACGACGCTCGCCTGCCCGCCGTGCCTGAACGCGGGCTCGCCATCCGGCGTCGCGTCCCAGAGCATCGGCGTGGTTCCGCGCTCCTCAAACCCACTCACGGCCTGCCCCGCCACCTCAGCCGAGCATGCGAACCCCAGGCGAAAACGACTCCAACGCACCCCATCCACATGGACCTGATGCCAATACCGAGCGTCGTCTCCGGACGTGGAGGGGCAGTCGTAAATGAGGGCGCCCTTCGCGCGCGGCGCGAGCCTGCACTCCCAATCATCCCGCGGCGGGAGCTGGTCATCGTGGTCGCGCGAGTACATCAACATCGCCAGACCAAGAGCCTTCACGTTGCTGAGACAGGACGTGGCCCGCGCTTGCTCCCTCGCGTCGGCAAACCGTCCTGCAATGGCCACCCAAACTGCTCCGACAGCCACCATCAACACGATGCCGATCGCGACTACCTTCGTCCGCTTGCCCATGGTCAAACCCCTGTCTACGCCGCCACCGCCCGCCGCCTCCGCTGGCCGCTCACCCATCCGGACCTGCCCCCTCATCCTCACCCTCCGTGGCCTCCGGCTCAGCCGTCGGCCGGATCATCTGGCCCGGCGATACGCGACGAACATCTCCGTCGGCAAACGCGGCAAACGCGGCAGGCGCCGCGCCCCCATGGCGATGCGCCACGTATTGCGTCCCGGGCTCACAGTCGTAGAAGACGGGCACTGTGTCCGGCGACTTCACGTCCCTCGCGCGTCTGCCGCCGAGAGACTCCGAGAGGGCATACCCGACATCCGCGTTCTTCTCGCTCGGACACTTCAGCATGTCGCGGCCGACGTACGTGGGCACCAGGGCGTCTTCCCAGCCTTGGTGCCGAGGGTACCGCCCTGCGTGGTCATCCGTGTATTCCTTCATCGCCAGAGAGAGCTGGTGTAGTTGCGACAAGCACTTGGTCCGAGTCGCCTTCGAGCGCACGCGCGAGAACACGGGGAACGCGATGGCAACAATCAGAGTGCCGACGAAGGCGCACAGCACCATGACCACGAGGGCTGACCCAACGCCACACGTCCACAGCCCCGCCTTGCGCCACTTGCTCTTCCGAGTCTGCTCGGCCACCATCTCACCGCCCCTTCCGGCTGGGAGCACGGATCGGCAGCACCCGAGCCTCCCCGAACCCATTCACTCCTCAATGGTACCCTCCACCGCCGCCTCAAACACCTTCGCTCCGGCCAGTAGTGAAAACACGGCCGTCCCAACCACTAGAACCGACAAGACAGCCACGGCGATGGGCCACCGGGCTGTCCTGGTCACATCCGCCGTCTGCTGCTCGCGCATCCGCTATCCCCTCACATCGCCGCCATCGCCCGCCGTCTCCACCGTCTCAGCACCCAGGCCGCTAGCATTATCGGCAACCACACCGGTGCCAGCCCCAGTATCCACGCGCCCCCGACTCCCGCCACTCGCAAGCCGAGTCCGCCCGCCTTTGCGAATGATGCGGCGACCGCCGCCAGCGCGCCCGGCTTGCCGGGGATCGGCGTCTCGAACGTCGCTGAGACCGTCGCCAGCACTGTCTCCGTGCGCGTCGCGTATCTCTCAGTACGCGCGGCCAGCGTCTTCGCCTCGGACTCCACAATCTGAGTGGCAATCTTCGCCTGCTCGGCCGGCTTCTTCTCCTTGCGGGCTTGCTCGCCAAGCCGTTCCTGCTTCGTCGCCTCACGCCGGAGCGTTGTGTCGACTCCGACCACTGCTTGCGTCATGTCCTCGCATTGCACGGTCATCGCCACCATCGTCCCCAGCGCGCTCAACGCCGTCAGCGCCGGGCTGAGGTTCTCTGTCGGCGTCTTGAAGAGCACGTCGGCGCGCAGATGCTCGCCCTCGCGCCCGTACCGCGATTCGAGCACGAACCCCTGCTGCTGCGTCACGATCCGCTCCGCCGAGCGCAAGGCCTCCAGCACGTCCTCCGTCTCCACCCGCACTCCGGCGTCATACGCGATGTGCAGTTCATCCGCCAGTCCGTAATTCCGGTCCAACGCCCCCAGCGATCCCTTCGTCTCGGCGCCGGCGGGCGACTCATCGGACGCCTTCACATGTCCGTCGACATACCCCGTGTTCGCGAGCCCATTGTGCCTGGGATCCCATGCCCCCTGGGTATTGGCGTCCCAGATCAGCGGCTCCATCGAGGGATCTGCCACATCCTCCAGACGCCGCCCCGCCAGGCTCTCAGACATCGCGTAGTGCCCTCCAGGCGTCACCTTATCCCAGAGCAGTCCGTCCTCTTCGTGTCCCGGGCAGAGGAAGATCCGCTCGTCTTTGGCGTACGGCTCCAGCGCAGCCTTCCACCCATCCGCCCGAGGCAACGTATCATCATAGTCCTGGGCGTACATGATCATTGCCAGCCCGAGTTGCTTGATGTTGCTCAGACAGCTCGTCTGTCGCGCCTTCTCTCGCGACCGAGCGAACACCGGGAACAGCGCCGCGCTGAGAATCCCGATGATCACCACCACGACGAACACCTCCACCAGCGTGAAGCCGCGCTTCTTGCGCTTCTCTTGGGCCGGCATGCCTACTGGCAAGGCCTCCATCACTCCTCGCACGTACGCCTCGCCACGCGCCTGCTCCGGATACGCCTCGGAATACGCGTGCGCATCCTCCCGCACGGCCGCCAGCCAGGCGGCGCACTCCTCGCATTCTTTCAGGTGCGCCTCGACCAGCTCCGTCTCAGCCGCATCGGCCTCGCCATCCGAGTATACGCTCAGTCTCTCCGCCCACTCTTCACATGCCTGATGCCGGGTCATTGGGATGCTTCCTCCTCGGTGGTCCCCGCCATCTCGTGCTGCTCGATCAGCTCTCGAAGGGCTTGCTTGGCTCTATGGCACCGCACTCGGACCGCGTTGACCGTGAGGTTGAGCGCGTCGGCGATTTCAGCGTAGCTCAGGTCCTGGACGTACTTCGCCGCCAGGATCTCCCGATGCTGCTCTGGAAGCTCGTCAAGCCTCTCCCTCAACTCCTCACCGCCGCCGTCCGCGTAGCGACGGGGCTCCCGCCCCGTCGATGGCCCATCACCCACCATCGCCAGCGGCACTTCCCGCTTCGCGGTCCGCAGATGATTGAGCGCCTTGTGCTTGAGGATGCCAAACAACCACGCTTTGAAGCGCTCGGGATGCTTCAGCGATCTCAGCGATGCGTATGCGTGAACGAACGCCTCCTGGCTGAGGTCCTCAGCCGCGTCCGAATCGCCGACCATCGCCCTTGCCGCGGCGATGAGCTTCGCGTGGTGCGTTCGGACAAGCTCGCCGAACGCGCGTCGATTGCCCTTCTGGGCTTTCAGTACGAGAGGTGTGTCGGTGGCCACCGCGGGACTCCCCTCTAAGATGCCGTCACCCCATAGTCACTTGGTCTCGAGCGATCATTACACGGCAACCCTCGGCCGTGGCCCATCGCCACTTGCGGCCTTGTGAGTGCTGATCCGGAATCCACTGGTCGCGGCTGAACCCGCTCCTACACGACGGTCTTACGGCCGTGAGACAGAGCCGCCGTGTAGGAGCTGCTTTAGCTGCGACGCGCCAGAGCCGATGACTTGCTCCCAATGCTGCTCATTGCGCCAAGCCACGGTCGTCCGGTGGCGTCACTTGCGGCCTTCGTGCTGCTCATCCGGGTTGTATCTGTCGCGGCTGAACCCGCTCCTACACGTCGGATTCACGGCCGTGAGGCGGAGCCGCCGTGTAGGAGCTGCTTTAGCAGGGAAACTCAACGAGTTTCCACGACGCGCCAGACCTCGTGACTCGCTTCCATTGCTGCTCATTGCACCCACTTCGACAGAACGTTTCGCCGCGCGGAAGGGATATCCCGCTGCTCGCATCGAAACTCACCCCATGATCTCTCTGCTTCTTCTCTCCACCATCGCTTCCGCCGACGAGCTAACCCAAGGCCCGTGGGTGGTCCAGTGCGATTCCGGCGGCGTGCGCTCCGTGTTCTACGATGGCGAGCAGCTGTTGAGCCAGTTCACGGCGACGCTATACAATGCGGACTGGCAGGGCGCGCAGTTCGTCCTGTCTGATGCCACCGTTGAGCGCGACGGCAACGCGATCACCTTCACGCAGGCGACCCCTGATGTCGCCGATCTCACGGCATTACTCGAAGTTGAGGGCGACACGCTGAGCTGGCGCATCAGAGTGATGATGGCTGCCGCGGGGCCGCTGGAGTGTCATATTCCCTTGCCCACTGCCGCGTTCGAGAGTCCGGCGGGCGACGTGTTCCTCCGTTTCGACAACACGGATCGCGAGGTCGTCGCCGGGCGGTCATGGCCCCACGCTTTCCCGCGCGAGCGTGTTGTGCTCCGCACCGGGGACCACGACATCACGATGCGACTCCAGCCCGGCGAGGGTAGCTGGACCTTCCAGGACCGCCGCCAGGATGCCTACTCAGCCGCCCGCCTCATTGGCATGCGCCGTAGCACCGGCGAGGGCGTCACAGTGGCCGATCTCGGAGTCGACATCACCATCGATCGCGGTACGCCCGAGGAGGCCCGGGCGCGGCGTCTCCTTCTAAGCCAGCGGCGAGCCACGCAGACGGATGTGCCAATACCTGACGCCGGCTTCGAGGACGGCTTGGGCACGTGGGCGCGCGGCCCCAACGCGTCCCTCGTCACGGACGACCCCGCCGAGGGCGACTCATGCGCTCGCATCGACATGGATGGATCCGACCAGGAGAGCGTCTACATTACCCGCCAGGTCCCCGTCACGCCCGGCGCGCGTTATCGGCTGACGGGCAAGATCCGGAGCGAGGACGTGGTCGCCGATGAACAGCTGCGGATGGCGTCCGTCGGCGCGTGCCTGATCCACGAGTGGGCCGACCCGGACGGCAAGTGGATCTTTGCCGGCGATTACTCCGACAGCACGTGGGGCACGACCGGTTGGCACGACGTCGCGTGCGAGGAACTCCTCGCGCCCGAGGGCGTCGGTTTCGCGACAGTGTTCCTCGCTCTGCGGGGGCGCGGTTCGGCTTGGTTCGATGATATCAAGCTCACCGAGGTGAAGCGCCACGTGGTCCTCGCCTCGCCCCTCGACGGAGCGGAGATTGCCGACAACCGGCCGACACTCTCCTGGCGCGCGGAGCCCACCGTGCCTGTCTTCACGATCGAGTGCATGCGCGGAGACGAGACTGAGACGTGGACCACGCCCGAGACGAGCTTCCGCCCCCCGACGCGTCTCGCGCCCGGCGAGTACATTTGGCGAGTGACGGGCGACAGCACGGAGGCCTCGGTTGATTGGCGATTCGCCCAGACCGCTCCCGTCGACGCCGACACGACAGGACCCGACATCACCATCTCGCCCGTTGCTTTCACCGACGGCGCACCCTTCATCTCCATCGCCGCCGAGGACGAGTCGCCGATCGCCTGGCAGGGGATCTCCCTCGCGCTCGACGGCGAGACCGCGCGGCACCGAACGAGACAGGACGGTGGCTGGCAGATCCGACCTCGCAACGGCTGGCCGCTTGGAGCCTCGTTGGTTGAGGTCACCCTCGCCGATGAGCATGGCAACGCCACCTCTGCCGAGACATGGGTGGTCAACACGCCTGCGCCGCCCCGTTCGTTTGAGTGGACTTACGACCGAGGCGTCTTCGACGGCGAGCGGCACTTCCTGCCGCTAGCAATGTACCAGGTGCCGATCGCCGAGATGGGGACGGTGCGTGAGGCCGGCTTCAACACCGTGCACGTGTATCAGTGGGAGGGCAGCCAGAACGACGCCGGCGCGCGCGACTATCTCGACGCCTGCGCGGAGCATGGCCTCCAGGCGTTCATCGGCTTCGACCGCGGCAAGTCGTCCGGCAGCGGCCTGATCCAGGGCGACATCGCCAACGTCGCTCGGAGGATCGGGGCGCTGCGGGATCACCCGGCACTGCTGGCGTGGTATCTCTTCGATGAGCCCGATCTCGCGCACCAATATGTCCCGCCCGGCAGGCTGCGCGATCTCTACCAACTCATCAAGACGCTCGACCCGCACCACCCGGTCATCGTGACCTTCGCGATGGACACCGCGGCGGCGCAGTACCCGGAGGCCTACGACGTCCACTGGACCCAGGTCTACCAGTCGACAGACCGCGTCCGGGGGCGCATCACGAAGCACCGAGAGGCGCTCGACGGGCGCGACATCATGGCCATCCTGACGTGCTACGACCGCCGCCAGACGGGGATCCTGAAAGCCGGTGGCGAAGTGGTTGAGGCGGAATTCTCACCATCACCAGCCAAAGCGCGGGCCGATATCGCGATGGCGCTCGCGCTCCGGAGCAGCGGCCTGGCGTGGTGGTGGTACGGCGACGGTCGTCGCTCATTCCTGACAGCCGCCGATATCCCCGCCGCTTGGGAGAGCCTCTCTCAGGCCGTAGCGGAGGTCCGCGAGATCGAGCCGCTGTTGACCGACCATGGCGAAGAGCTTGCAGCCGAACTGACGCTCGAGCCCGCCGACGCCAACGTTGTCGCCCGAGTCCGTCGCGCGGGCGATCGCGCAATCATCATCGTCGTGTCGGCCGAGGAAGAGCGCTCCGTCACGTACTCGCTGGTCGCGGAAGACCTTCCGTCACCGGCGACGAGCAGGCTCAGATCCGGCGACACGAAGGCCTCGATGGCCGACGGCCGGATCGCCGGCGAGCTAGGCCCACTGGGCCGGGACATCTACGAGGTAACATGGTGAACCAAGCGATGCCAAACGATCTGGACCGCGTGCCCGCCGTCGCCGCTTTCATTGCGCACGAGGACAAAGTCCTCGTGGTGCGCCGCGCCGACAACATCCCCTCGTACCCAGGCAAGTGGTCGGGAGTCAACAGCCTGCTCCAGCACGTCCCGCTCAAGCAAGCCTACCTCCAGATCGCCGAAGAACTCGGGATGGGCACCGAGCGCATCCGCCTTGTTGGTATCGGCGCGCCGGTCAGAGTCGATGACTCCGAGCACGACTGGGACTGGCTCGTGTTCCCGTACCTCTTCGAGCTGAAGTCCGGGTCCGAGGTCCGACTGAACTGGAAAGCGACCGAGCGCGAGTGGATTGCGCCCGACGAGATCGGCCGACTCGACACCGTGCCCGGACTCGCGGATGTGTTGGCCAGCGTCTGGCCGGGGTTTGGCACGCCGGGACTATGGGGCGCGGCGCGCCAACTGTCGGCCGACCGCACTAATGGCTCCACCGATATCGCCTGCCAAGCCCTTGCGGCCGTCGAGAGGTTCCGCTCGGCGGGGCCCGCGCCGGACTTGCCCCGCGCCGCCCGGGCGCTGTCCTCACTCAGGCCCTCGATGGGGATCATACCTCACGCCATGACTCTCGTGGTGGGAGGGGCGGATGCCACCAAGCTGCAACAGGATATCCAGGATGCCGGCCAGCTCGCGGCCCAAACTGCCGCCGAGGCGCTGAGCGGCATCAAGTCCATCCTGACGCATAGTCACAGCGGCGTGTGCGAGGCGACACTAAGAGCGTGGGCTGAGCGCGGGGGTGAAGAGGTCATCTGCACGGAGTCTCGCCCCAAGTGCGAGGGCGTGGTATTGGCCAAGCGCCTGGCCGGTACAGGTCTGTCCGTCCGCGTCATAACGGACGCCCAAATGGGTCTCGCGGCCCGGCAAGTCGACGCGTTGCTTCTGGGCAGCGATGCCATCACCGGCGATGGCTACCTCGTCAACAAGGCCGGCACGGAACTGGCCGCCATCGCCGCGGAAGCGGCGGGCAAACGCGTCTGCGTGGTCTGTCAGACCCACAAGATCGCCCCGCCTGGATGGCCCATCGCGCTTGAGCACCAAGACCCGAAAGACGTTCTGGACGCGCGCCATATCCGCGCCCAGAACGTCATCTTCGATGCCGTCTCCATCGACCGATTGCAGGCCGTCATCACCGAGCGCGGCCCTCTCACCGACGACCTGCTCCGCGAGGTCAACGGGGAACTCGCCGCCTCGCCCTTGCTGCACCTCGGTTCATCATAGAACCGGTTCCACGCGCAGGTTTCCGGAAGCCGTCAGGGGAACTGTTTTTGCGAAAGGACTCACAATCATGGACACGTCCGCTCAAGCTAATCCACAGTTGCGGAAGGCCACAGCCGAGCGCAAACAGCAACCGGGCCATCGTTGCCTCGGCAGACAGCGGGACGGTAACTACGCGCTCTCCGTGGGCGTTCCCACAGGGTGCTTCAACGCCGAGCAACTCCGCAGCCTCGCGAATGTCATCGAACGCTACGGCAAGGTCGGCCATCTTTCGACCGCTCAGAGCGTCATCATCGTGGGTATCCCCGCGGCGGACTTCTACCAGGCGAAGCTGGCCGTGTTGGACGCCGGGTTCGAGGTCCGCTCCGTCGGGCGGGACGTCCGCCAAGTGAAGTGCTGCCCCGGCGCGGATTTCTCGCCGTTCGGACTTCAGAGCACCTTCCCCATGGCCGAGGAGCTGGAGCGGACATTCCGAGGCCTGCCCACGCCGGTTAAATTCAAAATCAGCGTTTCTGGGTGCCCGAACTGCTGTGCCAACACGATGCTCAACGACTTCGGGATCCACGGCATGGTCGACGGGTGGAAAATCTTCGCGGGCGGCAAGATGGGCACCAAGCCAGTGATCGCCCAGCAGATAGCGGAATCGGTAGCGTCCGACGATGTCGCGAAGTACCTGGCGGCTGTCCTGAGGGTCTACGAGGACGAGGCGGAGCCCAAGGAACGACTGGCCGCGACCCTGGCCCGGGTGGGCCTCGAGCAGTTTACGAGCAAAGTCGAGGCGGCGCTGAACACTCCCTACGACGATCTCGCCCAAGCCGCGCAACAAGCGCGGGAGGACGCCAACGCCTGCGAGTGCATCGGACGCCCGGACTGATCGACGCCGACCAACTTGGGCCAGTGCCGTGAGAGCGCGCGGCGCGACCACCGTCACCTATCGATCCTCACCTGTGTCAGCCTTCTTGCCAGCGCGCCGTCAGGCGTCCTTGCCAGCAGCTCCACCAGGTACTGCCCGTTCGGCACGCGCAACCCGTTGTCAGCCTGCGCGTTCCAGATGAGCCTGTTCGTCCCGGCCTTGCAGTCGCGGGCCGTGCAGAGCGTCCTGATTGGCCGACCGGCTATGTTGAGGACGCGGGCGTCAACCTGGGCCGCCGACGACAGCGCGTACTGGACTTGGGCGCCCATGCTCGTTGGTACTGCCATCAGACCGGTGATGTGCATGGCGCCGGTCGAGGCCGCGCCTTCAACGGTGGTCACCATCTTCACCGTGTCAGCCTTGGTGGCGTAGTTGCCCGGGCCCCAGGCCGCCCGCCCCACTTGCACGACTACCGCCTTCTGCGAGCCAGGATCCGCGCCGGCCGCAACGGTAACGCGCGCGGTCATCTCGGTCGAGGCTCTGCCGGGCAGCGCGGGGGGCGTCCAACCGGCGCCAGTCACGTCCGCTGTGATGTCAGCGCCCCCGCTCGTCAGACATGCAATCGTCCAATCACCCCGGCTCGCAGTGCCTTTGACTCTCAGCGTATCGGCCGCCTGGCTGTCATTCTCCACGCGGACAGTGTAGTCAACGCTGCCGCCAGCCGCGATCTCGCCGTTGACCCGCTGCTTGCCCGCCGTCGTGTTGTAGTAGTTGTCTCCGATCCATTTCAGCCCGTTCCAGATCGCGCCATCCGGACGCTGATTCAAGCGTGGCACGACGCTGGGGCCATCCACCCACTGAGTCGGCGTGCCCGTCGCGGGACTGTCCCAATCCCCCGCTTCGAAGCGGTAGCGGAAGTCACCCGGAGGCAGCTTGCGCGCAAATCTGTAGCTGATCCCCGTCACTGGTGATCCCCCGCCACGGCGCATGTTGAAGGTCCGCCAGAGATTCCCATCACGTTCGATTACCATCCGGCAATACGTCGGCTCATCACCGTCCACGTCCGAGATCTTGGCGCGGAAGGTGAACTTCTGAAGCGGGTACTGGCCTGCCTCGGGATCGCAGCCGTCGGATGCGTAACCCGAGCGGCCGTCCCAGGCGAGCACGGGCGGCGAGTGCTGCGTATCGGCCTGATCCTCGAAGGTATCGTAGAGCTTCACATCCGCGACGCGAATCGGATGCGCCGTCGGCCAAAACGCCGAGGGGTGCGTGTAGACCTGGCCAAGGCCCCACGTCTCAAAGACGCTCCCCGCGACGCCCTCATGGTAGGGCAGCGTGTAGGTCGGATCGGAGGCCACTTGGACTCCGTCGACCCAGATCGACTGGCCCTTGTGGGATGCATCCTGGATACCCCACGTCACGCCCACCCGGGACCAACTGCTGGCATCCAGCTCGCCGGCTGAGTCGACGGTGTGCCAGTTCCCAGGATGGGTTGAACTCCAGTAGCGGAATCCAAGGTCGTACTTCCCCTCCCCCGCATTGTAGGAGACGCGGACCATGAACGCCGGCCACACGGTGTCGTCGGGCCTCTTGAAGCCGTCCGAGACGACCATGGCGTCGGTCGCGCCCGGCTCAATGTAGAGCCGCAGGGAGAGCGTCCCGGCAGTGGCCGGAATCTCTGGCCCGCCGAACCGGATCCAGCTATCGGCGGCGGTCAGGCGAGCGTCCGACGGTTGAAGCGTGACGTTGTTCGTGGTCCCCGACGTGCTGCCATGGAGAGGTTCGTCGAAAATGAGCGTAGCGGAGGACGGAACGGCAAAGACAACCACCAACAGACAGACAAGTAAGCGCGCCAAACCCCATCACCCCCGTGTCCCGGCAATGTCCGCGCGACGAATGCGCGACAGGACCGGACCTCCCGGTCCCATGGACAGAAGTGCGGGGACCGGCGCCCGCACATCTGCCCGCTGAGGCCGCGAATGACTCGCGGCACTGCATTCATCAATCGATCCTAACCTGTGTCAGTCTCCGCGCGAGGCCGCCGTCAGGCGTCCTTGCCAGCAGCTCCACCAGATACTGCCCGTTCGGCACGCGCAGCCCGTTGTCAGCCTGCGCGTTCCAGAGCAACGTGTTCGTCCCAGCCTCGCAGTCATTGGCGGTGCAGATGGTCCTCACCGGACGCCCGGCGATGTTCAGCACCCGGGCATCTACCTGCGCCGCTGACGACAGGGCGAATTGCACCTGCGCGCCCATGTTCGTCGGCAACGCCGACAGGCTGGTGATATGCACGGCCGGGGCCGAGGCCGCGCCCTCAACGGACGTGACCATCTTCACCAGGTCGTGGTTCTGCGCCCAGTTGCTCGGCCCCCACACTGCTCGCCCGACCTGAACGTATAGCGCGTACTGAGACTGGCCCGGCGAGGCGGCCAGCGTCACGCGGACGACGATGCTGACCACCCCGCCCGCGGCAATGGCAGTCGGCGTCTCCCAGCCGCCTCCACTCACTTGCGCCGTGATGTCGGTGGCGCCGTTGAGCAGGTAGGTAACCTGGGCATCACCCACGCCGGCGGCGCCCCTCACCTCGAGCTTCTGCGCCACGTTGAGATCGTTCTGAGCCCGCATCGTGTAGTTGACCGCGCTGCCAGCCGGTCCGGAGCTGTTGACCCGCTGATCGTACGCGCTCCTATTGTAGATGTTCTCGCCCTTCCACTTCAGGCCATCCCAGACCAAGCCATCGACGAACTGGCGTTTCCTGGGGATGACGCTCGGGCCAGCCAGCAACTGCGTCGGCGTGCCCGTCCCGGAACCGTACTTGTCGCCCACTTCGAAGCGATAGCCGTACTCGCCCGGAGCCAGCTTGCGGGCGAACCAGTAGGCGATGCCCGTCTGTGGTGTTCCCGGGCCTCGGCGCATATTGAAGGTCCGCCAGGCGCTGCCGTCGCGTTCGACGGCTACTCGGCAGTACGTGGGCTCATCGCCGTCCACGTCTGTGGCCTTGACCCGGAAAGTGAACTTCTGAAGTGGATAGTGGCCGCTCTCGGGGTCGACGCCGTCCGTGCCGCCGTAACCGGGCGCGGTGTCGTACGCAAGGACGGGCGCGAAGTGGTTCAGGAAGTCCTCAGGCGCGAGCGCCTGGTCGCTGAGCCGGACCTCGTCGATCCGACCGTCGATCTGATAGCTCCCCCCCCCCCGCGGGACCCCCCGTTGCCGAGGCCCAGGCCCGGCTTCTTGG
>PVBE010617199.1_pt1 | contig 111364 bp, 85 predicted proteins | sample 1631181 | NCBI WGS metagenome assembly PVBE01 (sample SAMN08397723, study PRJNA350692) | Marine metagenome, whole genome shotgun sequencing project. | isolation source: water | place: Pacific Ocean | collected 2012-04 | reverse complement strand
GCCACGATCATGGTGGGAGGCAGCTTCCTTTCCTGGCTGGTGATCATCCCCATCCTCGCTACCTGGGGCGCCGGTCGTCCGGAGCCGCTCTACCCGGAAACGGTCCTGCTGATCGACGACATGGCGCCGGACCTGCTCTAGACCCGGTATATCCGCTACATCGGCGCCGGCGCGGTCGCCATGGGGGGCTTGCTCACGCTGTTGCGCAGCGTGCCACTCATGGTCGAGAGTTTCCGATTCGGCGCGCGACAGCTTCGCGAGCGACTCTCGGTGGACCCGCGTGCTCCGACCCTCCCGCGCACCGAGCTCGACCTCCCGCTCCGCGTGGTCGGGGTAGGCGCGGCCGCCGTCTTCGCCGTGTTGGCGCTCGTGCCGCTGGCATTCAGCAGCATCGAGATCGCGGTGGGCCGAGCGGTGGCTGCACTGCTCGTCGTGGTGTTCGCCTTCTTCTTCGTGACGGTCAGCTCGCGCATCGTCGGGTTGGTCGGCGTGACCGCGAATCCAACCAGTGGCATGACGATCGCCACCTTGCTCGGCACCTCATCCATCTTCCTGCTGCTCGGTTGGACCGACGACAACGGGAAGGTGGCGGCCCTGACGGTCGGGGCGGTCGTCGCCATCGCCGCGTCGATCGCCGGCGACACCTCGCAGGATCTGAAGACCGGGTTCCTCCTGGGCGCCACCCCACGACGTCAGCAGATCGGTGAGCTGGTGGGTGTGCTGACCTCCGCCGCCTTCGTGGCGATCACCGTGCTGCTGCTGGCTCGCGCCTACGGCTTCGGGGGCGAGGAGCTCCCGGCGCCGCAGGCGATGCTGATGCGGCTGGTCATCGACGGCGTGCTGGCCAGGTCGCTGCCCTGGAACCTGGTGGCCATCGGCGCCGGGATCGCTATCGTCATCGAGCTGTGCCGCATTCCGTCACTGCCGTTCGCCGTCGGGGTCTATCTGCCGGTGTCGACGATGGTGCCGGTCTTTCTGGGTGGGCTCCTGCGCCTGGGGCTCGAACGCCGTGCGACCACCGACGCGGAGCGGCTCACCCGCCGCGACCGTGGCATTCTCCTTGGGTCCGGGCTGGTGGGCGGTGAAGGGCTGATTGGCGTGGTCATTGCCGGCGCTGCCGGGTGGGCGGTGTCCCGGGGACAGACACCGTGGAGTGTCGGCTACGCGTGGGCTGGCGCCGCAGCCGACTGGCTGGCCCTGTCGCTCTTCGTGGCGCTGCTCGTGTTCTTCTGCCGAGGTGTCGCGCGAACGAACAGCCCCCGTTGACATGACCTTCCAGGCATATAATCAGGCGCGGAAGGCAATCAACCTCTGGCCTCGTGAGCGCCGTCAGCTCGAGCGAAGCCACACATGATCCTGCGAGGTGCCATCTGTGACTATCGACGAACGCGTCGTCGGCCATGTCACCATCCTCGACCTCAGCGGACAGATGATCTTCGGTGTCGCCGCCGAGGACCTGCGAGACCGTCTCGATGGCTTGATTGAGCGCGACCAGTTGCGGGTCATCCTCAACATGGAGCGCGTGCCCGCCATGGACAGCTCCGACTTGGGCGAAATCCTCCGCGCTCAGCAATTGCTCCAGCGGCAGGGCGGCGACCTGCGCCTGCTGGCCGCCGCGCCGACCGTGCACCGGACATTGAAATTGACCCACGTGGATGCCAGGCTGCGGACGTTCGAGACCGAGGAAACGGCGCTCGAGAGCTTCACCGTGGCACCGAGTCACTAGCGAAGCTGCGCCTCGAACCGACACGTATCAGGCGCCGGACTGGTGCCGTGATGGTCAGTCGCCGGCGGTCAATGCCAAGACCGCATACGCCGTAGCGGCATCCCGCATGAAACGGCCTCGGTCCGACTCTGGGTCATGATCTCGGTTCAGCGACACGGCCGGCCAGGAACCGTCCGGATCCTGGTGCCGTCTGAGCCACACGCGCCCCCTAGCAAGATTGGCGTCATCGGGCGCCACACCCATCCGCTGCATCGCGAAGACCGCGAGCCCGGTGGCATAGCCGTCGCTCTTGGTGTCGAGCGGGGTGCCATCTCTCCGCTCAAACGTCCCGAGGGACGCGAGACTCCAACCACCATCCTCTCTCTGGAGCCGCAGTGCCTCGTCGACGATTGCCTGCTGCTGAGGCGAGTCCAACACACCCGGCAGGTCGGCCGAAGCCCACAACAGTGTTAGCCGGTTGAAAAGGTGTTGTGTGTCGGCTCCGCGCCGCAGATAGTCTCGGAGTCGAGCCACTTGTGACTGGATCGCTGGGGTAGACACATAGTCGCCGGGGGCGCTCCCGACGGCGACCGCCGCCAGCGCCGCACCATAGAACTGCGCCGTTTGCGTCTCCCACGGCTCCAGTCGGAAGTTCAGCCAGGGCCACGCACCGGCCGCCTCCCCACTCGTCAACTGCAAACCCCAAAGATTGTCGAACGCCTGACGTGTCGTGCCACTGAGCCAGCCACGTCGCGCGTCCCGGTTCGCCAGGATCAGGGTGTTGAGAATCGCCTCTGTGCCGCGCGACTCGCTGGTCTTCGGCGCCCGGAATTCCTCGTCGCTGTAGAACGGCTCGACCTCCTGCCAGGCGGTGACCCGCGTCTCGACGTTCTCCAGCAGCCTGCGTTCCACAGCGCCGGCCGTTACGCCCGTGGAACCAGTGCGCAGGGCGGTCCGCGCCAGCGCATACGGCGTGGCGGTGTGACAGGAGACACAGAAGGTCCCGTGGTCCCTGGCCGCAGTCGGCCAGTCCATCCACCAATCCAGTCGGGCGTCGAGATACGAAGCTGCCGCGTCCGGATTCCACCCCGGCGCGTCGTCACTCTGCGCACGCGCCGTGCCAGAGCCCGTGACCACAAGACAGCCCACCAGGACGACTAATCCCGCCCGTGACAGCAAATGCATGATGCCCTCCGTCCATCGGGAATGTAACACGACTCTTTCCCCGTGTAACCGCGACCGGGCTATTATTGGCCGCTCACAGGGGAAGCCCCAAAGGATGAAGATTAGATGCCGCGACAGTTACTCGTCTCGATGGCCCTGTCCGGTGCTGCCTGGCTCGGATGCACGTCGTCACCGGCGCCGTCTCCCCACACCGCCATTCCCCTGGTCGAGCTTTGGGCCAATGACCTCCCGGCCTTTGGCATCTTCGTGCCCAGCGAGCAACCGCGACGCGACACCGATGGCGGCCGTCTGCCGCCGGTCTACACACGCGAAGGCGCCGAACGACTGGCGAGGAATCCCCTCCTCGACCACCTCTTCCTGAACCTCGAGGGTGCCTATGATGCAGCAGCCGTGGACGCTCTCGTCGCCGGTCTCGCGACCGTGAGCCCTACCGAACGGCCGGCGCTGCTGGTTCGGATACCACCGATCGAGCAAGACGGCGAGCAGGCCGCCCGGGAACGTGTGCGTGATGCGCTCGGCCGAGGCGCCGACGGCCTCGTGTTGCCGCACATCCGAGACGCCGAGGAGGCAAGAATCGCCGTGCGCTTCTTCGAAGAGGCCGGGGCTGATGTCTGGTCACCTGCGAATCCGGACGGCCGGATTATCGCGATGCTGATGATCGAAGACCCGGACGCGCTCGAGACCGCCCAGGCGATTGCCGACACGCCTGGGTACAGCGTGCTGTCCTGCGGCATCGGAAGCTTGACCGCCGCGCTGGGTGGCGACCGCGACGCCGGCGAGGCGGGGGCCGAAGTGGTCCGGCATTACGCCGCCCGGGTCGGATTACCCAGCATGATGACGGCGAACCCGGCCAACATTCTCGACCGGCTGAACCAAGGCTACCGGGCTCTCCTGCTCCAGATGGGGGACGAGACCCTGGATGCCATCCGGCTTGGACGAGGGATGGCGGGCCGGTAGGTCCCACCCTACGACGCCTTGCGGAGAATCTGGATCCGGGTCTCACCTTCCTGACGCTCACCGGCGCCGACGACGACGAAGACGTGAGTGTCGGTCGCGGCGATGTCACGCGCTGGGGCGTCGGTCTGGAAGCTGCCGGCCGCCGTCGGCGCCGATGGGTTCGAGATGTCGACAATCGTCACACCGGCCTGGGTATCGGCGACATACACCAGCGAGCCGACCATCGCCACGCGTGACGGGCGCCCCGGGGTCTCGTAGGTCGCCGCCTTGATCGGCATCGTGGGATTTGTTGCGTCGTAGATCTGAAGTTGCCCCCCACCGGCCCCGGCCAGGATGCCAGACGGCTCTCCCGCCTCGCGCTGCACCTCGATGAATCGGGGCGACGCGGGAGCATGCAGAATGCCGACCGGCTGCGGCTCCCCAGGCACCGACAGGTCGAACACGTAGAGCCCTGACGGAGAATCGGTCGCATACGCCATCTTGCCGGAGGTCACGACATCGCGAGCGTAGCCGTCGAGGAAGAATGACCCGGCCCCGGTCGGAGCCCCTTCGTCGGAGATATCGACCATCACCAGGCCTTCCATGTGGTCGATCAGCACCACGCGGCTCTCGTACACCGCACCGATCTTGGCCTGACCCAGGGTCTTGTGCGAGCCCAGCAGCGTGGGCGCCGACGGATCAGAGATATCGAGAATACCCACACCGAAGAAGTTCGCTCCGACGTAGGCCCGGTTGCCTCGGATGCGGAATCCCCAGATCTCCTCCGGGAACTCGGTCGACCCCATCTGCCTGGGCGCTGCAGGATTCGACACGTCCCAAATCGAAAAGCTCGTGTGGTGGGAGACATACACAAAGTCGCCCTGTGCCCGCACATGCTCGACCGGACCGGATATGGCGCCGACCGCCTCGAGCGTGACCGGCTGCGCCGAGGCGGTCGGGGCCACGGCACCGGCCAGCCCGAAGCTCAACAACACGGCGGTCGCCACGGTCGACCAGCTGCGAGTGCGCACTCTCATGGTTGTCCCCCCTCCGCGATACGGTAGAGCTTCGACTGCGTGCGAACAATCAGACTGCCCCGCACGATTGCCGGTGTCGCCAGCGTCATCTCGTTCAGCGGGTTCTTGTGCAAAATTTCGAAGTCGGGCCCCGCCTTCACGACGAAGGTCTCGCCGTCCTCACTCAGCAGGAAGATCTTGCCGTTGTAGGCCCAGGGCGACGCCGTGAACCCATTGCCGATCTCCAGCCGCTTCCGGCTATAGATTTCTTCGCCGGTCCGCGCGTCGTGGGCGACGAGGAAGCCCCGGTCTAGCAGCGTGTAGTAGTAGTCGCCATACACCAGCGCCGACGTGTTGTAGGTGCCGAGCAGCGGATAGGCCCAGGCCACGTCGTCCGACGATGCCCGGGTACCGGGAAAGCCAGATGACAGACCGGTGCGCATGTCGTCCCGCGACCAGAGCGAAATATCGCCGGACGCGCCCGGCTTGACGACATAGACGGGACGCAGTCCACCACCCGGATACCCGGAGCTGATGTAAAGCAGCCCATGTTTGGCGAAGGGCGTCGGGATCGTCAACCCCGACATGCCGTGAATCTCCCACAACAGGTTGCCGTCCATGTCGTACGAACGGACGCCCTGCGTGCCCGAGGTCACGATCTCGGTGCGCACCTCGTTCTCCCAGACAAACGGCGTCGCCCAGTTCTGGCCACGCTCGGGACGCTCGACTCGCCAGATCTCTTCCCCGCTGTTCTTGTCGATCGCCACCATGAACGACTGCTCCACGTTGTCGTTCACGAGATAGAGCCGGTCGCCATGCAACGTCGGCGACGCCGCCGAGCCGAACCCCAGCGTCGTCTCGTAAGCGCCCAGCTCGGTTCTCCAGACAGTCTCGCCGCTCATATTCAACGCCCCGACGACGCCGGCGCTTCCAAAATAGGCGTACACCCGGCGCCCATCAGTCACCGGCGTCTCCGACGCGAAGCTGTTTTTTATGTGCCGGGCAATCTCGGGCGTTGCGCTGTCGAGCTCGCGCTCCCATCGGATCTCGCCGGTACCAAAATCGATGTTGTAAACGACCCAGCGATGGACCTGTGACGAACGCGTCGCTCCATTGTCGTCACCCGGGTCATACAGCCCTGGTATCGGGTCTGGCTCGTCGCCAGCGCTGATGGCCGACGTGATGAAGATGGTGTCTTCCCAGACCACCGGCGAGCTCCAGCTCAACCCCGGTATGTCGATGTCCCAGACGACGTTTTCGGTCTCGCTCCAGGTATCGGGGAGGGCGGGATCGTCGGCGACATCGCCCGCGTTCGCGCCCCGGAACTGCGCCCACTGGGCGAGTGCCGTAGAGGGAGCCAACAGCGCCAGGCCGACGACGATGAGCGAAAGTCGAATCATGCCGTATCCCTCTTTCTCGAACCGGACCCCACGCCGATGCGCGCATCAGGATTCGATTCCGTTTGCAGGGCATAACTACCGGGTCGCGGCGTTCGTGTCAAGGAATCCCCGGCCCCACCAGTCACAGACGACATCACGTCGCCCCCGGAGAGGATGATTGACAGCCTCTCTCGGAGGCTCCAAAATACTGTGCTGATAGCTGCATTACCAGATAGCTTCGCTGAAGGGACGGCGGTCGATGCCAAGATACCGGGTCTGCGTGGTTGCGGCGTGTGTGGCCCTACTGTCTGGGGCCGTTGGCCCAGCGATGCCGTCAGCCGCCCAGCAGCCTGCCGCCGCAGGCGCCACCCCAGCGGAGCAGCAGCGAGCCGTGCTCGACCAATATTGCGTCACCTGCCACAACGACCGGCTCGAAACTGGCGGCCTCACGCTTGAAGGCATCAATCTCGGCGATATCGCAGGCAACGCGGAGCTTTGGGAAAAGGTGGTCCAGAAGTTGCGGGCCGGGGCCATGCCGCCGCAGCCCCGGCCGCGGCCCGACCAGCCAACCTACGACGGAATCCGATTCTGGCTCGAAGCCGAGCTCGACCGGGCCGCCGCGGCCAACCTGAATCCCGGCCGCACAGAAGCGCTGCACCGGCTCAGCCGCACCGAGTATCGCAACGTCATCCGAGACCTGCTTGGACTCGACGTCGACGTCACCGACCTGCTGCCAGCCGACGACACCAGCTACGGTTTCGACAACATCGCCGGTGTGCTCGGTGTGTCCCCGACGTTGATGGAGCGCTATCTGGTGGCCGCCCGGAAGATCAGCCGTCTGGCAATCGGCTCGCCGGTGCCCTCCCCGGTGGCTGAGACCTTCCGCATCGCGTCCGACCTGGGACAAGACGCCCACATCGCTGGACTGCCGTTCGGCACACGCGGCGGCACGCTGCTCGATTTCAATTTCCCGGAGGACGCCGAATATGTAATCTCGATCGTTCCCGACGGCCCGCTCTTCATCGAGGCGCACCAGCTCGAGGTCACTCTAGACGGTGAACGGGTCGAGCTGTTTTCGGTGGGGCGAGCGCTCGAGCCTGGCGAGCGTCGTGGCGAGTACGCCACCGAGGCCGATGCCCGGGAGGTACGGCTGCGCGTGAACGCCGGTCCCCATCAGGTCGGTGTCACGTTCCTCAAGAAGACCGCTGCCGAGCAGGAGCGGACCCGCAAGCTCTACCTGCGGCCATTCACCGGCGAGGGCTCGGGCGGCGACTCCCGATTCCAGCCCTACGTCGAGCGCGTCACCATCACCGGCCCATACGAGTCCAGCGGTTCGCGACCGGCCATCGACACGCCAAGCCGCGCGCGCCTCTTCATTTGCCAGCCCCCTCCGGACGACGACGTCGCAGCCACGGCCTGTGCGACCAATATCCTCTCGACCCTGGCGCGTCGCGCCTTTCGCCGTCCGGTTGCAGACGACGACGTCCAACGGCTGCTGACCTTCTACGAGCAGGGGGCGGCTGCCGGGGGTTTCGACGGTGGCATCGAGCTCGCGCTCCGCCGGCTGCTGGTCAGCCCGGAGTTTCTGTTTCGCATCGAGGAAGATCCCGAGGGCGCGGCCCCCGGCACCCCGTATGCCCTGAGCGACCTGGAGCTGGCCTCGCGACTCTCCTTCTTCGTCTGGAGCAGCATCCCCGACGACGAGCTGCTCGAGGTCGCTATTCGCGGCGAGCTGCAGAATCCCTCGGTGCTCGAGGCCCAGACGCGCCGCTTGCTGGACGACCCACGCGCCAAAGCGCTGGTCACCAACTTCGCCGGCCAATGGCTCAGCCTGAGAAATGCCGCCGCGGTGCAGCCTGACGAAGACCAGTTTCCTGACTTCGGAGAGGATCTGCGCCAGGGATTCCGGCGAGAGACGGAGCTGCTCTTCGAGAGCATTCTGCGCGAGAACCGCAGCGTGGTCGAGCTGCTGTCGGCCGACTACACGTTCATCAACGAGCGCCTGGCTCGCCATTACGGCATCCCCAACGTGCGCGGCAGTCACTTCCGGCGGGTGTCGCTCGACGACCCAGCCCGCGCCGGACTCCTGGGGCACGGCAGCATCCTGACGGTGACCTCGCACGCCAATCGCACGTCACCGGTCGTGCGTGGCAAGTGGGTGCTCGAGAACATTCTCGGCAACCCGCCACCGCCACCACCGCCGAACGTGCCGGCGCTCGAGGAAACGACCACGGGCAAGCAGCTCACCATGCGCGAGGCGATGGAGCAGCATCGCGCCAACCCGGTGTGCGCCAGCTGCCACCGGGTGATGGACCCGATGGGACTGGCGCTCGAGCCGTTTGACGCCATTGGTCGGCGGCGCACGCCCAACCAGACCAAGACGCCGATGGATCTGACCGGCGTCCTCCCGGACGGCACGACGTTCGAGGGACCCGAAGGGCTCCGAGCGGCACTGCTGGCTCACCCCGACCGGTTCGTCACGACCCTGACCCAGAAACTGGTGACCTATGCGATTGGCCGCGGTGTGGAGTACTACGACGCGCCGGCCGTGCGTGCCATCACACGAGCGGCCGCCGACGACGACTATCGCCTGACGACGCTCATCCTGGGCGTCGTCAAGAGCACCCCGTTTCGGATGAGGAGTACGCAGTCATGATCATCACCAAGATGGCACTGCCCCGTCGCACCTTCCTCCGCGGTCTCGGCGCCACACTGGCGCTGCCGCTACTCGATGCGATGGTCCCGGCCGCGTCGGCGCTGGCTCAGACCGCTGCCAGCCCGACGAAGCGGCTCGGCTTTATCTACATCCCGAATGGGGCCAACATGTTGAAGTGGACGCCATCGACTGACGGCGCCCTCGAGCTGTCGCCGATCTTGAGCCCGCTGGCACCGGTCAAGGAGCACGTAGTCATCCCGACCGGTCTCGCACATCGGCAGGCCGAAGCCTGGGGCGACGGTAACGGGGAGCACTCGCGCGCCAGTGGCGTCTGGCTGAACGGTGTCCACCCAAAACGTACCGAAGGCGCCGACGTCCGGGCCGGCACCACGGCCGACCAGATTGCCGCCCAAGCGCTAGGCCAGGGGACGCCGCTGCCGTCACTCGAGATATCAATCGAAAACAGCTACGTCGTCGGCAATTGCGACAACGGCTACAGCTGCGTCTACACCAACACCATTTCCTGGCGGAGCCCGACCACGCCGCTACCGATGGAACACAACCCGCGGGTCGTCTTCGAGCGGCTGTTCGGTGAGGGTGGCACCACCACCGAGCGGCTGGCGCGGCTGCGTGAGGACCGGAGCATCCTCGACGCCGTGCGCGACGACATGACCCGACTCGAGCGCAAGCTCGGCGCCGGCGACCGCGTCCGGGTCAGCCAGTACCTCGATGCGGTCCGCGAGATCGAACGGCGGATTCAACGCGTCGAGGCGCAGGCCGACGAAGCCGAATTGCCGGAGAACCTGGCCCGCCCGGTGGGCATTCCCGAATCGTTCGACGAGCACGCCCGGCTCATGTTCGACCTGCAGGCGCTGGCCTTCCAGGCCGACATCACGCGGGTGTTCACCTACCTGATTGGACGGGAACAGACCGCCCAGAGCTACCCGGAGATCGGCGTGCCGGACGCTCACCACGCCACGTCGCACCACCAGATGGACCCGGGCAAGCTCGAGCAGTACGCGAAGATCAACACCTATCATGTGGATCTGCTCGCCGGGTTCCTCAAACAGTTGCAGTCGACCCCGGACGGCGATGGATCGCTGCTGGATCAGTCGCTGATTCTCTATGGCGGCGGCATCAGCGACGGCGACCAGCACTCACACATCGACCTGCCGCTGATCCTCGCCGGGGGCGGCGCAGGGCAACTCGAGGGCAGGCGGCACGTCCGCTACCCGACCGACACGCCGATGACGAACCTGCTGCTGGCGATGCTCGACAAAGCCGGCGTCGTCCACGCCGAGCAATTCGGAGACGCCACCGGACGGCTGGACCTCGAGCCACTGAATGTGTGAGGCGGGGTGCTCTAAGGGTGCACTGAGGAGTCAGAAGACAGGAGTCAGAAGGCAGAATATGGCTGGAGGGCTTCGCCGTCAGGCAGCGAACTCCGACCCCTTGCCGATAGCCGTACCACGTGAGAGACACATGGCACGTAGACACATAGGCTCGGTGATAGTGACGTTGGCGGCGTTTCTCATTCCCGGCGCCCTCGCAAGCGCGCAGCCGACCGCCTCTCCGTTGATCGACGCGGTGAAGGCGGGAGATGCCGAGACGGTCCGGGCGTTGATTGGTCTGAGCGCCGACGTGAATGTGGCCGAGGTGGACGGGACGACGGCGCTGCACTGGGCGGCACACCTCGACGACGGGTCGACCGCTACGCTGCTGCTCGGTGCCGGCGCCGATGTTGGGACGACCACGCGCTACGGCATCGCGCCATTGTCGTTGGCCGCTACGAATGGCAGCGCCAAGCTGATCCGGATACTGCTGGAGGCAGGCGCCGACCCGAATCACACGACCGGCGAGGGCGAGACGCCACTCATGACGACCGCGCGAGCCGGCGTCGTTGCGGCGATACAGCTTCTGCTCGACCATGGCGCCGAGATCGATGCCGTGGAAGGTTGGCGAGGGCAGACGGCACTGATGTGGGCGGCCTCACAAGACAACGCGGCGGCGGTCGCCACGTTGATCGCCGGCGGCGCCGACCTGCACGCTGTCTCCGAGGGCGGCTTCACACCACTGCTGTTCGCGGCGCGAGAAGGCAACGTCGAAACCCTCGGGACACTGCTAGAAGCCGGAGCAAACCCCGACGACGCGCTGCCCAACGGCACGAGCGCCCTGGGGCTCGCCACCTACAACGCCCAGTACGAGGCTGCGGCGCGTCTACTCGAGGCGGGCGCCGACGCAGATGCGAGCGGGCAGGGGTGGACGGCGCTGCACCAGGTGGTCTGGACCCGTCGCCCCAACCTCGGGCGGAACCCGCCGTTTCCGGTCCCGCTTGGCCGGCTCGACGGCCTCGACATGGCTCGCATCCTGATCGAGCATGGCGCCGACCCGAACCTCCCGCAGACCAAGGAGCCGCGCGACGGTAATCGCAACATGCTGAACCGAGTCGGTTCGACCCCCTTTCTGTTGGCAGCCAAGGCGGCTGATGTGCCGATGATGCGGTTGCTTGCCGACATGGGCGCCGACCCGAGCCTGACCACCGAGAACGGCGCCACCCCGATGATGGCCGCCGCGGGCGTGGGTATCTGGAAGATTGGCGAGAACCCGGGCACCAACGAGGAGGCGCTGGAGGCGGTCGCCCTGACCTGGAAGCTCGGCAACGACGTGAAGACGACCGATGCCAACGGCGACACGGCGCTGCATGGTGCGGTTCACCGGGGCGCGGACGAGATCGTGCGGTTTCTCCACGAGAAGGGCGCCGTCTTGGACGCGGTGAACGAAACCGGGTGGACGGCGCTGTCAATCGCCGAAGGCGTCTTCTACCCGAACACCTTCAACCGACACCCGAGCATCGTGACACTGCTCGAATCTCTCGGTGCGGATCCAACCGCCGGAAACCGCCGTCCGATCGACCTCGCACCTTGGGAGCGCGAAGCGCTGACCGCCAACGCTCCCCGGCCGTAGGAGCCCTGCCAGCCGACCCGTGATTCGAGACCACCGGTAACTGTGATACAAAAGCCGTGCGATGATGCGCGCCTCGCGGGCGCGGAGCGGGGCGCTGGGGTCCCCGCGTAGCGTCCGCGGGGGTCCGGGGCGCAGCCCCGACTGAAGACGCCGCGCAGCCCAGCCTAGATAATGGAAAAACACACCTTTACGGCGGAAGTCCAAGAGCTGCTGAACCTGATGGTTCACTCGCTCTATTCCCAAAAGGACATCTTTCTACGCGAGCTGGTCTCGAATAGTTCGGACGCGCTCGACCGACTCCGGTTGGAAGGTCTGACCGAGCCGAGCATCTTGCCTGATGGCGAGCTGGAGATCCGGCTCGAAGTCGACAAAGCCGCCCGGACACTCGCCATCTCGGACAACGGCATCGGGATGAGCCGCGAGGAAGTCGTCACCAACATCGGCACCATCGCCCGCTCGGGCAGCGCGGAGTTCCTCGCCGCCCTGAAAGAGAAGCAGAAGGCCGACGGCGAAGGCGGCGGCGCGGCCACGGCTGACCTAATCGGACAGTTCGGCGTCGGTTTCTACTCCACTTTCATGGCGGCCGACCGGATCATCTTGACCACCCGTCGGGCCGGCACCGATGCCGGAACGCGCTGGGAGTCGAGCGGGGACGGCAGCTACACGCTGGATGACGCGGACCGCCCTCAGGCCGGCACCACGGTGCTGTTGCACCTCAAAACCGTGGACGAGGAAGACGGACTCGAGGACTACACCGACACCTTCGTGCTGAAGGAGATCGTCAAGAAGTACTCCGACTTCGTGGCCCACCCGATTCGGATGCTGGTCGAGCGACAGGAGCCGGTACTCGACAATGCCGGCGCGCCGGTCAAAGGCGTGCTGCCGAAGACCGTCACAGAAGACGAGACGCTGAACTCGATGAAGGCGATCTGGACCCGATCGCGTAGCGAGGTGTCCGACGACGAGTATCACGAGTTCTTCCGCCACATTTCGCACGACTGGCAGGACCCGGTCTCCACCATTTCCGCCGGTATGGAGGGCACTTTCAACGCCCGCATCCTCCTGTTCATCCCCGCCAAGGCCCCCTTCGACCTGTATCAGCGCGAGCGGGTCACCAAAGGCGTGCAGCTCTACGTCAAGCGCGTCCACATCATGGACGACTGGAAGGCGCTGCTCCCTGAATGGCTTCGGTTCCTAAAGGGGGTCATCGACTGCGAGGACCTGTCGCTCAACGTGTCACGGGAGATCCTCCAACACGACCGGCAGGTCAAGGCCATCCGGACGTTCGCGATCAAGAAGACGCTGGACGCGATCGAGCGTCTGAAGAAAGACAAACCAGACGCCATGCGCACGGTGTGGACAGAGTTCGGCGCAGTCTTGAAAGAGGGCCTCGCCACACCCAATGAGTTCCGCGACCGGCTGTTGAACCTGGTGCACTGCGAATCGAGTCGCGGCGAAGGATCGACCTCACTGAGCGACTACGTGGAGCGGATGGCGAACGGGCAAGAGGCCCTCTACTATCTGGGAGGCGCGTCTCTCGACGCGGTCCGTAATTCGCCCCACCTGGAGTCGTTCACCAGCAAGGGGATCGAGGTGCTGTTCTTCACCGACCCGGTCGACGAGTTCTGGCTGCAGCACGGCCTGACCTTCGACGACAAGCAGATCGTGTCGGTCAGTCAGGGGGAGATCGATCTCGGGAAGGACGAGAAGAAACCGGAAAAAGCAAAGGATTCCAGCGACGACGCCAAATTCGACGGTCTGCTTCAGGCTCTGCGGACGCATCTGCAAGACGACATCAAGGATGTGCGTCTCTCGGGCCGCCTGACGAGCAGCCCCGCGTGTCTGGTTGGCGACAAAGACGACATGAGCCCGCAGCTCGAGGCAATGATGCGCCAGATGGGACAAGTGCCACCGAAGAACAAACGCATACTCGAGATTAACCCGGATCATTCGTTCATCAAACGGCTCCGCGCGATGCACGAAGCGGACAGCAAGACGGCAGCGCTCGCGACCTACGCCCAGCTGCTCCACGGCCAGGCGATCCTGGCCGAGGGCGGGACGCTGCCAGACCCGGGCGCCTATAGCCGCATCGTCATGGAGGTGGCCAACCAGGCGGTTGCGGCCGACTCTGTATCGGAAGAGCCGGACACCACTGCCGACGAGGCACCCCAACCGGAGTCATGAGGAGACCGGTCATGAGACTGAGCTGTCCTGTCGCGCTCGTGGGCGCGTTGGTGGGCCTGGCCGCCTGTGGTGGCGGACCGGAACCGGCCGATGACCTGTCGGTCGCCGAGCCTACCCCGTCGGCCCCCGCCCCACCCTACCGGGTCTATGTCACCAACGAAGGATCTGGAGATTTGACCGTGATCGCCGGTGGCACGCACGACGTCCTCGCCACGATTCCCCTCGGCAAGCGGCCTCGCGGAATCAAGGTAGGGCCTGAGGGAAACCAGCTGTTCGTCGCGCTCAGCGGGTCGCCACCCGCGCCGCCCGGCGTGGACGAGGACAGTCTACCCCCGCCGGACCGCACAGCCGACGGTATCGGCATCGTCGATCTGGCTGAACAGCGTGTCGTGCGGGTGCTCGATGCCGGCACCGACCCCGAACAGCTCGCTGTGAGTCCAGACGGCGCGCGCCTCTTCGCTGCCAACGAGGACGCCGCGCTGTTGAGTATCGTGGAGATCGCCACCGGAGATATCGTCGGCGAGCTGCCGGTAGGCGGCGAGCCCGAGGGGGTGTCCCTCAGCCCGGATGGCCGATTCGTGTATGTCACGTCTGAGAACGACAGCCAGGTCTCGGTTGTCGACACCGCCGCGCTCGAGGTGATCAAGGTGTTCGACGTCGGTGCCCGCCCGCGCGCATCTACCTTCTCTCCAGACAGCACGCGGGCCTATGTCACCGCCGAAAACGGCGGCACCGTCTCGGTGGTCGACACCAGCACGCACGAGGTTATCAACACCATCGAGCTGAGCGGGGAGAGCGTGCGGCCGATGGACGCGCGGGTGTCGCCAGACGGCTCACGCCTGTATGTGTCCACCGGACGCGGACGACTGATTATGGCCATCGACACCGCGACCAACGAGGTCGTCGGGTCGGTCGAGGTTGGTGACCGCCCGTGGGGCATCAGCCTGACCGCGGACGGACGCTATCTCTACACGGCGAACGGACCGTCGAACGACGTCTCGGTAGTCGACACCGACACATTCAGCGTCATCGCCACGGTACCAGCCGGCGAACGCCCGTGGGGCGTCGCCATCGTTGGACCGTAGAAGTCGGTAGCAAGGGCCTTCAGGCCCGCCAGGGCGTGGCCACAGAATTGATATGGCCGGCTGAGGAGTTCGCAATGCGCAATCTGAAGAGAATCGGTTCGCTGTCACTTCTGATCCTGATCGGCACCGTCCTCGTGGTCGCCGGTCGCCAGCGACAGCCGCCCACCCTGACACCGGAGCAACTGGCCCGGCTTCAGATCGAACAGGTCAAGGACGGCCTCTACGTGATTCCCGGATTCGACGGTTCCCTGTCGGGCGGCAACGTGGCAGTACGGGTCACAGACAACGGGGTCATCATCGTCGACGACAAGTTCGTCTACAGCCACGAGTTCATCACGGCCCAGGTCCGTAGCGTGACCAACCAGCCGATCAAGTACGTGCTCAACACGCACCACCACTCCGACCATGCCGGGAGCAACGCCGACTTCATGGCAGATGCCGAAGTGATCGCGCACAAGAACGCGCGGGCGAACATTGTCCGCAACAACCAGCCAGGCGCGCCACGCATCATCTTCGCCGACGAGACGGCCGTCTACCTGGGCGGTGCCGAAGCGCGGGCTATCCATTTCGGACGGGGACACACGAATGGTGACGCGATCATCTACTTCCCAGATCTCCGGACCGTTCACACGGGCGATCTGTTTATCTTCGGCGACCGGCTGGATGGCAGCACGTTGGCGCCGTTCTGGGACTTCGGCAACGGCGGGAGCGCCGCCGAGTGGCCCGCCACGCTCAACGGCCTCCTCGAGCTGGATTTCGACACGGTGATACCGGGACACGGGCCGGTTCTGACAAAAGACGACGTCAGGGAGTTCCGCAACAAAATCGAAATCGTGCTCGACCGGGTGCGAGCGCAGATCGACGCTGGCGCGACGCGCGACAACATCGCATCCCGCGTCGACACGAACGACCTCGGCTGGCCGCTGGCGCCAGTGCGCATCCAGGACGTGTATGACGAGCTGACGGCCCAGTAGCCGGGGCCAATTAGCCGAACAGGCTTTGCAGGTAGAAGAGCCCGGTCCCGCCCAGCAGCACGATCCCGACCCAGGACAGCACCACCATCGCTCGACCCGGCCGGTGCTCGACCGGCATTTCGTGCGAGGTCACCGCCCGCAAGTTGAGGTATCCCAGGAGTGGACCGGTCAAGAACGAGACGATGGTGGCGAAGTCGACCATGGTCGTGAGGTTGCCGATGAACAGACTCATCACAACCAAGGTCAGCACCACGAGGGCGGCAAGACTCCACCAGTAGATGGGTCCCACCGACGAGCCTGTCGCCCCATCGGGACCCGACCGCAGGACATGCAGCGATCGCTCGATGGCACGAGGGCCGCCATCCAGCACGGTCAGCGTCGTCGACAGCATCGTCGTGACGACCGCCGCCAGCACGATCGGTCGTGTCCAGGCCCCCAGGGTCGCGCTGTAGAGATCGACGAGCTGTGTCGAGAACACCGGGCCTTCGGCTGCAAACGTCTCCGACGAGCCGAACATGACACCCGCGCCCAGCGTGACGAACGCAAATGCGAGAACGGCCGTGCCGACATAGCCGACCAGAAAGTCCTGTCTGGCTGTTGCCACCGAGCAACGCTCGCCTGATGCGTCGTTCTTGGCCAGCGTCTAGAGCGAGCTCCAGACCGAGATGTCGATCGCCGAGGGCATCCAGCCGGCCAGGGCGAGAAGAAATGCGAACGGCACAGCGGACCCGATCAAATCGCCCGGCCACACGGCGATCGTCGCCAGGTCGGCGCGGGGCAGACTGACGGCGGCGGCCACGACCGTCGAGACCGCCAGCAGCAGCAGGGTCCCCTTGATGCACAGGTCCAGTCCGTGAAACCGACTGCGCCAGAGCAACGCGACACACGGCGCCATGACAACACCGGCGAGCACCGGCAGCGACCAGTCGAGACCGAAGGTGAAGCCCACCAGAAACGCGGTGAACATGACGACGGCCGACTGGATGATGCCGGCGGTCAGCAGCGTGATCGCGAGATATACGCACAGGGCCCACGCGCCGATTCGCCGGTAGCCCTCTACCAGGCTGCTCCCGGTGGCTGCCGCGTAGCGTGGGCCGTATTCGAAGAAGGGATACTTCAGGATGAGGGCCAGCAGAATCACGCCCGATAGCCCGAACCCGGCAAGGGCGCCGGCGCGCGTCGACTGCACCAAGTGCGAGATGCCGATCGCCGCCGCCGCCCAGAGCAGCCCCGGCCCGAACGCGGTCCAGAACCGGTTCCGGTTGGCGGAATCAGTCGCGCTGGGCATCCACCGACTAGGCGATGATCTGGGGGATCGGTGTGCCGTCCACGTCGGTCAGTCGCATGTCCCGACCGTTGTAGCGGTAGGTCAGCTTCTTGTGGTCCATCCCCAGCAGGTGCAGCATCGTCGCATGGAGATCGTGCGCCGAGACCGGTTGTTCCTGCGCCTTGTAGCCAAAATCGTCGCTCGAGCCAATCACCTGGCCGCCTTCGATCCCCGCGCCGGCCATCCACCCGGTCATCGTTCCGGGATTGTGGTCGCGACCGACGCCGCGCTGCGAGATCGGCATCCGGCCGAACTCGGCATGCCAGAGAACGAGGGTCGAGTCGAGCATCCCGCGCGATTTGAGATCGGTCAACAGTCCGGCGATCGGGAGATCCGATTCCGCGGCGTGCTGCGTATGGTTTTCCACCAGGTTGCTATGGGCATCCCATGTATCGGTGTTCTGCACACCCAGTCCGCCCTGGAACAGCTGGATGAACCTGACACCACGCTCCACCAGACGACGGGCCATCAGGCACTGCCGGCCGAACGATTCAGTGACCGGATTGTCCAGTCCGTAGAGTTTCTTCGTCGCGTCCGACTCGGCCGTCGTGTCGACTGCCTCGGGCGCGCACCCTTGCATTCGATAGGCGAGCTCGTATGACGAGATCCGGGCGGCCAGCTCCGAGTTGCCCGGGTTCTGCGTCATGTCGATCTCGTTTAGCTTTCCCAGTGTGTCGAGACGCGCACGCTGTTGCGCCTCGCTCATCCCTGCGGGCGGCTGCAGGTCGACAATGGGGTCGCCGGTGGCACGGAAGAGTGTACCTTGATAGGTCGCCGGCATGAACCCCGCGCTCCAGTCGGTCGGTCCTCCGAGTGGCCCGCCGCGGAAGTCGTTCATGACCACGAACGCCGGCAGACTCGCGCTCTCCGAGCCAAGCCCGTAGGTCACCCAGGACCCGACGCTGGGATACCCCGTCCGAATCTGTCCGGTCTGCATCTCGTAGGTCGCCTGGATGTGATCGTTCGACCGGCCATAGAGCGACCGGATAAACGCCAGCTCGTCGACCTTCTTGGCCAGATGCGGAAAGATCTCCGATACCTCGATCCCGCTTTGCCCATACTTCTTGAACGAGAAGAGGCTTGGCATCAGCGGCCCGGGATTACCCTGTCGCACGACCACCGACTCGGCCATCGGCTGGCCAGCATACGTGGTCAGCGCCTCCTTCGGGTCGAACGTGTCGACCTGGCTGACGCCGCCGCTCATGAAGAGCGAGATGACCGCCTTGGCCCGCGGCTCGAAGTGCGGTGACTGGGGCGCGAAGGGATTGCCTGGCACCGGCGCCTCACAGGTGTCGGACTGCGCCGCCGCCAGGAGACCTTGCTGATCGAGCGTGTGAGCCAGCGCGAGGCCGGCGATACCGCCGCCCGACTGGAACAGGAAGTCGCGCCGATTCCAGAAGGTCCGCTTCCGGCCATGCTGGTGATGGAACATCGTCGTTACCTCAGATACAGGAACTCGTTCAGGTTCAGTATCACGTGTGTCAAGTCGAGCAGCGACTGCTCGGCGACCAGCGCCTTGGCAACCAGAGCCTCCTCGGCTGTCGGCGTCCGCGTCAGGGCGATGCGATACGCCAGGTCGACCTGCTGGTCCAGATTCCCTGGCGCGGCCTGCTCCAGCCGCGAGGCGAACAGCTCCGCCTGGCCCAACACGAACTGGTTGTTCATGAGCGTGAGCGCCTGTGTGGCCACTGTCGTTACGTTCCGGGAGGCCGCGGTCTGATTCTGGTCCGGCAGGTCGAAGGTGTCGAAGAAGGGGAAGCCAAGCGACCGGCGCCGGTAGACATAGACGCTCCGACGCCACACGTCCGGCCCGTCGGGCTGATTGTGCCAGACCCCCTTCTCCGAAGTCTTCAGAACTTCCTCCGGAACGAAGGGGAAAATCGGCGGTCCCCCGACGGTCAGATCGATGCCGCCGCTGACTGCCATGATCGTGTCGCGCAGCACCTCGGCCTCGAGCCGCTGCTGACGAAACCGCCAGAGCAGTTGATTGTCCGGGTCGGCCGCCACGGTCGGCTGCCCAGAGGAGGCCATCTGATAGGCCTCTGACGTCATCAGCAGCCGGTGCATCTCCTTGATGCTCCAGCCGCGTTCCATGAATTCGACCGCCAGCCAGTCGAGCAGCTCGGGATGGGTGGGCAACTCGCCCATCTGGCCGAGGTTGTCCAGGGTGCGCACAATGCCGCGCCCGAAGTGGTGATGCCAGATGCGATTGACGATGACACGCGCAGTCAGCGGATTGTCGCGCGACGTCAGCCACCGCGCCAGCGCGAGCCGGCGACCGGAAGTGCGCCCGTCCTGGCGCGTGATGACGGTCTGAGGATCGCCGTAGGTCGCCACCGTCAGGAAGCCAGGCGTCGACTCGGATGCGGGGGTCAGCGGATCGCCGCGATTCAGAAAGTAGCTTGGCGGGGCGTTGTAAGCCGGTCCCCCCTCGACGTGCAAGAAGGTGCCCGGCTCGTCTGGCGGAATCCGGCACTCGGGGCACCCGATGATCTCATCGCCCGGGCCGTCGGGCGCGTAGCGGTAGTCGCCGTCGGTCACGATCTCGGCCATCGGCGGCTCCGGCGGCCGTGTGTTCTCGACCGCCTCGAGCTCGTTCCGCAGCAGGTCGCGGCGCGCGCTCTCGTCGCTGGTCAGCGCCGCGTTCACCTCGCGCTGGGGGACACCGAGCGTCAGCACCTGGTCGGCCAGCAACGCTTCTCCCGGCGTCCGCTCCTCGGCCGGCTTGATGGCCGCCTGTAGCACGTTGTCCGGAAAGTCACGCCGAATCCGTTCGATCAGCAGCGCCTCACGATGCGGCGCCTCGATCGCCCTGACCTTGTCGCGGATCGCGGTGGCCTTGGCGTCCACCTCGGCCGAGGCCACGCGATACGCCTCGGCCTCGTCGCGGTCGAGCAACGGCCAGTCGGTCTCGACGTAGCCGAAAAACGACGCCTGCATGCTGTAGTAGTCGCGTTGCAGAATCGGGTCGAACTTGTGATTGTGGCAACGGGCACATTGCACCGTCATCCCAATTACACCGCGCCCGACGGTCGCCAGGACGTCGTCGAGATAGTCGTGACGCCGCTCCGGGTTGTCCTTCTCCCGAAACTGGACCCGCGGCCCGGCACGGAGGAAGCCGGTGGCGATGCGGGTCTCGTCGGTCACGTGGTCCAGCTCGTCACCGGCAATCTGCTCGCGAATGAACTGCGTGTACGGCTTGTCCTGATTGAACGCGTTGATGACGTAGTCGCGATACCGCCACGCGTTTGGCCGGGTATAGTCCTGTTCGAACCCGGTCGAGTCGGCGTAGCGCGCCACGTCCATCCAGTGCCGCCCCCACCGCTCACCGTAGTGAGGCGAGGCGAGCAGCCGCTCGATCACTCGTTCCCACGCGCCGCGCTCCGTATCCGCCAGGAACTCGTCGATCTGGTCTGGCGTCGGTGGCAGGCCGGTCAGGTCGAGAGAGGCGCGTCGCAGCCGTGTGAGCCGGTCGGCCTTGGGGGCCACCGGGACACCGGCGTCGCGCCGCGCGGCATCGAGAAATCGGTCTACCGGGTGTTCGTAGGTTGGCGACACCGGCACCGGCGCCTGCACCGGCAGCTTGAACGCCCAGTAGTCGCGTGCGCCGGGCGGCAGCTCCGAATTCTCGAGGGAGGCGACGACGTCGCCAGCACTCGACGCGCCACCCGCGTCCCAATGGGCCCCGTCGTCGATCCAGGTGCGCACAGCGGCGATTTCCACATCGGTGAGAACGCCGCCTCCCATCGGCATCCGTGGATCGTCGAGACCAGCCACCGCCCGATACATTCGGCTCTCCTCGGCGCGTCCCGGAACGAGCGCCGGGCCCCTGGCCCCGCCCGCTATGGCGGTCTCGCGTGTGCGCAAGTCGAGCTCAGACAGCTGGGACGCCGCGCCGTGGCAGTTCCAGCAGCTTCGCTCGAAGATCGGTCGAATATCGTCGGTGAACGTGACCGGCTCGGCGGACTGCGCATAGGCAACGGCCCCGCCGCCAGCGCCAATCAGAACGGCCGCCGCGAGCACTCCGCAGCGGACGCCGAACCCAATCAAGGTACTGGTTCCCCGCATCGCTATCCTCCGTGGCGCCGGACGCACTGCTTCGTAAGAAATATCCCGCATAGAATAGCACTGTCGCTTCTGTTTTGGGCGAATGAGGGGCGCCGCAGAGGCGCTTCTGATCAGCGTCCAGGGCCTTTCTTGACGCCGGCCGGCTGCTACGCGCCGCTCACGCCAGCAGGGCGCGCTCGATCGGCAGCGTGCGGACCCGGCGCCCGGTCGCGGCGGCGATGGCGTTGGCCACTGCCGGCGCGATCGGCGGCACCCCCGGCTCGCCGACCCCAGTTGGGTCTTCGGTGCTCGGCACGATCACCACCTCGACCGCCGGCATCTCGTTCATCCGAAGCATTTCGAAGTCATGAAAGTTGGTCTGCTCCACGTGCCCCTCCAAGTAGGAGATCCGTTGCTTCAACGCTGCGGACAGACCAAAGACGACGCCGCTCTCCATCTGGGCCCGGACGATGTCGGGGTTGATCACCCGACCGCAGTCCACCGCACAGACCACCCGGTGCACCCGGATGCGCCCCGCCTCCACCGACACTTCGGCCACCTCGGCGACATAGGTCTCGAAGGAAAAGTGCTGGGCGATACCACGGAACCGGCCGGTCGGCAGCGGACTCCCCCACCCGGCCTGCTCGGCGGCCGCCTCGAGCACCCCCCGATTTCGGGGCGCGTCGCGCAGCAGGTCCCGTCGGTAGTCAAATGGGTCGCGACCGGCCGCCGCGGCCAGCTCGTCGATGAAACTCTCGACCGCGAAGGCGGTGTGGGAATGGCCCACCGAGCGCCAGAACCCGATCGGCACGCCCGGGTCGTGCTTGGCCAGTTCTACGCGCAGGTTCTCGATGGCATAGGGGGTGTCGCTCGCCCCTTCGGTCGACGTCGGGTCGGCGACCCAGTCGCCGCGAAACACTCCACCCGCCAGCCGGCTCAACCCGCGGTCCATCGCGCCCGGCACGGCGTCGGGCGTCATCGCCGGCAGCCACTGCGGCATGATCGCTTCGAGCAGGGACGGCGCGGCCACCCGATGATGCCAGGCCACCGGTGTCCCGCGGTCGCCGAGCACCGCTCGTAGCAGATGCCGTACCTGGGGTCGATACATGCTGTGACACATGTCGTCCTCGCGGGACCAGGTAATCTTCACCGGGCCGCCGATGCACTGGGACAAATGCGCCGCTTCGAGCACGAAATCGGCAACCAGCCGACGACCGAACCCGCCCCCCAGGAACGTCGTGTGCACCACCACTTGCTCGTGTGGCAGGTCGAGCGCGGTGGCGACCGCCTCGCGGGCAACACCCGGCACCTGTGTCGGCGCCCAGATCTCGCAACGGTTGCCATCGACGTGCGCCGTGCAGTTCTGCGGCTCCATCGGCGCGTGCGCCAGATGCGGCACGTCGTAGACCGCTTCCAAGAAATCGCCGGCGGCCGAGGCGAGCACCGACTCCGCATCGCCGTCGTCTCGCACGGTCTTGCCGGGCTGCGCCGCGAGCCGACGCAACTCCTCGGTCATCGACGGGGTGTCGAGCTCCGGGCGTCCGCCATCCCACGACACAGTCACGTCCTCGGCCGCTGCCCTGGCCTGCCAGTAGCGATCGGCCACCACCGCCACGCCGCCCGGTATCTCGACGACGAACTTGACACCCGGTCGACGCGCGGCGGAACCGGCGTCGAACGACGCCACAGTCGCGCCTTGCACGGGCGGCCGGATCACGGCGGCGTTGAGCAGTCCGGGCAGCGTGACGTCGATGCCGAACACGCCAGATCCGTCGACCTTCAGCGGCGCGTCGACTCGATCGAGTGCCGTGCCGATGAGGGTGTGCTCCTCCGCCGGCTTCAGTGCCGGGTCGGGGATCGGCTGCATGGCCGCCAACCGGGTCAACGCGCCGTAGCTCCAGGTGTGGCCTGTCAGCGCATGCGCAATCGTCCCGTTACTGGCGACACACTCGGAGGGCGGCACCCCCAATTCGGCGGAGGCTGCGGCGCGCAGCATCTCGCGCGCCACCGCCCCGGCGTGGCGGAGCTGCTCCCAGGAGGTGCGCACGCTCGAGCTGCCGCCCGTAATCTGCAGCCCGAACTCCGGGTGGTCATAGCGACGGTCGGCCACGGCGAACTCGACCTCGATCGTGGTCGGGTCCACTTCGAGCTCCTCGGCGATCAACATCGAATGGGAGGTCATCGTGCCCTGGCCCATCTCGACACGGTCGAGCGTAAAGACGATCCGGTCGTCGGGATGGATCACGAGCCAGGCGTTCGGTCTGAACTCACCGGTGGCTTCGGCTGCGGCGCGAATCGCCCGTTCCCGTCGGCGCCGCCCGACGATTGGCCCCAGGACGAAGCCCAAGGCGAGCGCGCCGCCGGCGGCGGCAGACACTTTGAGAAACCGTCGCCTCGTGACCCACCGCCGCTTCGTGACACCTGGCGCCGGCGTCGTCATGACCGCGCCTCCCGTATCTCGGCGGCCGCGCGATGAATCGCGCGCCGAATTCGCTGATAGGTGCCGCAGCGACAGATGTTGCCGGTCATCGCCGCGTCGATGTCCGCATCGGTCGGCGCCGGGTTCCGGGAGAGGAGCGCCGCCGCCGTCATCAGCTGACCCGACTGACAGTAGCCGCACTGCGGCACGTTCTCCGCCAACCAGGCTTTCTGCAGGGGGTGGGAGCGGTCCGGACTGAGCGACTCGATCGTGTGGACCTCGCGGCCCTCTACCGCGCCAAGCGGCGTGACGCACGAACGGACGGCCCGGCCGTCGAGGTGCACGGTGCAGGCGCCGCAGAGCGACCGCCCACAGCCGAATTTCGTGCCGGTCAGCCCGGCCTGCTCGCGAATCGCCCAGAGCAGCGGCGTGACACCGTCAGCTGCGTCGTCCAGCGTGACGAGGTCGCCGTTCAGTCGAAACGTGACCGGCATGGAGAGGTCACTTGTCGGTCCCGGCACCAACCCGTTCTTCGGCGCGGGCGTTGCCGAGAATGTTTTGGAGACCGTAGTTCCCTTCGTGGCAGGCGAATTCGAACATCGGCTGCTCGGTCTTCGTCATCGGAAACATCGTGGTCCAGGCGCTGGTCCAGGTCGCCGGGTCGTCGGCCGTGACCTCGTACTGGATGGTGTCTGGCCCGACCCGCGTGAAGCGCTCGACAAGCCGCAGGCGTTCGGTCGCCCCCTGAAAGGCGCCTTTCGGCGAGAAATTGGCCGACTCGACGACCAGCGTGTCGCCATCCCACCAGCCGCGTGCCTCACCATGCAACTGGGGAATCGCCGACGAGAGGGTCGACCCCTCGTCCAGCGGCACGACCCGGGTGTCGTGGATCATTTCGGAGTGAATGACCACGCGGTCCGGTGTCTGCAGGAGCAGATAGTTGTTGTTGTAGGCGCCCGGGAGCCGCGGTGTGCCGAACGTGAGACAGCGCTCGCCCAAACTGCGGTACTCCGCCGCGTCGGCAGGGTGGGCGCGCCGCCGCTCGGCGCTGGCGGCCGACCGCTCGCGCGCCGCGTCGGTCCTGGGAGGAATCCGCCCGTCCGGCGGGTCCACAATGAGCGACGTACGCTTGTCCGCCGTGAGCTCTTTGCCGTAGTCCAGCCACCATTTCGCGTGGACGCTCGGTGACCGGTCGTAGTCGGCCTGCTCCTCGAGCGTGCGGGACTGGAAGGCGGCCGCCTCCTCGTCGGTCATCACCGCCTTGCCGGCGAACTCAACCGGTCTCTGCAGCGGCGTCATCGTCCTGTAGTCCCAGACCCCCCGCAGGTCGGGCGCCCCCCAGGCGGTGCGGGGTGCGGTCCAGCCGCTCGGCGTGTCCGCCTCACTTCCCGGCGCTAATGTCTGTCCCGACGCGTCCGTGGCCACCAGCACCGCCGCCAGGAGCGGTGCGACCGTCCCCAGCCGGACCGACGAAACAAGCTCGCGAACCATCATGACTCCCTCCATGACTCGTGGAACAGCACCACCATAGCACCCGCCCGCGATGGAGTCACGCCACCACAGTGCTGGACTTTCACCATGGCCTCCACACCATAATCATTACCGTCCGCCATCGAACTCAGGGAGACCGTCATGCTCAGACTCATGCTCGCGCTGCTCGTGGTTCTACTGGCGTCACCGGCCGCGGCCCAGGACGCGCCCGTCGCCACCGACGTCACCTCCGCCGAGATTCAGACGTTCATCGACGCCTTGCCGCGAGACCGCGTCAGCGACCGCCCGATCCGGGTGGTCGACGTGACCGGCGACTACCGGGTCGGCGTCTACGGGGTGTTCCGCCCGAAGGAGCTTGCCGGCGGCGCCAACAAGCATGAAGTCAACACCACCGAGATCTATTACATGGTGGAAGGCGTCGCCACGCTGGTCACCGGTGGCACGCTCAGAGAACCCGGGCCGCCGATCGCCGGCACCACCGCGCGAAGCCCAGGCATTGACGGCGGCGTCTCGCGACGTGTCACCAAAGGCGACGTCGTGATCATTCCCGGCCACACCCCCCACTGGTGGAGCGAGCTCGAGACCGATATCGAATACCTGATCTTCCGACCCGACCCGGACAATCGCCTGCCGCTTAAATAGACGTGGGTCCGAGTGACAAATTGACATGGCGTCCTGTTACCGACAGACTGTGACGTTCACTGGATTTCGAGGCCGCCGCGGCATAAGCGACATCCCGACGACCGCCCTATTTCACAAGACCATCGACTCATGCGCATGCTGACTCTCTTCCCCTTCGCAGACCGTCCCCGACGCTCGAGAGCGCCCGTCATCACCGGCTGCTTCGCCCTGGCAACCGTTATCTTCATCGGCGGAACAGGTTCCGCGTCGGGCCAGGACCACGTGGGCCAATACGAGCAGGCCGACATCGAGTTCGGCGCCCAGCTCTACGGCGCGAATTGCACGCGTTGTCACGGCGACGCCGGGGACGAGGTCGATGGGGTCGATCTGCGTACCGGCCAGTACAGCCGGGCCGATTCGGACCCCGAGCTCATGCGACTGATTCGCACCGGCATCCGCGACACGGCCATGCCGCCGAACGACTTCTCCCGGTCAGAGCTGACCGGCATCGTGTCGTTTCTCCGCACCATGCGCGACTTCGATCTCAGCGCGGTCACGCTCGGGGATCAGGTGCGGGGCCAATCTCTCTTCGCGGGCAAGGGCGACTGCGCATCCTGTCATCGGGTGAAGGGTCAGGGACCACGTGTCGCACCGGACCTGACCGGGATCGGATCGGTGCGCACGGCGGCCAACCTGCAGCAGTCGCTGCTCGACCCCACTGGCTCGATGCTGGCCGTCAACCGCCCCGTGCGCGCGGTGCTAGGCGATGGCACGGTCCTCAATGGACGGCGACTCAACGAAGACACCTACACCATTCAGATCATCGACCAGGACGAGCGGTTGCGGTCGCTCGAGAAAGCGGAGCTTCGAGAACTGGCGGCCTTGACCGAGTCGCCGATGCCGCCGGCCACTGACACGCTCGACGAGCAGGAAATGGCCGACGTGCTCGCATATCTGTTGACCCTGAAAGGTCTCGAATGACACGACAGACGCTGATCGCCCTGCTCCTTATCACGATGCTCCCGACCGGCGTCGCCGCCCAGGTCACCTTCGACCGACTGCTGAACGCCGACGAGGAGCCGGAGAACTGGCTCACCTATTCGGGCACCTATTCGAGCAATCGCCATACGAAGCTCGACCAGATTCGCAAGGACAACCTCGACGACCTCGAACTGTCCTGGGTGTTCCAGGCGGGTTCGCTCGAGGCGTTCCAGGCAACACCGCTCGTCGTCGACGGCATCATGTATCTGACCGAGCCGGTCAACAACGTGGTGGCGCTGGATGCCAAACGTGGAAGCGTGTTCTGGAAGTACGAGTACAGCGTGTCGCCGGAGGCTCGTCCCTGTTGCGGGGCGGTCAATCGGGGCCTGGCCATTCTCGACGACACCCTGTTTCTGGCCACACTCGACGGCAACCTGATTGCCATTGACGCGATCGCCGGTGAGCCGATCTGGCAAACCACCGTAGCCGACCCGACCCAGGGCTACGCTCTGACGCTGGCGCCGCTGGTCATCAAGGACAAGGTCATGGTCGGCGTCGCGGGCGGCGAGTATGGCATCCGTGGCTTTATCGACGCCTACGACGCCAAGACCGGTGAATTGGCGTGGCGGTTCCACACCATCCCCGGCCCCGGCGAGCCGGGGCACGAGACCTGGGAGAACGACGCCTGGATGACCGGGGGGGCGTCGGCCTGGCTCACCGGTTCCTACGACCCCGACCTCGACCTGACTTACTGGGGCATCGGCAACCCGGGACCGGACTTGAACCCGGCCCAGCGGCCCGGCGACAACCTGTACTCCGACTCCGTGGTCGCGCTCGATCCAGACACCGGCGAGCTCGAATGGTACTTCCAGTTCACCCCGAACGACCCGTACGACTACGACTCGGTCCAGATTCCGGTCTTGATCGACGCCCCCGACGGTAACGGCGGCACCCTGAAGCTGATGCTCTGGGGCAACCGCAACGGGTTCTTCTATGTGATCGACCGCGAGAGTGGACGGTTCCTCAATGGCACCAACTTCGTGCCGGTGAACTGGGCCAGCGGACTCGACGACTTCGGCCGACCGGTGCAGACGCCGCAGCCTCCCGGCTCGACCACCTTCCCGGGCATCCAGGGCGGCACCAACTGGTACTCGCCCTCCTACAGCCCTGAGACCGGTCTGTTCTACGTGTCTGCCTGGGAGTCGTACGGGTCGAACTTCGAGCCGGTCGAGCAGGAGCACCAGCCGGGCCGCGTGTTTCTCGGCGGTCGCCCCGCCAATCCGTTCGGGGCCGGCGCCAACGTGCCCGGCCTCAGGCGAGGGCACATCAACAACTGGACCGATGCGGCCGGTGGCGGCGCCGTGATCGCGATCGATCCGCGCAACGGTCAGCAGCGGTGGCGGGTCCCGATGACCGACGTGACGAGCAGCGGCATCCTCACCAGCGCCTCGAACCTGCTGTTCACCGGCAATCGCGAGGGTCACTTTCACGTCATGGATGCAGAGACAGGTGACCTGCTGTGGCGCAAGACACTCGGCGGCATGATTGCCAACGGCCCGATGAGCTACATGGTCGACGGCAAGCAGTATGTCGCTGTCGCGGCGGGTCACTCGCTGTTTGTCTACGCCCTGAAAGACTGACGGCACTCCACACGACCTCAGCCCCAATTATTTCGCAGGCCGCGCGGCCCCGCGGTCTCGCCGGTCGAGGCAGTGGCCCACCTCCCTGAGTTAGAATCGCCGAATGCCCGAGACCCGTGGGCATCGCCCTCCAGGAAGAACTGCGTTTCTCGCCCTGCTGGGCTACATCCTCCTGCTGTACGTGTCAGCAGATCTTGCGTTTGACCTGTACGTATCTGTCAACAATCGCATTGGTCAGGATACGGCGTCGATCTGGATGAACGGAGCCTTTGGGGCCGCCGGTCTTGCGGGATTCGTCTTTCTACTTCGACGCGGAATTACCGCGGGTGCTTGGACCGCCTTTCTGCTCATCTCGCTTGCCGTCGTCTTCTGCCTCATGCAACTCGACCTCCCAGCCAAGCGTTTCCACTTCTTCGAGTACGCGCCGCTCACGCTTCTGGTCTTGGCGAACGTACGGTTTCGTTGTACCGATAGGTACCAGTACGTCTGGACACTCCTCGCTGTGAGCCTGGTTGGTCTCGGCGACGAGTTGGCTCAGGGTGCGCTACCCACCCGTTACTTCGCTCTCATGGATGTCGTCCTTGACAGCGGCGCCGGACTGCTCACGTTGGCATTTGTAGGATTTGTGCTTGGTGCTGACAGCTTGGATGAGCCGCCCGTTGGCAGCGGGTGACGCTGGAGTTTGGTCTGAGCTCGCCCGTGGTGTGGCGACCGCGCACCACCGGCCGGCGTGGCTGCCGGACGAGTCGGGGTATCCGCTGAAGCCGATCAGGCGAAGCGGGTTCTGGGACGGGGCGACAGCGGCGAGCCGCTTCTGACTCACCGGCCAGGCTGCCGCTTTTCCGACGTTGAACGGCTGGAATCAGAGGCGTAGAGTAGGGTGCGTCTGCCCTGATTCATGTGACCAGGATGACGACGATGACCCATCGCGTTACGAGTGTGCTGCTCATCCTGGCGCTGGCGGCGGCCGCCGAATTGGCGCCATTCGCACCAGCGCGCGTGCGCCAGCGGCGGTCTCCGCGGCAACGGCTGCCGGTCGAAGCCGCCGAGCGTGGCGACGACGCGCTCGTTCACCTATATGGTGATGTACCTGGCACGACCACTCTCGCAGTCGACCGACATCGCCATCGCTCGGTCGCGCAGCTCGACAGTGCGGTCGCACGTCCCGGCGTTCATGTTGGCGCGACTCCCGCGCTAGTTGAGGTCTGGAAGGCCAGGATCGTGCCCGACCTTCCGGGCCGGTCTATTCCGGGCGCCGCAGATGCTCGTCCCAACCAACCACCACGCGGCGCCCTCGCCGCACGCGCCCCACCGGTCTAGCGCTCCATCCGCCCAAGTCCCGTTCACAGGAAATGATCACGGCCCGTCCTTCGCCTGAGGACGGCCGTTGGCAGAGAACGACAAGTGTCGATGCCGACGAATCATCTGCGTGGCCAGCCTATCGTGCGCTAGCCGTGCGTTGTTGGTCTTGGAGAGCCAGATAGGGAGACCCTGGGTCCACTCGCGCTCGTGGTTCGTGTGCGGGTTGTTCTCGTCGAGCGCGCCGAATATGTTCGTGACACCGGCGATCAATTGCCCCAGCTTGTGCCCGGTGGCACAGGCGGCATCGGGGGACTCGTGACGTCCACGACAGCAAGAAGCCTGTGCGCGTGGCGTGGGAAGGTCATCCGACCTGACGTCAAGTCGTGGCATGGGATCTGCCAGCAGTGTCTTCCTCGCAATTTCAAATCGGGCCATGAGAGGTCCGCCCATCGAAGGTCCGCAAACCGGAAGAAACCCACCCGTAGGAGGTTGCCATGAGTCGAATCGACCCCCGTAACGTCATCGTGTTGGTACGAGATTCCAGCGACGCTATCGTGCGCATCGGAGTGTCTCATTGGCAGGAGCTTCGTGAGGTCATTCGAACCGAAGAGGCGGACGACAAGAAGCGATTCAAGGAAATCGAGACCCAGGTGGGCAAGGCCCTGAACACCGGTGTCGCATCTTCCTGATCTCGTGCTTCGGTCGCAGGTATTGATCTAATAACTTTGCCGGTTGACGGTGCGGCGCTAATAGATGATGGAGGGACCACCAGACATCGACGGGCTTGGCCGCAATTCTCCGGCCCTCGGGGAACCGAGGCAAGCATATCGGGCGGTCGCGCAGGCTGTTGTCGCGTCCGCAGTAACAGACCTCGTAAAAGGGAGGCCCCGTGCTGAAGAGGCATACCAGTTCCTTTGCGGCGCCGGTGACGAAAACAGGGCGGTGTTGGAGTTCTGGTGTTCTTTGGCCGGGAGCACTCCGGATCAGGTGATGTCGACGGCGCGGGCTCGGCCGGTGAGTGCGTGGCGGATCTGGTGGCGGGATCATGGCAAGCATCGTCTGAAGCTGATACAGCACGATCTGGAGAAGATGCGTCCGCGGGTCAAGTTTGTGAACGCCGGGAGCGGACAATTGGTGACGGAGGAAGACCGCGATGCATGGTGGCCTGTCCAGTCACCAGGAGTTCTCAGTGGCAAACCGTGAATACCTTCCAGCAGCCCTCACGGTCTCAAGACCGAGCATCGGGCGTTCACCCTCGGCGCATTCTGTCGGGAATGCGACCGGAGTGTGACGCTGGACCACCAGGCGCTGGCGGTTCGGTTTGGGCGGGACTTCCTGCCCGAGGACATCCGGAGCCGGCTCAAATGCCAGCGTGGTGAACGCCGACCAGAGCGACGGCCGCGCGAATACAGCCTTGATGCCCGGGACCGACACTATCGTGCCTGGCGTTTCGTGTCTCTGAAACCAGTGGCACCCTTCCGTCGGGTTCCTTCGACGCCATTCTACTGTGGGGTCGCTACCGCCTCGTCCAGCCGTACGACACCGCCTGAATGGCCGTGAGCCGACCGAATACCGACCGCGTGTTGTGCGAATCATCTTTTTCGGTCCACTTCGCACCAACCGCAGATATCAGCCTGTCTCCCCCGCTCTGCCCCACGCTGCCACTCGCTCCGGTCGCACGACCGGAGTTTGGCGGAGGGTGGAGCACTGAGTTGACGACGGCAGAGCACGTGTGAACCTGAACAACCAGCCTAGAAGGGAAATACCACCGAGGAACCGTCCGGCGCGTGAAGTGCTGTCACAGCACGGATTAGGGCTCGACTCTGCGCCGAGCGATTCCGTCCGTTCCTCAGCGTGAGAGACTGAGCGGGATGCCAGAGCTTGTCGCGACCATCATCTGTCCGTCCTGCTCTCACACCACGTCGCAGACGATGCCGACCGACCGGTGCGTCTTCTTCTACCAATGTCGGGACTGTGGTGTCATGTTGAAGCCGCAACCGGGCGATTGCTGCGTGAGCTGTTCCACGGCCGCCACGGCCGTCGTGATCAGCGGGAGCAGCCGATGGATCTTTGCGAAGTCCGTACCTGTTGTCTCCCGTCTATCGCGGCGCGATCCGGTGGATGAAGTCACGAAGATCCCCGTGCGGAGTGAACGTCCAGTCCTGGCCCGCGTCGAGCTCAACCACCTCGAGACGCTGCGACGCGTCCCGCGCGTCGAACACCTCGACCGTCAGACGGCGCTTCGCGGTCACGAAGTAGCTCTCGCGCATACCCATCACAGGGCACATGTCCACGCCGTCTATGTGCGAGCAGAACGCGCGCACCACACCCACGCCGCCGGTCGAAGGCCAGATCTGGTCGTGGTGCTCGTAGGGATGGCAGTCCCAATGCGTGTTGCAGGTCGCGCCGTTGGCGATGTTGTCCGGCAGGAGCGCCATCACGCCACGTAGGGCGGTCATGATCGGCTCGGCGTTGGGCAGCTCCCAGAACGGCAGGTCGCCGCGCACACCCGCAACGGTGTGGAAGACGAAGCCCGCCCCGCGTGACACGAACGTATTCGCCATCCCCATCGCAAGCCGGGCCGGGTCGCAGTCCGTCGAGACGGACGAGCCGCAGCCGATCCCCTCGTTGTTGGTGAAGACGTGTGTATTGACGTGCTCGTAGAACTGAACCTCCCACGCCTGCCGATGCGGCCTGTAGCCGTCTTCACGTCGGTCTCGGTCGAAGTGTGGCGTCAGGAGGTCAGCCGTTAGGTCGTAGTCGCGGAACAGCTCGGCGATCGACTCTTCGGCCGTCCCGGGGCCCGGCGAGCTCGGCGCGACCGGGATGTCGCTGATCGACTTCCAATATCGCGTAAGCTCCGCGAGGTCGTGGCTTGTCAGCTTCGGGTTGTCTGCGTTCGCGTGACTCTCGTTCGACACCTCGACGAATTGCACCTGCTCTCGATGCTCCTCGAGGAACGGAGCCAGGCGATCGAGCCACGCGAACCGTTGCGCCTGAGTATCCAGCGCGGGAACCTGGTCAGTAAGGACAACCTCCGCGCGGAGACAACGGGCCTCGAGATCAACGAAGAGGTCGTTGAAGGTGGCTGCGAAGTAGCCGTCCCAACGGGGGTCGACCTCGCGACCACGCCAGAAGTCATCTGAAGTGAAGTCCCCAACGGCTGTGAGGATACGAATGTAGTTGACGCCGCGTTCTGACAGCCAGTCGAGATTGCGCTGCAGGTAGCCTCGGTCAGCGCGCTCCCAATAGAGCGCCGACATATAGGTCGCTCCGAAGCCCTTGAACACGCCGGCGGCGTCACGGAATGCCTGGCCGTCAAGGAACACGGTCCCGGTGCGTCCGCAGGACAGGTTGGGTGGCGGCTCGGGGGGCGGGACCTGAAAGGCCGCCGGGTGCCGCGCTTGGATGCGCGCGTCGATCGTCTCCCGCATCGCAGCCTGCAGCGCCGTCGTGGTCGCGATGATCTGGTCGCCCCTGCCCGTGATGACGAACTGGTCGTTGATGGGCAGGTGGCGACCTTCCGCGACGGCTGGAATCAAGCAAAGGCAGATCAGCAAGCTCGTCAGTAGCGCAGTCGCCGTTCGCATCATCACCGCCCGGTCACCATCCGCAGCTCCGTGACTTCGGCGCGCAATTCCCGCGTCGCCTCCGCGCACAACATTGCCAGGTACTTATCCACTGCGTCCTGACGCAACTGTCCTTTCGTCCACTCCTGGTGTAGTTTCACAAAGTCGAGCATAGCGTTCAAGATAGCCTTGTATGGCTTCTTGTCCATCTCAGGCTGGTGATTGGCTGTGCCGGCTGTTCCTGATATCGTCGCGGTTCCGACCCGCGCAGGCGCAACCGAATCTATGAGCACTCGCCCGCCCCTAAAGTTGGTCGTCTTCGACTCGTCCACGGCCGCCGCCGCGTTCGCCACTGAGTTCGGGCTCGGGTCGAACAATGTTCGGGGCGCGATCGCCCTCCTGGCCGATGGCAATACCATCCCCTTCATCGCGCGATACCGGAAGGAACAGACCGGAGGGCTCGACGAGGTTCAGATCGGATCCGTGGACGATGCGCTGACGACCGCGACGGAGCTCATCGATCGGAAGAATCGAGTTCTGAAGTCAATCTTCGAGCAGGACGCGCTCGATGGCGAGCTCGAGAAGGCGATTCGCGCCGCCGGCAACGCCCGAGAGGTCGACGACCTCTATCTGCCGTACAAGAGCACCCGCAAGACCAGGGCGACGCTGGCCCGCGAGCGCGGGCTCGAACCACTCGCGAACCTCCTCGCGGCCCAGGTCGCACAAAACGCGCCCCGTGCATCGATTGTGGCTCCCTTTGTTGATCCGGCACGCGAGGTCGACGACGTGGAGGCGGCGCTGACAGGGGCCGGCGACATCATCGCGGAGCGCTGGTCTCAGGATGCCGCCATACGCTCGTGGTTGCGAGGTCAGCTCCGCCGCGGCGCCATTGAGACCAAGAAGAAACGCGGGTACCACGGCGATGACCATCGCTTCGAGAGCTTCTACGACCATCGCGAGCCTATCACCCGACTTGCCTCCCATCGCTTGCTCGCGATACGACGCGGCGAAGCCGAGGGCGCGCTCTCGGTGGCTATCGAGGTCGACGACGACCGGCTGACCGAGACGCTCGACCGGCGCCTACTCACGAATCCTCGATTCCTGTTCCGGCGCGAGCTCGAGACAACGGTACGCGACTGCTACACGCGGCTGCTGAAGCCGTCGCTGTCGACCGAGGTGCTGAGGTCGCTGCGGGAGGTGGCGGAACGCGACGCCATCGGCGTCTTTGCGACCAATCTCGGAGAGCTCCTGCTCGCGCCGCCGGCGCGCCAGAAGGCGATCCTCGGCATCGACCCCGGCTTCAGAACCGGATGTAAGGTCGTCGTCATCGATGCCACTGGCAAGCTCGTGGCCCATTCCACCGTGTATCCGACCGCGCCGCGCAACGACACTGAAGGCACCGACCGCGAGCTCACGCGGCTCATCGATGCGCACGACGTCGAGCTCATCGCTATTGGCAACGGTACGGCCTCACGTGAAACCGCGGCGTTCTGCGCCCGGCTCGGACCGGCACGGCCCGGTGTCACGACGGTCATCGTCAACGAATCTGGGGCGTCGGTCTACTCGGCAAGCGCGACCGCGCGTGAGGAGTTCCCCGACCTCGATCTCACCGTCCGCGGAGCGGTGAGCATCGCGCGCCGCCTGCAGGACCCGCTCTCCGAGCTCGTCAAAATAGAACCCAAGTCGATCGGCGTCGGCCAGTATCAGCACGACGTCAACCAGACTCAGCTCAAGAAGGCGCTGGACCGCGTCGTGAGCTCGGCGGTCAACCGTGTCGGTGTGGAACTGAATACCGCATCGGTGCCGCTGTTGTCCTACGTGTCCGGCATCGGCCCAAAGCTTGCGCAGGCCATCGTGGCACACCGGGAAGCCTGCGGCCGATTCCCGACACGTAGCGCCCTGTTGAAGGTTCCCCGCTTCGGGGCCAAGGCGTTCGAGCAGAGCGCCGGCTTCCTACGCGTACGGGACGGCGCCGAGGCTCTCGATGCCTCGGCGGTCCACCCCGAGAGCTACTATGTCGTCAAGAAGATAGCCGAACGCCTGGGGCGTCAGCCGCGCGATCTGCTTGGAGACGACAAGGCACTGCAGGGCGTCGATGCCGAGAGCTTCGTCGATGACAAGACCGGGCTCCCGACCATCCGCGACATCCTTGGCGAGCTTTCGAAACCGGGCCGCGACCCGAGACAGGCATACGAGCCTCTCCGTTTCGCCGAGGGGGTCGACTCGATCGACGATGTCGCGACCGGGATGCGACTCGAAGGTGTGGTTACGAACGTGACACACTTCGGTGCGTTCGTCGACATCGGCGTCCACCAGGACGGCCTCGTCCACATCTCCGAGCTCGACACACGCTTTGTCAAGGATCCGACCGCGGTCGTCAAGGTCGGCGACCGTCTGCTGGTCGAAGTGCTCGATGTCGACCTGCGCCGCCAACGCATCAGCCTGTCGAGGAAGCGTGCCTTGGCGGATGCTTCGCGGGCATCGATGACTGCGTCGCAATGAAGCCGTGGGAACTGCTCGGGCGGACCCGCACGCCGGACGGCAGCGACATGTCCCTGACCGTGCGAGACGGTGAATACGTCATCCTCGTGGACGGGAAGACGTTGATGTCGAGCCGACGCCACGGGTCGGAGGAAGCGCTGGCCACACTCGGATGTCGTCACGTCGGGCACGTGAAACGGCCCCGCGTGCTCGTGGGTGGGCTCGGCATGGGGTTCACACTGCGAGCGACGCTCGGTCTGCTCCCACCCGAGGCGATCGTGACCGTAGCTGAGCTTGTGCCCGGAGTGGTCGAATGGAACCGTGGACCGCTCGCGCCGTTGGCGGGACATCCGTTGAGCGACCGACGTGTTCGGCTCGAAGTCCAGGATGTCGGCCTCACCCTGCGTGGCAAATCAGATCGATTCGACGCCATCTTGCTGGACGTGGACAATGGCCCGGCCGCGTTCACGGCGAATTCCAATCACGGTTTGTACGACAATACCGGAGTCGCTGCGGCCTACGCGGCGCTCCGACCCGGCGGGGCGCTGGCCGTGTGGTCTGCCAGCGACAATCGCAAGTTCGAGCAACGACTCCGCTTCCACGGGTTCGTCGCACAGACCGACCGCGTGCGGGCTCGCCTCAAGAAGGGCGGCGCCAAACACACCGTCTTCCTGGCGAGCAAGCCCGCACCCCAAGCGACGTCTGGCCGTCTGCGTTCCAGGCAGGCCACGTTCACGCACGGCGCGTAACAGAACATGCCCTCGCTCCTCGTTCTGTTGTTGTCGCTATCGGGGCTGGTCTTTTTCGCTGTCAGGTTGGTGACCGACCCGGCAGCCTGGCCAACCTCTGCCGTGGGCGTCGCTGCCTGCCTCCTTTTCGCCGCACGCAACGCGACCCTTTTCCGCTCCAATCGCACGATCGAAACGACACCGTCACTCTCGGAGATTTGCGATGTGGCTACGCTCGACGACGCCCTCGGGAGCGAGCGGGCGATTCTCTACAAACACAGCACGCGGTGCCCGGTGTCGTCGGTTGTCATCAATGAAGTGCTCCGGTTCGGCGAGACGCACCCAGACTGGAAGGTGTACGTGCTCAAGGTGATAGAACGGCGGGGCCTGTCTAACACGGTGGCCGATCGACTCGGCGTGCCCCACGCCTCGCCCCAAGCGTTCGTCATCAAACAGGGACGCTGTGTCTGGCACACGTCCCATTCCGGCATTACCGAGCAGCGGCTGAGCCGGCATGCCGCCTAGCAGTCAGCGCTCTCGAGAGTCCTGACAGCTCAAGCAGAACGGGGCCTCGGGGCAAGCCTTCAGCCGCGGGTACCCGATGGGCTCCTCGCAGGAACGACACTCCCCATAGACGCCCTTCCGATACGCCTCGAGCGAGGCGCGCACTTGCAGCAGCTTCGTCTCGAGCGTCGAGCGACTTGCCTTGGTCATCGCCTGCTGTTGCATTGCATCCATACGCGAGAGACGCCCGATCGGCGTCCCCAGATCGACCGGCTTCGACCCTTCTTTTGTCAGCTGGAGAAATTCCTCCAGACGCAGACGCTCGGCCAGCAGCGCCTGGTGCAGCTCCTCGAGCTGATCGGGTTCGAGCTCCGCGACGATCATCAGCAGGCGCTACGGCAGCGCCAGCGCCACCCACTCGCCCGGGAACTCGAGCGAGCCGATCGGCAAGACGATGTATTGCTTGCCCTCGTGCATGTAGGCAATCGGCGACCCGATGTTGCCAGCCCGAAACGCGGTCTCCCAGACGACCTCACCCGTCACTTTGTCGAACGCGCGGAACCCTTTGCCGGCGTCCGGCCCGGCGCCGGGCGGCGTGCGGACCATGATGGGATCACCTTCGCTGACGAACAGCAGGCTCTTGGTGAGCAGCGTCATCGCACGCCCCGGCTGCCCGAGCGGCGGCAGGTTCAGATGCGCGATGTCCGGATGGTCGCGTGGGCCGTCGCCGTTAGCAACCATCCACACGTGCTCGCCGGTGTTCATGTCGATCGCCGTGATACGTCCGTAGGGCGGCTTGAGCAGCGGCAGGCCTCTGGGCCCGGCCGGAAAGGCGCGGGTGCCACGCGTGTAGCGCACGTTCATCCGGTCCGGGTTGCCGGGCGTCAGGTCAGCCGCGAAGGTGCCGGTGACCGACGGCACGTAGAGCATCCCCGTTTCCGGGTCGAATCCGGCGCCGCCCCATTCGGCGCCGCCCACCGACCCGGGCAGCTGCAGCGTCCCCTTCCGATCGCCGTCCCCGTCGCCACGGATCGACGGGGGCGTGAAGATCTCCCCGAGGACGAATGGCGCGGTAATCGCGATCGCTTCTTCCCGCATCTCGGGCGTAAAATCGATCAGCGTATCTTGCGAGATGCCGTGCACGTCGAACGGCGCGGGCTTGGTGGGAAACGGCTGGGTCGGTGAAATCCACTCGCCCGGCGTGTCCGACCCCGGCACCGGCCGCTCGACGATGGGCCAGACGGGCTCGCCGGTGACCCGGTCGAACGTGTAGGCGATCGCCTGCTTGGTCAGCTGCACCACCGCCTTGATCTCGCGACCGTCCACCGTGATGTCCATCAGGATCGGCGCGACGTTGTTGTCGTAGTCCCACAGATCGTGATGCACCGTCTGGTAATACCAGACCATCTCGCCGGTCTCGGCCCGCACGCAGACGATGCTGTTCGCATAGAGGTTGTTCCCCGGGCGATGCCCGCCGTACATGTCGTTGCTCGGCGCGCCGGTCGGCAGATAGATGAGGCCCAGCTCCTCGTCGGCGCTCATGTGCGACCAGACGTTGCCCATCCCGGAGTATTGCCACGAGTCGTCGAGCCAGGTCTCCACCCCCGGCTCGCCCGCCTGGGGAATCGGGTTCCAGGTCCAACGCAACTCGCCGGTCCGCACGTCGTAGGCGCGCACGTAGCCCGGCCGGTTCTCCTTGGTCCGGGGGTGGTCTTGCATCGCCTGCCCGACCACCACGACATCGCGCACTACCAGCGGCGGCGACGTGTAGCTGAAGGGAACCAGCGCAGGCGTGTCTTCGTACACCCGCAGGTCGACCTTGCCGTCGTCGCCAAAACCTGAGATCAGCGCACCGGTGTCGAGGTCGATCGCCAGCAGATACGGCGGACGCACCGCCAGGATGCGCTGGCTCGCCCCGTCGCCTTCCCAGTAGCCGACACCACGATTCGCGGCCCCGCGCGGCGTCTCGTCACCGAGATAGTCGATCTCCTGCACCCAGACGGTTTCGCCAGTCGCCGGGTCGAACGCCTCGACCAGACCGATACCGTTCGACCCGTAGAGGACGCCATCGACCATCACCGGGGTCGACCGCAACTGGTTCGAGTACTGCAGGTCCGGCCACCGGTCGTGGAGCGTGGTGTCGACAGCCGAGCGGCGCCACACGATCTCGAGATCGTTCACCGTGTCGGCATTGATCTGGTCGAGCGGCGCGTAGCGCGTATAGCCGTTGTCGCCGCCGTGCACCCGCCACTCTCCGGAGGTGCCGTTCTGTGCCGCCGCGCCGGTCGGCAGCGCCGTCACCAGCAGGGCGACCGCCGGTAGCATCCGCATGCCGCATGGTCTCGAGATCATGGTCGCCCCCATTCGTCTTGTTCTCCCCAAAACGAATCCAAGCTACCGGAGCGCCGAGTACTCGGTCGGCACGATCATGCGCGCGTCGATCGTGTCCACCAGTTTCCGACCCTCGGAGTTCTCCGCGGCCACAATGAGACGCTGAAACTCCTCGTTCTGACCAAGGGTCCGCCACATCTCGTTCCGCGCATCGAGCGACGGGTAGCCCAGGATGTAGATGAACGTGTCCTCGGTGTCGGGGCCGGTGGCCGACGTAAAGTAGCCGATGTTCTCCATGCCGACCTGCTCGAACATGGCCGCAGTGTGGTCGCGAAATCGGTCCGACAGCTCCGTCCGCTTGCCGGCCACCGTCTTGTACATCAGCAGCTCGAACACCCGCGAGTCTGGCCGCTGCGCCGCCACCCCCCAGCCGGTGCCCAGGACCCCGAACGAGAACCCGACCAGGGCCAGTATCTTCCACTTCAGCATCGTTCCCTCCCACTCCCGCATGGTCGTAGACATCTCCGCCCGTGTACCCGGGCGGATCCTGGCAACAGAGGCCGGCGAAGCCCTCCGACTCCTCCTGCCTCCGGTCTCCTGACTTCTGATGAACGCTTCCCGGTGCATTGCAAACGGTTCGGCGGCCCGTGTCAAGGACCGAACAAGAGGAAGGGAGTAACATGGCGCTCGCATGCCCGCCGCGCCCGTGGTCCGCGTCTCCGGAATTCGCAAGACCTATGGCGCCACCGTCGCGGTCGACGACGTCTCGTTCGAGGTGCAACCGGGCGAGATTTTCGGGCTGATTGGCCCCAATGGCGCCGGCAAGACCACGACGATGGAATGCGTCGAGGGTCTGCGCCAGCCCGACCGCGGCCGCATCGAAGTCTTCGGACTCGAGCCAACCCGAGACGCCGCCGCGCTGCAGACACGCATCGGCGTGCAGCTCCAGGAGGCCCAGCTCCAGAAGCGTGTCAAAGTCTGGGAGGCCGTGGACCTCTGGGCCTCGCTCTATCCCACGACCGTCAACGGCGATCGGCTGCTCGACCAGCTCGGCCTCACCGAGAAGCGTGATGCCTGGTTCATGACCCTCTCGGGAGGCCAGAAGCAACGGCTGTTCATCGCGCTGGCGCTCATCAACGATCCGGAACTGGTGTTCCTCGACGAGCTGACGACCGGGCTCGACCCGCAGGCCAGGCGAACCATCTGGGACCTGGTGCGCGACATCCGCGAGCGTGGCAAGACGGTCTTCCTGACGACCCATCTGATGGAGGAAGCCGAGCGCCTGTGCGACCGCGTGGCGATTATCGAGCACGGCCACATAATCGACCACGACACCCCGGCTGAGCTGATCGCCAGGCACTGTCCCGAGCGCACCGTGGTCGTGGCCACGGCGCACGATGACGCGGCGGCGCACTTTCAAGCGCTTCCCTCGGTCGACACCGTCACAGACGAGGACACCCGACTGAGTGTCCACGGACGCGGCGACGAGTTGGTGACCGAGGTGATTCACTGTCTCTCGGAGCACCGGATGCACGTCACCGAGTTCCGCACCGAGCAGCCGACGCTCGAGGACGTGTTCCTCAAGCTGACCGGCCACTCCATCCGGGGCTAGATAGATGCTGCGACAGCCACCAGTCCCCTCCTGTCTCCTGTCTCCTGTCTCCTGATTCCTATGAGTTCTTCTCCTCCCCTCCGTGGCCTCTGGAAACTGACCTGGCTCGAGATCAAGATCTTCGTCCGCGAGCCGATGGGTTTCATCAGCGCCATCGGCATCCCGGTGTTGATCTTCGTCGTGCTGGGGCGAACGCTCGGCCAGCGGCTCGGCGAGGCCACGACCCAGGCGGCCGTCCAGCTCAGGGTCGGTCTGCCGATCTTCGCCGCCGTGTTCATCGCGATCAACACGGTCTTGTCGCTGGTCGCGATCATCTCGATCTATCGGGAAGGCGGCATCCTGAAACGGCTGCGCGCCACACCGCTCGCACCGGTCACGATTCTCGTGACGCACGTGCTCGTCAAACTGCTCCTGACCGCCGTCACCGTCGTCCTGATGGTGCTCGCGGGTCGCCGCTACTACCCGGCAGGGGCAGATGTTCCGGTCGTGGCCTTCAGCCTCGCCTTGCTCCTCAGCACCTGGAGCATCCTGTCAATCGGCTTCATCATCGCCAGCGTGGTCCGCACGGCGCGGTTCGCTCCTCCGCTCGGCAGCCTCGTGCTGGGCAGCATGTTGCCCTTCTCTGGCCTGTTCCCGATCGACCTGCCGCCGTCGATGGAGCTGGTGTCCCGGGCGATGCCGCTCACCTATGCGGTGTCGCTGCTCTCCGGGGTTTGGCGGGGCGAACCGTGGTCGGCCCATCTCGGCGACATCGGGGCGCTGGTAGTGGTGTTTTCCGTTTGCACACTGATTGCGTCGCGCGTGTTTCGGTGGGAGTGAGATTCCACCAGGCGGCTCCTACGACGTCAGCCTGGTCATTGGCTTCAGGCTACGGGCTTCAGGCGCTCGTACTGAAGGTGCGCGCGGACGGAGCGGTCGCTACACTAGAACGATGTCGTTGCCTTCGTGGCGGGCCACCGGCCTGCTCTTCGAGAACTGCAACTGCCAGCTCCTTTGCCCGGCGCACGTCTCGTTCAAACAGGCCTGCACCCACGAGCGCTGTCAGGGCCACTGGGCGATGCACATCGAAGAGGGCCACTTCGGCGAGGTCGACCTGGCCGACACCAGCGTCGTCGTCGTTTACGACACGCCGCAACTGATGTTTGAAGGGGGCTGGACTGAGGCGTGTTACATCGACGAACGGGCCGCCGAGCCACAACGTGCGGCGCTCGACGACATCGTATCGGGCCGCGTCGGTGGCCCCTGGGCCATTCTGGGCCGCTTCGTCGAGACCCGGCTCGAGACCAGATTCGTGCCGATGCGATTCGAGGACGACGGCGGGGAGATACGACTTTCGGTCCCCGACATGCTCGAGAGCACCATCACGGCAATTCGCGGTGCCGACGGTAAGTCGGAGGCGCGTCTCGAAAACCTCCACAACGTGATCCACGGACCGACCCACATACTGGCGCGCGGCGACACGCGCTGCACCGACCGCGTGTTCGACTTCGAGAACGTTCGATCACACGGACTGTATTCCCGCTTCACCTGGCAGTCTGCCCCCTGACCGGCGCACCCGCGCTCTCTGGAACACTGGCACAGCGCCTGCTTGTCTCTAGGTCACAGTGGGCTTTGCCGCCACCTCCAGAGGACGGAGACTGCCACAAACGTGCTCTATGCCCTCTGGTCGGCGTCATATCGTCGTTCTGGTGTCGGCAGACCGACATCAGACGCCTTGCGAGCCAGCGCACGCCCATACTGGAAAGCGCCATGCCAACCAGCACCTATTCCCAGATTCCGACGCTCGTCGGCTTTCTCGAGCGCCTGATGCCGACTTCGATCCTCGACATAGGCCTCGGCAACGGCAAGCTCGGGTACGTCGCGCGCGATCTGCTCGATGTGATGCACGGCGAGCGGTACCGCATGGAGGATTGGCAGCTGAAGCTCGACGGCATTGAGGCGTTTCCAGACTACATCCAGGACCATCAGCGGGCCATCTACGACGACATCCTGATCGGCGATGCCTTCGATGTGATCGACCGGGTGGGACAGTACGATGTGATCCTGGTAGGCGACGTGCTGGAGCATCTGGAAAAGACCCGAGCCGAGGCATTTCTCGACAAGTGTTGCGACCACTGCACGCAGGCGGTCATCCTCTCCATCCCGCTAAGCGAAAAGTGGACACAGGAAGACATCTACGACAACCCGTACGAGCGGCATCGGTCGTTCTGGAAGTCCGAAGACTTCGAGTCGCGGGCACAAGAGTTCAAACTGCTCGACTTCGCCGGTGTGGGACAGTACGGGACATTCTTGATGCGGCGCGAAGACTACCAGCACCATCAAGCGCGACGCACGGCGGACACGCTGGCCGGCGACGAACAGCCGGCGGCGGCGGTTGCCGCGCTCGAAGCCGCCCTCCACACACTGCCTCCCAATCTCAACACCCTGCTGCAGTTGGCCGACCTGCTCGTCCGGCAGGGCGCAATCGAGGCCGCCATCCACTGGCTGCGAGTCGGCCAAGGCCACTTCCCTGACGAACCGTCCCTCGAGCCCTTCATCGCGAGCCTGATGCAGCTGATGCCACCGGCCGATACGCGCCACAGACTGAGCGCGTAAGAGACCCACCGCAGAAGCGCGTCGCCTGCATCCAGATGCCCGAATGCTATGATGGGGCATCGTCAGCTACCAGACCGCCAGGACTGGCTGGTCACCAGCGCTGCACACGTCGATCTACGCTGTCGCCGGTAGGCTCGACGACCGTCGATGCCCATCGTTCAGGTTGACGATCCTCAGGATCCACGACTCGGCGACTACCGCGACGTGCCGGACCCGGTGCTCTTGCGCGAGAGGGGCATCTTCGTAGCCGAGAGCCGCCTCGTCGTGCGGGAGCTCCTGGCCCACCCGCACCTGCGAACACGTTCCCTGCTCGTCACCGAGGCCGCCCTCGAAAGTCTCCGCGATCTGCTCGACGCTCGCCCCGGCGACCACACGATTTACGTGGGGACCCATCAGTTTCTGAAGCGCGTCGTCGGCTATAAAGTGCACCGGGGGTGCCTGGCTGTTGGAGAACGTCCGCCGCCGAGGCCCGATACCGAACTGCCACAGCTGGCTTCGGCGCGGCTGGTCGTCGTGCTCGAGAACGTCGGCAATCCAGACAACGTCGGCGGCATCTTCCGCAATGCCGCGGCGTTCGGCGCCGCGTGCGTGCTGCTCAGCCCCAACTGCTGCGACCCGCTCTACCGCAAGGCGATTCGCACCTCGCTTGGTGCCACACTGCGGGTGCCGTACGGCATCATCGAGGATTGGCCGCATGGACTGGCTCGTCTGCGGGACCACGGCTTCACCGTTGCGGCGCTCACGCCCGATCCGGACGCCGACGATCTCGAGTCGTTCATCGAACACCGGCCGCCCCGGGTGGTGTTGCTCCTGGGCACCGAGGGCCCAGGACTAAGCGCGGGGGCAGTCGATCGTGCCGACCGGCACGTGCGCATTCCGATCGCTCCAGGCATCGACTCGCTGAACGTCGCAACCGCCTCCGGCATCGCGCTGCACCGGCTAGGAAATCTTTCGTGAGCACGCCCGAGCTGCCTGCCTCCCACGGCTCAAGCCGATGGCCCTGGAACTGAAATACGCGTCAGACGCGACCGCGCTGCTCGACGACCTGGTCGACGCGCTGGGTCACAGCAAGAGCCCCGCCGGCGTGGTGATTCCGGTGCTCATGCCGTCGCTGCCGCTGGTGGACCGCGCGAAGGCGGAGCTGGCCCGCCGTCACGGGGTGGCAATGGGCGTTGAGTTTCTGCTGCCCGGCTCCTTCATCGAACGCATCGCTCAGCGGGTAGGACTGGACCCGGTGCACCCGTCCTGGCGACCAGAGGGCCTGGCCTGGCGCCTGCTGCCGCTGCTGGCGGCGATGGTCGAGGAAGGCCACACGCCGAGGCTTGAGTCGGCCTGCGTCGATGACCGCGCGCGGCAGGCGCTGGCCGCCGAGCTGGCCGACCGCTTCGACCAATACCTGTATTTCCGACCGTCGATGATCGCCGCCTGGGACCGAGGCGAGCCCTTCGAGGACCTGCCCGAGTCGGCCCGGGGTGATGAAGCCTGGCAACGCGAGCTGTGGCGGCGCCTCTCGCACGGCTTGATCGACCAGCCCCATCCGGCCGCACGCCTGCGTGACCTGGTCGCGCGTGTCGGCAAAAGTGACGGCGAGCTGCCGGCCTCGCTCGAAGTGCTCGCCACCGGTCCCCTACCTCCCACCCTCTTGCCGCTCTTGTGCGCCCTGGCAACCCGGACCCGCGTCTGTCTGCGTGCCCTGCTGCCGTCGACCGAGTATCTCGGCGACATGAAGGCGGGCCGCACGCAGATGCGCGCGGGCCAGGCGGTTGACCTGGCCTGGGAAGGGCATCCCTTGCTGTCGCATCTTGGCAAGCAGGCGGTCGACACGTTTCGCAGCTTCGAAAACGCGTTGGTCACCGAGGGACAGGAGTACGACGTCATCAAGCAGCCCGAGCCCGTGTCTGACACGCTGCTGGCCAGACTGCAAGCTGACATTCGCGCGGCACGCCAGCCGGGTGCCGAGGACCAAAGCCCCCTGCGCGAGCCGGACCGCTCGCTGCGGGTCCACCGCTGCCACGGCGCGCGGCGCGAGGTGGAAGTGCTGCGCGACGAGCTGCTGGATGCCTTTAGCAACCTGCCAGATCTGGAGGCCAGCGACGTTTTGATTCTCGCGCCCGACCTCGACACCTACGGCCCCTTGGCAGAAGCCGTCTTGACGACCGGCGCCCCTTCTCTGCCACTGCTCCTCTCCGAACGGCGTCTCGACCGAAGCGACCCGCTCGTGCGCGGCATGCAGCAGCTGCTGCGGCTGGTGGCCGGTCGCGCCCCGCTGAGCGAAGGGTTGGCGCTGCTGGAGCTGCCTGCCGTCTCGGCCTGTCTGGAGGCGATCGGCACCGACCCGGAGATGCTGGCCGATCGGCTGCGCGCCTCCGGCATCACGTGGGGCATCAACGCCGCCCATCGGCAGGCGCTCGACGCCGGCACCCAGGACACCGGCACCTGGCGCGGCGGGCTAGACCGGCTGCTGGCGGGGCTCTGGCTCGGCGACGCCGACACCGCATCGGATGCCGAGCAACGACCTGCCCTGCCGGTGTCCGGCGACCTGGGCGCCGACCCGACATCGATGAGCACGTCCCTCGATTGGCTGGAGGGTCTGGTGCGATTGCTCGAAGACTGGCAATCGCCCACCAGCCCGGGCCGTTGGGCCGAGCGCATGGACCAGGCGCTGGACCAGCTTCTCGGCGCCGGGATCGACGATGCCGCTCCGGCGGCTGCCGTCGACCTCATCGACCAGCTTCGCGCCGCCGAGAGCGAGCACGCCTGCACCCTGCCGATGGAGGCGGCCGCCGTGGGCGACTGGCTCGACCAGGCCGCGCAGGACGAGGTGCGCGCGGTGTCGAGAGTCGCTGGCAGCATGGCAATGGGCGGGTTCAAGCCGATGCGTGCCATCCCCTGCCGGGTGCTGGCAGTCCTGGGCCTCGACGACGCCGCCTTTCCGCGCCGGACCCGCGCGCCCGCCTGGGACCTGCTGGCAACAAAGCCGCGCCCCGGCGACCGCGACCCGGTCCTGGAAGACCGGCAACTGTTTCTAGACGCCATCCTGTCGGCCGGCGACAGGGTCATCCTGACCGCCACGGCCCGTAACATCCGCAGCAACAAAGAGGAGCCGCTGTCGGCCTGTGTGGACGAGATGCTGCGCGTCGCCGCCCTCACCGCCAACGGACAGCTCGGTACGGCAGACGACGTCTACGCGACGTTGATTGATGACCACCCGCTTCAGCCGTTCAACCCCTCCTGCTTCACCGGTGCGCGAGCCTCGTTCGACACCGGCCATCTCGAAGTCGCCAGAGCCTGCCGGCAGCAGGAGGAGGTGGCCACGCCATTCCAGACCGGCACGGTCGAACCGCCCGGCGAGGTCCGGTCAGCCGATCTCGAGCTGCGCGAGATGATCCGGGTGCTGAAAGATCCCTGGACGACCTGGCTGGCGTCGCTGGGTGTGGTGCTGCCCCGAGAAGGTGACGACCCGTTCGCCCTGGACCGCGAGCCAGTGGCGGCACCCTCGGGCCTGAACCGGTGGCAGCTGCAAACGGCGGTCATCGACACCGTACTGGCAGGTCGGACCGCCTTCCTGGAAGACCGCCTGGCCGCCGACCGTCTGATGCCCTACGGAAACCTCGGTGCCGCGATGGGCACCGAAACGGTGCAGCAGGCGGTGACCCTGGCCCGGTGCGCCATGCGGGAGGCGGGTGGCCCACTGCAGCCGCATCGACTAGCGTACCGCGACGGGAGCCCGCAGGTCGCCGGCAGCATCACCGTCAGCCCCGACCGCAGCCTGCATGTGCTGGTGATGCCCGCCGAGCTAAAGGACAAGCCTCATCACCGTCTCGATGCCTGGGTGCGCGCTACCTTCGCCGCCTCGTGCGGGATGCGCGGCGACACGCTCGTAGTGTCCAAAGATGCCGAGCGAGTCAGGGTCGACCGTATGCCGTCGATGGATCCGACCCAGGCGCGAGCCGCGCTCGATGCGCTGCTCCAGCTCTGTGAGGACGCCCGGCGACGCCCGCTGCCCTTCGGGCCCAAGACCAGCCACGCGATCTTCGCTGCGAACCGGAAAGGCTCCGACGAGACCACTGCCGCCCTGAAGGCTTGGGCACAGCAACCCAAGGGACCACCGGGTGAAGGCGACAGCGCGTCGGCCCAGCTCGCCTGGCGCGACCGGGACCCATTTGCCACCGACACGATCGACGAGTGGCGCCGACTGGCCGCGGAGGTCTTTGGCCCGGTGGAGGCCTGGTTCGCGCAGACCGCCGCCACATCGCGGCACGGGGTGAGCAGTGGCTAATTTCCATCTGCACAGCACCGACGTGCCGATCGGCCTCTCGGTCATCGAAGCCAGTGCCGGGACCGGGAAGACCTGGACCATCTCGCACCTGGTGCCGCGTCTGCTCATCGACGACGTGGTCGGCGACATCGGCAAGCTGCTGCTGGTGACCTTCACCGAAGACGCGGCCCGCGAGCTGGGCGAACGCACACGCCGCCAACTGGCGACGCTTGTGAGCCATGCCGACGCCAGCACCGATCCTGGCGAGGGTGAAGGCGGCATTCGCGTGCTGCTCGAGCGTCTTGAGCAGCTCGACGCCTCACAACGAGACGCCGCGATGGTACGGCTGCGGCTGGCGCTTGCCGAAAGCGACCAGCTCGCCATCTCGACCATTCATGCCTTCTGCAAGCAGGTGCTGGCATCCGAGAGCTTTCTGTGCGCCATGCCCGCCGGGTTCGAGGTGCAGTCAGACGCCAGCGAGCTGAAGGCAGACGCGGTGAAAGACACGTGGCGCACCGATCTTGCCGCCGATTCGCTGCTGGCCGCCGTGGCGGCCCTCGGCAACTGGTCGGTCGAGGGTGACCTCAAGGCCTGGCGCACCCTGACCCAACGACCCTCCACCCGCATGGACCCCGAGCCGCCTTCGCTCGAAGCGGCGCGGAACCGGGTGGCGCACGCACTCCAGGTCCTCAAGGAAGCCCGCGACGACGCGCGCCAGCTGAGCGAGATTGCCCACCGGGACAAGGTCAAGTTGAACAACTCGGCCAGCAATCCGGGCGAAGAATCGGTGGCCCAGCTCGACACCTGGCACACGCTGCTCGAGGCGATGGACCCGCAACACCCCCCCGTGGAAGTCCTTCGTGTCGCCAACCGACTGAAAGACGCCGGCTCCTGGTTCGCCAGGCGAAGCGCAGCGGGCAAGACCGCCTCGACCGAGGCGAGCGAGCTGGGGATCGTCGCGGCTGCGACGGCGGTAGGCGCCACCATCGGCGCCACCGGTTGGGCCTGGCTGGCGCACCTGAGCCGGTCGGCGGGACACCGCTTCGAGCGCAGCCTTCGACGCCACAACGGTGTCACCTTCGACGGCCTCATTCAGAAGCTGCACCACGCACTGTGCGTGGGACCCAACCGGGCGGCCCTGGCCCGGCGTCTGGCCGACAAGTGGACGGTGGGCCTGATCGACGAGAGCCAGGACACCGACCAGCAGCAGCTCGAGATCTTCAAGACGATCTTCGACCGCGACAAGGGATCGAGTCGACTGATCCTCGTCGGCGACCCCAAACAGGCGATCTACAGCTTTCGCGGCGGCGACCTCGATGCCTACCTGGCTGCGCGACCAGCAAATGACAATCACGACGACGCTGCGCGCATCAACGATCTGGGCACGACCTACCGCGCGGCCCCCGGCTTGGTGACAGCCCTCAATGCGGTTTTCGGTCGCACCCGTGCCTTCGGCAATCCTGCCCTCGCGTATCCGGACGCGACCGCTGCCCGCGAAGATGCCGATCTCCCCCTGCCCGACGACGGGCTGGGACGTCTGCTGGCCTGGGTGGTGCCCGACGACGAGACCGGGTTCTGGAGCCTGGCCGAACCACGCCGCAAGCGCGCCGCCGACTGCACCGCCACCGCCATCGTCGATCTGCTCGACCGCCCGCTTGGCACGGCGCGCACGACAGCCAAAGCTGTCGACGACGACCCGGTCAACCCGTCGCACATCGCCGTGCTGACCCGCACCAATCGGGAGGCCCGGCTGGTCTACGAGGCGCTACGCGCGCGGGGCGTGCCGACCGTGGTCCGCGACGACGGCGACGTCATGCAGAGCGAGACCGCCTCCGACCTCGCGTCCATTCTCAAAGCGGTGCTCTCGCCCACCCATCCAGGCTGGCGACGCGCCGCCATGGCCACCCGTCTGTTCGGCTACGACTCGGCGATGCTCGCCGACCTGACCAGCACAGACGCCGAGCTGCGGCTGGCGCGATTCTCGAAGTGGGGAGACCTGTGGCGGCGCCACGGCATTGCCACGCTGATGGCCGCGCTCGAGACCGACTCGGGGGCCACCCTGCGTCTGGCCAGAGCGCCGCTGGGCGAACGCCACCTCACCGACCTGCGGCATCTCGTGGAGCTGCTACAGACCCGAGAAGCCGAGGGCCCACGGTCGCCCGAAAAGCTGCTGCAGTGGTTCGACGGCGAGCGGATGTCGGAGGGCAGCACGGCGGACGAGCGACTGCACCGGCTGGAAGCGGACGGCGATGCCGTGCAGGTGGTCACGGTGCACCGAGCCAAGGGGCTGGAGTTCGACTTCGTCTTCTGCCCGTATCTCTGGTCCGTGATGAAGGACGGCACGGTAGCCGAGCGTCTGCTGGTGCGCGATGACACCGGCTGGGTGCTGGCCGACGGGTCGCAACAGGACAATCACGCCGCGCTCGCCGCCCGCAACGCCGAACGCCTGCAGGAAGACCTGCGCCTGGCCTACGTGGCGCTGACCCGCGCCCGTCGCCGCGTCACGCTGCTCGCCGGCCCGCTCGGCTACACCGCCAAATCCAGCCTGCCGCCGAGCTCGCTCGACTGGCTGCTGCGCGCTGACGAAAACACGAACAGTGTGGAGGACTGGTACTCCGCGACCCGCGACCGAAAGAAGGATGCCTCGAGTTGCGAGCATGGCGACACTCTGCGCCGCCTGCACGACGAGTGTCCCGACGTGATCACCGTGTCCGCCCCACCCGAGTCGACCGACACGCCCTGGACCGCCAGCGGCGATGGCGATACCCCCATGCACGCACGCCCATCGCCCACGCTCGACCTCAAGGCCTGGAGCCTCACCAGCTTTTCGCGGCTGGCGCATGGCCGGCACGAGGAGCGAGAGCGCCGAGACCCTGCCACCGTGGTCGAGCTACCCGCAGAACCACCTGAGGCCGCCGCCGCTGAGCGTGATCTCGATCGAGAGGTCCCGCTGGCAGACTTTGCCCGCGGCACCCAGGCCGGAAGCTGCCTGCACGAGCTGCTGGAGCACTGGGATTTCCAGGAGGACACCGAGGCGCTGGTCGAGCATCGGTTGCGACGGCACCGCCTCTACTCGGACGAGTCCGCGCATGCCGTGCGACAGCATCTCGACGACCTCAAAGCCACGCACCTCGGCAGCCTCGACGCCTCTCTCGACACTGCCGCCGCCGACAAGGCGCTGTCCGAGTGGGAATTCCTGCTGCCGCTGGGTCACACCGGCATTTCCGGTCAGGCCCTGTCGGACGTATTCGGTCGCCACGCGCGCAACGACGACGAGCGCCGCTACGCCCTCGACCTCGCCGGTCTGCCCGGCCAAGCGCTGTCCGGCATGCTCACTGGATTCATCGACCGGCTGGTGCGCGCAGACAGCCGCTGGGGTGTCGTCGACTGGAAGAGCAACTTCCTCGGCTCGCGCTACGGCGACTACAGCCAGCGGGCAATGTGGCGGTGCGCAGCGGGCCAGCACTATCTCCTGCAGGTTCACCTCTACTTGGTGGCCCTGCGCCGCTATCTGTTGCTGCGTGCCCCGGACTTCATCGCCCTGTCCGGCTATCTCCTGTTCCTGCGCGGCATCCACCCCGGGTCGCACCTCGGCGTGCTCGAGATCACCCCGCCCGACGCGCTGCTCGACGACCTCGACGACCTGTTCGCGAGCCCTGTCAGCCCTGTCAGCCCTGTCGGTCCGGCAAGTGAGGTCCCCGCATGAGCCAGGCCGCCATCGACCTATTGCGGCGCCGGTGGGACCTGCCCGACGAGGCCGCCCCCGTGCTCGAGCACTTCTTCAGCTCGTGGGCTGCCGGCCACACCTCACTCGAGCTGAGCGAGGAAGAAGCCACCCTGCTTGCCACCAGTCCCGCCGTCAGGCTTGTTGGAGATGGCCCCGCCGTGACGAAAGGACACGACGGCAGCCCCGTACCACTCGTCTTGCGTGGCACGCGCCTGCAGACATGGCGCCTCGACCAGGCCGAGACCCGCGTCGCCAACAGGCTGCGGGAGCTGGCGGCTGAATGTACTGACGCTCCGGATGTTGACGGCGAAGACATCACCCAACTCTTTCCCGACCCGAAGTCGGCTCAGCGGCGCGCCGCCATGCTCGGCCTGCAACGGGCCCTCGCCCTTGTCACCGGCGGTCCCGGCACCGGCAAGACCACCGCCGCCGCGCGGCTGCTGGCGCTGCTCGCCCACCGCGAGCCCGGCATCCGCGTGGCCCTCGCCGCACCCACCGGCAAGGCCGCAGCCCGTCTGGGCGATGCGATCGGCCAGGCCGCTGTCACACTCGACGGTACACTCGCCGGCGTGCGCCCACGGATGGAACGGGCCGCCTTCCAGGCACGGACCCTACACCGCCTGCTCGGCTGGAATCCGCGCACCGACCACTGCCGCTTCCATCGGGGCAACCCCTTGCCCCACGACGTCGTGGTCGTCGACGAAGCCTCCATGCTCGACCTCGTGCTATGGGACCGTCTGCTCTCGGCCATGGGACCAAAGACCCGCCTCGTCGTCCTCGGCGACCATCGCCAACTCGAAAGCGTCCAGCCCGGCCGCGTGCTCGCTGAAATGATTCATGCCGCCGATCGTAGTGCCGGCGGAGTCCTGGCCGACAGCCACGTCGAGCTCGACCGCAACTACCGCTTCGAGTCCCGCCCTGGCATCGGCGGCCTCGCCGCCGCCATCCGCAGCCACGACGCCGATGCCGTAATCGAAGCCCTCACCAACAAGGAGTACAACGACCAACTGCTGCACTATCCGTCAGCGCTGGTAGACGACGCCCTCGGACAGGTGTGGCCAGAGGTCATGGAGGTGGTCCGAGCGCAGGGCCCCGACGAGGCCCTAGCGGCCCTGAACCGTGTGCGCATCTTGTGCGCCCTCCGACGCGGCCCCTACGGTGTCGAAGGCGTCAACGTCCTCATCGAGACCAGGCTGCGAGCCGAAGGCCAGCCTGCCGGAGAGTGGGCCCACGGCCGACCGGTGCTGGTGACCGCCAACGACCCACACACCGGCCTCTTCAACGGCGACGTCGGTGTGCTCTTGAATGGAAAGGACGGACGCGACATCACCGCCTGGTTCCCCGGCCCAAAGGAACCACGCAGCGTCCTCCTGGCCGCCCTACCCAGCCACGACACCGCCTGGGCCATGACCGTGCACCGCTCCCAAGGTAGCGAATTCGACTCCGTCCTACTCGTCCTCCCCCCCCAGGAACACGAGCTATCCAGACCCGAGCTCCTCTACACCGGTGTAACCCGCGCCAAATCTAGAGTCCTGATCGCCGCCGACGAGGCGGCCTTACGCGCCGCCTGCCAACCGCGCCCGCCGCGGCGCACGGGGCTCCTTGAGAAGCTCAACGGACGGAATCAGACTTCGCCGACCTGATGGCACTGGACGGAATCAGACCGGGCAAGAACTCAATGAGTCGTCGCGGCGGACGCGCAAAGCGATCGGCCCCTGCGGGACGTGGCTGATGCAGCGCAGCGTCGGGTTTCATCGCTCGCCGCCTGAACACCCGGCCTCGAAAGCGGCTGGGCTATCGCACTCCGGAGGAATGCTTCTATGCCGAGTAGTCAGTGTTGCACTTCAAACTTGAACCGAGACCTGGTGGCGCCTGGAAGAGGAAGCGCATTCCCAGAGTATCGCGGTAAAAGGTGACCGCCCGTTCGATATCGTTCACAGGGACGGCAATCTGCCCGATTTGGGCGAGTTCAAAGTTACCTGTCACAGCGTCGCTCATGAAACTGTGAGCTCCATCCCTTTGTTGGGCGGCGCCGCGACTACATGTAAGAATCCCAATGCCTTTGAAAATGCCTGCACGAACTACTCCGACTCGAGACGCCGCTTCATGTCAGTGTATGCCGTCTCAATTAGCTTCATCAGAGCCCCGGTGTCGATGTCATCTTCCGGCCTGAGCTTCACGTGTCGCATGAACCGGCCCACCATCAGCAGGACATCGTGCACCGCTTCCGCATGTGTTGGCGGACGCCCTCTCTCATCACGCTAACTGCTCGAAACTTTGGTGGCCCTTCGGAAACACAGCCTTGTGAATATCTGTGGATTCGTACCGAGCCAACCGACGAATCACGATTCTGACACCCTCTTCGCCCCATTCCAGGACAGCCCCTGGACCAACTCCAAGCCTTCGACGCACTTCAGCCGGAACCGAAATCCGTCCCTGCGGGGTGACTCTCGATCGAGCAAGTGCCATGGATGTATCTTGGCACGGTAACAAGAACATCAAGCGGGCCTGAAGGCCCTTGCTACCGGGGAAGACGGAGATTTGCGGTCAGGGTGTATCTCGCACGGCGGACAGGTCGATGAGGGCGGCGGTGGGGGCGGCTTCTTTGAAGAGGTCGACCATCCACTGGTGGCAGGTGAGGACGAGAACCTGGTTGGTCTGGGAAAGCTCGACGAAGGCGGCGGCGGCGCGCTGGGCGCGCTCCTGGTCGAAGTTGACGAGCACTTCGTCGACGATGACGGGCAGGCGTTCGGTCTCCTCGCCCATGCTCTGGATGAGGCCAAAGCGGAGTGCGAGGTAGAGCTGCTCGTAGGTGCCGCGGCTGAGCTGTTCCGGGATCTTGCGGACGCCGGTCTCGTCGACCACCGAGATCTCCTGCTCCCCCACCGTGACGTGCAGCTTGGGATAGCGCCCGCCGGTCAGGCCGTGAAAGAAGGTCTGCGCGCGGCGCACGACGTCGGGCTGGCGCTCCTCTTCATACTTCTTGCGCGCTCGGACGAGGAGGGATCGGGCCACGACCAGCTTGGACCACTCGGCGACGAAGACCCGCAGCTCTTCGACGAGCTCCTCGCGACGGCCACGCTGCCGTGAGGCGTCTTCGTCGCTGGAGAGCTGCTTCATCCGAAGCTGCAGACTGCCGCGCTCTTCGTTCTGCTCGGTGGTGCGCCGCGTTTGCTCCTCCAGCGTTGATTCGGCCTGCCGGAGATCGTCGTCGGTCCGGTCTTTCGTGGTCGACGCGAACGCGGCGCGCACAGTGTCGAGATCTCGCTCGCCACCCCAGATGGCGCGCAGGCTGGACAGATGCTGCTGGCGTGTCCGTTCGAGGCCCTGGCGTTCGATCTGCTGCCGCGCCCGGCGCCTGAACATCTCGTTGTCGTCGGTCTCTGCGTGCGAAAGCAGCTCTCGGATGCGGTCGTCCTCGGCCGTTCGCCGGGTGGTGGCCTGGGTCAGGTTGGCGTCGCACTCTTCGGCGGCCCGCACCGCTGCTGTGCGCACGGCCACCGCTTCACGGGTCTGGTCGAATCGCTCGACGAGCCGGTCGGCGGCCTGGGCGACCGCCATCGGGGCATCAGCGACCGCCAGCGTCTTCTTGGCGTCAGGATGCGCGTCGGCGACACGTGTGACGTCGGCGATGTAGGTGTCGATGTCTTTCTGAATGGCCGCGATGCGGGCACGCCTCTCGTCGACGCCGTTGGCCACGACACGCGCGGTCTCAACATGCGAGAAGATTCCGGTGACGGTGTCCGGCGTCAGTATCTCTGACAGGCCCTGTTGTACTAGCCAGGCGGACCAATTGGCGTCGACCTGCTCGACCGCCGCTTGCTGAGCGTCACGCCGGGTACTGGCGGCCTCGCCCCGGTCTAGCAGCCGTGCGACTTCCTTCTCCGAATCATCGAGTGCGGTCTGGAGTCGCGCGCGGTTCTGGTGCCGTTCGGCTTCCTGCGCGAGCGAGGTTTCGACCGCGTCCAGCTGGTCGTATCCTGGAAGCTGGTTTGGCTCCAGGTCGAGCGCGAGCGGTTCGAGCGCGGCCACGAGCGCCGCCCGCTGCTCGTCGGCGCGACGGCGTGCCTCCTTCACCAGCCCGTCCAGTGCGCGACCATCGGGCTGACCGGACGGAGACGACGCGGACGACCGCGTCATGACATAGGCCGCTACCGCGCCAACCAAGAGTGCGGCGCCGGCTACGAGCGTCGCCGCGTTCCGGTCCGAAGCGAGGCCGAGCGCCAGGAGCAGCACGCCGAGTGCCGCCAGGACACCCGGCAGGGCAAGGCTTCGGCCTGCGGCGGTTGGTGCCTCTTCAGTCCCACCGGCCGTCTGCGCCTCGAGGTCTCGGTGTCGCTGAGCCGCCTGGTCGTGTTCCGCAAGACGGCTGCGCGCAGTCCGTAACGCAGTGCGCCGCACTTGCAACGCGTCGGGCGACAGCTGGCCGGTCGCGCCCGCGGCATCCTTGGCATGAGTTGCCAGTCGCGCCCGCGCCTCCTCCATCTGCTGCGCCGCCTCATCCGCTCGCTGTCCCGCCTGTTCAGCTCCGCGTGCCTGCTCTCTCAGGTCGTCGCGCGCCGAGTCCTGCCGCGTCTTCCACTGTGATACTTCGTCGCGGCGTGGTATCGACGTGTCGAACGCTGCGAGACGGGTCTCGTCCCACCCGGGACCCAGCTCGTTCAGCGTGTTCGTCAGGTCGGTCTGGAGGGCCTGCAGCTCAGCCTCGCGCTTGGGCAGGTCGCGCACCGAGGCGTCGAAGCCGCCACGTCCCCGGCGAATCGTCTCGACTGCGGCGGCGTCGCCAACCAGCGCCTCACCTTCGACCGGACGGTCGGCCAGCTCGCGGGCGCGCGTGAGCTTGTCGCGGGCGGCGGCCACCAGCTCGTCGGCGTCGCGGCGGCGCGACTCCAGCTCGTCGAGCCTGACGATCGGGTCGTCGGGGAACCCGGTGCGCTCTGGAATCTCGTCGAGCCGTGCCTCCACGTCGAGCAGCGCCACCCACTCGTCCCACGACCGCTGCCGTCTTCGCAGTTCCTCCACTCGGGCGCGTGCTTCGTCCACCTGCGTGTCGAGCGCTGCCACCTCGTCCACCAGCTCCGCGCTGCGTGACACCGCGTCGCCATACTCCCGCGACTGCGACTGGGCCTCCCTCAGCTTGGTCTCCACCTCCTGCAGCTCGGCCAGCAGCTTGGCGACCGGCTGCTTCGAGCCACGGGGCGCGAAGATGTCGTCCGCGCGATCCTTCAACTGCTTGAGCGCCTGTGGCAGCCGCGCCGCGCCGGTGCCCGCGCTGTAGATGCGGCTGTTGATGCCGTTCTCCTCCTCCGACTCCAGTTGCCGCAGGTCGTCGAGGTCGAAGGCGAAGACCGATTTGAACGTCGACGCCGGGGCGTGTCCCACCAGGCCGGACAGGGCGGCGCCAGGGGCGGGCGCGCCATCGGCGGCCGTGATGGTCACCGGACCCCCCTTCTTCCCGCGGTGACGCTCCACCGTGAAGCGCTCGTGCCGGTCGGTCACCAGGTCGATGCGGCCACCGTGGCTGCCGCCGGCAGTCGGGGGAAAGTGGTCGGCCGCGCCACGCAGCGGGAACCCGAACAGCACCATCCGGATGAACGCCAGCAGGGTGCTCTTCCCTGCCTCGTTCGGGCCGTAGAGGATCGTGACGGGCGTTTCGAACGCGGGCAGCGACGTGGCACCGTGGTCGCCGAACCCGTCGATGTGAACGCGGTCGATCTTCATGGAGGGAGAGTGACGACCTACTCGCCGACCTCGTCGTTTTCGGTTCCGGCTCCCGCTCCGGCTTCGCCCACTGCGTCGTCGATGAGCAAGCCGAGCGCGATATCCTCGGCGGCTGCTACCATCCCGCGCACCTCGTCCGTGTCCGGAAGCCTGTTGCCAAGATACTTGCGGGCGCGCGTGTTGTCGTAGAGCGGTGCCAGCGCCCGCTGGAGCTCGGCGGCGAGCGCTTCGTAGCGTGATGCGGCATCTGTCAGAGCCAGGAAGTCACCGATGAAGTCCTTACTCTCGGCCAACGCCGCTCGGTCGAGCCGCGACTTCGTCTCGTCGACGATTCCGCCACAGAACGCAAACGGCTGGTGGCTGCCCCACGCTTGATTGAGCTCGGCACTGAGGTCGTCGATACTGCCCGCACGCGCAAGTGACTCGTGTACCGGGCCTCGGCCTTCGAGACGCACCCGGTAGACCAGATAGCGACCGTCCGCCTGTGCCACCAGGTCGTCGACGAGCGTCTGCAACCGACCGAACAGAGCCGTGTCGTCATCGATGCCATCAATTTGCAGATCCACCTGTTCCCAGCGCACGCGGTCGGTGGCGACGAACTCCTGCGATATCGTCACCTGGCCCCCGCGGTCATCCACCTGGACTAGGTAGACCCCGCGTGCCCCGCGCTCGTTCGGGTGGCGGCCCTGCGTGTTGCCGGGATACGCCACCAGCGGGGCCTCGTCGCGCAGGATGGCGCGGGTGTGCACGTGCCCCAGCGCCCAGTAGTCGTAGCCGGTCGCGGCCAATTCCTCGACGGTGCACGGCGCGTAGGCTTCGTGGCCGGTGCTCGCACCGACGTTGGCGTGTAGCATCCCGATGGTGACGCGACCGGGCGCGGGGGGCGGGAAACCCGGCAGCAGGCTGCTCCGGATCTCGCGTGTCGGGTAGCTGACGCCGCAGACCACCGGGCCGGTGGACGACTGCGGATCGACCGGCACCGCCTCGGCGTGCTCGCCGAACTGATGCACGCTGGGCGGCATCGTCAGACGCGCCCCCCAGCCATCGAGCGGGTCGTGGTTGCCGTGGCAGATGAACGCGCGGATGCCGGCCGCGTCCAGTCGCTCGAGCCCCCGCACGAAGTGGATCTGCGCCGCCAAGCTACCGTCGGCTCCGTCGAAGATGTCTCCCGCCACAAGCAGCGCATCGACACGCCGATCGACGCACAACTCGATAACCCGCTCGTAGGCCTCGAAAGTGGCGCGTCGCAAGATGTCCGCCACCCGCCGCTCGGTCTCGCGGATGCCCTTGAACGGACTGTCCAGATGCAGATCGGCTGCGTGCACGAAGCGAAACGTCATGTCGCGTACTCAGCCGCCGTCATGCAGGGACTCGAGCAGGGCGTCGGTGATGACCTCGTGCCGCCAACCTCGAAACTCCGGCGGAATGTCGCCGCCCTTTCTGCGCACCGCAACCACCAGCGCCTCGAGCGCGCGCCGATTGGCCAGCAGCTCCGCGGGCATGTTGTGCGCCTCGGACGTGCGCCTCACGATCTCCTTGAGGCGTTTGATGTCCTTGGCGTACGGTCGCATGTCGATCGGCGCATCGGCGTCGATGGTCCCCTCGGCTCGCGCCGTCTCGATGCAAGCGAGCAGCGCCTGACCGTAGCGCGCCTCGACGTGAGGCGACAGCCCCTTCACCTCGGCCAACAGTGCGGGACTCGGTACGGGCAGCCGTGCCAGCGTCAGCAGCACCTCATCGGTCACCAGATGTCGGCGGGGCACATCGAGCGCCATTGCCTCGGTTTCGCGCCACGCGCAGAGCGCGCGCAGCGTCGCATGGTGCGGCGGCGAGAGAGCGCCTCGCCCCTTTACGCGCACGTAGGCCGCTTCCGGCCGTTTGTCCAGCGCACGTGCTCGACGCTGGTGCTCGCGCTCTTCGGCGAACCAGTCGGTGCGGCCAAGCGTCGCCAGGTCGCGCGACAACCGCTCGTACAGCGGCGGCAGATAGGCCACATCCAGCGCGGCATAGCGTAGCTGCGCCGGCGACAGTGGGCGCCGGAGCCAGTCGGACCGCGTCTCCCCCTTGTCCAGCACCACCCCCAGCAGCGCTTCCACCAGGCTGCGATAGCCCAACGAAAACCCGTGCCCCGCGAACGCCCCAGCTCGCTGGGTGTCGAAGACGTTCACCGGCACAGCGCCGGTCAGCACCTCGAAGACATCCAGGTCTTCACCATGAGCGTGCATCAGCTTCCGCACTGCCGGGTCACAAAGCAGGACTCTAAGCGGCGCAAACTCGGAGATGCCGAGTGGATCGACCAAGGTGACGCCGTCTGTGTCGGCCACCTGCACCAGCGCCGGGCGCGGACAGTAGGTGCGCTCGCGAAAGAACTCGGTGTCGATCCCCACAATGCTGGCGGCCGACCAGCGCGCGCACGCGGACACCAGCTCGGCGTCGGTGGCGACGAGCGACGACACGGCGGGGTCTGCTGTCAGGGACACGCTGTGACGGACATGGCATCGTGCAACGCTGCTGACGTCACCGTCCGGTCTCGTTGCTGAAGCGATATAGCTTCGACTGTGTGCGCAAAATCAGACTGCCCCGCACCACGGCGGGTGTGGCCAGCGCCATCTCGTTCAAGGAGTTTGTGTGTAGCAGTTCGAATTCGGGTCCGGCCCGGACGACGAACGTATCGCCATCTTCGCCAAGCAGGAAGACTCGGTCGTTGTAAGCCCACGGCGAGGCGGTGAACCCCGCGCCCGGCTTGACGCGGGTCCGGCCGTAAATCTCACGGCCCGTCCTGGCATCGTGGTTCAGCAGAAAACCTCGGTCCAGCAGCGTGTAGTAATAATCGCCGTAAACCAGCGCCGAGGTGTTGTAGGTGCCGAGCATCGGCTGATACCAGACAATGAAGTCGTTTCCGCTCTCTCCCTCGTTCAAGGAAATGTCGCCCGACGCGCCCGGGCGAATCGCATAGACGGGCCGTGGCATCCCGCCGGGGTAACCGGAGCTGATGTAGACCAGCCCGTCGCGCGCAAACGGCGTCGGCACGACGTTGACCGTCATCCCGGCAAGCTCCCACAGTAACTGCCCGTCGAGGTCGTAGGAACGCACCCGACGAAGCCCGGCGGTCACGATTTCGATTCTCAGGTCGTTCTGCCAGATGAACGGCGTAGCCCAGTTCTCGACTTCGTCGCGTGCAACCCGCCAGATCTCGTCCCCGGTCTCGGCATCGAACGCCACGAGGAACGACTGCGTTGTGTTGTCGTTGACCACGAACAACCGCCCTTCGTGGAGCGCAGGCGACGCGGCGGTCCCGAAGCGCTGACGGCCGTTGTAGACACCGAGCTCACGCCGCCAGACCTCCTCGCCGTCCAGGTCCAGTGCGGCGACCAACCCGATGGTTCCGAAGTAGACGTAGAGCCGCTCGCCGTCAGTCACCGGTGTTTCCGACGCGAAGCTGTTCTTGAGATGCCGCTCGATGCCGGGCACGGTGGCGAACAGCTCCCGCTCCCAGCGCACGGCTCCGGTCTGGAAGTCGAGATCGTAGACCAGCCACCGGTGCGTTGCCGTAGACCGCGTGGCCCCGCTGTCGGCGCCCGGGTCATACAGGCCGCGCACGGGGGGACGCTCCTCGCCTGCGCTGACCGCGGTGGTCAGAAAGATGTGGTCGTCCCAGACAACCGGTGAGCTCCACCCGAGACCCGGAATGTCCGCCTGCCAGACGACGTTCTCGGTGTCGCTCCAGGTCTCTGGCAACCTCGCGTCGTCGTCCACCGCCCCGGCCTCTGGGCCGCGAAACAGCGGCCACTGGCCGTTCTGTGCGGCGACCAGCCCCGGTCGCACCAGCAGCGACACCGCGACCACGCCGAGCGTCACGCCACGCATGGGCCTCCTCACAGTGCTACAGCTTAGCCCGGAAATCGTGTGACTGACGCCTAGGGCGATGCTATCTTTAACCGGGTAGCGTCTGCGGGCAGCTCCCGTTCACTGGAGAGTGGCATGAAGACCGGACACGTCGGCGCACTGTGCGTGGCCCTGCTGCTTGCGGGTGTGGCACAGGCACCGGCCATCGCTCAGGAGGGTCCGACCGCGGCAGCAACCTGGACACCACCCCGCACCGAGTGGGGCGCCCCTGACCTGCAGGGCATCTGGGACTACCGCACCCTGACGCCGCTCGAGCGACCCGACCAATTCGATGGCCGCGAGTTCCTGAGCGACGAGGAAATCTCCAGTCTCGAGCAACAACGCCGGGACCGAACCGACGGCCGGCCGCCCGGCGACCCACGTACCGCCCCATCGGTTCATGCGCCCTACTGGCTCGACTACGGTACGACGGTAGTCGGCAGCAGGCGCAGCTCGCTCATCGTGGACCCGCCCGACGGGAAGATACCGCCGCTGTCGGACGAGGGAGAACGCCGCGCCGCCGAGCGGAGGAACGCCAGCGGCGGACGCGGGTCGGCCGAATCGGTCGAAGCCCGCAACCTGTGGGAGCGCTGCATCACCCGCGGTCTGCCGAACGGCATGCTCCCGGCCGGATACAACAACAACATCCACGTGCTGCAGACGCCCCACCACGTGGTCATTCTCAACGAGATGATCCACGACGCGCGCATCGTGCCGGTCGGCGAGCGTACGCCGCTCCCTGACGGCGTGCGTCAGTGGCGCGGCCACTCGCGCGGCTACTGGGACGGCGACACGCTGGTGGTCGAAACGTCTAACTTCTCCGCCTCAGCGGACTTTCGCGGCGCCAGCGAGAACCTGCAGCTGGAGGAACGCTTTCGGCGCACCGGCCCTGACACCCTCGACTATACGTTCACGGTCAGCGACCCGACCACCTGGACGGCACCCTGGACCGCCACCTTTCCCATCGAGCGCATCGACGGGCCGATGTATGAATACGCCTGCCACGAAGGCAATCTCGGCCTGCTCAACATCCTGACCGCCGCCCGCGTCAACGAGAAATAGCCAAGGCACGCGACAATGCGCGCCCCGTGGCCGCGGCGTGGGGCGACGGGGCCCCACAAGCGGACACGTGGGGTTCGGGGCGAAGCCCCGTCTAACAGAAGCCCGTCAGTACTTATCCAACCCCTCGGTCAGCTCTATGTAGGTGCCGAACGGGTCGGTGAAGAACGCGTACCCTAGCTCGAGGTCCTCCACCTCACCGTAGGGCCGGTCGAAGGTGACCCCTTGTGCCTCGAGCTGCCGGCAGAACGCCTCGAGGTTCTCCACCTCGAATCCGATGTGGTCGAGCGACCGCCCCTGCGTGCCGGCCGGCGTCTCGGGCGACGGCGAATAGGTAAGGTTCACCCCCGGCAGGTCCGCCGCCTGGAACGACCCGCGCATTCCCGGTGTCGCATTGAAGGTCTTCACGTACCACGCCTTCATCTCGTCCACCGGTCCAGCGAAATGTATGTGATGCAGGGCGATCGACTCCGCCTGCCTCCGGTCCTCGACGAACTCCACCTTCACGCCATCTGGTGTCATCGCGAAGCCGATGTAGGTGTCCTGGTCGACGATGTGGGCCAGCCCGTTGTCTACCGCCAGCGCCGGCGGCAGCTCGTCGCGGGTCACGATCGAATAGCCGGCCGCGCGCACCTTCTCCACCATCGCGCGTGTGCTGGGCACCGAGAACCCGAGGTGGTTGACGGTCGTGCCCTTGGTCCCGCCGGTCGGGGGCGCTTCCCGCATGAAGACCAGCACGTTGGGGAACTTGACGAACTGCAGGTTGCCGGCTGTCACCGCCTCGCCGCCCAGCGTGTCGACCCAGAACTTCTTGCTCTCCTCGATGCTGGTCACCGTCAGATGGTGATGGCCGTAGACAATCAGCCCCTCGCTGGCGGCCGTCAATTGCGCCAGCGCCATCGGTGCCATGGCGAGCACGAACAGCGCCGACAACGGCGCCAGTGTCATCATCTTCATCGTCACAGTCCTCCAATGTCCCGAATATCAGAAAATCCTATCAGGTCGCACCGTCGTCGTCGGCGCCATAGGCCCCACGCAGGTCGTGATATCGCAGCCGCGCCAGATCGACGAGCATACTCAGGGAGTCGCGCAGCGGGTGCACCCGGCTCGAGGGGTCGTTGACCCACGTCACGGGAACCTCGACCACTTGATAGCCGAGTTTCCGAGCGATCCAGAGCAGCTCCACATCAAACGAAAACCGGGTCGTACGTTGACGCGCGAACAGCCTCCGCCCCGCTTCCCGCCGAAAGCACTTGAACCCACACTGCGTGTCCCGGATATCGGGCACCGCCACACGCCGGACGATGTGATTGAATATCCGCCCCATTGCCTGGCGCCACCAGGCTTGCCGGGCGCGCACATCCGAGTCGGCGAGCGCTCGGGACCCGATTGCGATATCGCCACCCGCCTCGAGTGGCGCCATCAACCGCTCGACCTCGGCGATCGGCGTCGAGAGATCGGCGTCCGAGAACAGCAGATATCGGCCACGGGCCGACAACATACCCCGGCGCACTGCATGGCCCTTGCCCCGGTTCGTGGTGTTATCGAGCACGCGGCACGTCGGCCAGTCGGTCGTCACCGCGCGCACTAGCTCGAGGGTCCCGTCCCGGCCGCCGTCCACCACCACCACCACCTCGCTCGCAAACGGCTGGTCGTCGAGATAGGCACGCACCTGTATTAGGGTCTGGCCGATTCGCTTGGCCTCCTCGAAGGCGGGAATCACGACACTGAGGTGGACCGCGTCCTCATCCGTCATCATGCGTAGTGGTCGGTCCCTGGCCAGACACCGCGCGGGCAGCTGGTAACGAGGCACCACATCATCTCATGGGCGGCGAACTGCGCTAGGATCCTAGCGACGCCGCATCGCAGACTGTCTGGGCATCGTTCAAAGGAGCCTCATATGTCGCGCACGCCCCGCCGACGCTACACAGCCTCGGTGGCCCTGCTGGCCGCCACCCTCGTGACGGCTGCGCCACTGGCGCAGACCGGGTCGAACACGATGCACAACCCGTATCGCATGCTCGACAGCTGGGCCACGCTCCCGGACGGCGTCGTGTGGGGCGCGGTCATCGGCATCATCCCAGACGGCGAAGGCGGCACCTGGATCCATCACCGATCCGAGCCGCCCATCATGCATTTCGACGCTACCGGAACTGTCGTCGAGAGCTTCGGCGACGGCATGTTCGTGATGGCGCACGGGTTTTGCCGCGATCGCGACGGAAACTTCTGGGCCGGCGACAGCGGCCCGTTTCGCGACGATCCGCGCACAACCGGTCGCGGGTATCAGTTCTTCAAGTTCAGCCCCGACGGCGAACTGCTGTTGACGCTGGGTGAGGCCGGCATTTCGCGCGCCGGGCGGGACACCTTCATCGCACCGACCGCCTGCGCCGTGGCCCCCAATGGCGACATCATCATTGCCGACGGACACTTTCCCCGCCCCACGACGAGCCAGCAGGACGGCGACCGGATTATGCGGTTTACGACTGATGGCGTGCTAGTCGACGCATGGGGACAGCAGGGATCCGGACCGGGCGAGTTCGATGGTCCGCACGCGCTGGCGTTCGACTCGCAGGGGCGGCTCTTTGTCGCCGACCGGTCGAACAACCGCGTGCAGATCTTCGACGCGAACATGCAATTCGTAGACGAGTGGCGGCATTTCGGCCGCCCGAGCGGCGTGGCGATTCTCTCCGACGACCGGCTGTTCGTTGCCGATTCGGAGTCGAACAAGGTCATTGCGGGCGAGCTGCGAAACCCCGGCTGGACGAACGGGGTCCGGTTTGGCAGCGCAAAGGACGGGTCGCTCCTCGGGTTCATCGACGGAACCGACCCCGAGGGTCTGTCGGTGGACGACCTGGGCAACGTGTGGGCCGGGCTGACCAGCACGCCGATCCTGCAGAAGTGGATAGTCGGTCCCTGACTCCTCGCGCGCTCATCGCGGTTGGCGGCCACGCGCTCATCCCGGCGCACCCGCAGGTCACCGTCGCCGACCAGCGGGCCAACGCGTGCCGTGCGACGCCGTCGTCATCGGGACGCCGGCCGACCTGACGCGCTTGCTGACGTTCGACACACCCACCGCGCGGGTGCGCTACCGGCTCCAGGAAATCGGGACACCGGTGCTTGCTGATCTGATCGGGGAGTGGCTGGCGAGACGAACGCGACAGCAGCCCAAACGGACTGCTTCTCGGTAACCTCGCGGTTCAGAACTCGAGCGCTCCGCGGGCCCGCTGCTCTCGCGGCAGCAGCACACGGTAGAGAACGTCGTTCACAGGGGTGGCAATTCCGAGCCGCTCTCCGATTCGCACGACGGCGCCGGTCTGCGCATCGAGCTCCGATGGCCGCCCCTGCTCGATATCGCGTTGCATCGACGTGGTACCGCCGGCTGGCGCCGCGTCCAGCAGATCCAGCGCCGCCGGTATCAGCTCGTCGCTCAAGTTGACACCGCTCGCCTTGCCCACCTGCAGGGTCTCGCGCATGGCGCGCTCGATCAGGTCACGAGTCTGCCGCGTTTCTCGCATCACACCGAACGGCACGTGTGCCGCCGCGCCGACGCCACTGGTCGGGGCGATGAAGAGAAACTTCTGCCACATGGCCGCCACGACATCCGCCGTTACGCCGACGTCCAGACCGGGCGCACGGCCAAACGCCTCGCGGAGCGTTTCGACCCTGTCGGTCGGCGCGTTGTCGAGCTCGCCGAAGCACACAAACGGCTCGACGCCGATGTGCTTGATGCGACCCGGGCCGTCAAGCTGGGCGACGATCCGACACAGGCCACCCAGTGTGTGTCCGGCACCGAGCGCGGCCGCCAGCGCCCCGGGCGCTTCGACACCGTTGAGCAGCGGGAGCACCGCGGTTTCCGGGCCCAGCATCGGTCGAATCACGTCGAACGCGTCGGAGAGCTGCCAGGTCTTTACCGCGACCAGCACCGCATCGACCGGCCCGACCGAAGTCGCATCGTCGGTGGCAGTGACCGACAGCTCGACATCACCCTTCGGGCTCTCGAGCCGCAGGCCGTCGCGACGCAGCGCGTCGAGGTTAGCGCCCCTCGCGAGGAAGGCCACGTCGTGGCCACCCTGCGCCAGGCGAGCGCCGAAGTACCCGCCCACGCCGCCAACACCTACGACCGCAATGCGCATCACTTCATGGCCTAGACTAGGCGCTCCCCGCGCACCCTTCGAGATAGCGCATCGCCGCGTCCACACCCCGAGCCTCATGCGGAAGGTCGACCAGCGCCAGTCCCATTTCCACTCCGGCCAAGGTCCCCAGCAGACTCAGATCATTGAGGTCGCCGAGATGGCCGATTCGAAACACGGTTCCGGTCAGCTTCGCCAGCCCGACCCCGAGCGAGAGATCGAACCGGTCCAGCACGACCGACCGCAGGTGGTCGGCGTCATGCCCGGACGGTGTCATCACAGCCGTAATCGACCCGCTGTATTCGTCCGGATTCACGCAAAGCACCTCGAGCCCCCACGCTCGCACCGCCCGTCGTGTGGCCTCGGCGTGCCGCGCATGCCGCGCGATCACATTCGGCAAGCCCTCAGCCCTCAGCATCGCCAGTGCCTCACGCAGGCCGTACAGCAGATTCGTGGCCGGTGTGTAGGGAAAGAAGCCCTTCTCGTTGGCCGCAAGCACTGCGCTCCAGTCCCAGAAAGCCCGTGGCAGCGTCGCGTGGGCATGGGCCGCGAGCGCCTTCTCACTCACCGCGTTGAAGCTGAGTCCCGGCGGCAGCATCAGCCCCTTCTGGGAGGCGCCGACCGTGACGTCGACCGACCACTCGTCATGTCGGTAGTCGATCGAGGCAAGTGACGAAACCGTGTCGACCATGAACAGCGCCGGGTGTCGGGCGTGGTCGATCGCGTGACGCACGAGCGGGATCCGGCTGGCTACACCGGTCGAGGTCTCGTTGTGGACCACGCAGACCGCCTTGATGGCATGTGCGCCATCCTCGACCAGGCGTGTCTCCACGGCCGCCGGGTCCACGCCGTGACGCCAGTCTCCCGGGATCAGATCGACTTCGAGCCCAAGCTTCACGGCTATCTGCTTCCAGAGGGTCGCGAAGTGCCCGGTCTCGGCCATCAGCACCCGGTCGCCGGCCGAAAGGGTGTTGACGAGTGCCGCCTCCCACGCGCCTGTGCCCGAGGCCGGGTAGATGACCACCGGACGGACGGTCCCGAAGACCTCGCCGATGCCGTCGAGCAGCTCGTGCCCAAGCGCCTGAAACTCCGGCCCGCGATGATCGATGGTGGGCTGGGCCATGGCGCGCAGCACCCGGTCGGGCACATTCGTCGGTCCGGGAATCTGCAGGAAGTGGCGGCCGGCGCGATAGGGCATGGCGGACTTCCCTCGAGCTGCTCGCGGGCCTGAAGGCCCTTGCTACCGATGTGCACGGCGCCGCTACGGTACCGCGCCGGGATTATACTCGCCCAGTGAGCGACCAGCTGCGACGCGACCTGGAGACCGCGATCGAAGGCGAGGTGCGCTTCGATGCTGTCACTCGCGCCCTCTACTCCACCGACGCCAGCGTCTATCAGATCGAGCCAACCGGGGTCGTGATCGTCCGCTCTCGCGACGACGTCGTCCGCGCCCTCAACATCGCCAACCGGCACGGTGTGTCGGTGACCGCGCGTGGCGGCGGCACCTCGCAGGCCGGCCAGGCGATCGGGGCGGGACTGCAGCTCGACACCGCCAAGTACTTCAACCGGGTGCTCGAGGTGAACGTCGAGGAGCGGTGGGCGCGGGTCGAGCCGGGCATCGTGCTCGACGAGCTGAATGCGCAGCTCCTGCCCCACCGACTCCGGTTCGCCCCCGACATCTCCACTGCCAGCCGGGCCACCGTGGGCGGCATGATCAGTAACAACTCCAGCGGGGCGCGGTCGGTGCTCTACGGCAAGACGATCGACCACGTGCTCGATCTCCATGTCGCCTTGAGCGACGGCAACATCGTCCACCTGCGACCGTTGGCACCAGACGAGCTCGACATGGTGTGCGACACCGACACGCTCGAGGGCCGCTGCTATCGGATGCTGCGCCGGCTGGGAGCCGAGCACGCCGCCGAGGTCGACCGCCGCTATCCCAAGATCCTCAGACGGGTCGGCGGCTACAACTTGGATGCGTTCATCGACCCCGCGCGCCCATTCAACCTGGCCAACCTCTTCGTCGGCTCAGAGGGCACGCTCGGGCTGCTGGTCGAGGCCCGGGTGAACCTCGTGCCGCTGCCCAACGCCAAGGGGGTCATCACCCTGGAATTCGACGACCTGCTCGACGCGCTCGGCGCCACGCCAGCCATCCTCGAGCACCGCCCGTCGGCGATCGAGGTGATGGACCGGTTCATCCTGGATCATGCGCGGGAGAGCCCGGCGCTCGACGAGGTGCGGCGGGCGGTGTTGTCGGGCGACACACCGGGCGCCGTGCTCTGCGTGGAGCTCTACGCCGACGACGCCGCCGAGCTGCCGGACCGGATGGAGGCGATCGAGCGGGACCTCGTGGCCCGCGGGATCGAGACGCGAGCCACCCGCGCCCTCGAACCGGCGGCGCAGGCTCGCATCTGGCATCTCCGTCAGTCGTCGCTCGGGTTGTCGATGGCGATGAAAGGAGACGCCAAGAGCATCTCGTTCGTCGAAGACACCGCGGTGGCGCCGGAGCGGCTGCGTGACTACATCGAGCGGTTTCTGGAGATCGTGCGGCGGCACGGCAGCACGACCGGCGTCTACGCCCACGCCTCGGTCGGGTGTCTGCACGTGCGCCCGGTGGTCAACCTGAAGACCGACGCCGGGGTGCAGCAGTTCGAGGCGATCGCCAACGACATCGCCGAGCTCGTGCTCGAGTTCGGTGGCGCGCTGTCTGGTGAGCACGGCGACGGTCTCGTGCGCGGACCGTTCATCGAACGCATGTTCGGGTCCCAGCTCTACGAGGCGTTTCGCACCATCAAGCGCACCTTCGACCCCGCCGGCCTCTTCAATCCGGGCAAGATCGTCGATTCGCCGCCGCTCACTGACAATCTTCGGTACGGCGCCGCCTACCGCACGCCGGAGCCGACTACCTTTTTCGACTACCACGAGCACGGCGGTCTGGGGCGAGCCGTGGAAATGTGCAGCGGTGTGGGCGCCTGCCGCAAGACCCTCGACGGCACGATGTGCCCGTCCTACATGGCGACTCGTGATGAGGCGCACTCGACACGCGGCCGGGCCAACGCGCTCCGCTCGGCCATGACCGGCCGGCTCGGAGAAACTGGTCTCGGCGACCAGGGCGTGTACGACACGTTGGACCTGTGTCTGGAATGCCGTGCCTGCAAGGCGGAGTGCCCGGTCGGTGTGGACATGGCGCGGTTCAAGAGCGAGTTTCTTGCCGACTACCACGCTCGACACGGCACCCCGCTCCGGGCACGTGTCCTGGGCGGCATCCACGATCTGTCGTCATGGGCGAGCCCTGTTGCGCGGCTGATCAATCCCTGGCTCGAGCGCGGATGGGTGCGAGCGCTGAATGAGCGTCTGCTCGGTCTGGATCGCCGGCGCACGATGCCGCGCTGGGCAACGCGCACGCTGGCGACGGCCTGGCGCGATCGAGCGACCACCAGCGGACCGTCCGACGTCGTACTGTTCAGGGACACCTTCACGAACCACTACCACCCGGAGATCGGGATGGCGGCGGCGACGCTCTGTGACGGTGCCGGCGTCGGGGTCGAGCTCGGACCAGACGCCTGCTGCGGGAGACCGCTCATCTCCCAGGGCCTACTCCCCGAAGCCCGTCGTCGGGGCGCCGACACCGTGCGACAGCTGCACCCGCTCGCCGTCGCCGGCAAACAGATCGTCGTGCTCGAGCCCAGCTGTCTCTCGTCGCTGCGGGACGACCTGCCAGCCCTCTTGCGGGGTGAAGCACAACGTCAGGCTCATGAGGTGGCCGACGCCTGTCTACTTTTCGAGGAGTGGCTCGAGGGCACGTTGGAAAAGGAGCCGCCGGCGCTGACGTTCCGCGCCGGCCCGACGCGGCTGCTGCTGCATGGGCACTGTCATCAGAAGTCGCTGGGGCTCGTGCCACCGGCACGTGCCCTGCTCGAGCGGATTCCGGGCGCCAAGGTCGTCGATCTCGACGCCGGGTGCTGCGGCATGGCTGGCTCCTTCGGCTATACGAAGGAGCACTTCGACATCTCGCGGCAGATCGGTGAGCGACGACTGCTGCCGGCCGCGCGCGCTCTCGAATCAGACGAGGTTCTTGTCGCCTCCGGGGTCTCCTGTCGCCATCAGGTGCGAGACCTCGCCGGCGTCAGCGCGCGTCATCCAGCCGAGCTGCTCGCCTCGCTATTGGTGCCGTGACCGCGCCGTTATAATCCCGGAGACACTGTTCCGGAGACTCGATGACACGTACATGTTTGCCACGTTCCGGCACGGCGGCGGTTGTCGCCGTCGGGGTGCTCTGGGCCGGCACGGCGGCCGCCCAGAACGACACGCCGCCACCGAACACCCTGCCGAGCGGCCACATCACGGTGCTGAACTGGGCAAAGTTCCAGGACGGACGGCGCTGGGGCTCGACCGCCGGGGTGGACGTCGCGCCCGACGGCACCATCTGGGCATACGACCGATGCGGCGCCAACTCCTGCGTCGACTCGGACCTCGACCCGGTACTGCATTTCGACCCATCCGGCCGGTTGCTCGGGAGCTTCGGCGCCGGTCTGTTCAACTTTCCGCACGGGTTCCACGTCGATCCAGACGGCAACATCTGGGTCACCGACCACGGGGTCGACCTGCCCAACGGCAAGGGACAGCAGGTGTTCAAGTTCAGCCCGCGTGGCGAGATACTCCTGACGCTCGGCCGCGCCGGGACGGCCGGCAACGGACAGTACACCTTCAATCAGCCGTCCGACGTGCTGGTGGCGCCAAGCGGCGACATCTTCGTCGCCGATGGGCACGGCCCGCAAACCAACGCCCGGATCGTGGTCTTCACCGCCGACGGCTCCTTCATCCGGTCGTGGGGCCGGCATGGGTCTGGACCGGACGAGCTCGAAGGCCCGCACGCGCTCGCCATGGACACGCAGGGGCGCCTATTCGTCGGCGACCGAACGAACAACCGGATCCAGATCTTCGAACAGGACGGGACGCTCCTCGAATCCTGGTCGCAGTTCGGACGCCCCAGTGGGCTCTTCATCGGCCAGAACGACATGCTCTACGTGGCCGACTCAGAGTCGCGAGACAACGAGGGTGGCTACGGGCATAACCCGAACGTCAGACGCGGCATTCGGATCGGGAACGCTCTCGACGGCACGGTCACGGCATTCATCCCGGACCCGGCCGAACGTGGCGCCACGAGCGCGGCCGAAGGTGTCGCGGTCGACCCCGACGGCAACATTTACGGCGCGGAGGTCGGTCCCCGCGACGTCAAGAAGTACATCACGCGATGACGTCGAGACCTCGATGCGTCGGCGGGCGTCTGCTGCTCGCAGCGGGGCTGACCATCGAGGCGACGAGTGCCCCGTCGGTCGTGGCGGCGCAGAACTCTCTGCAGCTCGTCGTCACGGTCGTTGATGACTCCGGCGCACCGGTTGCCGGACTGACCCGCGAGGATTTCATCCTCCGCCTCGGAGGGACGGAGCGCGAAATCGTCTCGGTGGAGGCGACGGAGCGGACCGCGCAGGTCGTCGCCATTTTCGAAGGTCTGGCGGCCTCGCAGCGACAGACATCGGCCGCGCTGGCCAGCTTCATCGGGAGCCTCGATGACGACAGTATCGTCGACATGCAGAGTGTGGAGGCGGAGCTCGATGAGGCGATCGTCGAGGCGGTCGAAGATCTGCACGCGCGCGCGGTGCCGCGTCCAGTCATCGTCATGCTGGGCCAGGGAAGCATGATGGTGCCGTCAGAGCTCCAATCGTCGCAGGTGCGCGGAAAACGCCAGGCGGCCGACCTCAGAGGCGATCGCGATCGCGTCGGGCGGCTCTTGGCCGAGCACGGCATCCTGTTCTACGGCGTGTCGGTCACCGAGATCTCGCTGGCCAACCTCGAGGCGCTTGCCGAGGGCACCGGTGGGCACTTCGGGGTGCTACCGGCCCCGACCGGACTCAGCGATGCCATGACCGCCATCGGGCGTGAACTGGGCACCCAGTATCTGGTGTCCTATATGTCGACCGAGGGTGATGGCACGCCGCTGCGGCTAGAGGTGACGCGACCGGGTCACACTGTCCGAACGGCGCCATTTGGACCGACGCACTGACCCACGGCCAGGCGGCCTCGGCACCTGTACCCAGTGCGCGGTGGCCGTGTCGGCGTCATCGCCACGGTACTGGCTAACCTGTTGAACGAGCTGCTGACGCGTGACGACAATCCTGGTCACCGGCGCGAACGGACAGATCGGCACTGAGCTGACTCGCGCGTTGCGCGCCAGATTCGGGTCCGAGCGGGTCGTCGCCAGCAGCCGTCGTCTGCCCCCGGCGGACTCGGCCGACGGCGCGTCCGGCCCCTATGAGCTACTCGACGTGACCGACCGCCCGGCAATCAAAGCCGTGCTCGAACGACACCAGGTCGACACCATCTACCACCTGGCGGCCATGCTCTCGGCCGTGGGTGAGACAGACCCGCAACGGGCCTGGAGCGTCAACATGGGCGGTCTCGCCAACGTGCTCGAAGCGGCCCGGACTCACGGGGTGCGACAGGTCTTCTGGCCCAGCTCCATCGCCGTGTTCGGTCCCGATACCCCACGCGATCAGACTCCGCAGGACACCCTGATGCGGCCGACGACCATCTACGGGGTCGCCAAGGTAGCCGGCGAGCTCCTCTGCGACTATTACGTGCGCCGCTACAGGCTCGACGTGCGCGGTGTGCGCTACCCCGGAGTCATCAGTAGCGGGACGCCCCCAGGCGGCGGCACCACCGACTATGCCGTCGCCATCTTCTACGAGGCGCTCCGGTCCGGGCGCTATACCTGCTTCGTTCGCGAGGACACGGTGCTGCCGATGATCTACATGCCGGACTGCATCCAGGCGGCGCTCGATCTGATGGACGCCGACACGTCGGCCCTCCGGCACCACAACGCGTTCAATCTGGCCGCCATGAGCTTCTCGGCCGGCGAGCTGGCCGCCGAAATCGGCACGCATGTGCCCGGCTTTGTCTGCACCTATGAGCCGGACGCGCGGCAGGCGATTGCCGATTCCTGGCCGCGCACGCTCGACGATGCTGCCGCCAGACAAGAATGGGGATGGACGCCCCGATACGGACTGGCAGAGATGACGGCCGACATGATGGCGACGCTGCGCGCGCGCCAGGACGCGGGACGACTCTGATGACGACGAGTGACCTCTCGACACGACTGCGCGAGACACTGGCGGAGCTGCGTGACGCCGGCACCTACAAGGAACTGCGGCATCTGACCGCGCCGATGGGACCGGTGACGACGATCGACGGTCTTGGCGAGGTCGTGGTCTTCTGCTCGAACAACTACCTCGGTCTGGCCAACCACCCGGAGGTGGTGCAGGCGGGCATCGACGGGTTGGAGCGCTACGGCGCCGGCACGGCGAGTGTCCGGTTCATCTGCGGCACGTTCGAGTGTCGTCGCGCGCTCGAACAACGCATTGCCCGTTTCCTTGGTACCGAGGCGTCGCTCACCTTCGTCAGTTGCTGGAACGCCAACGAAGGCCTGTCGCCGGCACTGGCGCAGAAGGGCGATGCACTCGTGTCGGACGCCTTGAACCACGCCAGCATCATCGACGCCGGTCGCCTCTCGCGCCAAGCCACGCGGACGGTGTTCCCGCACAGCGACATGGCGGCGCTCGAGACCACCCTGGGCGAGGTGCATGATGCCGCGGTGACGCTTGTGGTGACCGACGGCGTGTTCAGCATGGAAGGGGACGTCGCGAAGCTCCCCGAGATGACCGCGCTCTGCCGCCGGTTCGGCGCCGCCCTGGTGGTGGACGACTCGCACGGGGTCGGCGTGCTGGGGGCGCACGGTCGCGGCACACCGGAGCACTTCGGGCTTCCGGCGCGCGGGCCCGATGGCGTGGACATACTGACCGGCACGCTTGGCAAGGCGCTGGGCGGCGCGGCCGGTGGTTATGTGGCCGGACCGCGAGAGATCATCGACTACCTGATTCAGCGCAGCCGCCCACAGCTGTTCTCGAACGCGCTGCCGCCCACCGTGGCTTCGAGTGCCGCCAAGGCACTGGAGGTCCTCGAGCGAGAGCCAGATCGCGTGGCGCGTCTGCACGCCAACGTCCGGACGATGCGCGAAGGCCTGGCCGGGCTCGGCTACGAGATACTGCCCTCGCCCACGGCCATCCTACCGATCATCGTCGGCGAGACCGCCGAGGCGATCCGGCTCTCGACGCGGCTGCTCGAGCTCGGCGTCTTCGTCACCGGCTTCGGCTTCCCTGTCGTGCCGGAAGGCACCGCCCGTCTACGAGTCCAGATGTCTGCGGCCCACACCGACGCGCACATCGAGACCGCGCTCGACGCGTTCCGACAGCTGCGTGCGAACAGCTAGGGCTCAGGCTCGTCCTGGTTCAGGACCTCGACCGCCGCCGTCTTCTTCACCGCCAGCATCAAGACATCCTTCGCCAGCTCTGATTGCAGCACCTCGACCTCGAACGACGGCAGGCCCGGCGCATTGGCGAAGGCGCGCCGCGCCTGACCCCGCCAGTCCTTGTGTCGCCTGGCGTGCTGATAGCACACCAGGACGTCTCCCGGCTGGAGCGCGTCGAACACTGCGGCGACCTCTGCCGACGTCACGTGTTCGGGACCGGGCGTCTCCTGTGCGAGCCCGATATCGGGGTCGAGCAGCACCAGCATCAGCTCATCACGCGACGTTCTGAGGCGACGGCACAACCGCCCGAAATAGGCGGCGCGGTGGCGAAACGGCTCCATGAGGACCTCGATCGTCAGACCGCTCGTGGCCCCGAGCCGCCGGATGTCCTCCAGGTCGCGAAAATGGCGAATGACCTCGACGGGCGGGTCCACCTTTCCGCGTGAGGTCGCCAGCGTCGGCTGAAGCTGATCGGGACGTAACATGGCGACGTGCAGCAGGGCGGAAATCCCCTCCCGTCTCGCCAGATGCACGACCGTGCTCCATTTCACGACGTCGCGGTTGTCGCCGTACCACTGGTTTCGCATAGGTCACATTCCTGATCGACGACCGCCAAGACCGGTCGCTCAACGGGCCTGAAGGCCCTTGCTACCCAGGTCTTTCCGCCGTCAGCCGCGGAATCCACCGCGGCGCGCCTCCAATTCCTCCCAACGGGCGTACGCGCCCTCCAACTCGGACTGCACCTGTTCGAGCCGTCCCATCGTCGTCTTGATCGTATCGGCCGGTTCCCGGTAGAAGTCCGGTCCCGCCACCGTCTGGTTGAGGCGACGCGCATCGTCCTCCAGCGTGTCGATTCGCCCGGGAAGCGCCACCAGCTCACGCTGTTCGTTGTAGGACAGCCGTTTGACCGCTTGGTCCCGTGTCGCCGCACCCGCAGTCTCGTGGACCCCGTCAGTCTGTCGGGGCGGCTGCCCACGCCCCGAGCGATCCGGATCCGGTGCGGCGGGACGCTGCCGCAGCCAGTCCTGATAGCCGCCCACATACTCCGTGACCCGTCCGTCTCCCTCGAAGACGAGCGTGCTGGTGATGACGTTGTCGAGAAACGCTCGGTCGTGGCTGACCAACAACAGCGTCCCCGACCAGGCCACGAGCTGCGCCTCCAGCAACTCGAGCGTTTCGAGGTCGAGGTCGTTGGTCGGCTCGTCGAGCACCAGCACGTTGGCCGGCCTCGTGAACAGCCGCGCCAGCAGCAGGCGGTTCCGCTCGCCGCCTGACAGCGCCTTGACCGGCGAGTGCGCCCGGTCGCGAGAGAACAGAAAGTCGCGCAGATAGCCGTGCACGTGGCGGGACCCGCCGTTGACGGTCACCGTGTCGTTGCCCTCGCCCACCGTGTCGAACACCGTCCGCTCGGGGTCGAGCTGTTCGCGCTGCTGGTCGTAGTAGGCAAGCTGCACATTCGTGCCTCGGTGAATCGCGCCCCGGTCGGGTGCCAGCTCGCCGAGCAACAGACGCAGCAGCGTCGTCTTGCCGGCACCGTTGGGTCCGATCACACCGACCCGGTCACCCCGAAGAACGCGGCTCGAAAAGTCACGAATGACCACAGTGCCGTCGAACGACCGAGAGACCGTCTCGGCTTCGAAGACCACCCGCCCTGAGAGATCGGCACGTTCTCCCTGTAGTCGCACGGCGCCGATCCGGGTTCGCCGGTTGGCCCGCTCGGCGCGCAACGCCATGAGCGCGCGCACACGCCCTTCGTTTCTGGTGCGTCGCGCCTTGATGCCCTGGCGCAGCCAGGCTTCCTCGGTCGCCAGCTTCTTGTCCTGCTTTGCCTGGTGCACCGCCTCATCGGCCAACCGCTCCGCCTGCCGTCGCTGGTAGTTGGCGTAATCGCCCGGCCACGAGGTGAGCCGGCCGCGGTCGAGCTCGATGATGCGCGTCGCAACCTGCTGCAGAAAGACCCGGTCATGGGTGACGACCACGACCGCACCGGGATACTCGGTCACGAGTGTTTCCAGCCAGGCAATGGCGTCGATGTCGAGATGGTTTGTCGGCTCATCCAGCAACAATACATCTGGCTGCGCTACCAGCGAGCGGGCCAGCAGCACCCGTCGCCGCCATCCGCCGGAGAGCGTGTCGACCACCGCGTCGGATGGAAGCTGTAGTCGCTCGACGACCAGCTCGACCCGCTGTTCGAGACGCCAGCCGTCGCGTTCCTCGAGCTGTTGCTGCAGCCGTCCCAGCTTGTCGAGCAGCGCCGGCTCAGGGTGTGCGGCGACCTCGACGGCCATGTGGTGATAGGCGGCGACAAGCTCGCTCAGCTCGCCCAGGCCCTCGGCAACGACGTCGAACACCGGGCGGTCGGATGACAACGGGACGTCCTGCACGAGCAGCGCCGTACGCGCCCCGGGCTCACGCCGGACCACACCCTGGTCTGGGGACTGGGCACCGGCGAGGATCTGGAGAAGGGTCGACTTGCCGGTGCCGTTCCGACCGATCACGCAGACCCGCTCTCCGCGCTCGAGCCGCAGGGTCGCGTCCACGAGCAACGGAAGATGCCCGAAGGCGATCGAGACCTGGTCGAGCGCAATAACGGTCACTGCAGACAGCACTTCTTGAACTTGCGACCGCTGCCACACGGACAGGGGGAATTCCGACCGAAGCGGACCCGGCCGCGCTTCAGCTCCCGCCGCAACGCCCCCACACGGGCTCGTAGGTCCTGATTGAAAACCTGCTCCAGCGTCGCATAGAGCTCCGGGTGTTTGGCGGCCATCAGCCCAGGTCGCTCGAAGAAGTACTCGGCGGTCACGGCGAAGAACTCTGCCTCATTTGTCAAAGCGTAGCGGTTGATGTCGGACCGCCCCGCCTCGATCTCGGACATCTTGCGTCGCATCAGATCGATCCACGGTCCGATCGCCCGCTGGTCGAGCCCCACCCGGGGGACCCCGTCAATGACCCCGTCGGTCTTGTCCACGAGATGCGCAAACTCGTGGACCCCGACATTGCGTTTGTCGGTCGCGTTACGGAAGCCGCTGATCAGGTCGGGCTTGGAGAGAATCATCAACCGGTTCAAGCTGCCGGTGCCGACCATGCCCAGGATGTTGTGGTCTTGTCGGTCGCCGAAGTCGAACTCGCCGTCGAACCGGGTTGGATACACCAACACCTCGTTGATCTGGCTCCACTCCCAGTCGGGGAACCCGAAGATCGGGATGATGGCGCTCGCGGCGGCCAGTACACGGGTGGTCGTGTCGAGTTGGACCTTGATGCCGGTGACGCGCTTCTCGCCCAGGAACACCTGGACCTCGCGGCGGAACCGCCGCTGCGCTGCCGGCTCGAGAGCACGGAAGTAGACAACGTCGCGCTGGAGCACCGTCTCCCACTCGGGCGGAAACGGCTCACTCACAATCGCATGCCGGCGCCGAATTGCCCCAGTCTGCCAGACGTACACTCCACAGGCCGGGGCCAACGCGAGCACGTATGTTGTCACCACGGGCCGCCCTGTCCGGATGACCACGAGTGCGATGAGCGCGGAGACGAGCAGTGTCACCCCCGCGAAGACGAGCGCCCACACTCGGGTCCGCCGTTCCCAGCCGGCGAACAGATTGCCTCCGTCGGCCGGGCCGAATGACATGGCGATGGCGGTGGAAGGAGCGGAGCCGGAGTCCGGATGCACTTGACGGCCCGCCTTTGACGATCGGAGCCCCGATCAACATCGGCGACCGGTCCGTCATGAACAGCGACGAGGGCAAGGCGAAGAACAGCCAGCGACTCCGACCGGCAGCCCTGCGTCACGTCGAGAGGCGGCGGCCGACTACCGGTAGCCCCGGCTACTGCTTGCGAATCGACTGGATCACGACCGGCTCATTCGGCACGGTGTCGGTGACCGGCGTGGCCGCAATCCGATCTACGACGTCGGTGCCGTCGGTCACACGCCCGAAGACGGCATAGCCGAAATCCCTCACGCCGTTGTTCAGAAAATTGTTGTCGACCGTGTTGATGAAGAATTGGTCCGTTGCGCTGTTGATTTCGCCCGTGCGCGCCATCGCCAGCGTGTACTTGTCATTGTTTACACCGTTTTCCGCCTCGTTCGTGATAGGCGGCCGCGTCGGCTTGCTCTGCATCTCAGGCGTGAAGTGCCCACCTTGGATCATGAAGGTCTGGATGACCCGGTGGAACACGGAGCCGTCGTAATGCTCCGCGTCGACGTAGCCGAGAAAATTTTCGACACTGATCGGAGCCCGGTCCTGGAATAGCTCCACGGTGATGGCGCCCATGCTGGTCTCGATCACGACGACCGGGTTGCCCTGCGCCGACGCGACGGGGGTGTGCAGGACCATCAGGACACAGGCCGACGCGAGGCCGACGAAGGTGCGAAACGACATGGCAGGTAGCTCCTCTCTGACACCGATGACCGCGCCACGTGAGTGGCGGCGCTTTTCGCTCCGAGTGTAGCATCTCCCCCGGAAACTGGTGCGGCCACGTAACCGGATCCGCGTTGTTTCCAACAGATCTGTCAGTTCAAGCAGATCCGCGATGCTTCAGGACTTGCGTCCAGAGGACCGAGAACAGGCAGTACGCCAGGAAGTAGTAAAACGCCGGACCGAGAGTCGAAGTCAGATGCGTCTGCATGCCGACCTCGACCTGTTGCAGCAACACCGGCACGCTGAAGGTATTGGCCTGCGCCTGATCCCGGGTGGCCAGAAACGCCAGGAACACCGCGACCACGAAAACGTCCGCCATCGACCACTTGCCAATCAGGTCGACCAGCCGCACCAGCCACGTCTTGACCGCCTGCTTCGTCACGTAGATCGACGCCAGCAGCATCGAGCCCTTCGTCACCGGGACGATGATGCTGAACAGCAGAATCAGGAACGACACGAGATGGTCGTCCGAGCGCCACAGCTCTCGCACCGTGCCGAGAATGGAACGGGTCTGCTCGTAGACCGTCACTTCGATCGGCTCGGGGATGATTGAGGCTTGGACCTGAGTCGTGATGGTGACGCTGTAGATTGGCAGCGTCACCCCCGGAACCAGCAGGACGAAGTTCAGCAGCGTCAGGACCACGTGCAGGCGGGTCACGACGCCTGGCCGCCTTTGCGGATAGCCTCGATCTTCTTGTCGCGCGACGAAGCGAACTGCCCGAGGTCCCGGCGATAGTTGGCCTCGAGCTCCTGGCGCACTTCCGGATCGAGAGTAGCCGCCAGCTTCGACCGAAAAAGGATCTCCGCCTCCGCCACCTTTGCCTCGTGATCGCGTCTGGCGGCCGCAATCGCTTCCTTCTGCTCATCCGTTAGTGGGGTCGAAGCGGCGCTCTCGGCGTCGGCCGTGGCATCCTGCTGCTTCAGCCGCTCCATCACCAGCTCGATGGCACTCTTGGGGGGCTCTGTCGACACGTGCAATCCCTTCGGAAATTGACGACATGTGGTCGTCGCCGGCCGCGAATGGTCCCCATCCTATCGTTGAGACGACGACGGTTCAACGGGATAGCGTCGACGACGCGGCATGAGGTCAGCTTGTGCAGCCGCCGCGCATCTGATGAGCGAACATCCGCCGGGGGCCGAATCAGCTTGACTCCCGCTCGGGTCTTCCGCATATGCTTACAGCTGTATACCGGCGTCGCCACTGGCGACGTCAATCGCGTGGCATGGACCGCGCACCCACGTAGTCGGCAGTACCCGGTAGGACCGAGCTCCGACGATCAACATGCAGGAAGAAGATGGCAAACACGGGAACAGTCAAGTGGTTCAACGATAGCAAAGGGTTCGGGTTCCTAACTCGCGACGACGGGGAAAAGGACGTCTTTGTGCACTACTCTGCCCTCCAGGGCGAGGGCTTCAAGAGCCTCACCGAGGGCGAGCGGGTTGAGTTCGACGTGGTACAGGGGCTGAAGGGCCCGGCCGCGGAAAACGTCGTCAAGCTTGGTAGCTGACGCGCGTCCAACACACGGTTGGGACAAGAGCTGTCCCGCATAGCAAGGTAGCTCCGCTCCGACATGGTGACCGGGATCCCGGCACGCCAGGTTGGGCGGAGCTTTGTCTTTTCGTGTCGCAGGCGCCATCGTCCGTCTCCACCCCATCGAAGCCCCCACTCTCGCACGGTAGGATTGGCAGAGCATGCGGACCATCTCGCGCCGGACGATGCTCCAGACGCTTGCGGCGCACGCACTCGCCGTTGGGGTCGCCCGCGGACAGACCGTTCGGCACCAGACACCGAAGCCGCTGTCACCGGACGCGGTGACCCATGGCTGGCCCTCATTCCTGGGCCCCACCCACAACGCCGTTTCGAGCGAAACGCACCTTAGCCGCGACCTGCCTCCCCCACTGGTCTGGGAATTCGAGAAGGGCACCGGCTACACCTCCCCGGCAATTGTCGGCGACCGTTTGATGTTCTTCCACCGCATAGACGACCGGGAAGTGGTCGAATGCCTGCACGCCGAGACCGGAGAGCCCCGCTGGCAGTTCCGTTACGCCACCGCCTACCGCGATCGGTACGGCTACAACAACGGTCCGCGGTCGAGCCCGGTCATCGACCAGGAACGTGTCTTCACGTTGGGCGCCGAGGGCAAACTGCACTGCTTCGAGCTGGCCACCGGCGAGGGTATCTGGAGCCGAGACCTGCGGGCCGAGTATGACGTGCGCCAGGATTTCTTCGGCACTGCGTCGACGCCGCTCGCCGAGAATGGGCTACTGATCGTGATGGTAGGCGCCCCGGGTGGCCCGACCGTGGTGGCATTCGACCAGGCAACCGGACGCGAGGTGTGGCGGGCCGGCGAGTGGGGCCCGAGCTACGCCTCGCCCGTACCGGCGACCCTGCACGGCGAGCGGCGGGTATTGGTGTTTGCCGGTGGCGAATCGACGCCCCCGATCGGAGGCCTGCTCTCGATCGACCCTGACAATGGCGAGGTCGACTTCGCGTTTCCCTTCCGCAGCCGCACCTACGAGTCGGTCAACGCCTCCTGTCCGGTGGTCTTCGACGATACAGTGTTCATCTCGGCCAGTTATCGCACGGGCGGCGCCCTGGTGCGCGCATTACCCGATTTCACCCACGAGGTGGTCTGGACCACGCAGGACTTCGCGCTGCATTTCAACACACCGATCCACAGGGACGGGTATCTCTACGGGTTCGACGGACGGAACCAGGGCGACGCGTCGTTGGCCTGCATCGACGCCGCCGACGGCACCGTGGTCTGGCGCGAGGCCCCTCAGTGGACGGAAACTTTCGAGCAGGGTGGCCGACAGCGACAGGCAATCGTAGGTACCGCCCGGGGGTCGTTGCTTGCGGCCGACGGCGAGTTCCTTGCCCTCGGCGAGCTCGGTCATCTCTTGTGGCTGGATCTGACCCCGGACGGCTACCGCGAGGTGTCCCGGACGTGGCTGACCGCAGCGCAAGAGTCCTGGACGCTGCCGGTGCTCAGCCGCGGCCTGCTCTACGTCATGCAGAACACCCGCGACATCCTCACCGGCGCCAGCCCGCGGCTTCTCTGTTACGACCTCCGAGCATAGACCCGCTCATCGGGACGGCAACTATCGGCCGCCTCACACATACGCAAGCCTGACCGTTCACCCGCCAGATCCCGCGTTACACTGGGAACATCACTCGGCGTGCGAGGGAGGGGCCAGAGACATCATGGGAGACACCCCGAACGTCAGCAACAGCCTGACCGTCCGCGTGCAGTTCAAGAATGACAGCGGCATGCTGGGTCGACTGGCCTCGGAGGTCGGGCGGCTCGGCGGCGATATCGGCGCCGTGGACCTCGTGTCTGTCGGCGACGGCATCATGGTGCGCGACCTGACAATCAACTGCCGCGACGATGAGCACGCCAGCACGCTGATCGACGGCATCCGCGCCCTCGACGACTTCACCCTGCTTCACTCCTCGGACCGGACGTTTCTGCTGCACCTGGGTGGCAAGATCGAGGTCGTGAGCCGGGCGCCCATCCGGACACGGGACGACCTGTCGATGGTCTATACCCCCGGTGTCGCGCGGGTCTGCATGGCGATTCATGCACGACCGGATGATGCCTACTCGCTGACCATCAAGAAGAACACGGTGGCGGTCGTGACCGACGGGACGGCAGTCCTGGGACTTGGCGACATCGGGCCCGCCGCCGCCATGCCGGTCATGGAAGGCAAGTGTGCGCTCTTCAAGGAGTTTGCCGGCGTCGACGCCTTCCCGCTGGCGCTCGACACCACCGACACCGACGCGATCGTCGAGACGGTGAGCCACCTCGCCACGCCGTTTGGCGGTATCAACCTCGAAGACATCGCGGCCCCCCGCTGTTTCGAGATCGAACGACGCCTGCGGGAATTGCTCGACATCCCGGTCTTCCACGACGACCAGCACGGCACCGCCATCGTCACCCTCGCACCGTTGATCAATGCGTTGCGGCTGGTCGGCAAGGACCCGGGCGATCTGAAGGTCGTTTTCAGCGGCGTCGGTGCGTCCGGCGTCGCCGTCAGCAAGATCTTCATCGACTACGGTGTCGGCAACCTCATCGGCTGCGACCGCAGCGGGGCGATCTACAAGGGCCGCACCGAGAACATGAACTTCATGAAGCAGTGGTATGCCGACCACACGAACCCGAATGGCGAACGCGGTCTGCTGACGGAGGTCATCGAAGGCGCCGACGTCTTCGTCGGGCTGTCGGCGCCGGGCATGCTGACAGTTCCGATGGTGAAGAAGATGAACCGGGACGCGGTGGTGTTCGCCATGGCGAACCCGATACCGGAGATCATGCCGGAAGAGGCGGCGCCTCACGTCCGGATCATGGCGACAGGGCGCTCGGACTACCCGAATCAGATCAACAACGTCCTCGCGTTCCCAGGCGTATTCCGCGGTGCCCTCGATTCCCGTGCCACGACCATCAACGACGAGATGAAGCGCGCAGCCGCCTACGCGATCGCCGGGGTCATTCCACTCAACGAGCTGCACGAGGACTACATTATCCCGAGCGTCTTCAACAAGGAGGTCGTCACCGCGGTTGCGCAGGCCGTGGCCAAGGCGGCGCACGAGACTGGCGTGGCCAGGCGCGAATCCAAGGGGTAGCAGTCCATGGTGAGCAACGCGCCACGCACGCTCGTGCTTGTCCCGACCGAGGTCGAGCGACAGCTTCTGGCTCGGAATCGAGGATTTTGCATCGAGGCGCCGTGCGAGCTGTGCGGGTTCGGTCCGGTCGCCGCGGCCGCTCGCACGAGCAGCCTGATGGCACAGCACGAGCCCGAGCGTGTCGTCCTCGTCGGGATCGCCGGAACGTTCGACCCATCCGCGCTTGCGGTAGGAACCGCGGCCGTTTTCGCCCGAGTCGCGATGCATGGCATCGGCATCGGCACGGGCGCTGCCTTCGTCCCTGCTGGTCGACTGGGGTTTCAGCAGTGGCCGGGCGAAGGTGAGGACGACGCGGCGATCGGCGACGAGATTGCGCTGGCCGCCCCCGTACCGCCAGTCGCCGGCACGCTGCTCTCCGCCTGCACGGCGTCCGCCACGAGCGACGACGCACGAGAGCGGACCGAACAGTGGCCAGGCGCGGTGGCGGAAGACATGGAGGGCTTCGGCGTCGCCCTGGCGTGCCGACTGGCCGGGGTGCCGGTGGCGGTCGTGCGGGGCATCTCGAACGAGGTGGGCGATCGGCGCGTCGACAGGTGGAAGATCCCGACGGCCTTGAAGGCGGCCTGGCCAATCGTCGGCGACCTGGTCGGTCGCGCCGCTTGGAATATGACGCCGTGACGTCGATCCATCTAGGCATCTCGACCTGTCCGAATGACACGTTTGCGTTTCACGGCATCCTGGAGCGTCGAGTCGACCTGCGGGGCGTGGACTTCCGCGTCGAGCTACATGACGTCGAAGAGCTGAATCGACGGTTGTTCGCCGGCCATTTCGACGTGGCGAAGGCCAGCTTCCACGCGGCGCTGTCGCTCGCCGCCGATCTGGGGGTCGTCCCGGTGGGGTCGGCGCTCGGGTTCGGAGTTGGGCCGCTGCTGCTGGCGGCGCGACCTGATACGCACCCGGGCGACCCGGTCGGCGACGCCGGTGAATCACGCTTGGCACGGGTGCTCTGTCCGGGTGAGCACACCACCGCCACTCTGCTCTACAGGTTGTTCCACCCCGGCGAAGGAGCGCTCGAACAGGTGGTCTTTTCCGAGATCATGCCGGCGCTCGAGGCCGGTACCGCCGACTTCGGGGTGTGCATCCACGAGGGTCGATTTACCTGGCAGGAGCACGGGCTTGCGCTGGTGGAGGATTTGGGAGCGGTCTGGGAGCGGGAGACCGCAGCCCCACTCCCACTCGGCGGCATCCTGGCTCGACTTCGGCTTGGTGCAGAACGGGTCAAGACGGTGACCGACGTCATCAGCGACTCACTCGCCTACGGCCTCGCCCACCGGGACGACACCATCCCGACCATGCGCAGATACGCGCAGGAGCTGACCGACGAGGTCCTATTCAAGCACGTCGATCTCTATGTGAACCAATGGACAACCGACCTGGGCGAAGCTGGCCAAGCCGCCCTGCGCAAGCTGAGTCGCCAGGCATCGCGGGTCGGCATGCTGCCGGCAGGAGCGCCGGAATTGACAATCTTCTAGTGTCACGGCCAAGGTCGAAACCATGCCCCGCCACGATCTCCACACGCGCTCCGTTGTAGAATCGCCTGACACTGACGCAGAGAGGAAGGGACACGATGCTGGACATCCGACAAAGGCTGTCGACCGGGTCGGTGGCGGCCATCTGCGCGCTTGGCGTCGCCTGCGGGTCCGCGCCTGAGGAGGCAGGGACACCGACGGCCGAGTCGGCCCCGGCGGCGGCACCCGCACTGACGCCGGCCGCGGCGGTGTTGCCGCCAACCGAGGACACGGCGCCCGATCGGCTCAACACGTCACCGCGACACGGCGAGTGGGTCGATGTCACGCAACCCGGCAGCGACGTGCCGATCGGCACCTGGGTGGTCTATCCCGAGGTCTCCGGCCCCGCGCCGATCGTGTTGGTCATCCACGAAATCTACGGGCTGACCGACTGGGTTCGCGGCGTCGCCGACCAGTTCGCGGCCGAGGGCTTCATCGCGGTCGCCCCTGACCTGCTGTCGGGCATGGGACCCGGCGGCGGCGGCACAAACTCACTCGGGGAGCGCGACAATGTCGTCGCCACCATCCGCACGCTCGAGCCGGACGAGCGTGGACGGCGGCTCGATGCCGTCAGGGCCTATGCGCTGGACATCCCCGCCGGGAACGGACGCATCGGGTCTGTCGGTTTCTGTTGGGGCGGCACCGCCAGCTTCGCTTATGCCGTCAGCCAGCCGGCGCTCGACGCGGCTGTGGTCTATTACGGCACCTCACCGGCCGAGGCGAGCGAATACGCGCAGATCAACGCGCCGGTGCTTGGACTCTACGGTGGGAACGACGAGCGCGTGAATGCCACCATCCCGACGGCCGAGGGTGCAATGGCGGCCGGCGACAAACCGTTCGAGCCGAATATCTACGAGGGCGCTGGACACGGGTTCCTCCGTGCCCAACTCGGACAGGACGGCGCCAACATGGCCGCCACCGAGGAGGCCTGGCCGCGCACGCTGGCATTCTTCCGGGAGCACTTGGGGGACTGAGCAAGACGGCCCTGAAGGGCCTTGCTACCAGAGGGACATGCCGGCACCTGGGTAGCAAGGGCCTTTAGGCCCGTCCCGCCGGCCCGACAGCGGCCCTGAAGGGCCTTGCTACCGGGCAAGGGACAGCAACACGTTGGTAGCAAGGGCCTTCAGGCCCGTCGTGGCTGGCGGGACACGCCTACGACCCGGCGCGCAACGCCCCCACCGCGAGCGCCACCCAGCCAACGACGAAACAGACTCCGCCGATCGGCGTGATGGCGCCAAGCCACCGGACGCCGGTCACCGCCATCAGATACAGACTCCCCGAGAAGAGCACGACCCCGGCCACAAACAGCCACCCGGCCGAGCCGGTCCAGGCGTTCGGCCAGCGAGACGCCGCCCATGCAACCGCCAGCACCCCGAGTGCGTGGGTCAGGTGATAGCGGACACCGGTCTCGTATACCACCAGCATGTCAGCCGCCACCCGGTCACGAAGACCGTGGGCGCCGAACGCGCCCAGCAAGACCCCCAGCCCACACAGCACCGCACCTGTCGCAAACCACCCCGCCACCATAGATTCGGTATCATACTGGCTTGTACTCAATCACGCTCGACGGCGTGGCCACACGCCGTCGGTTTCGGAATGGACAGACGGGAATGCGGACCACGGCGGCAGGAACTCGTCTGGGTAGAGCGGGACGCGCAGGAGGGGATGGGTGTTGGACCACTGGACCGCCGCTGTCACGCAGCGCGTGCCTTTGCCTGATTCTCGTCCTGCTCGGTTCGAACAACGCCGTCTACGCACAGGATGGGGTAATCGAGGGTCGGGTCGTCGACCAGCAGGATAGGGCCCTGGTCGGCGTCACCGTCGCACTGAGTGCGCCGTCGCTGCCCACACCGGTCGTGGTCGTCACCACCCAGACGGGCGACTATCGGTTCGTCTCCCTCGCACCTGGGCGCTACGCCGTGACGTTCACGCTGTCGGGATTCCAGTCAGCGCAGCGCGACGTCACACTCGGGGTCGGTGAACGCCACACGCTCGGTATCACGCTGGGGCTGGCGCCGTTCGCACAACAGGTCGATGTCGTCGCCGTCTCGCCGCTGCTCGGTGCCCCGGTCAATCGTGAAATCGTCGCGGCCAGCGTGTCAGTGCTGACCGCAGACGAGCTTGGCGCCCGCGGCGCGGCATCGCTCAGCAGTGGGCTCAACGAGCGGCTCGGCTCTGTCAGCCTCGAAGACACGACGACCAACCTGTTTCAGCCGACCCTGCGGTTTCGTGGCTTCACCGCGTCGCCGTTGCTAGGTCTGCCACAGGGCATCGCGGTCTATCAGAACGGGGTCCGCATCAATGAGCCGTTCGGCGATACCGTGCAGTTCGACCTGGTTCCGCAGTTCGCGCTCGACCATCTTCAACTCAGCGCCGGCGCCGAGCCAACATTTGGGTTGAACGCCCTGGGCGGGGCACTGGCCTTGCGTCTCAAGAACGGGTTCGACAACCGTGGATTCAGGGGCGAACTCTCGGCGGGCTCGTTCGAGCGGTTCACCGGCACCGCCGAGCTGGGGGCCAGCCGGGGGCCGTGGGCGATCTATCTCGGTGCGACCCGCTTCGACGAGTCGGGCTGGCGCACCGCGTCGGACTCGGCCGTGACGCAGGCCGTCGCCGACCTCGGCTATCGCGACGACCGTGCCGATGTCGGCCTCACCGTCACCTTCGCCGACACACGTCTGAACGGCAACGGCCCGCTGCCGGTCGAGCTGCTGGCTGTCGACCGATCGACGGTATTCACCTTCCCCGACACGACCGAGAACCGGCTCGCGCTCACACAGGGACGATTCAATCTGGTGGCCTCACCAACCTGGTCCCTCCAGGTCACGGCCTACAACCGAGATCTCGATCGCCGCACCCTGAACGGCGACGAGGCGGAGTTCAGTATTTGCGACGACGACCTGCTGCCCCCTGGCGCCCCGGTCACGACGCTGTGCGCCGGCATGACCGACGACGGTGACGATGACGACGACGCGATCAGATTCATCGGCAGCGACACGCTCGGCGCTGCAGACGACGATGACCAAGACCAGGACGGTGCGGAAGCGGTCGGCGACCCGCTCGTCGATGTTGTGACCGGCCGCTTCATCACCGCCGACGACGTCGCCGGCGACGGAGCGTTCAATCGCACCACGACCGACTCCCGCGGATACGGCGCGACCGGTCAGGTGACGGCGACGACGCCGATTGGCAACCACGACAACGTGTTGGTGATGGGGGCCGCCGCCGACCTGGCCGACGTCGATTTCAGCTTCAACAGCGAGGTCGGTGGCCTCGCCGACGACCGCTCCGTCACAGGGTCGGGTCTGTTCGCGGGAGTCTTCGGACAGGCCCCAGACGACATCTTCAATACCGGAATTACAACCGAGAACCGCGCGTTTGGGCTGTATTTCAGCGACACCTTGTCGCTGACCGAACGCGTCCATCTCACCGTGTCCGGTCGGTACAACGACGCGCGCATCGAGATCCACGACCAGCTCGGGACCTCGCTCAACGGCAACCACGGTTTCTCGCGCTTCAATCCGGCGGTCGGACTCGTGGTGCAGGCACACGCGGCGATCTCCGTGTTCGGCCGGTATGCCGAGTCGAACCGGGCGCCGACGGCGGCCGAGCTGAGCTGCGCCGATCCGGATGAGCCCTGCCGGATCCCCAACGCCTTCATCTCCGACCCGCCACTCGAACAGGCGGTGGCCCGATCGGTGGAAGGCGGCGCACGCGGGCGCGTGTCGACGGCGGGTGAGCCGAGCGTCTCGTGGTCGGCGACGGTCTACCGAACAGGCATCGCAGATGACATCCTGTTCGTCGCCTCTCCCGAGCTGCGCGGCACCGGGTTCTTCCAGAATGGCAGCGATACCCAGCGTGTCGGGTTCGACGTCGAGCTCAGCGGCAGCGTCGACCGGGTGGGCTGGTTCGCCAGCTACGGACTGGTTGAGGCCACCTTCGAGTCGCCGCTCGAGCTGCCCAGCAATCGAGAGATCAACGACGCCGCCACCGAAGACGGCACCATCGGGGTCGCGCCCGGCGACCGGCTGCCGGGCATCCCGAGGCACAGCCTGAAGGCGGGTGTCGGCGTTCCGATCAGCCGTGCCTGGAATGTCGCGGTGGAGACCGTCGTGACGTCGAGCCGGGTGTTCGTCGGTGACGAAGGCAACGACCAGGCCGAGCTCGAGGGCTACGGGCTCGTCAACCTGCGGACGTCGTATCAGTTGAACGACCAGGTCGAGCTGTTTCTGCGCGTAGACAACCTGCTCGACACCGAGTACGAGACGTTCGGAGCGCTCGCCGAAATCGAGATCGAGCTCGACGAAGCACCCGGCGCGAGCGACCCGCGGTTCGTCGGACCGGGCGCGCCCCGGAGCGCGTTTGCCGGCGTGCGCGTGAGCTTCTGATGGGCAGAACCGCCGTTAGCGCTCTCGCGCGACCAACAGCGAACAGGACACGTCGTCGAGAAGTCGGAAGACGTTGGGGTCCTCCGCAGAAAGCACGAGCACACCGGGACGCAGCATCTTGACCGTGGCGACGACCTGATCGGGAGTCGCGCCAACGAGCAGCCGGGACATCGTTGGCCTGACGTGGTGGGCCGCCAGAGCAGCGAGCACGACCTGCTCGACCTCGGTCGCACGCTCGACCGTCGTCGCGGTCACCACCACCGCCACGCCATTACGAGCTGCCCGCTTCAACCGAGCCACGGCGTCGACCGTGGCCTCGGGCGCCGCGTCGCTCCCGCACACCAGCACGACCTGACCGTTCGAGCCCGCAGGGTGCTGCAACCAGACCGACTGCTGCCCCGCCGCGAGGAGGCCTCGAGCAGTGGAGCCCGGCCGGTCCCGACCGAGCCCGGTACCGGAGCGTCCCAGGGCTACCAGACCCGCCCCCTCGGCGACGCGCAGGACCTCTGCCAGAACCGGGCCACGCACGACCTCGAACGACCAAGCAACACTCGCCTGGGCCGCAACCCGGCTCAGCTCCTGCCTCGCTCGGTGGGCCAGCGCCGCCAGCGAGCGCTCCAGGCGGTCCACATCGAGCTTGCGCCGCGACCCAGACAGCACGCCGAGCTCGGCGCTGTCGGGGAGCTCGGCCAGTCGCACGAGGTTGATGTCCTCGACCAGCACGCCGTGCTCGCCGGTCAGCCCGCGGTCGACGCAGACGTCGAAAAAGCCCTCGACCTTCTCATTGACCCCGCCGATCGCCTGCACCTCGCCATGCTGGTTCACCGACCCAGTCACCGCCAACCCCTGCCGGATCGGCGCGTCGGCCAGGGCGGACAGCAACGCATAGAGCTCGGCGGACGAGGCGCTGTCGCCGTCTATTCCGCCATAGCTCTGCTCAAACACCAGGCTGGCCCCAAGCGAAAGCGGCGTGGTCGGCGCGTAGCGTCCGGAGAGAAACCCGGAAAGGATCAGCACGCCCTTGGAATGCAACGGACCGCCTAGCTCGACTTCGCGCTCGATGTCGATGACCCGACCTCCGCCAAGCCGGACACGCGCCGTGATTCGACTCGGACGACCGAACGCGAACCCGCCCAGCTGAATCACCGACAAGCCGTTCACCTGACCCGCCACCGCTTTGTCGGTCGCAATCAGCACTGTCTCACGCTGGATCGCTTCGTTCATCCGTTCGCGCAGCAGATCGTGGCGGCCCACTCGAGCATCGAGCGCCTCTTGCACATCGGAGGCCTCGGCCACCGCACTCCCCCGCTCGGCCGCCCAGTAATCCGTCTCGCGCAACAGATCCAACAGGTCGCGCGCTTGCATCGAGAGCCGTTCGGCGTCACCCGCCATCCTGGCTGCCTCCTCGATGACCCGAGCGACCGCGCCGGCAGTCAAGGGACGCAACGCATCTCGCTGCACCATGGTCGCCAGCAGCCGGGCGTAGAGCACCTCGTGCTCCGAGCTCCGCTCCAGGTCCTCCGAGAAGTCGGCCACGACCTTGAACAGGTCGGGAAATTCTGGGTCATAGGCGTGCAGCAGGTAATACAGGGTCCGGTCGCCGACCAGCACGACCTTGACATCGAGCGGAATCGGCTCCGGCTCGAGCGACACTGTACTGACGAGGCTGAGCACCTGGCCGAGCGACTCGACTCGGATCTCGCGTGCAGTGAGTGCCCGCTTGAGCCCCTCCCACGCGTAGGGCTGCAACAGCACCTTGCGGGCATCGAGCACGAGATAGCCGCCATTCGCCCGCATCAGTGCCCCCGACTTGATGTGCGTGAAGTCGGTTACGAGCGTGCCCATCTGCGTCGTGTGCTCGATACGGCCAACCAGGTTCTGGTAGGAGGGGCTGTCCTCGAAGAGCACCGGCGCACCCTCGGTCCCGTCTCCGTCACCGAGGGCGTTCACCGCGTAGCGCCGTTCGGTCGCGGCCCTAGCCGACTCCTGCGTGTCGCCGCCCAGCAGGAGCGCCGCCGGAGACTCCTTCTGAGGGCGGAACGCTTCGGCGTGCTCGATCGCATCCGTTTCGACCGCATCGAGATACTCGATTGCGGCCGGCACGTCGGCATAGCCGCTGCGTAGCTCCTCGAAAATGGCCCCTGCCGCCGCCTTGGTCACCAGCCGACGCAGATCCGCGAGCTGGGCGGCCACTTCCCGCCGCCACTGCGGCACCTCCAGCATGATCCGCTCAAGCTCCTGCTGGATCCTGTCGATCGCCGATTTGACCGTGGCTCGCTCCTCCTCGCTGAGCTTGGCGAACTCATCGGGCTCGATCACCTCCCCATCCCGCGTCGGGGCGACCGCAACGCCCGCGGGGGTCCGGATGATGGTCAAGTTGGCCTTTTCCGCCTGCTGCTGCAGCGCGCCAAACGCACGTTCCTGACGCCTGTCGAGCTCCTGTTCAATTTCTTGCCGGCGCGCCCGGAACTCGTCAGACTCGAAGGCGGCCACGATCGCGCCGCGCAAGTCCTCGACCAACTGCTTCATGTCGGCCTGAAACTTGACTCCGCGACCGGTCGGCAGCTTCAGCGCCCGGGGCTTGTGGGCCTGCTCGAAGTTGTGGACATAACACCAGTCGGGCGGCCGAGGTTCCTCTTTCGCGCGTCGATCCAGAAATCCCCTGACCACCCCTTGCATGCCGGCCCGATGAGACCCCATGGCGAACAGGTTGTACCCGGGACGCTCGATGCCGATGCCGAAACCGATGGCGGCGACCGCGCGTGGTTGACCGACCACCTGGTCGAGCCGGTCCAGGTCTGCGGTGGTCTCGAAGCCAAGCCCCCCGGGGTCGCAACGGGTGATTAGGGACGAAGGTCCGAGCGGCTTGATGGACGTCATGATCGGGTGCCGGTGAGCGGGCAGACGCTGTCGCGTGCTGCGACCGATGATGCGCTTACGCGCGCATCGCGCGGGCGTGCAACGCTTCGATCGTGCGCCAGGCCGCCTGAATTCCCCCTTCCAGCCACGCGGGTCGCGGGCTGGCGCCAGCACAACCGATATAGAGCCGACCGTCCGGCTTGCCCAACTGCGCCAACAGGCTGGCCGCCGGAGTGCGACCGTAGGCACCGAGGCTGAAGGGCACCTTCTCCCACCACACGGCGTAGGCGCGCTCGAACTCCGCTCGCACCTGGGGGTGCACCTTGCTCGACTGCGCGAGCACGTGCTCGACCCGCGCCGCAACCGGCTGGTCCATCAGGTTGGCCAGACCGCCGTTGCCGTAGAAGCCCAGCAGGACGCCCTTCTTCGAGAAGTAGTCGTTCGACGGGTAGGAGAACTCGCCGACCTGCAGGCTTCGCGACCAGAGGTGACCGCCGAAGATCCCGTCGTCCTGCTCCCAGAACCGCCTCGCCATCTGCAGCCCCATCTTCGCGGCCGTGCTGTGCCCGGTGGCCTTGACCGCCTCGGCCATCTCGGTCGACAGATCGACGTCGATGCGCTGCAACACCGCCATCGGGAGGCAAGAGACGCAGTAGTCTGCCGTCTCCTCGTGCTCCTGTCCGGTCCGAACATCGCGATAGACGACACGCACGCCATCGGCGGTCTGGTGGATGGACCGTACTTCGGCACCGAGCGTGATCCGGTCGCCCATGACACGCTCGAACGCCAGCGGAATCTCCATCATGCCGCCGATTGGCTGGAACACCGGGGCCGGTCCACCCGTGCCGGCATACAGCGAGCGAACCCGCGAGCCGAAGCCCGTCTGAAGCAGCGCGCTCAGGTCGTGCCGATCTTGCGACCCGCGTGACATGGGCGGGCGATAAACTTGGTCCTCTGTGTCCAGATATCCGGCCCGGACGAGAAACGACACCAGCCGCTCCTTGTCCTCGGTGCTCAGCGGCGCGTCGATCTGTCCCTGATCCACCGCCTTGGCGAGCAACTCGGAAGTCGAACCCCACAGGTCGGCCTTCACCTCCCGCAGCCGCACCTTCTGTCCAGCAAGCGGCCCCCGGTCCGTGCTCTCTTCGTAGAAGTAATTCGCGTCGGTCGCGTCGACGAAGATCTCGAGCCCCACCCCCAGCTCGGCGCAATAGCCCAACACGCCGGTGTCGGCGTTGGGCAGCCGCCACGCGCCAGCGTTGAGGTAGAGCCCCTCGTCAAACTCGCAGACCTGGCTCTCGCCCCCGATCTCGGTGTGCGACGCGCCGCGCCTGACCGTCCAGCACAGTCCCCCCACCCAGTCGCGCGCCTCGAGCACCCGGTAGTCGTAGCCGAGCTTGCCGAGCTCGTAGCCGACCGCCAGACCGGAGATGCCGGCACCCAGCACGATGACACGCGTACCGGACACGCGTCCCTGAAGCACCGGCCGCTCGGCCGCCGAGGCGCCCATCAGCCCCCAGGCATCCATGGCACCCATCGTCAGCGACGACCCACCGAGCACGCCAAAGGCCTGCAAGACGTGACGTCTCGTGATGAAGGGGCTATCCGCGCCGATTGGTTCGTTGCTCATCCCCATTCTCCATGCCGCACCGCATGCCGCGCCGCGGTGGCGTGAACAGTCGCCCCGTCACGTCGGAGTGTAACTGAAGTGCTCCGATTTCACGCAGGCTGCCGAGGCACGCACGGTCTGCGGTGGCCGGGTGCTGGGAGCTGGAGACCGGGACCGGGGGGATGGTGTTCACCTCGACGACCACAGCGTGGTCTTTACGGCGAAGATGTGGTCGCCGCTCGCTGTCAACGACTCGAACAGATCGCCAAACCCGACATTTTGCCCTTGCGCCACGAAGCTCTCACGGTTCTGCTGCCAGACGACGAAGAGCGTGCTCCCGGGTCGCCATTCCCAGCGCAGCACGACGTTGCTCCGGAACGACCGGATGTTGAAATCGCGGTTGCGCAAACTGAACGTCGCGTCACCATCGGTCACGACGTAGCTGCCGTCCAGCAGTCGCGAGATAGTCGTGCCGTCCTCGCCGTAGATGCGCAAATCGCGTGCCCCGGGCAGCGCGGTTTCGCCAAACGCGTCATATTGCGCGCTCGCCGCGAACGGCTCGGCATAGACGTCGAGCGTCAGATCGGGCTTGAACGTGTAGCTGACCCGCATCTGCATCGACAGCGTCGTCCTGTCCGGTAGTCCGAACACATAGCGATTGCCAAACGTCTCCGGCCGCCCACCGGAAAGCGTCGTCAGATACTGCCGGTTGATCGGCCCGCTGAAGGTGGCCCGCGTGCCGTGCTCGTTGCGAAAGCTCGGCTCAACCGACAGCTGAAGTGACGGCGAGGGTCGGACCGACAGACTCGCTCCCACGCGCCAGGTGTTGTCGGCAAGCTCGTTCGATTGGTAGTTGGCGCTCCCGCTCCACCGTGTTTGCGAACCCGCTCGGTTACGCAGCGACCAGTTGGCGCTCCACCCCAGCGGCACGCCCATGGCCGGTCCGCCGCGCGTCAATTGCGCGTCCTGGCCACGGAAGTAACGGGTGAGGTTGAAGCTCGTCGACCAGAAATTCAAGAACGTCACCCTGCTGTTGGCACCGACGTTGTACCGGTTGCCCAGCGACCGGTCGAAGTAGGAGTAGTGGCTCAGATTCGGACCAAATGAGAAGGCTCGCAGAAACCGTCCAGGCACCGTCTCCCGGTAGGTCAACTGCGCCCTGGCGGTGTAATCCCCCGCAAAATTCAGACGGCCGAAGTCGCTTGGCTCGAATTCGGGCGACTCGATCATGAAGCTGGCGTTCCACAGCCAGTGGCGCCCCGCCAGCTTGTTGATCCGGCCGGTGACCTGCGCCCCGTCGAGTGCCCGGCGAGTCGAATCGAGTGGGCTCTCGGTTTGATCCACCCGCTGAAACAGATGCGAGTTCCGCTGCTGGAAACCGGCGATCGCCTCCGGCTCACCATCGATGCGGGTGATGCCCACGTTGAAGGACGCCTCGTAGGCTTGGTCGGCAAAACGGATCCGCGTGTCGGCCCCCGCGGTGACCGCGTTCCGGCTGAGCACGGCGGCGAGCGGATCGTCAGGTGACACCCCGCGGTGGAGGAGCGTCAGGTGTCCGCCGACGGTCGACCCCTGGTCACCGACCTCCTGGATCACGCGCGCCACCCCCCACCCCGAGCGAGGCGCCACCTGGGTGCGGCCGAGCACGCCATTAGTCGACGTCCGTGCAGACTCCTCATCGGTCACGGCCGCCAGCAGCCCGATCGAGGTGCCAGACGACAACCGGCCGGTCAACTTGGCGGCGGCGAGGATGGTCGCCGTCTCTGGGCGGTCCACGTAGTCGCCCGAGGCGAACCCGCCCGGGCGGGCGCCGATCCGCCGCGAGTAGTAGTAGTTCCCGGTGCCGGCGGTCAGCACGTTGTTCCCTTCGAGAAAGAACGGGCGGCGCTCGGAGAAAATGGTCTCGAACACCGTGAGATTCACCTCGGCCGGGTCCGCCTCGATCTGCCCAAAGTCGGGATTGAACGCCACGTCGAGCGTCAGGTTCGACCCCAGCCCGTACTTGATGTCCGCGCCGACGCGCCCCCCAAGGTTCTTGCCGTCATCGAATGGATTGTCCGGGTCGCGGTCGCCGGTGACCCGCGAGGAACCGGAGACATAGGGCAGCATTTCGAGACGACCGCGCGGCTCCACCCCTTCGATGCCACGCAACTCGCCGAAGCGAGACGCCCAGCCACTCTCGGTCCGGCCGACGAGCGCCCAGTAGGTCTCCTCATTGTGCGACGGGATGTCCCGCTTGATGTTCAGCCCGAAGATGCGCTCGGGTCGGTCGTTGAACCGAAGCTGCGCGAACGGGAGCCAGAGCTCCGCCGTCCATCCGCCATCGGTCATGACGGTCCTGGCCTGCCAGACCGGGTCGTACTCCGCATCGCTCCGGTTCTCGTCGTCGGTCGCGTGGTAGTGATCGAGCCGCACACCGGCGGCGGTCACCCCGAACATATAGGCTGTGCGACGATCGAAGTAGGTGTCGAGCTCGATCTGAATCGACTCGGCCTGGCCCCCGTCGTCCCGCCGGCTCAACGGCGCCTGCACCGGGTCGGCACTGAACATGCGAGCACCAACGTACAGCGCGCTATCGTCGTAGGCGAACCGCACCTCCATCCGGTCGGTCGGCTCGGCGCCCTCATCCGGTTCCGCCTGCACGAAGTCGGTGACGGCCAGAGCGGTCTGCCAGACTGCCTCGTCCAGCGTGCCGTCGACCCGGATCGTGCCGTCTGGCACCCGCTCGGCCATCGCCTGCTTCCCGCCGGCCACAGGCTCCTCGGCCGAAACAAACGACCCACCACCCAGCACACCGACCAGCAGCGCGCCGCACAGGAGCCGAATCGAGCCATGCCGCCGTGGTACGACGACGCGACGCGGGTCGGGCGGGGTGACGATGCGGGCGCGACGATAGCTCATGGAGTCGTGACGGGAATTGTGGGGATTGGCGCCCGAATCTTACACATTCCACCCGCGGTAGAGAAGTCGTGCGGGTGGGTCCCCGGCCCGACGATCGAGGCAGCGGCAACGGATGATCACGGGTTGATCTGTCCGATCGGCGCCTGGTCCACCTGCTTGATGAAGAAGGCCAGGAACCGCGCGATCCGCTCGAGCCCCGGTGTGGAGATGACCTCGAGCACCTCGCCGCTGGTGTGATAGAGCGGCGGCGCCTGCATGGCAGTAACGATAGCTACACCGAGCGAGCGATACCCGCCGCCCTCGCCACTGGCCATCGTGGAGGGCCCGGAGACGAAGTTCGTGCCGTAGCGCTCGACTCCCCGCGTGAACAGGCCGTCGAGAAATGGTGACGCGTTGGAGACACCGGCGACGATCGGCGCCTCGGTCGCGTCGGCGATGAACTCCCGATACCCGTCCTCGGAGAGACTGCGAGCGGGTGACAGATTGCGCTGCGCGACATGCTCGATGTTCAGCGCCAGCACGGCGCTCCTGGCGATCTCCGGATTCATCGCGACGAAATTCCGCGGCCCGTTCATCCCGGGCGAGTGATGGCCGGCACTGGCCACGAACGCCAACGTCCGGCTGGGCTGATACGCACCGCCGGCGAAGTGCTTTGCCAGCGCGATGAGCACCGCGAGGCCGTCGGCGTTGTCACCGGCCCCGTCGAACCAGGCGTCGGCGTGCGCGTTGATGATGATCGCCTCGTCTCCGAGGTCCGAGCCGGGGACGATCGCCACCCCGTTGTGCGCCGACAGGCCGGACCGCCGCGTCGCATCCAATGTGAGCTTCGCCTGCAGCCGATCGATCACGCCAGCCTCGGCCGCGCGATCCATGACCGCATCCAGAAACACCCCGTCTCGGCCGCCGAGATTGAAACAGGGACCGCCACAGTTGCTGAAGTCCCGCGCCCGCTCGTTCCCTGGCTGATCGACGACGTTGATCACCCCGACCGCCCCCCGCTCGAAGAGCGCCCGGGCCCGCGGCACGGTGGACGCCCGCTCAAAGACCGTGTGTGCCTGCGGCGTCACGTGCTGCACGGCGACCTTGCCCCGCACATCGATATGCACGAGCTCCGCTGTGCTCGCCGTGCCGACATCGACGAGCGGCGCCGTCAGCCCCGCCGCGGGCAGCTCGGAGGGCGACAGCGGCATCGCCGTCGACAGCACCACGTCGCCGCTGTTGGGGCCGAAGGCCGCATCACCGACCAACCGAATCTCCCACGAGAGCGGCAGCCAGAACTCGGCGTCTTCGTCCTGCTCGAACGGCTGGAGCGTGGCATCCTGGATGCCGGCTGCTCGAAACTGCTCCACTGCCCACGCGATGGTGTCGCGGCTCGAGGGAAATCCGGTGATCCGTCCCCACAGTTGACCGGCCCCGATCTCATGCCGTGAGCGGCTCGCCTTCGAGAACCCGACAATCGCCGTCAGGTCCGCACGAATCGGCGCACCGGTGAGCTCGGAATACTCCCCTTCGTCCGGCGGCACGGTGGCCGGCGACGGACCACGGTCGCCGATGATCGCCGGCGCCACGTGCGGCTCGAACACCGGCGGGAGCGGCACCCCGAACCACGCTCCCTCGGCAGCCGGCGTCTGCGCCAACCCAGCCGCTGACAGCGACGCCCCGACCAGTGCCACCAACACAACCGGCCAGCGAGCGGGTAGCCCGGGGCGCCCCGAACGGTTTTCTGGGGTCTGCTGCAATCGAAGCATCTGCACCCTCCTGAGATGTGCGCGGCAAGTCTCCCACAGCCGATGCAGACAGCCAAACCGCCGTCACCACGCCCGGTCCGGCCCCGTGGGGCTCGACGTCCCAGTGCGCCGTGTTCATCGCCTGCCAGATACCGTTCAAGTCGGGCGTTCCCTCCGGTGCACGAGGGGCCCGGTACTCCGGCGTCTGCGCGCCGAGGGGCGCCACCGCAAGCGCGACGGCCGCCATCGTCAGCGCGACCCACCGGGCACGACGCATCCGGAACACGGTCTTCATCGGTCTCGCGTCTGCCCGGCGGCCTCATCTGCCTCGTCAGAGGCCTGCTGCTCTTCGAGACGTGCCCCGACGAGGGTGTTGTACAGACCGTAGTTGCCTTCATGGCACGCAAACTCGAAGAGCGGCCCTCGCGTCTGGCTCATCGGCATCTCCGCCGTCCAGGGTCGGTCCCAGGTCCCCGGGTCCTCGACGGTAAACCGGTAGGCGATGTTGTCCTCGGCTACGCGGGTGAACCGCTCGGTTACGCGCAACTGGTCGCTCGAGCCCCGAAACGGGTTCTTGGCGTTGAAGTTGGCAGTCTCGACCACCAGGGTCTCGCCTTCCCATCGCCCTCGGGACAGCCCGATCCACTGGCGCAGACCGTCAGGGGGCGCCTCGCGGTCGGCTGAAGCTAGCGGGATAATCCGAGCGTCGTGAATCATTTCGGCCAGAATCATCACGTAGCCGGGTGCCTGCACGATCTGATAGTTGCTGTTGTAGCCGGTGTTCATCAGGGGAGGTCCCACGCCGCCCATAATGATGCAGCGGTCGTCGAGCCGGTTGGCCTCTGCCGAGTCCCAGCGCCCACCCAGGCGCTCCTGTGCGGCGGCGACCTCTGCGGCCCGGCGCCGACCCTCCGCGTTCACCGGCGGCAGTCTCCCGTTCGTGGGGTCCACGATGAGCGATGTCCGCATGTTCCGGGCACGCGCTGCCTGGCTGCGGTCGAGGCCGAATTGGGTGAAGTCGTAGTGGACGTCCGGTATCGTCCCGGGCTCGGTCTGTGAGCTCTCGCGCTCGGCGGCCCCACCTTCGATGGCGGCCACCTCTTCCGGGGTGTAGAACGCTTTGGTCACCCCGTCTCGCCGTTGGAGCGGCGTATACGTCTGATTCGACCAGAAACCCTGGAGGTCAGGCTGACCGTCTGGCGTGCGCGGCGCCGTGTAGAGTTGCGCCCCCCCCCTGGCCCCCGCTGACCGGGGAGGCTGGCCCCTGTCCGGTGACAGGAGCGGCAACCGTGAAACAGACCGCCATGATGGCGGCTAGTACACCAACTGACGCACAAGGTCGATGCTGCACGTACATTCTCCCGTTTATCGAGTGAGGACACCCGCCGCGTGACGCTGTGCGTTTGATTTGGCCAATTATCACTCAAGAAGGACGCAACCGCGAGCGCAAATCCCGAGCGGGCCTGAGTCGCATTGGCTGCGCCCCCAGGTGCGCGACGTGACGACCTCACCGACACCGGCGCGATTTGTTACCATATTGTGAGCAGGTCCGGACAAAAATGTCGGTCTGCTGCCTGTGACGTTGTTGTATGCCTCCAGAACTCCCCACCGGTAGCCCCACAGAGCCAACCGGCTCGGCCCCGCGCAGTCGCGATCAGGCGGCGGCATCCGACACGCCCTCTCAGAAGCTGTTCGGTTTTCCGATCACGACGACCGTGGCAGGCGCGGCCGTGCTGGCGACCTTGCGCGCATTCCGGCGACGTCGCGCTTCACGCCGAAAACGTCTGGACGAGGCGTCGTCCGACACGTCGGCGATCGAAACAGCTCAATCTCAGTTACGCGAGGCGACCAGTCTTCCGAGTCCACCGGCGAGCGTCCCATCGACGGAGACACCGGGTCCGGCTGACGGACCGCATAGCCAGCCAGGCGAGACAAGCCCGTCTGTCGGGGACAACGCGTCAGATAAAGCCGCCACGGCGCCAGTCGATGTGGCCCCAACGCCAGACGAGGCACCCGTCCCGGTAGCCGGAAAGAGCGACGTCATCTCCGAACGCCGGACGGCGGCGCATCTCGGCGGCGGCCAAAAGCGGATCGATGCACAGCATACTCGCGGCAAGCTCACCGCGCGTGAGCGTATCGAGCGGATCCTCGACGCGGGTTCGTTTGAGGAAATTGCGCCCTACGTCGAACATCGCCACGCCGGTTTCGGACTCGAAAAGGAACGGCATGCCGGTGACGGGGTCGTGACCGGGTTCGGCCTGATCGATGGACGCCGCGTCGCCATCTTCGCCCAAGACTTCACCGTCCGGGGCGGGTCGTTCTCCGAAGTCCAGGCCCAGAAAGTGGGACGTCTCCTCGAATCGGCCACCAGCGGGGGGCTGCCGATCATCGCGCTGCTCGATTCCGTCGGCGCGCGCATCCAGGAAGGCGTCTGGAGCCTGGCGGGCTTCGGCGATCTTTTTTGGCACAACACGCAGGCCAGCGGGGTCGTACCGCAGATCAGCCTCATGCTGGGACCCTGCGCCGGCGGCGCCGTCTACTCCCCCGGACTCACCGATTTTGTCGTCATGACCCGTGGCAGCAGCTATATGTTCATCACCGGTCCGGACGTCATTCGCACGGTGACCGGCGAGGAGGTCGACGTCGAGACGCTGGGCGGCGCGGAGGTCCACGCCGCCACCTCCGGCGTCGCGCACTTCGTGGCCGACGACGAGAACGGGGCATTTCAGTTCACGCGCCAGCTGCTGAGCTACCTCCCGTCGAACAATGCCGACGACTCACCGGTGCTGACGCTCGACGACCAGCTCGCACCCGATGACGACGCACTGGACCGCCTGCTCCCCGCGTCGACCGAGATGGCATACGACGTCCGGGACGCCATCCGCCTGATTGCCGATCGCGACTCGTTCCTGGAAGTCCACGCCGCGTTCGCGCCAAACGCCGTGGTCGGCTTTGCGCGGCTCCGCGGCCGCGTCGTGGCGTGTGTTGCCAACCAGCCGTCTTATCTGGCCGGCGTGCTCGACATCAACGCCTCGGACAAGATCGCCCGGTTCATCCGATTCGCCGACGCGTTCAATATCCCGATCCTGACATTGGTCGATTGCCCGGGATTCCTGCCCGGCGCCGGCCAGGAGCATCAGGGCATCATCCGTCATGGCGCGAAAATCGTGTACGCCTACGCCGAGGCGACGGTGCCGAAAGTTTCCGTCGTGCTGCGAAAAGCGTACGGCGGCGCCTACATCGTGATGAGCAGCAAGATGATCCGGACCGACGTCTGTTTCGCGTGGCCGACGGCCGAAATCGCCGTCATGGGCCCAAAGGGCGCGGTGAGCATCTTGTACGCGCGGCAGCTGGCGGCGGTGGCCCCGGCGACCCGAGATGCCGAGCGGGTTCGGCTCGAAGGCGAATTCCAGGAACGGTTCAACTCGCCGTTCGTCGCCGCATCGTCCGGACACATCGACGATGTCATCTATCCGCGCGAGACCCGGTCACGGGTGGCAGCCGCGCTCGATTTTCTCAAAGACAAGCAGCCTGCCTCGGTGCCGAAGAAACACGGCAATATCCCGCTGTGATGACGCCCCAACTCGAGGCGGTGCTGGAGATCTCGGCGATCGGCACGGCACTGCTCTTCATCGCGCTCGCCGGCCTGATCGGTCTGATGTATCTGCTGACGGCGCAGTGGCTCTTTCGTCCGGCGCCGGCGCCGGAGGAACACGAGCCGCCGGTCGCTCAGCGAGTTGATACGCGAGCCGAAGAAGAGGAGGAACGGGAGCGTCAGCAGCACGCCGTGGCGCTCGCCGTCGCCGTGGCATGCGCCGGCACCGAGCCGACGCCGGCACTCGCTACTGCTCCAGCGTCTGGCTGGGGCCGATTGCACCACACCCGCAGGCTCAGTCAGCCAAAGGCTCGCGCAAGGATGCGGTCGTGAAGCGATACCGGGTCACCATCGACGGTCGGATCTACGATGTCGAGATCGACGATCCGCATGCCCGTCCCGTGACCGCACGGCTCTCCGGCGTAGCCTTCTCGGTCGACGTGGAGCCGGCCCGCGCCGACCGCGAGGACAGCGCCGAGGAGACGCCGCCCCCATCGGACGTCGCGCATGCCCCCTCGCCGCTCACGGCGCCGAACACAGCAGCCTCCGTCGATAGCCCGCAAGCGATGACCGCGCCGATTCCCGGTGTCGTCGCGTCGGTCGCCGTCAGCGCCGGGCAGACCGTCGCGCGTGGCGACGAGCTGGTGACACTCGAAGCGATGAAGATGTTGAACGTCATTCGGTCGCCGTGGGAAGGCACCGTCGCGACGGTGCACGTGGCCGAAGGCGGTCGCGTCGTGCAGGGCGAACCCCTTGTCACCTTCGTCCCCACGTAATGGACAGCCCTGTCTCAATCTTGGAACAAGGCGCGCACATGCGCGCCTCGCGGGTGCGGAGTGGGGCTTCGGGGCCTCCGCGTAGCACCTGCGAGGGCTCGGGGCGCAGCCCCGTCTAGAATTCGACGCGAAGCCCCGTCTAGATCATGATTCCCTCCATCGGCCCAGACACACTCCTCATGTTCGCGGTAGGTGGTGTGCTTATCTACCTCGCCGTCGCCAAGGAGTACGAACCGACGCTGCTGCTGCCGATCGGGTTCGGCGTGTTGCTCGGCAACCTCCCGAATTCACCGATGAATCAGCCGGAGGGGCTGCTCTTCATCCTGATCGAGTTTGGTATCGACACCGAGCTCTTCCCGCTCTTCATCTTCATCGGCATCGGCGCGATGATGGATTTTCGCCCGTTGCTGTCGCAGCCGATCTTCGCCATTCTCGGCGCAGCGGGCCAGCTCGGCATCTTCGCCACCCTCATCCTGGCGACCATGATCGGCTTTCCGCTGAACGAGGCCGCCTCAATCGCGGTCATCGGGGCCATCGACGGACCGACCAGCATCTACGTCTCGTCCCTGCTCGCGCCCGAGCTGCTGCCGGCCATTGCGGTGACCGCCTACTCCTACATGAGCCTGGTGCCGATCATTCAACCGCCGCTGATGCGACTCTTCACGACTCGCGCCGAACGCCGAATCAGGATGGAGTATGCCCCCCGCCCGGTCCCGCGCGGCGCGGTCATTGCCTTTCCAATCGTGGTGACCGTGGTCGTCGGGATGCTCGTACCGGCCTCGGCCCCGCTCATCGCCACGTTGATGTTCGGCAGCCTGCTGAAGGAATCGGGCGTCGTCCCGCAGCTGGCAAACACCGCGTCGAACGAGCTCGCCAATCTCTCGACCATCTTTCTCGGGCTCACCGTCGGCAGCCTCATGCAGGCCGACACCTTCCTCCAGACCCAAACGCTGTACATCCTGGGTCTCGGCCTGTTTGCCTTTGTGCTCGACACCGTGGCCGGCCTCCTCTTCGGCAAGGTCCTCGCCATCGTGACACGCGGCAAGGTCAACCCACTCGTCGGCGCGGCCGGCATCAGCGCGTTCCCGATGAGTGGGCGGCTGGTTCAGAGAGTGGCGCAGGAGGAGGACTTCACCAACCACGTGCTGATGCACGCGATGGGCGCCAACACGGCCGGTCAGCTCGGGTCGGTGATCGCCGGGGGCGTGCTGTTGACGCTGGTGACGATGCTCGGCTGATGGGTTCGGTGTAAGCTATCCGGACCAATCGTTCAGGGGGAGACCAGACCATGCGCCAACGCTTTTTGGTGAAGACCATCCTTGCCTGCGCCCTCGTCGTCGTGGCGACGGCGATCACACTCAACGGGCAGTACAGCCTGACGGTCAACAAAGACCGGCTGATCAACGCCGCGAACGAGCCGCAGAACTGGCTGATCATGAACGGGGATTACAGCTCGACGCGCTATTCCAAGCTCACCCAGATCAATCGTGCGAACGTCGGGGATCTGCAGATGGTGTGGGCGCTGGCGCTCGGTGGGATGCAGGACACCGGCCGTAATGGACCCGAGAGCGAGGTGAACCCGCTGATCGACAACGGGTTCATGTACACGACCGATGGATGGGGCACGGTCTACAAGATCGACGCGCGCAACCCGGACTACGGCGACTTTGTCTGGATCGCCGACCCCGGTGTGGACCACGAGGGCAACACCTCGCGCTCGCGCGGTATCGCGCTCTGGGAAGACAAGGTGCTGGCCAACCTGCCCGACGGCCGCGTCATCGCCATCGACCGCGACGACGGCGAGATCGTCTGGGACATGGAGGTCGCCGGGACCAACGAGTTTGGTCGCCGCGAGCGGTTCTTGACCGCGCCGGTGGTCGCCAACGGGAAGGTCATCATCCAGAACGGCGCCGGCGACGGTGGGACCCGGGGTTGGGTGGCGGCGCTCGATGTCGACACCGGCGACGAGCTCTGGCGCTGGTATGTCGTTCCGGAGCCCGGGCAGCCCGGCAGCGAGACCTGGAAGGACGATCACAACTCGTGGAAGACCGGCGGCGGCGGGATCTGGCAAACCGGATCCTTCGACCCCGAGACCAACCTCTACATTGTCGGGACCGGCAACCCGTGGCCCGCCTATGACCCGGAGTTCCGGCCCGGTGACAACCTCTACACCAACTCCGCCATCGCGCTCGACGTCGACACCGGCGAGCTGGCCTGGTACTTCCAGTACACCCCGAACGATTCGTGGGACTACGACGAGGTCGGCGTGCACATGCTGTACGACCTCGAGATTGACGGCCGGATGCGCAAGGTGGTCTCCCACTACGGCCGGAACGGGTTCTTCTACACGCTCGACCGCACCGACGGCAGCTTCATCAAGGGCGCGAAGTATGTGAACGACCTGAACTGGACCGCCGGCCTGAACCCCGTCACCGGCATGCCGCTCGAATACGACCCGACTCTCGACGTGCAGATCTACAACCCCGAGGCGCGCGCCCTGCGTGCCGACCGCGACGAGATGAAGCGGACCTGCCCGACCTGGCACGGCGGCGTGGCCCACCAGCCGCTGGCCTACAACCCGGTCAAGCACATCGCCTACGGTGTGGGCACGGAGGGCTGTTTCTCGCAGACCGGCGCCGCCATGGCCCCGGCCGGGCCCGACGGAGATGTCGACCCACGCGCCAGCCAGCGCCGCCAAACAGACAGCGACCTCTACTACGGTGCGCTGACCGCGTTCGACGCCGTCGACCACGACGTGATTGGCAAGGCGGTGACCGACATCGAGATCCGGTCGGGCGTGGTCGCGACGGCTGGCGGGCTGGTGTTCACCGCGCTGCAGGACGGCTGGGTGGTCGCCTACAACGACGAGACGCTCGAAGAGCTCTGGCGGTTCAACGTGGGCACACCGCTCAAGGGCGCTCCGGTGACCTATTCGATTGGCCCGAGGCAGTACGTGGCGGTGCAGTCGAGCGGCCGGCACCTGCACCCGGTGAAGTACGACAACCTCGAAACGTCGAGCTATCTGTTCGTGTTTGCGCTGAATTAGGCTTGGGACGTCGGTGATCGCGTCGATCCAGCGCGCACACCAAAGCCATGCTCATCAGTCGGCTCAGGTCGAATACGAGGCGAAGCGCTGGGTGGTAGCTTGGGCGGTCGGATCGGTTCTGACGTTGACCACCGCCACCATGCCCTGGTCGACCTTGGCCTGGGCCCGCTCCAAAGCCGGCCGAATCTCCGCCGGCTCCTCGACGTATTCGCCGTGGCAGCCCAGGGCCTCGGCCATCTTGTCATACCGGGTGTAACCGAGATTCCGGCCCGGCTTGACGCCCTCGGGATCGGCAGTCCAGCCGCCGTTCAGACTGATCACCACCAGCACCGGGATGTTGTGGCGCACGGCGGTGTCCAGCTCCATGGCGTTGAGGCCGAACGAGCCGTCGCCATGCACGACAATGACCTGAGTGTTGGGTTTGGCCACCTTGGCGCCGACGCCAAACGGCAGACCCACGCCCATGGTGCCGAAGGGACCCGAATTCAGCCGGTGCCCGGGAGCAAAGGTCGGCATGGATTGACGGCCGTAGTTGAGAATGTCCTGACCGTCAACCACCAGCACGGCGTCCCGATCCATGAAGTTCTTTACTTCCTCGCAGAGGCGCAGGGGGTGAATCGGCACCGCGTCCGATAGCCTGTTGTCGCCGGGTCGGCCGCGCTTGCCCTCCGCGTCTTCCGCCAATCGTGTCCGCCAGGCGGCGAAGTCGTGGGGCCCGACCCGCCCACCGACGGCGGCGTTGAGCTGGCTCAACACCGCCCGCGCGTCGCCGACGATGCCGATGTCCACCCTCCGCGGGCTGGCGGCTATCTCCGCCTCGTCGATGTCGATGCGAGCGATGGTGGCATCAGCGCCAAAGCGGGGTGGCGCCAGATGGCCGATGATGTAGTTCATCCGGGTACCGGCAACCAGGATCAGATCGGCCTCGCGGAAGGCCAGGGAACGAGCGGCCAGAAAGCTGCAGGGATGGTCTTCCGGGATTACTCCCCGCCCCTGGGGGGTGGTGTAAAACGGAATGCCGGTGGCATCGACGAAGGCGGCCAATTCATCCCAGGCCTCGGACCACAGGATGCCGCCGCCGGTCAACAGCACGGGCCGTTCGGCTGTCGCCAGGGCCTCGACCAGGGCGCCGACGCGCCCGGCATCGCCCCGAGGCCGGGCCCGCAGGATCGGTTGGCCTGACAGCGACCAGTCGATGGCGTCCTCGTCGACCCTCTGGTACAGCACGTCCCCCGGCAGATCCAGGTAGACCGGTCCCGGCTTGCCGGACATCGCCCGCTGCATGGCGTGGTTGATCTGTTCGGGGATGCGCCGGGCATCGTGGACCCGGGCCGCGTGCTTGACGCAACCGGCCATAATCGCCACCTGATCGATCTCCTGAAACACCTGGCAGCCATAGCGACCAACCGGGCTGGAGCCGCCCAGGGCCACCACCGGGGCGCAATCGATCAGGGCATTGGCCATGCCGGTGGCCAGGTTGATCACCCCGGGGCCGCTGGCCGCCAGGCAGACGCCAGGGCGTTGCCGCAGCCGGCTGTAGGCCTGGGCCATCAGCGCCGCCGCTTGCTCGTGCCGCACGTCGATAACCCGAATGCCCTCGGCCAGGCAACTGGCCTCTGCCAGCATCATCGGCCCACCCATCAGATAGAACAGTTCCGTCACGCCCTCGCGCTTCAGCGCCTTGGCGACGATCTCCGAACCGGTCACTTCGGCCAATGTCCGTCCTCCGTTGAAGTCATCCGACAGCCGGACGCGGGTATTGGGGCATGCACCAGAGAGCAGCGAGAACCGCCCCGACCCGACTGCCGTCACGACCTGTCAGCATTGTCAAGTTGAGCCGGCAGCTGGCAGTATAGGCCCCGGGGACCTGTTGACGGGGGCGTCATCGACTCCAGAAGGTGAACAGCGCTTCGGTCCGTGTCGGACGGCGGTGTCCTCAGCGCGGGTGACAGTGTGATTGGTGGATTCCAGCTTCCGCTGTCGGGCGTAGGTGTCCTCGACCTGACCACGTTCTTGTGTGGTCCTTACTCACCCAGATCCTTAGAGTGGCTGGAGCTCTTCGAGAAAGCCGACATCCCTGCGGGTCCCATCAATGGCCTGGCGGATTCACGAAGTGACCCGCATCTGAAGGCGACCGGGTTCTTTCGGCGTTTTGGGCATCCAAGCGAGGGCCAGATAGAAATCCCGGACACCCCGTACCGTTTCGATGGTCAGTCGCTCCCCGTGCGCCGTGGCCAACCGCGCCTGGGAGAACACGGCCGCGAGGTGTTGGCCGAGATCGGCATGAGCGAAGAGGACATTGATGCTGCGCTCAGCGACACGCGGGAGAGCCACGCGTGAGGGTGATGCTGACGGCAGAAACAGTTCGGTCAAGCCGCTGGAGATGGACGACATCGCGATGAGGGGGGCGTGCCGGTTTCTCGGCGGCTGTTCGGTGTATAAGGATACCATCCGGGGAGCCTAAGAGGACATCTCGCATGCGTCATCACCCTCTGACATCCGTCAGCCTCCAGGCACTGGCGTGGGCCGTCGTCACCCTGGCACCAGCCGCCTCAGGGGGCCAGGTGCCACCGGTTCAATCGCCGGACGACCAGCCCGACCTGAACACGCCGGCGAGCTCTGAATCGGCGTTCAACAAACTCACCTATCACATTGATTCTCAGCGCACCGGGTGGAACGCCCATGAAACCATCCTGACGCGGGCGGCAGTGTCAGGATCATCGTTCGGATTGTTATGGACTACGCCGCAGCTCGATTCTTTCGACGGCGTGCCGCCTCGTCTTTTCGCCTCACCTCTATACGTGGATGCGGTACAGGTCTCCGCCGGACAGTACGAGGGAAGTGCGTTTCCGGTCCTTTATGCTGTTACCAGCACCGGGTATGTGTATGCCATCAGCGCATTTCAAACTGGCGATGCGCCCCCGGGTGAGATTCTGTGGCGTAAGCGGTTGACTGAAAGACCTTGTTACAACGGAACCCGTGGCAATCTAAGCACACCCGTCATCGACTTGGAGAGGCAACGCCTCTATGTGACAGGCTGCGACGACGAAGACCGATGGCAAGCTCATGCCATTGACATACGTAGCAGCGAGACGATTGCGGGTTGGCCGGTCAACATCGATGCAACCGCTGTAAATGTTCCTGGCATCAATCAGAACGGGACAACACGACTTCCTGAAAATTTACAAACCGTGCAACGCGGAGCATTAAACCTCAGCCCGGACCGGTCGCGATTGTATGTAACCTTTGGCGAGGGTGCCACCAGCGGATGGATCGTCGCAATCGATACGGATGTCGCCAAGGTGGCGACTGCATTCTCCTCAACGGCGGTGACCGAGGAGCACCAGGGGGGCATGTGGGCGTCCGGCGGGCCGTCTGTCGATCATCAAGGCGATGTCTATATTGCGACCGGCGCGAACATTGCGTATACCAGGGCAAATGCGGGACTTACGGCGATGTTCCCGGACAGTCCGCATAGCTGGGGGCAATCCATTCTCAAGCTCGCCGATTCTCAGCGAGATGGTTTTGAGCTCACTGGCACCTATACGCCGTTCAATTACTGTCAGGCTGGCGCCGCGGATATTGATTTGGGATCGAGTGGTGCCGTGGTCATCGACCTTGAGCCATTGACCACGAGCACCCCCCATCTATTAGCACTCGGCGGTGCCAAGCAGGGCAATGTCTATCTGCTGGATAGGACCAGTATGCCCGGGAGTCTGGACAGGAAGCCACCCTGCAGCAACGATTCCCTGAGTGATCTGTCATTGCTCTCGCCGGAACCGCAGCCCCAATTCGGCCAACCCGGGCCGATCAATGTCTTTGGTCCCTATTCAGACACACGCGGCATGATCGACCAAGCCAAAAGCCGCAGCACGCTTGCCTATTTTCGTGACGAACTAGGCACGAACTATCTGTTTGTCACGGGCAGCAGCAAGACCGGGGACGAGTCGACCGTAAGTGTGCCGCCCGGCCTTGCGCGTCTCGAGATCGTAACGACACCCGGGCAGCCGGCCTATCTTCAGGTCGATCAGCTCGAGCAGACGCACACATTACATAATCCCGGCTCGCCCATTGTCACCAGTAACGGCGGCAACGACGCTATCGTGTGGGTGCTCGACACCAATGCTAAAAAATCTGCACCGCTACATGGACCCGACTCACCGCAACCTGTGCTCTATGCGTTTGACGCGCTCAGCTTCAGGTTGTTGTGGAAGAGTGAGCCCGCTGCATTGTCGACAAGCGGAAAATACAACGAGCCGACGGTTGTCCGCGGCACCGTCTTTGTTGGCACCGACCGGATACAGGCCTTTGGCGTCCGTGGGCGTCGCGGTCTGCAGCAGGTTCCGTAGTACTGCCTCGTCGTCCTTGGTGCTGTCGTCTGACGATAGCACTAGGAACCCACTGTTAACGGAAGATCCGTTACTCTACCCACCCCCCGCCACCGACAGCGCGGATCACACCCCTGCCGGCTTTGGGGGCTCTGGTGGTGAGCGCCTGATCGACGATGGGCGATATTAGACCTCCCCTGTTGACGTAGCCCCCGTTACTCGACGTGGCGCCGCCTCCACCGACAGAAATGGGTGCCGTCCGCCTCTTCGACCGAGTAGAGGGTGACGATGTTGGGGTGCTCAGCGCGGCGACCGCGCGCGCTTCCCGCCGGAATCGAACGAGCCGCTCGGAGTCGGTCGCCATATCGTCGGGGAGCACCTTCAGCATCACCAGGCGATCGAGCCTCGTGTCGCGAGCCTGATACACCTTGTTCATGCCGCCCCACCCGATGAGGGCGCCAACCTCGTACGGCCCGATCGTGGTGCCTGTCTCGAGCGCCATGTCCTTTAGGGAATCGTTGAATCACATCGGCACGTCGCCTGTGGGCGCCGAGCGAGGATCGGTCGGGAGCGCAGAGGGAGAGGTGTCCCACGCGGAGTTTCCCACAACGCCTCGACAAGAATTCAGCGATCCACCGACCCGGGCAT